>Ga0334722_10001522_pt1 | contig 28749 bp, 30 predicted proteins | sample C3_bottom_MG_FD_207210 | JGI IMG/M metagenome (GOLD analysis project Ga0334722, IMG submission 207210) | Sediment microbial communities from Yellowstone Lake, YNP, Wyoming, USA - C3_bottom | ecosystem: Environmental > Aquatic > Freshwater > Lake > Sediment | place: USA: Wyoming | collected... | reverse complement strand
GCCCGGCCCTGACGGACGTGCTGACCGCGCTCATGGGGGCCTGCTCGCTCTCTGCGGACCCGGACGCATGCCTGAATAACTTCGAGCGCGTATCCGCCGCCTGCGACTCCCGCGCCTCTTTCCTCGGTATGATGTCACTGCACCCGGACGGCGTGAAGCTTCTCGCCCCGTTGTTCGCGGCGAGCATGTTCCTGACGTCGTACATTACGGGCGAGCCGGAGCGTACCCTCGGCTGGCTCCTCGCAGAGGGCAGGCTGGACGCGCCGAAGGAGCGTGACGGGATGCTTTCCGACTGCCTTGCCGCATGCCCGCCGGACACGCCTTCTGACGAGGCGATGGAAAAGCTCCGTCATTTCAAGTACACCGAGTTCTGCCGCATAACCGTGCGCGACCTGCTCGGACGCGCCGACCTCGCAGAGACGACCCGCGAGATAAGCAACCTTGCCGACTCGGCCCTCGAAGCCGCGCTCAGGGTTGCCATGCGAGAGCTGGACCACCGGCACGGAGCTCCGCGCCTCAAAACGCCCGGCGGCAGGCACACACGCTGCCCGTTCACAGTCATAGCGCTCGGCAAGCACGGCGGGCGCGAGCTGAACTTCTCCTCGGACATAGACATAATGTACGTATATCTATCCGACAAGGGCGAGACCTCCGGGCCGCAGAAGATAACGAACCACCAGTACTTCGTGAAGCTCGGCGAGCGGCTGACGAAGATGATAGGCGAGAAGACTGCCGCCGGGTTCGTGTTCCGCGTGGACTTGAGGCTGAGGCCGGAGGGCGAGCGCGGCGACCTGACGCAGAGCCTGGTCGGTTACGAGACATACTATGAGTCGTGGGGCCAGACCTGGGAGCGCTCTATGCTCATCAAGGCGAGGCCGTGCGCGGGCGATGCAGTGCTTGGCCGCGCCTTCATGGAGATGATAAGGCCGTTCGTGTTCAGGAAGTACCTGGACTACTCCTCCATCGCCGAGATACGCGAGATGAAGAAGAGGATAGAGAAGGCGGGCGCGGCGAGGGCTGGCAGGGAGGTTGACTTAAAAAAAGGCGTGGGTGGCATAAGAGAAGTGGAGTTCTTCATCTCCGCGCTGCAGTTGATATACGGAGGGCGCGAGCCGGGCATACGCGAGCGGAACTCGATGAAGGCCCTGCACAGGCTTGCGCTTAAGAACCTTATAAGCTTCGACGAGCAGAAAGACCTGACCCGTGCCTACGAGTTCCTGCGTACGGCGGAGCACAGGGTGCAGGTGGTGGACGAGCGGCAGACCCACTCGCTCGCAAACGAGAAGGCCAGCGTGGAGGCCCTTGCACGGAGGATGGGCTTCAGGGAACGGGCAGGGGTCAGCGCGGGTACGGCGTTCATGTCCGCGCTGGATAAGCATACGCGCCGCGTGCGGGAGATATACAACGGGCTGTTCGCGGAACGGGGCGAGCGGGAGGCCCTGAAGGAAGAGGGCTTCGACCTGCTCTTGGCCGAAGACATTACAGAGGACTATGCGGTCGGGCTGTTGGAAGCGGAAGGGTTTTCCCAGCCGCACAGGGCGTACAGGAACGTGCTCCTACTGCGGGACGGCTCGGCGGGTTCCGCGCTCACGCCCCGGAGCCGCAGGCTGTTCATGGAGATAATGCCAACGCTTCTCTCAGGCTGCGCCGCCTCCGCAGACCCGGACATGGCTTTGAACAACCTGGAGTCATTCGTAAGCTCGTACGGCTCAAGGGAGGGTATACACACGTTCATTAAGGAAAGGCCGGAGTCAGCAACGCTTCTGACGAAGCTGCTCGGGTCGAGCGAGTATTTCTCGCGGCTCTTTGTAGCGCACCCGGAGATGTCCGACCTCCTTTTGATGTCCGACGAAGGGCTGGACAAAGCCAAAGCAGAGATGGCCTCGGAGCTTGCCGGTTATCTGGACAACTCTCAGGACTTCGCGGGAAAGATGGACGCGCTCAGGAAGTTCAAGCACGCGGAGGAGACGAGGATAGGCGTGAAGGACCTGCTCGTAAACCCCGGATGCCGCGCCGTATCAAAAGACCTCACGGAGCTTGCAGAGGTTGTCGTCGGCGCGGCCCTCGGCATGGCGGCGGACGACATGGCGGCGAAACACGGACTCCCTGACGGTGCGAAGGGGATGTGCGGCATCGCGGTAGCGGGTTTTGGGAAGTTAGGCGCGGGTGAGCTGAACTACGGCTCAGACCTGGACATATTGTTCATATACGACAAACCCGCGAAGTCCAGGAAGGGCGGGATGGGCGGGTCCGAGTATTATGCGCGTCTTGCCGAGCGTGTAATATTTGCGCTGTCGTCTCTCACGAGGGAGGGCGCGGCCTTCAGGGTGGACGCGAGGCTCAGGCCCGGCGGCTCGAAGGGGGTACTGGCGCACACGGTCGGGTCGCTTGGGAAGTATTACGAGGACAAGGCATCCGTCTGGGAGCTGCAGGCCCTCACGAGGGCGCGTGCGGTCGCGGGCGACCAGGGGCTTATGGTCGCATTTGAGTCCATGAGGACGAAAGTCCTTTCCGGCCCACGGGACACGGCTCAAGTAGCGGATGCGGTGAGGGCCATGCGCACGAGGATGGAGCGGGAACTTGGCAGGGGCAAAAAAGGGGTCTATGATATAAAGTACGGCAGGGGCGGCACCGTGGACGTCGAGTTCGCCGTGCAGTACCTCCAACTGACCAACGGGCATGCGCACCCGGAGGTGCTCACGACCGACGCCACCCTTGCTCTCAAGGCCCTTGCAGGGGCAGGGGTCATATCAGGCGGCGACTCCGATGCGCTCACATCTTCATACATATTCCTGAGGGAGCTTGAATCAAAGATAAGGATTACCACCGGCCAGCCGGGCAGCGTAATGCCGGAAGACGCGAGGAAGTCGGGCGTGCTCGCGGCGAGGCTGGGTTATCTGTCAAAAGGGGAAGATGCGGCGAGAATGCTTGTGGGTGATTTAACGCGACATGCGGAGGTCGTGCGCGGACTCTTCGACAGGATAGTAAGGGCCTCAGCGGCGCCTTGACGTGTAGCCTCCCAACAGCTTTTCGTTGAGTGACCTGAGGTACTTTATCAGTACCCTTGCAACGGAGCGGTAGAACTTGATGGCAAGTTCTCTGTCGCTTTCCAAAAGGGCGGTCATGGATGCATGGTCGATGACCAGGAGGTCTGTATCCTCCAGGGCCGACACGTCTGCCGTGCGGGGGTTTTCGTCCATGAAGCTGATTTCGCCGAAGTGGTCGGATGGCCCCAGGAAGTTGAGCACGAGTTCCTTGCCCTCGCCGAGCGGGAGGGCAACTTTTACCAGGCCGGATATAATGACGTATAAGGAAGTGTCAACCTCAAAATCCTCACCCTCCGAGATGATGACGCTGCCTTTGGGCAGGAAGCGCTTACGGCAAACTTCCGTGACTTTCAGCAGTTCGAGTGAGTTCAGCTCTCTGAAAAGGCCGGATTTCTTGAGGATTTCTTTCGGGTTCATTTGCGCACCAAATTTAAAGCATTTACGCGCATAAATTTAGCACTTTCCGAGGGGTTTTGTCAACATAAACTTTCTGTGGAGGCTCAAATGTCAAAGGTATTTTTCACGTCAGCACGCGCAACGCGCTGGGACTACAAGCACAGCCTGAACGGAAGGCTGGAGCGCATGATGGCGGAGTCCGGGCTGATGGCCAGGTTAGCCCCGGACGAATGGGTGGCGGTCAAGACCCATTTCGGCTCGGAGGGCGCGCACAGGATAGTCAGGCCGGTGTTCATACGAAAGGTAGTGGATGCGGTGAGGGCGGCAGGGGCTAAGCCTTTCGTCACGGACACGGTGCGCATAATGGGGCTCGATTACCTGGAGGTCGCAAACTACAACGGACTGAACCACCTCTCGGTCGGTGCGCCTGTAATACTCGCGGACGGGCTCTACGGCAAGGACAGCCTTCTGGTCAAGGCGGGCGATATATTAGGCGAGATAGCAGTAGCCTCCGTCATACACGACGTGCCCGCGATGGTCGTGTGCTCGCACATAAAGGGCCACATACAGGCGGGCTACGCGGGCGCGATAAAGAACCTGGCTATGGGCGGGGTGTCCTCCGCGCACAGGGAGTTCGGGTGGAAGAAGGGCCGGGGCCACATGCACTGTCACGAGGAGGTCCCGCTTACGTGGAACGCCGAGGTCTGCGAATACTGCGCCCAGTGCGAGGACGTATGCCCGAAGCAGGCCATAAAGTTCGTGGACGAGAAGTTCACCTACAACGAAAAAGAGTGCTGGTTCTGCGGACGGTGCACGAGGGTATGCCCGACGGGCGGCTTGACCCTGCCCGCGAACGACGAGACCTTCCAGAAGTCCCTTGCCGAGGCGGCGGGCGCGGTGCTCTCGACTTTCAAGCCGGGCAAGGTGCTGTACTTAAACTTCATGACCGAGATACAGCCCGAGTGCGACTGCATGCCCTCCTGCGACACGCCCATGCTTCAGGACCAGGGGATAATGCTCTCGGACGATTTGGTAGCGATAGAGCAGGCTACGATAGACATGCTCGCGAAGGCACACCCGCTGCCTCAGTCTGTTGCGGACGACCGTGGATTAAAACCGGGCGACGACGTGATGGGTATTGTCAACCCGCGCAATTTGCGGCTCCAGGTAGAGCACGCGGAAAACCTCGGGCTCGGCAGCAGGGGGTATGAGGTGGTGGAGGTGGCGTAGCGCCCTTACGACGACAGTATCTCCGAGCACTTCTCGTCCAACGTGTGCGCCATGTCGGTGCAGATGAACAGGTTGACCATCTTCTCGACGCGCACGATTGAATCAAAAAGGGCGGCCTCGTCGTCGCCTGCGTCATCCAACAACTTGTCTATCCTGGCCAGGAACATCTTGCTCGGCGTGTCGCCAAGCGTCTCTCTTACTATCTTCTTTATATCCTCAACCTTTTGCATAATGTCGCTCCTCCACTAAAGGCCGAGCTCGGATATTATCATGTAAAAAAGGTCTATGACTATGACGACAAATATGGCGATGACAAAAAACATGACGCCCATCAACAGGCTCTGGGATACCTGGGGCATGATCGGGAAAACCACCGTTACTATGTAGCCCATCGTGAATAGCGCGATAAGCTCGCACAGGAGGTTGAGGCTGGACTTGACCACCCCGCCCGGCACTTTCTTTCTGAGGACGTTCACCCTGTACAGTCCATAGAGCATCACGATGAGTGCGGAGACATTGAGGACGAGTACGACCGGTTCGAAATCATTCAGCATACCACTCCCTCCATTCACAGGCAGGATTAGCGTTGACGAGATGATAATATCATAGGTTGTCGTATAAGGTCAACAGACTGATTAGGTGTTATTATTACAAAATATACAGCAGTTGTCAAGTCATCAAGACATATATTACAAACCTAACCAGGCCGCATGGCGACAGGCAATCACAAAAAAAGCCCGGAGGTTTCCCTCCGGGCCTTATATGGCTTGAGCGTTTTAGCGCAGACAGTTCAGCGCGTTATTTTATGTACGCCTACCAGTCCCTGCCCTCTTCCGCATCTATCTGGGCCTCCGGGTGGTTCTCGTTGTGCATCTTGACCACCGAGCGCCAGTTGTCGTCCACGTACTCCTGGAACTTTTTAAGCATCCACTCGTTCTCCGGCTTGAAGAGGTGCTTGAACCGGCCCTGGGGTTTAAGCCACTCGACTATCGGGCGGCGGTTCTTCTTGGGCGCGTAGTTCACGGTCAGCTTGCCGTACTCGACCTCGAAGAGCGGCCAGAAGCATGTGTTCACGGCCAGTTTGCTCATCATTATGGCGTCGTTGGTCTGGCAGCGCCAGCCACGGTTGCAGGGCGCGATCACGTTCATGAACTTGGCGCCTTCGATGGACATGGCCTTCTGGGTCTTGGCCATCAGGTCCTTCCAGTTGTGCGGGGAGGCCTGCGCGACATAAGGCACGTTGTGCGCCATAGCTATCTTTGTCAGGTCCTTCCTGTTCTGCTGCTTGCCCTGCAGTACCTTGCCCGCCGGGGACGTGGTGGTGTCGGCCCCGAACGGGGTGGAGCTCGAGCGCTGTATGCCCGTGTTCATGTACGCCCCGTTGTCATAGCATACGTACATGAAGTCGTGTCCGCGCTCTAACGCGCCTGATAGCGCCTGGAGGCCTATGTCGTAAGTGCCGCCGTCGCCGCCGAAGGCGATGAACTTTATCTTCTTGTCCGCGGGGATCTTACCCTGCTTCTTTAGCGACTGGTACATCGCCTCAACGCCGGAGATGGTCGCCGCCGCGTTCTCGAATGCGCTGTGGATCCAGGGCACACGCCACGCCGTGTAAGGGTATATGGTAGTCGCGACCTCGAGGCATCCGGTCGCGTTCGAGATGACCACCGGCTCGTCTATTGCCAGCAGCATCTGGCGGACGACTATGGGTGCGCCGCAGCCCGCGCACATCCTGTGCCCGCCTGAGAGCAGGTCCTTCTTCGCTGAGAGTTCTTTCAGTTTTAGCACAGCCATTGATTGTCTCCTTATTATAGCCCTTATTCTCTTACGGTGATGTACTCGTAAAGTTTCGTTACCTTGCCGGACTCGGCAAGCTTGATGGTCTCGGCGAACACCTTCCTTACGTCGTCGAGGCCTAAGTCTCGCCCGCCCAGCCCGTATATCTTGTTCATCATGAGCGGCCTTTCCGGCAGGTCGTAAAGCGCGCTCCTGAACTCCGTAAACAGAGGCCCGCCAGCCGAGCCGAAGCTGTCGCAGCGGTCCATAACGCAGACGGCGGAGCAGTTCTTGAGCGCGGCGGCCATCTCGGTGGCCGGGAACGGCCTGAAGAGCCTGGGCTTCAGCAGCCCCGCCTTCACGCCCTTTTTTCTGAGTTCGTCCACTATGACCTTCGCGGTGCCAGCAGCCGAGTTCAGCACTACCAACGCCACGTCCGCGTCTCTCAGCTTGTAGTCCTCGAACAGCCCGTATGTGCGGCCTGAGAGCTTGCCGAACTCCTTGCCGACCTCGATGACCGCCTTCTTTGCGCGCTTGATGGCCTCGTGCTGGGCCTTCTTGTGCTCCATGTAGTAGTCCTGGAGGTCGAGCGGGCCAAAGGTCACCGGGGTGTCCGTGTCGAGGAGCACCGGGGTCGGGGACTTGTACTCGCCGACGAAGCCCCTGACCTGCTCATCGTCTAAGAGCTCCATGTTCTCTATCGAGTGCGATATGATGAACCCGTCCATGCAGGACATGACGGGTAGCCTGACGTCGAAGTGCTCGCCTATCCTCGGCGCCTGCACCGTGTTGTCGTAGGCCTCCTGTCCGTTCTCAGCGTATAGCTGTATCCAGCCGGAGTCCCTCGCGCCCATCGAGTCCGAGTGGTCGCCGTGTATGTTTATCGGGGCGGAGAGCGCCCTGTTCACGCAGGACAGCACTATCGGCAGGCGGTTGCCGGATGCGATGTACAGCATCTCCCACATAAGCGCCAGTCCGTTTGCCGAGGTGGCGTTCATCACCCTGCCGCCCGCAGCGCACGCGCCTATGCACGCGCTCATCGCGGAGTGCTCTGACTCCACCGTCACTAAGTTTGTCTTGACGAGCCCGTCCGCAACGAAGGACGAGAACTGCTGCATTATCTCGGTCGAGGGCGTTATGGGGTATGCGGCGCATACGTCGGGGTTTATCTGGCGCATGGCGTTCGCCACGGCCACGTTTCCGGTCATTGCAACTTTTTTAGGCATTCTGGGCCTCCTTCTCCTTTGCGGCGGCCTTCTCGGCGGCCATCCTGTTTGCAATGGCCTTCGCCTTGTCGAGTGCGTCCGGGGCCGCGCCTTCCGCCTCTGTCAGCATCACTATGGCCTTGACCTTCGAGGGGCATTCGAGAGCGCATACGCCGCAGCCCTTGCAGTGGCCGTAGTCGAACTCAACTCGTTTCCCGTCCTTGGTGTTTACGGAGGAGTCCGGGCAGTATATCCAGCAGAAGAGGCACTGTATGCAGTTCTCCTCTATCCATATCGGCCTGTCGCTCCGCCATGCGCCGGTGTTGTAGTTCACCGCGTTACCCGCTTCTAATATCATCCCGCCCATCGGCAGGTCTTTCCAGCCTTTCGGCCCGCCCTTGGGCGCAGCCTTTGCTGCGGCCTTCGGGGAAGTCTTCTTCGGGGCTGCCTTAGCCACGCCCTTCGGGGCACTCTTCTTCGGCGCTGCCTTGGCCACGACCTTCTTGACTGTTTTCGGCGCAGCCTTCGGTGCGGCCTTTACCACGCCCTTTTTGGCGACCTTCGGCGCTGCCTTTGCCACGCCTTTCTGGGCGGCTATTTTTGTTACCTTTGTCGGCTTGCTCATTCCGCCTTCACCTCCTTGTATGCCCTGCTCGCGGCGTCCAAGTTGCTCTGTATTATCTTGTCCGAGAACTTCTTCCCGAAGCTCGCACGGATGTCGGTCAGCAGTGTTTCCAGCTTTATGACGCCCGTTGCCTTGACGACCGCTCCGAGCATCGGCGTGTTCGGCATCACGCGGCCTATCGTCTCCACGCTTATGCCGTTTGCGTCCACGCTGAACACCTTCTGCGTCTTCTTCAGCTTCAGCTTAGCCCGCAGTTCCTTGGGCGAGGTCGGCGTGTTCACTATGAACACAGCGTCGGCAGTCGCGCCGTCGGTCACGTCCACGGTGTCGAGGAGCGTGGGGTCCACGACGGCTATAACTGCCGGGTTAGTCACCTGGCAGTGCAGCGTCATCGGCTTCACCGACACCCTGTTGTACGCCCTGAGCGGCGCGCCCATCCTCTCCGGCCCGTATTCGGGGAATGCCTGCACGTTCTTGCCCTCGGCCATGCTGGCCTCGGCCAGGACCTTGGCCGCCGTGACGGTCCCCTGTCCGCCCCGGCCGTGCCATCTGATCTCTAAAATCTCGGCCATTTGCTTACCTCCTGTCGTTATGTGATATTACAAGATACACTTGTAACCGGGTTAAAACAGTAACGCCCCCTCAGTCCCCCTCTTAAGATAAGAGGGGGATGGGGGAGTTATGATTGCTGTCATCTTCACTACACCTCTCTCCTGCCCTCCAGCGACTTCACCAATGTGCCCGCGTCCGCGTATTCTAACGCGCCGCCCATCGGCATCCCGAAGGCTATCCTCGTTATCTTCACCCCGAAGGGCTTCAACAGCTTCGTAATGTACAGCGCCGTCGCCTCGCCTTTTAAGCTCGGGTTGGTGGCCAGTATAACCTCGTCCACGCCGCCCGCCTTCACACGCTCGACAAGGCCCGCGACCTTCGTGTCGTCCGGCCCGACGCCGTCTATCGGCGATATAGCGCCCATCAGCACATGGTACACGCCCCGGTACTCGTGCGTGGCCTCCACGGCCAGGAGGTCGGATATTTCCTCGACCACCATGATGCGGGCCTGCTCGCGCTTCACGCTTGCGCATACGGAGCAGGTATCGCCTTCGGCCACGTTGTTGCAGACGCGGCAGAGCCGGGTGTTGTCACGGAGCCCGCCCAGCGCGTCCATCAGGGCGGTGAGCCTGTCCTTGTCCGCCTTCAGCAGGTGCAGGGCCAGCCTCTGCGCCGTCTTCCTGCCCACGCCGGGCAGCTTCGCCAGCTCGTCTACCAGCCTCGTCAGCGTGTCGGACATAATTTATATACCTTGTAACGCCCCCTCATGTCCCCCTCTTAAGCTAAGAGGGGGATGGGGGAGTTATGAAAATTCCAGCGTTCCGTCAGACAACCGATACTAAAAGAGACCCGGGATTCCGCCGCCCAGCCCGCCGGGGAGGCCAAGACCCGCGGTCAGCTTGCCGACCTCGCCGTTCATCATATCCTGGGCCTTCTTGAGGGCCTCGTTCGCCGCAGCCGTCACCAGGTCCTGGAGCATCTCCACGTCGTTCGGGTCCACGACCTCTTTTTCTATCTTTATGGAGATGATTTCCATGCCCCCGCTGGCGACCACCGTCACCATGCCGCCCCCGGCGGTGGCCTCGACGGTCTTCTTCGCCGCCTCCTCCTGGACCTTGGCCATCTTCTCCTGCATCATCTGGGCCTGCTTCATCAGGTTGCCTAACATCTTCTTGGACATTGCTACCTCTTTTCCCCTTCTTCTACTATTTCGCCTCCAAACAACTGCAGGGCCGACTTCACGACCGGGTTGTCGAGCGCCTCGCTTTTGAACTTCTCCTTCTTTACCGTCTCCCGCTCCTTCTTCACGTCAGCGAGGGACTTCTCCTTGGTGCCGTTGCCCTTGACGAACTTCACGATGAGGCCGGGGCTCACCCTCTGCGCCGCCTCTTTAATTAACGCGGCCTCGTCCGGCCTGAAAGCCAGGAAGCCCTCGGCGATGGTGAGCACATTTCCCTCCACGCCTCTGGGGGCGGCCCGTTCCATCTTGGCCGCAAGCGGGGCCTTGCCACCCTGTTTTATCTCTTCCCGCACCCTAACCCAAAGGTCGACTGCGGAACCCTGCTCCGCCTGTACTTCAGGCGCGCCGGGGTGGTCGTAGTACGAAGCATCCTCCCTTATCTCGCGCGGCGCGGCGGACTTAACTGTTTGCGGTGCGCACGCACGCGGTGCGGAGGGCGCGTCCTTCATGCGCTTCAGGCCCTCTAACACATCACCCACCGAGCTTATCGGCCTGGACGCCGCCTTGACGAGCGCCATTTCGAGAGACGTCCTCTGGCTGAACGCAGACTTCATTTCGTCCGCGAGCCTGGCGAGTATGTTCATCACCCTCAGTATCTCTTCGGGGCTGACCTCTGATGCAAGCCTCCTGACCTCGTCCGCCTGCGAGACGGGCATGTCGAGCGGCCTGTCGGATTTGGGAGACACCTTTACTGTCAGGATGTCTCTGAACGTCTCAAGGAGCGATGCGGCGAACCGCCTTAAGTCATGGCCTCCGTCCACCAGGGCATCTACCGAGTCGAGCGCGCCCGCTGCGTCCTGGCCCACGATGGCGCGTGCGGCCTGAAGCACAGCCTCGCGTCCGACGAGGCCCAGTATGTCGTCGATGTCTGTCTCTTTTACGCCTTCTTCGCCGCAGTAGGAGACCACCTGGTCGAGTAAGCTCAGGCCGTCCCTTACGCTGCCCTCGGCAAGCTCGGCCAGCCTCGAAAGCGCGGCATCTTCAGCCTTCAGGGACTCCTTTTCGCACAGGGACTTCATGTGCGACATTATAAGGGCCTTGGACACGCGCTTGAAGCTGTAGTGCTGGCAGCGCGATAGTATCGTGGCGGGCACCTTGTGCGGGTCTGTCGTGGCGAATATGAAAATCACATGGCCCGGCGGCTCTTCTAACGTCTTAAGTAGCGCGTTGAAGGCCGCGGTCGAGAGCATGTGCACCTCGTCTATTATATAGACTTTGTACCTGCTCTTCGCGGGCGAGTACTTCGCGTTTCCGCACAGGTCGCGGACGTTGTCCACGCCGGTATTGGACGCCGCGTCTATCTCCATCACGTCTACGGACGAGCCCACCGTCACCTCTCGGCAGGAGTCGCACTCGCCGCATGGCACGGGCGCCGGGCCTGTCGCGCAGTTCAGGGCCTTGGCGAGTATCCTCGCGGTAGTGGTCTTTCCCACGCCGCGCGTCCCGGAGAAGAGGTAGGCGTGCGCCACCCTGCCCATGCCGAGCGCGTTTTCCAGGCTCTGGCTGACATGGGCCTGCCCTACCACGTCGCTGAACTTCTGCGGACGATATTTGCGGGCGAGGACGGTGTAGCTCATAGTCGCTCCAAAAAGACCCAGCGGGGCTTTCGCCAAATGGCGGATGGGGCCGGGATAACCGGTGCGGTGTCAAACTTCAGGCATCTTAGGGGCCGCCGAAACCAGGATGGTCTGCGGCGCCCAGAGAGGTCCGCTTACCGCTGCTTCCTTCCGGACCTGACGGGGTTCACGGCTCCCTGCCGCGCAGGACCCGGCCCGACGGCCCGTAAGATACCTGAATTACAAAACTGGCGGAGAGGGTGGGAGTCGAACCCACGGTACACTTTTGGCGTACACGCGATTTCCAGTCGCGCACCTTCGGCCACTCGGTCACCTCTCCGTAGCCGTGCAAAAACCTAAATTGTCAAAGGACGTTGGAGCAGGCTTGCATCACCCAATCCGGCGCCTTCTGTAGTGTTCTGGCGGAGAGAGAGGGATTTGAACCCCCGGTGGAGTCACCCCCACAGTTGATTTCGAGTCAACCGCCTTCGGCCACTCGGCCATCTCTCCGCGCTAATCGTCGTCATTGCGAGAAGTACTGCTGCCATGCAGCGGGACGACGCGGCAATCTCCTCCCAACATAGGGAACTAATTTTATAATATAATTCAGGGTTAAAGTCAACATCTAATCGGGCGGAGACGATAGGAAATCTTAATGCGGGTATAACTGCGACTGTATTTTCACCCTCCCCACCTGCGGGGGAGGGCAGGGTGGGGGGGGGGCTCGCTATGCCCGGTGAATCAAGCAGCTATACGCGCAATGCCGAAAAGCTGCAGAGTGGATTATGAGCGTCTCCCCTCAAAAAACTCCCGCAAGAGCGCCAGGCACTCATCGGCCATCACGCCTGCCGTAACCTCCGCCCTGTGGTTCAGCCGGTCGTCTGACAGTATATTGTATATCCCCCAGGCCGCGCCGTACTTGGGGTCGTGCGCCCCGTAGACCACGCGGGCGACACGCGCGGACACCATCGCGCCCGCGCACATCACGCACGGCTCCTTCGTTATATACACCGTCGCGTCTGACAGTCGCCAGCGCCCGAGTTTTGCCGCCGCAGCACGGAGTGCCAACACCTCCGCGTGCGCGGTCGGGTCGTTATCGAGTTCACGGCGGTTGTGCGCGGATGCAACGACCTCCCCGTCCACCACCACCAGCGCGCCTACCGGCGTTTCGCCGAGGGCAAGTGCCTCCCGAGCAATCGCCAGGGCCATCTGCATATAATCCGTGTCTTTCATGTTGCCACCACGCCTATCAATACCGCCATGATATATGCGATGGACGCGCCGAACGCGCGCCCGTACCTCTCCGACCGCACCACGTACATATAGTACGCTATAAGGAAGGCCGCGCCAAGCAACAGCGAATACACCCCGAACAAAGCCGTGCGATAACCCAGAAGCCAGAGCGACGCAGTCAGAAACGGAAGCGCAGTACCGTATATGAATATAAACGTCTTCGTGTACGGCTCGCCAAATGCCACGGGCATCACCGGAGTGCCGGATGCCCCGTACTCGTCTTTGTGCTTTAGCGCAAGCGCGAGGAAGTGAGGCGGCTGCCATAGGAGCATCACCATGAACAGTATGATACCGTCCAGCCCCAACGCGGGCTTTACGGAGGCATAGCCTATCAGCACGGGCAACGCGCCCGGCAGGCCGCCCACCACCGTGCCGTAAGGTGAACGTCTTTTCGCATAAAGCGTGTACATAAATAGATAGCTGATAACGGCGGCTAATATCAGAGCGCAGGTCACCGGGTTGATGAATATATACGACAGGGCAAGAGACGCGAGTATCAGCGTTACCGCGATTGCAGCCGCGTTGGCCGGGCCAAGCCGGTTGAGCGCGGCGAGCCTGGGCCTCACCCTCGGCATCAGGGAGTCTGTGGACGCCTCAAGGACTACGTTTATAATAGCAGAGCCGGACGCCGCCATAACTATGCAGGTCGTACAGAGGATGGCCGCTTTAGGCTCAGGCATACCGCCCGCCGCAAGCGACATACCGGCGAGTCCCGCCAATGCGACCCCCGCCGCTATGCCGGGCTTGGCAACGGCTATGGCTGGGGCTATGGCAGGGGTAGTATCTATGACGATGCCTCCCTGCCGGACTCGCGTGTCCACATGAGCGCCGTTACGAGCAACATGCAGAGCGCCACGGCAAGGTGCGCAGCGGTGGTCGGGTAATACAGCCCGGTGAGCACCACCGACGCCCCCGCCGCCGCCTGAGCCGCCGAGAGTGCGAGGAGCGACAGGGCCAAGCCCCGGTTTATCCTGAACCGCATGTCGAGCGCGGTGGATGCGTAGAGCGCCGCCGCAGTGAGCAGTATCACCACGGCCAACACCCGGTGCGTGTAGTGGGCCATGACCGCCCCGCTTGTCATCCGGGGCAAGAGGCTCCCCTGGCAGTAAGGGAAGTCCGGGCATGCAAGCCCCGCGCCGGAGTGGCGCACGTATGCGCCAAGCGCCGCCTGCAGGAATATCAGCGCGCCGATGCCCAGGTATACCGCCGCCGGGCCGTGTACTGCAGCGCGCGGCACTGCCATCTCACCGTCGAACTGCGCCATATAAAATACCAGAATAAATATTCCAAGTCCGATCATGAAGTGTATGGTGGTCAACTGCACAGGCAGCTCCATCAGCACCACAAGCCCGCCAAGCACTACCTCGACGGCGATGAGGCATAACGCGGCAATCGGGACCGCCTTCGCACCTCCTCTGTATGACCTGAACCGTATGTGCGACAACACAAGCAGGCATAGCGTCGCCGTAGCCGCAATGACCCTGTGCCCGAACTCCATGAAGGTGTCCCAGCGGTAGTGTGGTACCACCTGCCCGTGGCAGAGCGGCCAGTCCGGGCAGCCGAGCCCGGCCTCCATACCGGCTACCAGGTTGCCCCATACGAGGAGCAGGAAGAATAGCGCGAGTGTAATCCTACCTAACATAATTGCCTCCTTACCTGAACAGCGTATCCGCAAGCGTGCCGAATATGATTATCGCGAGCATCCCCAACGGGAAGAGCGCGAATGCCCACACAAGCGCGTTCTCTTTTCGCAGGTGCATGAAGAAAAGCGCGACCAGCGACGCCTTGACTGACGCGATTACGAGCGCGGCCACCACGTTGTACACGCCCAGGTCGATGTACGACACCTGCCACGTGACGACCGTGAGTATCAGCAGCGCCGCCCATACAATTATATATGGCTTGTATGCGGTCATCGTTCTACCCTATAAGATACAGCATCGGGAACAGGTATATCCACACCAAATCCACGAAGTGCCAGTATATCCCGGTAATCTCCACCGGTGTATGATATTCGGCGGAGAAGCGGCCCCTGCCCGCCAGCACGTACATAGTCGATAATGCAGCCATGCCGCCGATGACGTGCAGGCCATGCAGCCCAGTCATCATGTAGTAGAGCGAGAAGAATATGTCCGTGCCGGGGCCTATCCCCTCGGCCAGGTGCTTTGACCACTCGAAGTACTTGACGCACAGGAAAGTCGCGCCGCACGCGACGGTCAAGAGCAGGCACGTCCTCAGCACCCTGACCTTCCCCTGCCTGATTGCCGCTATGCCGAGGGCCACAGAGAGCGAACTGCATATCAGCACGACCGTATTGATTGCGCCTACCGTGCGGTCTAACTTCATGTGGCCGTCATGGAACATAGCCGGGTACTTTATGCGGAATACGGTGTAGGTCACGAACAGCCCGCCGAAGAGCAGCACCTCGGTTGCGAGGAACGCCCATATCCCCAGCTTTGCCGACTGGTAAGCGACGAGCGGGTCTTCGGGAAATATTTTTTCGCGCACGGTGTCCACGGCTACTCCCCCTTCTTCCCGTAGCTGTACGGCCAGTCGGTCACCACGGGTATCTCCTCGAAGTTCTCGGTCGGCGGGGGCGAAGCCGTAGTCCATTCGAGCGTCTTGCCGCCCCAGGGGTTGGGCGGCGCGGGCTCGCCCTTGTACATGCACCTGACGAAGTTATAGAACATGATGACTATGCCGACCGCCAATATCCACGAGCCTACGGTGGATATGATGTGCTGGCCCTGGAACTGCGCGGGGTACGTCGCGTACCGCCTGGGCATGCCCCTGAAGCCCAGTATGAACATGTTGAAGAACGTGATGTTGAACCCTATGAACATCAGGAGCCATGCCACCCTCGCGGTCCTCTCGACCAGCATCCTCCCGGTCATCTTCGGGAACCAGTAGTGTATGCCCGCGAACAGCCCCATCACCGTCCCGCCCATCATGGTGTAGTGGAAGTGCGCCACCACGAAGTACGTGTCGTGCAGGTGCTCGTCCGTTGCAAGCGCGCCCAGGAACGGCCCGGTCAGCCCACCCACTATGAACAGGAAGATGAACGTCAACGCGTACATCATGGGCGGCTCGAAGGTGATAGAGCCTTTGTACATAGTGGATATCCAGTTGAACACCTTTATGCCGGTGGGTATGGCGACGGAGAAGGTGAGGAACGAAAATATGATGGCGGCTATGTTGGACATCCCCGATACGAACATGTGGTGGCCCCATACGAGGAAGCCCGCGAACGCGATGGCCAGAGATGAGTACGCGATGGCCCTGTACCCGAATATAGGCTTGCGGGTGAATACCGGTATCACCTCGGATATTATGCCCATCGCGGGGAGTATCATCACGTACACCACGGGGTGCGAGTAGAACCAGAAGAAGTGCTGGAAGAGGAGCGGGTCGCCGCCCTTGGCCGGGTCGAAGAACCCTATCCCGAATATGCGCTCCATAGCAAGGAGCAGGAAGGTTATGCCCACCACCGGTGTCGCGAGCACCTGTATTATGCTGGTCGCGTACATACCCCATATGAACAGCGGCATCCTGTGCCATGTCATGCCCGGCGCGCGGAGCTTGTGTATCGTTACTATGAAGTTCAGCCCGGTGAGTATCGAGGACATGCCGACAAGGAATATACCAAAGGAAAGCGTAGTCACCGCCGCGCCCGTACGTGCGGAATAAGGAGTGTAAAACGTCCAGCCGGTGTCCATCGGACTGACGAGCGAGCCGAGCACCACGAGCGTACCCGCAATAAACAGCCAGAAGCTTATCAGGTTAAGCCTGGGGAACGCCACGTCCCTGGCCCCGACGAGCATTGGTATGAAGAAGTTCCCGAAGCCGGACGGTATTCCGGGTATGATGAACAGGAATATCATCATCGAGCCGTGCATCGTGAACAGCTCGTTGTACACCTGCGGCGTGAACAGCCACGCGCCGGGCTTGAGCAGTTCAAGCCGTATCAGAAGCCCGAAGACCCCGCCGACCAGGAAGAACACAAGGGTCGTGAACATGTACATCACGCCGATACGCTTGTGGTCGAGCGTGTACGCCCACGAGCGGAAGCCCTTCTCGGTCAGGTATCCACGGTCATTAAGTGATGCAGTCATCTTTCTCAGCCTCTTGTTTTTACCTCGACTGGGTTGGGTGCGTTGTTGTTAGGGAGACAAAATCCCTGAGCCAAGAGATTTCGGAGTTGCCCGAAAACAGGCGTCAGCTTGTTTGAGGCATACTCCGAAACGATAAGGCGAATATTTTGGCTACATAACAACAATGCACACAACCATTTACTTCACCGTCTTCATATACGCAATCACCGCCGTAATGTCCTCGTCCGACAACATGCCCTTGAACGTGGGCATGAGCGGCTTGTAGCCCTTTACCACCTTCGCATTTGGCAGGAGCAATGACTCCTTCAAGTAGTCCTCGTCCGCAGTGACCGTGCTGCCGTCGTCGAGCATGACGCGGCTCCCGTAGAGGCCCTTGAGCGTAGGTCCGACCAGCGCCCTGCCGTCAACTGTGTGGCACGCGAGACAGCCGGAGCGCTCCACAATCGTCTTACCCTTCTCTGCAAGCGGCACGGTTTTTTCGTGCGCCTCGGCCTGCCCTGCTTCCCACTGCCTGTACCCGTCCTCGGACATCACAATTAGCTTTGCCTTCATCTCCGAGTGGCCCGCTCCGCAGTACTGCGTGCAGTATACGTCGAACGTGCCGGGCCTGTCCGGCTGGAACCACAGATACGTGTAACGCCCCGGCAGTATGTCCTGCTTAATACGGTACTCCGGTATGAAGAAGCCGTGTATCACGTCCGTGGAGGTCATCGTAAGCTGTACAGGCTCGCCGACCGAAGCCCTCAGCTCGTTTATGGCCACCCTGCCGTCCGGGTACTTGAACTCGTACAGCCACTGTTTTGCGGTTACGTTTATCTCGGTCGCGCCCGGAAGCGGCGTCCTCATGTCCTCGTACACCTTGTACCCGTACGCGAATATAGCCATTACGAGGAGCGTGGGTATGGCTATCCATATGCCTTCTAACACGCGGTTCGACGTGATGTATGGTGTTTCGACCTCCTGCCCCTTGCGCCTTCTGTACTTGATAGCAAAGTATATCAGAAGGCCCTGGGTGACCAGGAAAAAGAACACGGCGATGGCGGTGATGAACACGTATACGGAGTCCACCTCGCCCGCTATCTTAGACGCCGCGCCGAATGGTATTACTGGGTCAGACATATTTATAATAGCCTCGGAGTCATAACTCCCCCATCCCCCTCTTATCTTAAGAGGGGGACTGAGGGGGCGTTACTGTGATTGTTGCCCCCGGCGCGCCGTTTCATTGCGGGCCGCCCGGGGGTCGGCCCCTACAGCCCAATGAATTGGGCAGCTACAACTTTCTTTCTTTCCTCGCCAGCCATATAATCAGGCCCGCAAGGAGTATCAGTACCACCGCACCGCCTGCGGTCATAAGCCTGCTCGCCGCAAGCACGTACTTCCCGCCCTCCGGGTCGTAGTGGTAGCAGAAGAGCAGCACCCTGTTCAGCGCGGTGGATTTGCCTATCTTGCCGTCCGCGGCCTCCGTCAGCGCAAGCTTCATGTCCACCGGCCTTGTATCGAGGCCGTAGAAGTACCTGGACACCCTGCCGTCCGGCGAAAGCACTATGAACGCGGTCGGGTGCGCGAACACGCCGGGGCTGAGTTCCACGTACCTGTACCCGACGGCGGATGTTATAGCCTTTATCGCAGGCGCACCGCCGGTCAGGAAAGGCCAGGCCTTGTCCGGGCCGTCCGGGCCGGGCGCGCCTTTCAGCTTTGCGTGCGTCTCGGTAGCCTTCTCCCGTGCGCGTGCCGTGGTCTCGTCCGGGTTGATGCTCACGGTCACCACCTTATAGTCAACCCCCGGCGTGAGGCCCTTGATGCCGTCCAGCGTCTGCGCAAGATAGCTGAACGTGATGGGGCAGAGCATCGGGCAGTCGTAGTAGTTGAGCGTCAGTATCACCGGGTTGCCGATGAAGTAGTCTCCGAGCTTCACCGCCCTGCCGTCCTGGTCTTTAAGTACGGTATCGAGCGGCACCCTCCCGCCAAGCTTCTCGTCCACGCCTATCTGCTTAAGTATGTCGTCCTGCTGTGCGCCAGTGTTAAACGGGTCGTCCGAGGCGCAGGCTTTGGACGCGCCTGTGACTATGACGCAGAGCAGAGCGCCGAGCAGTACCGATAACATTCTGTGCAATATACGGTTTGTCATGTTGGGATGGTCGTTTATTTTGTAGTATAGCATATATCAGGAGCAGTTGACTCAGAAAGATAGAGGGAATATAATGGATGAGTTGTGGGTAGCCGGAGGAGAAGGTGTTATTGCGAGAGAGGCTATGATACCCAAAGAGATACTAAAAAAGATTAAGCGCCTGGAGATAAAGACCTCACGCCTCGTGGAAGGGGCGATGGCGGGCGGATACCTCTCCACCTTCAAGGGGCGCGGGATTGAGTTCAACGAGGTCCGGGAATACACCGAGGGCGACGACGTGCGCTCTATCGACTGGAACGTCACCGCACGCATGGGTGCGCCGTTCGTCAAGACCTTCATGGAGGAGAGAGACCTGACCGTAGTATTGGTCGTGGACCTCTCAGGCTCGATGGAGTTCGGCACGGTGGCGCAGTCAAAAAGAGAGCTTGCGCTCGACTTCTGCGCCGCCGCCGCTCTGCTTGCAGTACAGAACAACGACCGCGTGGGCCTCATAGCGCACACGGACAGGATAGAGCTTTTCGTACCGCCCAGAAAAGGCAGGCGGCACGCGATGCGCCTCCTGATGGAGATAGCCTCATTAAAGCCTGCGGGGAGCATGACCGGGTACGACGGCGCGGCTGGCTTCCTGCTGAACACGGTGAAGAGGCGCGCTACTGTATTCTGGGTCTCGGACTTCATAGGCATGGGTCTTACTCCTTCCATAAAGGCCGCCGCGAGACGGCACGAGCTTGTACCCGCGCTATTACAGGACGTGCGCGAGACGCAAATGCCGGACGTGGGGCTGATGGAATTGGTTGACCCGGAGACCGGCGCGCGCGTACTCGCGGATACTTCTTCGTCCGCCTTCAAGGCGGCATACTCGGGCTACCTGAAAAAAAGGGACGATGCGCGGGCCGTGTCATTTAGGGGTATACGCTCCGAGCCGGTCGAGCTGTGGACGGGGGCATCTCCCGTGAAGCCGCTTGCGAGGTACTTCCACCGGCAGGCGCGGTTGAGGAGGCGATGAGCGTGGAGTTTACTCACCCGTATCTGCTGTGGCTCGCAATATTAGTGCCCGCCGCGTTGTACTTGAGGCACAGGCGGAAGCCCAAGCCTGTTGTATATCCAGGCCTGTCCCTGATGGGCATACCGAAGGCGCGGTTCGTTAACCTCCCTTACTATATATTGGCTACCGCGTGCATACTGCTCGTGGTGGCATCCGCGAGGCCGAGGGTGCCGGTGGTAGGCGCAGAGGAAAAGATATACGGCGTGGATGTGGCGCTCGCGCTCGACGTATCCGGCAGCATGATGGCGGAGGACTTCAAACCGAACCGCATGGAGGCCGCGAAGAAGAGGGTGAAGGAGTTCGTGCAGGACTTTCACGAGGGCCGCATGGCCTTGGTCGCTTTTGCGGGCAGGTCGTTCACGCAGTGCCCTCTGACTGCGGACGGGGGAATATTAGAAGGCCTGGTAGACCAGTTGGTAGTAGGGTCGGTGGCAATAGACGGCACCGCCATCGGGGACGCGGTGATAAACTGCATAAACAAGTTCAAGGAGCCTTCCGCGAGCCGCGTGATAATACTGCTGACCGACGGTGAGAACAACGCGGGCACGGTGGACCCCATATCCGCAGCGCGCGCGGCGTCCGCCAAGGGCATCAAGATTTACGCTATAGGTGTAGGGACGCCTGCGGGCGCGCCGATACCCGCAATCGGCCCGTCGGGCGAGAAGTTCTTCGTAAAAGACCCTATGGGGAACCTGATACTTGCGAAGGTGGACGAGGATACCTTGAAGAAGATGGCGGAGCTGACAGGCGGCATGTACTTCCGCGCAACTGACGAGGCCGCGCTCGGCGACATATATAAAAAGATAGCAGAGATGGAAAAAAGCGAGCTGAAGATAAAGAGGCCGGAACGGTACAGGGAGCTGTTCCCGTGGTTCACGGGCGCGGCCCTTGCGCTGATGATGCTCGGCGCGTGGCTTTCTGCGGGAAAATACAGGGTGCTTAACAAACTATGATATTCGGTTACCCGTGGGCGCTTGCGCTAACTGCATCGGCAGCACTTGTCGCCTTATATTATGTATACGCGCACAAGCGGGACTCAGGCGTGCGGGAGAACTTCGCGGACGCGGCCATGCAAGGCGCGCTCGGGCTCGGCAGGCCCGGCAGGAAGGGCTTAATAGCACCCGCGCTCGTGGTGCTTGCGGCGTTGCTCGCCTCAGTCGCAATGGCGAGGCCGCTCGGCCCTCATGCAGGTAACGGGGAGGTGAACGCGGGCATGGACGTGGTCATTGCGCTCGATATATCGGACAGCATGTCAGTAGACGATGTGCAAACCGACCGGCTTTCCGCCGCGAAGGATATTATACAGAGGATAGTGGACGCCGCGCCGGGCAACCGCTACGGCCTGCTGCTGTTCTCGGGCGACGCGGTCATCACATGCCCGCTCACGCTCGACCACGACGCGCTGATGGGCTTCGTGCAGGACGCGGACTTCACGCGCGCAAACCTGCCCGGTACGGCCATCGGCGACGGTATATCAGCCGCTGCGAGGTTTAAAAAAGGGGAACTTCCGCGCGCCGTGGTCGTCATATCGGACGGGGAGAACACATACGGGGAAGACCCGGTAAAGGCGGCAGAGGCCGCAAAGGCGCAGGGGATTAAGGTGTATACAGTGGGCGTCGGCACGGCGGCGGGCGGCAGGATACCCCAGGGTGCGGACTTCTTCGGCAACGTGCAGTACAAGCATGACAGGGCGGGGCAGGTGGTAGTGTCTAAGCTTGACGAGGCCGCATTGAAAGCCGTCGCGGACGCGGGCGGCGGCGGTTATGTGTCCGCGTCCGACGCGGGAGCGGCTGATACGCTCAAGAAGGCGCTGTCGGTCAGAGACGCGAAGAAGATAAAAGACCCGTTCAAGGACGCGGAGGAGTACGGCGGGTGGCTTTCGTTAGCCGCGTTCTGTCTTCTGGTAGTGGCGGTGGCTTTATGAAACAGCTTCTTATATTATTAATGCTCCTTCCGCTTCTGATGGCCTTCACGCCGCCCTCCGGCCCGACGGACGAGGGCAACAAGGCGTTCGCCAAAGGCGACTACGCCGCCGCGCTCGATGCGTACAAGAAGGCCGCTGATGACGACCCGGACAAGGCCGAGGCGCACTATAACTTAGGCGGCGCGTACTATAAGAAGGGGCAGTACGACAAGGCGCTTGGCGAGTATCAGGCCGCAATAAAGCTCGAACCGAAGATGGCCGACGCGCACTATAATGCGGGCGACGCGCTCTACAAGCTTGGCCGATACGAAGACGCGCTCGCCGAGTACAAGCAGGCGGACGCAATCAGGAAGGGCGACAAGGATACCGGCCACAATATAGTGGTCACGATGAAGCGCATCAAGAAGAAGCAGGAGGAAGAGAAGGCCCGGCAGGAAGAGCAGGACAAGCAAGACCAGCAGGGCAAACAGGGGCAGAAGGACAAAGGCAAGGGCGGCGGCACTTCCGGGCAGGACCAGACGAGCAGGCCGCAGGGAGGCGGAGCAGGCGGGCAGGGGGCTGGCGGTGGCAACAATACACAGCCTCAGGCTGGGCCGCAGATGTCCGACAAAGACGTGCAGGCCCTATTGAACAGGCAGGCGGACGAGGAGAAAAAACTCAGGAACTACTTCAGGCCCGGCAGGAAGGACGAGGGGGTTGACAGGGAGTCCCAGATAGAGCAGATGCTTCGGGGCTTCGGCCTCAAGGGGCCTGAGGCGCGCCCGGCCCGGCCCGGTGCGCCGTATGTGGAGAAGGACTGGTAATAACGATTCTCTTGACTTATCCTGCCATACTGGACTAAAATCATCTGTAGGCATTTAATCGGAGGTAGCAAGTGTTCAACATGGGCATGCCGGAGCTGGTACTTATTTTTGTAATCGCGCTTCTTGTATTCGGGCCGAAGAAGCTCCCGGAGATAGGCAAGTCGCTCGGACGCGCGATGGCGGAGTTCAAGCGCTCGTCACAGGAGTTCAAGGACAACCTTGAAAGCGAGATAGAGACAGACAAGATAAAGCAGGAGTTGGTAAAGCAGCAGGACGAAATAAAGGCCGCGCTGGAGACGCCGAAACCGGTCGAGACTCAGGCAAAGGACGCGGGCGCACCGCCGAAGATCAATGCGGCCTAAGCCGGAGAGGATGCCCTTGACAGCTCACTTGGAGGAGCTGAGAAAGCGCATCATGTATATAGCGGCGTCCCTCGCCGTGGGTTTTACCGTCTGCTTCAACTACTCAGAAGACCTCCTCGCATGGGTGCAGCTCCCGCTAAGCATCAACGTCAACCTGAAGCCCACGTTCCCGTTCGTATTCACCACCTATGTGCCAAGCGCAACCAAGCTCATATTCCTTGCCCCGGCAGAGGCCTTCTGGATACACATGAAGATCGCATTCGTAGCGGGCATATTCCTCGCGCTGCCTTTTATACTCACGCAGATATGGCTTTTTATATCACCGGGTCTACTGCCCAAGGAGCGAAGGTACGCGCTGCCGTTTATCGTGTCTGCTACCGTCATGTTCGTGTTAGGCGCGCTCTTCTGCCAGTACTTCGTGCTCCCCTTCGGCATACAGTTCCTCCTGACATACAAGACCGAGCACCTGACCCCGATGATATCTATAGGTAGCTACGTAGACTTCTGCTCAAAGTTCCTGCTCGGCTTCGGGATTGTATTCGAGCTTCCGCTCATCATCACGCTGTTGTCGAAGCTTGGCATTGTCACCCCGCAGTTCCTCTCTAAAAACAGGAAGTACGCATTCCTGCTTGCCTTTGTGGTGGCGGCTATACTCACGCCCACGCCGGACATGTTCAACCAGACGCTGATGGCCGCGCCTATAGTGGTGCTCTACGAGGTGGGCATCATCATGGCGAGGCTGGTTGGCAGGAAAAAAGAGGACGTCGAGGCCGACGAGGCGTAGTCCCTGCCGCCACAAAAAGTTGCGTCATAATTTCTCTTGACAACAATACCCGACTGTTTTATATTTCTCTGCTAATCGCAAGGGCAGGTAATCATTATAATAAGTTGAGGAAAGGATGGTACAGCGTTATGCGTTTGTTCATCGCAGTTGCAGCGGCATTATGTATCACAGCCGGCATGTGCGCGCCCGCGTTTGCGGGCAGTTCTGTGACCGGAAGCCTGATGGAGGTGCTTTACAAGAAAGGCGTCATTGACGACGCCTCCTACAACGAGCTAAAGAAGGCGGGCGAGACCGGCGGCGATCAGGCGGTAAACGCGAAGCTCGTCGAGGTGCTCCACGCGAAGGGCGTCATTGACGACGCCACGTACACGAACCTGACCGCAATGGCGGCCCAAGAGGCGCAGGCCGCAGCGCAGATGGCCTCCAACCCCCCTGCGTCCCCGCAGTCGTCATCGTCCGGGGAGAGGCCGTTCGACAAGGCGCTCACATCCGTCGAGGAAGGCTTTGCCAAGCTCGGCGGCGACACGGTCAAGATGAAGATAGGCGTGCTGTTCCAGGGCGGCTGGCTTTCCGACTCAGCCGGTTTTTCGGTGGGCGTGCCCCCGAACACGGGCGCGAGCATAAGCACCACCGCCAGCAACCAGTTCTTCGTAAGGCGGGCGAGGCTGATATTCAGCGGAGAGATAGCCCCCAAGCTGGGCTTCAAGATATCGTCCGAGTTCGCGCCCACGTCGAACACGCTGCAGGACGCTTATGTATGGGCGGACTACATCCCCTACGCGAGGATAACGCTGGGCCAGTTCAAGCCGCCGTTCAGCCTGGAGAACTATGTGGACGGCATCGGGGACATCCCGACCATCAACCGCGCTCTCGTAAGCAACATGATGATCAACGCCTCGCTCAAGGACACCAGCCTGACGAGGAGTTCCATACTGCGCGACATGGGCGTGATGGTATCGGGCAAGTATCAGACCAAGGTCGGGGGCCTGCCGTTCGGCGCTACATATGCGGTAGGGGTGTTCAACGGCCCGGGCCGTGGCCTGGCGGACGACAACAACACCAAGGACGTGGTGGGCAGGGTTACCATCAACCCCCTGGTCGCCGGTCTTAATATCGGCGGCTCATGGGCCACCGGTAAAACACACCATACCTTGACCGTGCCCGCGCTCGTCTTCAACAAGGACCGCGACCGCTGGGGAGCCGAGATCGAATACCTGCCCGACTTCGCGAAGGGGCTCAAGCTGCGCGGGGAGTTCATGTGGGACAGGAGGTACTTCTCTTCCTACGTCTCGAAGACTACCTCCGCGTTTACCCGCGACACCCACACCTACGGGTGGTACGCGCTGGCCGCGTACAAGGTTGACGGACAGAAGGGCGTCCTCGCCTACTTAAACGGGTTCGAGCCGGTATTACGCTACGACTTCATGGACGAGGATACGAGTTCGATGACTGTCTCCAGCCGCGACAACGGCCGCACCCGCTATACCCTGGGCTGCAACTACTACCCGAACAAGTACACCCGCGTAATGTTGAACTACGAGGTCATACATGCGGACAAGGCGCTGAGTGTCAAGTCGCTTGAGAACATAGACACCATCAGCCACAACCTGTTCACTACGCTGGTGCAGATAAAGTTCTAACGTAATACCCCCTCTCCCTTTGATGGGAGAGGGCCGGGGTGAGGGTGTCTCACCCCACACAACTTAATATTCTCCGAGCCGGTACGCCCTAAAGCCGTCACAAAGGCCACGGGCGCCGGCCGACAGGGCCATGCCTGAAAAGACATGACCTCCCGTATTTGGAAAGGAGACCGGTGTGAAGGCCGATACCCTTGCCAGTTGCAGGGGTACCGGCCTTTTTTGTTTAACGCCCCCTCTGTCCCCCTCTTAAGCTAAGAGGGGGATGGGGGAGTTATGATAGCAACCATTAGAAAGATGACACGATGAAGCTCACGGTAAGACTCATGCTCATCACCCTCACCGCCGCCCTCTTCCTCTCCTCCCCAGCGATGGCCGAGACCCGCGTGGTGCTCGCGTCCACAACATCAACCCAGAACACCGGGTTGTTCGACGTGCTCCTGCCCGCATACTACAACTGGACGAAGATGAAGGACGTCAAGATAGATGTGGTCGCGGTAGGCACCGGCAAGGCAATAGAGGTTGCAAGGCGCGGCGACGCCGACATACTGCTGGTGCACGACAGGGAGAAAGAAGACGCGTTCATAAAGGACGGATACGGCAAGGACAGGCACGACGTTATGTACAACGACTTCGTGGTAATAGGCCCGCCCGACGACCCTGCAATGGCAAAGGCGGCCACCGATGCGGTGGATGCGTTCAAGAGGTTAGCTTCCTCCGGGGCGGCCTTCGTGTCGCGCGGGGACGAGTCCGGCACGCACGCTAAGGAGAAGAAGCTCTGGAAGGCGGCGGGAGTGGACACGGTGACCTTGAAGAGCTATCTCTCCGTGGGCCAGGGCATGGAGGCCACACTGAGGATTACCGACGAGAAGGGGGCGTATACGCTCTCCGACAGGGCAACGTACTACGTGCTCAAGGACAGCCTGAAAAGCGTGGTACTGCTTTACTGGGGTGACCCTGCGCTGTTCAACCAGTACGGCGTGATGGCCGTAAACCCCGCGAAGTTCCCGCACGCGCACTACGACGTCGCGAAGGACTTCATAGCGTTCATCGCCGGGCCGGTCGGCCAGAAAGTGATAGGCGGGTTCAAGGACAAGGCGGGACATGTGCTGTTCACGCCGAACGCAAAATGAACACCATCATTAACGGACTCGCAAAGGCCATCTCGCTCATACTCTCGTTCGACCGCGAGCTGTACGCCATCATATTCCTCTCGCTGAAGGTGTCCGGCCTCGCGGTGGTCATAGCCTCGCTCATAGGCATACCACTTGGCGCGGTCTGCGCGCTCAGACGCTTCTTTGGCAGGGGCGTGCTTGTCACGCTGCTCAACACATTCATGGGCCTGCCCCCGGTGGTGGCGGGCCTCGCAGTATACCTCTTCCTCTCCCGTAGCGGGCCGCTGGGCTTCATGGGCCTGTTGTACAGCCCTTCCGCAATGGTTATAGCGCAGGCAGTCATAGCCATGCCCATCGTGGCCGCGCTGACATGGTCCGCCGTGGCGTCCGTGGACGCGCGGGTGCGGGAGACCGCGCTCACGCTCGGCGCGACGCCTATGATGGCGGAGTGGCGGATGCTCTCTGAGGCGCGGCTTTCCGTGTTCTCTGCGGTGATAGCGGGCTTCGGAAGGACGATGGCCGAGGTCGGCGCGGTACTGATGGTAGGCGGCAACATCGCGGGCTACACGCGGGTGATGACCACCACCATCGCTATGGAGACGGGCAAGGGTTCGTTCGAGCTTGCCATCGCGCTCGGTGTCGTGCTTATCTTCGTGGCATTTGTCGTGAACGTGCTGTTCCGAATGGCGCAGGGCAGGGGGATGACGGTATGAGTATGTCCGTAATGGTCGGGGGCTTAAACAAGTCATACGCAGGCAGGCGTGCGCTCGACGGGGTGTCCTGCGTGTTCGAGCCCGGTATTATCACAGCGGTTGTCGGCCCGAACGGTAGCGGCAAGACCACGCTGCTCCGTATCGCCGCGATGCTTGAAAGTATGGACGGTGGCTCGGTCGCTTACACGGACGGCGACAGCGCAGTACAGCCTGGCCTCTCGCTCATGAGGCGGGTAACTTACGTGTCGCAGGCCCCCGTGCTCTTTAATACTTCCGTGCGAGAGAACATCGCCTACGGCCTGAAGGCGCGCGGCCTGACCAAGCACGAGGTCGCCCTTCGCGTGGACGAGGCCATAGCCACGGGCGGCATAGGACACCTGAGCGAGTCAGACGCAAGGAGGCTCTCCGGCGGCGAGGCGCAGAGGGTAGCCCTCGTGCGCGCGTATGCCTTGAAGCCTGAGGCGGCATTCCTTGACGAGCCTACCTCGAACCTCGACCCTTCCGGCGTTGCGGCGATGGAGGCACTCATCATGCGCATGAGGGACGAAGACGGCGCGGCGGTGGTAATCGTAACGCACAACATATTCCAGGCAAGACGCATCGCCGACCGGGTCGTGTTCCTCCACGAGGGCCGTGTGGTGGAGTCGGGCGGTGCGCCGGAGTTCTTCGCCTCTCCTCAAAACGGGCTTACCCGCAGGTTCTTGAGCGGTGAGATGGCTTATTAATGACAGGGAGTAAGTGTGTATTAATCCCTTGACAAGCCCTGCCGGGTCGGTTTAATCTTAAGTATAATGTTTGTCATTCCCACCGGGAATCCAGTAACGCCCCCTTAGTCCCCCTCTTAAGATAAGAGGGGGATGGGGGAGTTATGATTATGCCTATTATGCCGCGAGGTAACTATGTCCGTAGAGTATAGGGTACTCACCTTAATCGCAGTAGCCTTCACAGCCAACCTGCCGCTCGGATACCTCCGGCAGGCCGCGCGCAAGTTCTCGTTCAAGTGGTTCCTCTACATACACATATCCATCCCGTTCATCATACTGCTCAGGATGTACATGGGACTGTCTTACTGGTACATTCCGTTCTCGCTCGGCTCCGCAGTCGCGGGCCAGCTTGTAGGCGGGCGTCTCAACAAAAATCAATAGTGTCCATGCAGTCTACGGGACCGGCCCGCATCGGGCTTATATGGGACGTTAACACCAATAT
>Ga0334722_10001520_pt1 | contig 28779 bp, 20 predicted proteins | sample C3_bottom_MG_FD_207210 | JGI IMG/M metagenome (GOLD analysis project Ga0334722, IMG submission 207210) | Sediment microbial communities from Yellowstone Lake, YNP, Wyoming, USA - C3_bottom | ecosystem: Environmental > Aquatic > Freshwater > Lake > Sediment | place: USA: Wyoming | collected... | reverse complement strand
TTGAAGGAATACCGTCCCGGCTTGTACCCGCGCGCCTTGCTTTCGGGGAGCATGGCGAACAGGTCGCGGATGGGGGTGAAGGCCCCCGAATAGGTCGCGGGGTTGGACCGCGGCGTCCTTCCGATCGGCGACTGGTCGATGTTGATCACCTTGTCCACCAGGGGAAGCCCCGAGAGGGAGGAATGAGCGCCGGGGCGGTCGCGGGAGCCGAAGATCTTCTGCGCCAGCGCACGGTACAGCGTGTCCAGTACGAGCGTCGACTTCCCGGAGCCGGAAACGCCGGTCACGCAGGTGATAACGCCGAGAGGAAAGGAAACGTCGATGTTCTTGAGGTTGTTCGCCCGGCAGCCGGAAAGCGCCAGGAAGTTCCCGTTGGGCCGCCGCCGGGTCCGCGCGACAGGGATGAGCATCTTCCCCGAGAGGTACCGGCCGGTCAGGGATGCCTCGTTCGAAATTATCGCCTCCGGCGTTCCCTCCGCCACGACCGCCCCGCCGTGCTCCCCCGCGCCCGGGCCCATGTCGATCACGTGGTCCGCGGAGCGGATCGTCTCCTCGTCATGCTCAACGACGAGCACGGTGTTCCCCAGGTCCCTCAAGTCTTTTAGCGTGGACAGAAGCTTGCGGTTGTCCCGCTGGTGCAGCCCTATGGAGGGCTCGTCCAGGATGTAGAGGACGCCCATGAGCCGGGACCCGATCTGCGTCGCAAGCCTGATCCGCTGCCCTTCGCCGCCGGATAGGGTTCCCGAGGAGCGATCGAGGGATATATATGAAAGCCCGACGTTCTGTAAAAACGAAAGGCGGGACCGGATCTCCTTCAGTATCCGCGCTCCGATCTTCTCCTCCCGCGGGCTCACGGACAGGGAACCGAAGAAAGCGAGCGCCTCCTTTATAGAGAGCCTCGTCAGCTCGTAAATCGACAGGCCTCCCACCTTGACACAGAGAGCCTCTTTCTTGAGGCGCGCGCCGCCGCAGGACCTGCACGGCCGGTTGTTCATGTACCGCGAGAGCTCGTCGCGAATCCCCTCGGAGTCGGTCTCCCGAAAGCGCCGCTCGAGGTTCCCTATCACCCCCTCGAACGGCTTTGTGAAGAAGTAGCGCCGCTCCCCCTCCTCCATGAAAAACCTGACCGGCTCGGTCGACCCGTGCAGCAGGATCTCCCGGACCCGGGCCGGAAGCTTTTCGAACGGAGCCGCAAGCGAGAAGCCGAAGTGCTTCGAAAGCGCCTCGAGCATCTGGTAGTAAAAAACCGTGGAGCGCTTCCTCCACGGGTCGATGGCCCCTTCGCGGACGCTTTTACCGGGATCCGGGACGATGAGGTCCGGGTCGAAGTAGATAGTGCTGCCCAGCCCGTCGCACTCGGAGCATGCGCCGTGCGGACTGTTGAAGGAGAACAGTCTCGGCGCGACTTCGGGGATGCTGACGGCGCAATCCGGGCAGGCGAACTTCTCGCTGTAGATGGCGCCCTGCCCGCGGCCGTCCGCGATCCGGACCATCCCGCCGGAAAGAGACAGGGCGAGCGCCACGGAGTCGGCGAGGCGCCCCTGCGAAGCGGGGGATATGCGGATACGGTCGACCACGACGTCTATGTCGTGCTTCCGGTTCTTGTCGAGGGCGATCTCCTCCTCGAGGTCTTTTTCCTCCCCGTCTACGATCGCGCGGGAGAAGCCGTCGCGGCGGTATTTCGCCAGCTCTTTCCGGTACTCGCCCTTCCGGCCCCTTACGACCGGAGCGCGAACCTGCACCTTCACCCCCTCGCCCATTTCCATGACGGCGTCGACTATCTGCGTAACCGTCTGCTGGCGGATCTCCTTGCCGCAGGATGGGCAGTGGACGCGGCCGATAGACGCGTACAGCAGCCGCATGTAGTCGTAGATCTCGGTGACCGTCCCGACGGTGGACCGCGGGTTCTTGCTCACCTGCTTCTGCTCGATGGAGATGGCGGGAGACAGCCCCTCGATGACGTCGACGTCCGGCTTTTCCATCTGCTCGAGGAACTGCCTCGCGTAGGAGGAAAGCGATTCGACGTACCTGCGCTGCCCCTCCGCGTAGATCGTGTCGAAGGCCAGCGACGACTTGCCCGAGCCGGACACCCCGGTGATGACCACCAGGCGATCCCGCGGAATTTCCACGTCGATGTTCTTGAGGTTGTGCTCGCGCGCGCCGCGCACGACTATCCGGTCGAGGGCCATGGCGGCTACTTTCCGGCTTTCGCCATCCCCGCGGCCATCCTGATCGCGGCCAGAAGGCTTCCCGGGCTTGCCGCGCCCCTGCCCGCGATGTCGTAGGCAGTTCCGTGGTCGACGGATGTCCGGATGACGGGAAGCCCCATCGTCACGTTGACCCCGTCCTCGAAATGGACGAGCTTCAATGGGATCAGCCCCTGGTCGTGCATCATCGCGACCACGACGTCGAATTCCCCACGGAAGGCGCGATGAAACACCGTGTCGGGCGGATACGGACCCGAAACGTTCAACCCCGCCCGCCTGCAGACGGAAACGGCCGGCGCGACCATCGTGGCTTCCTCGTCTCCGAAAAGCCCCCCTTCTCCCGCGTGCGGATTGACCCCCGCAACGGCGATCCGGGGAGCCTTCGTCCCCATGAATTTCCGGAAAAAGGCGTCGGTGATCCGGATCGTACGTTCGATGACCGCCGGGGAGAGAAGTTCCAGCGCCCGGCGCAGCGATACGTGAATGGTGGCCAGCGCCACCCGCAGCCGATCACCGGCCAGCATCATGACCACATCGGCTCCCCCGCACATCTGGGCAAGGAACTCGGTGTGCCCCGGGTGCGGCACGCCCGCAAGCTTCAGCCCTTCCTTCGTGATGGGGCACGTAACGATGGCATCGGCGCGGCCAGCCAGTACGTCTCCCGCTGCCACGCGGATGTAATCCGCCATTGCCAGCGATCCGGGAACCGAAAGCTTTCCGAACGGCACTTCCGACGGGGAAATGGAAGAGAGCGGGATAACCGCGATCCGCCCCGGGCCCGGTTCCTCTCCGGGCTTAAGCGGCGCGATCTTAAGGTCCGCCCCGATAACGGCGGCGGCGCGGCGCAGGATCTCGACGTCGCCGTAAACAACGGGCCGGCAGCAGGAGAAGATCTCCGGCCGCGCGTGCGCCATCACGACGATCTCCGGCCCGATCCCCGCCGGGTCGCCCATCGTTATCGCGATGCGAGGATGAGTTATGGAGCGTTCGGAGCTCATCGGTTTTCCCGCGTGGCGGCTTTCAGCCCTTGATCTTCCGGACGAGCGCCTCTATCTGGGAATGGTGCTGCCGCTCGTGCCCGAGGACGATGAGGCACGGCCATTCGTAGAGGTTCAGGTTCCCGAATAGGACGTGGGGGAACTCCGCGCTCCGCGGATCGGCGCCGCCAAGCATCTCGAGCGACACGCGCATCTGCCTGCGTACTTCCGCCGCGCGCGCGAGCAGCTCTTCCTTGCCTACTCCGCCGGAAGGGATAGCCGCTTCGGGCGCCTTGGTGGCATTCGCGGGATGGGTCCGCGGAGGACGCACGGTCAGGACCGAATCGTCCGCGGGATACGGGGGGAGCTTTCCCACGTTGTCCTTGAGGCATTTGCGGATCACTTTGCTGGTCCCCGTTTCGGCGATCAGCAGGTGCTCGAGGATTTCCGCGACGGACCATTCCCCACCGACGCCGCGGGCGAACTCGGCTTCGGATAGGCTCCTCGCGGCGCCGAGGGTGATCTCGCGGACCTTCTCCATTTCGTCCCAAAGCTCCTGCAGTTTGCCCGGTAGCATGCCCGTTCTCCTTCGCCTTACAGGCGGATGTCGATCGAGGCGGTTTTTTTAAGCTCCGCCAGGATGTCGGCGTACGCCTTCTCGCTGTTGCGGTCCGCCATCTCCTCCGCGAGCGCATCCTTCATTTTGGCCAACTCCGGCAGCGTCCCGCCCTGCCGCTCCTTCACGTGGACGAGATACGCCCCGTTCTCGGTGAAGAACGGGGGCGAGGTATCGGCGGTGCGCAGGCGCCGTATCTCCTTCTGTATTTCCGGCATCAGGTCGGCGGATTTCACGAAATCGGAGGAGGTCACGGACGCTCCCGGAATCGACTTTGAAAGCAGCTCCGCCACCTCGGGGAGAGTGCGCCCGGAACGGACGTATTCGGTCGCCTGCTGCGCCGCGATGCGCAACCGGACAACCGGCTCAACTCCCGCCTCTTCGGGAGGCAGCGGCAGGTGCAGCGTCACGAGCTTGACTTCTCCTCCCTCACGGAACCGCTCGGCGTTCTCCCTGTGATAGATCCTGACCTCCTCGTCCGTGACGGTCACCTCCTTGAGCTTCTTCGCCCGGACGATGGCGCCCCGCTCCATCTGCCACCGCAGCTTCTTCCGGTACGCCTCGATGGTGATCCCCTCCCGGGATAGTGCCTCCGAAAACTGGGCCTCCGACAGGTTGTTCGTCTTCCGGACCGACTCGACAGCCCGCGATATGTCGGCCTCGGGGACCGGATTCCCCATCTTCGCAAGCTCACGCCGGACCAGGACCGACTCGACCAGCGTTTCGATCCAGCGCACGATCCGCCTCGTGTCCTTTTCCTCGCGCAGGTATATATCCGCATCCCCCACCGGGATGCCGAGGCCATCGGCCGCCGCGTCGCGCACCTCTGAGAAGGTCACCGGCTCCTCGCCGACCACGGCGACGACGCCGTCGACGACCCTCGCCCAGGCGGATGAAGCCACCACCGATGCGACGCAGATCCAAAGAAAGATTGCCGTAAGCCTTGCGGTTCTCATTTTCCTCCCCCTGACAACTGATCGATGAGCGCTTCCTGGACCCGGATGTCGGACTTGCCGACCTCCGCCCGGAGCCACGACCGGAACGCTTCCTCCCTGCGGCCCCTCAGCAGCTCTTCCCGGATCTCCGGCGCCGCGTCGGCTAAGGAAAGCGTCCGCGCCGGCTCCTTCTTTACAACGACGAAAAGGCTATAGCCCCGATCCCGCGGGACGACCCCGCTCACCCCGCCCTCCTTCAGGGAGAACAGCTCCGCGGCAAGCTCCGCCGGGAGGTCTTCCCGGGAAACGTCCCCGAGGTCGGCGGACGTGGGCCGGATCTCGCCGCTTGAAAGGCGCTCGACGACTTTGCCGGGGCTTTCCCCCTCCTCAAGGCGTTTTCGGGCGGAGAGAGCGCTCTCCTCCGAATCGAAAAGGAGCTGGCTCACCCGGACCCGCTCGGGGAGAGAAAGCTGTTTCGCCCGCCTGCGGAAAACATCGTCCACTTCCGCCTTCGACACCGACGCCCGCGAGTCGGCTATCGCGGCCGCGGTCTTCCGGAACAGAAGGGAACGGGCAAACCCCGTCCTCCACGTCTCCATGTCCATCCCGGCCTGCAGTAGCGCCTTCTCCAGGCCGCCCGGCGGGAAGTCCGAGCGGAACCTCTCGATTTCCTTCTCCACCTCGGAGCCGGAGACGGAAACTCCAAGCCGCTCCCCCTCCGAAACGACGACCGAGCGCTCTATTAGGATGCGCAGTGCATCCTGCACCTCTCCGCGGCCGGCGCTTTTCGTCGGGACGGAAGGAGAAAGTCCCCTTCGGGCGGCGATCTCGTTCTTCAGATCCTTCAAGGATATACGCGCGCCGTTGACCTCGGCCACCACGACATCCGCATCGGAGCGCGGGGCAGGCTCACGCGAGCAGGAGAAAATAAGGGCCGCCAGGGCGGCGGCCAGGGCCATTCGTGCGGAAGCCCGGGATGAATGAGGAAGCATTATATTAAATGTGCCGTCTTCAGTACCCTGACCCCGTTTGGGGTTGGCCCGCTCCAACGGACGGGGCCGGTGCCCCCATCGCCGGGTTCCGGGAAGCGCCAGGCGGCGGGGCCTGCGCTTCTTCCTGCTTCACCATCACCTGGATCTTCGACTGCTGCCTCACCTGGGACAGGAGGTTCTCGAACGCATCCCGCTGCGCCTGCTCCCGCAGGTCCGCCGCTATCTGTCCCTTCACCTCTTCAAAGGGCTGCACCCCGGCGGGCATCTTCTCCCCAACCCGGATCAGATGGAACCCGTAGGATGTCCGGACCGGGCCGGCCACCGAGCCGGGGGCTGCGGCGAAAGCCGCGGCCTCGAACGTCTTGTCGAACTTCCCCCGCTCTATGAATCCCAGGTCGGCCGCGACCCCTCCCTCCTTCGCCGCCGTTTTCATCATCTCCTCGAACGCCGTTCCGCTCTTCAGCCTGCGCGCGGCCGCTTCCGCCTGCGCCCGGTCCTTGAAAAGCAGATGGCTGACACGCACCCGCTCGCCCACCCGGAAAGCCTCGGCGTTGGCCTCGTAGAACTTCCTGAGCGCATCGTCCGAGAGTCCCGGCGCCTTTTCCGTAACGTCCCGCAGCAGCGCCTCCAGGATGATCGACCTGCGCGCCATGTTCAGCCGTTCGCGGACCTCATCGCGGCGGTCGTACCCGCGCCGCAGCGCCTCCTGCATCAGGAGATCACGGGTGATAAGGCTTTCCAGGAACTGCGACCTGCCAGCCGGCGTGTCCAGGATCGGCCGGACGTAGGGAGGAAGCGATTTCGCCTCTTCCTCGACCGTCGCCTCCGTGATCGGCTGGCCGTTCACCATGGCGAGCACTTTCCCCGCTTTTCCCGTCTCCGCCCCGCTGCAGGCCCACAGGAACGGAATAGTCCCCACGATCAGCGCCACGGCAAGCTTGCGCATGCGCTTCGCCTCCCTCTAGTTGCAGATGTCATCGATTCCCTTGAAATATTATATGCTACGCCCCGGCGGAAAGCGGTTCAACAGGTATTTGGCCGCGGCAAGGACCGCGTCCGGGTCTTCCGCCGGAATCCTCATCGCCAGCACCTCACCGCGGACGAAATGGAACTTCTTCCTGTCCTTCATCACCCATTGGACCAGGAGGCCGCGGTCGACCTCGGACCTATCCGAAAGCGTGAGAAAGAGCGAGCCATTCCCGCGCTTGAGCTCCTTAACCCCCACCGAGCGCATCAGGACCCGAAGCCGCGAAAGGTCGCAAAGCGCGCGGGCCGGGCCGGGAAGGCGGCCAAACCTGTCCAATAGCTCCAGCTCCAGCTCGTCGGCGGCGTCCACCGTCCTTGAAACCGCCAGCTTCCGGTAGAAATCGAGTCGCACCCCAGCCTCGGGGATATAGTCGTCGGGCAGGAAGGCCGGCATGCGGAGGTCGAGCTCCGGCTCTTCCTCCGTTGCGGCCGCTCTACCTGAAAGCTCGGCCATCGTCTCCGACAAAAGCTGCGTGTAAAGCTCGTACCCCACCTGGTGGATCTGCCCCGACTGGTCTTTCCCGAGCAGGTTTCCCGCGCCGCGGATCTCCAGGTCGTGCGAAGCGATCTTGAACCCGGAGCCAAGCTCCGTCAGCTCCTCCAGCACGGCCAGCCGCTGCGCCGCCTCTTTCGTGACCGTGATATCCTTCGGGACCAGGAAGTATGCGTAGGCGCGGTGGCGGTCACGTCCCACGCGGCCGCGCAGCTGGTAGAGCTGGGCGAGCCCGAGGCGGTGCGCCTGGTTGACGAGGATCGTGTTCGCGTTTGGAAGGTCCAGCCCCGCCTCTATTATGGCCGTGCACAGCAGGAGGTCGACCCGGCGCGACGCGAAGTCGGCCATGGCGAGAGCGAGCTCCTCCTCGTCCATCTGCCCGTGGGCAACCCCGATCCGGACTTCCGGGAGGGTTTCCTTGAGGAACTTCTCCATCGCGGGGAGGGTCTGGACTCGGTTGTGGACGAAGAAAACCTGCCCGCCGCGCCGTATTTCCCGGTCCACCGCTTCCCGGACCGTCTCCTCGGAGAAGGGGAGCACGAATGTGCGGATGGAGAGGCGGTCCTCCGGAGGCGTCGCGATGATGCTGATGTCGCGGATCCCGGAGAACGCCATGTGAAGCGTCCGCGGGATCGGAGTGGCCGAAAGCGTGAGCACGTCCACCGCGGCGCGCAGCCGCTTCATCTTCTCCTTCTGCGCCACGCCGAACCGCTGTTCCTCGTCGATGACCACGAGTGCAATGTCCTTGAAGGAGACGTCCTTCTGCAGCAGCCGGTGCGTTCCGACGATGATGTCGACCTTCCCGAGAGCCAGGTCCTTCACCACCGACGCCTGCTCTGGCTTAGACCGGAACCGGGAGAGGTTCTCGACCCGGACGGGGTAGCCTGAAAGGCGCCTGCAAAACGTCTGGTAATGCTGCTCGGCGAGGATGGTGGTGGGAACCAGGATCGCCGCCTGGCGGCCGTCCTGCACCACCTTGAACGCGGCCCGGATCGCCACTTCCGTCTTGCCGTACCCCACGTCCCCGCACACGAGCCTGTCCATAGGGCGAGGGGAAGAGAGGTCGTCCGTGACCTCCCGGATCGCCCTCTGCTGGTCCGGCGTCTCCTCGTGGTCGAAGGAAGCCTCGAACTCCCGGTAGATCTCGTCCGGCGCGGCGGACGGCGGGCGGACCGCCAGCTGCCGCTTCGCCTGGATCGAGACCAGGTCCTGCGCCATCGCGAGCAGGGAGTCGCGCACCCGCTGCTTGGCCCGCTGCCACGCGGTCCCTCCCAGGCGCGCCAGCCTCGGCCTGGCTTCCTCGGATGCGACGTAGCGCTGGACGCGGGACATCTTCTCCACGGGAACGAAGAGCCGGTCGCCGCCCGCGTATTCCAGCACGAGGAAATCGCCCTCCACCCCGGCGGCCGCGCGCCGTAAAAGCCCCCGGTATACGCCTACTCCATGGTCCACGTGGACGGCCAAGTCGTTGACTCGGATCTCCCTTAGCGAGAATTCCTCCGCCGGAAACTCTGTCTCCCGGCGCGCCCGGCGGGCGCGGGCCTTATCGCCGAAGACCTCCGTTTCGGTCACGACCGCCAATCGAAGCTCGGGGAAGCGGAAACCGCGCGTCACCTCGGAACAGCAGAGGGAGATTCCCCGCTGACCTTCGATCGAATCGGCAAGCGCGGCCCCGGTGGAAAGCGGAAGCGCGTACCTTGCGAGCAGCTCTTCCATGCGCCCGGTCTGGGAGGGCGTAAGGGAAGTCACGACGAAACGGTCTCCCCGCTTCCACCACTCCTTCGCCTCTGCGGCCAGTGGATACAGAAGCCCCTCCGTGGCCGACGCCACCGTGCTCCGCCGTATGTCGTCATTCCCTTTCGCGTCTATCTCGCCGCGGACGAAGTCCCTGCGCCCGAAGGGGGCCGTTTCGATCGAGTCGAAAGATAGCAGCGGGGCGTCCTCGAGGAAACGGAGAAGCTCATCAGGCGGGACAAACCGCTCCGCGGGGGCCGGCAGCCCTCCCGGAAGATCCGGCCGTGCGAAGTTCCCCTCGGCGTCGGCGAACGCGCCCCGCGCCCGCGAAACGCATGCCACCGAGTCGACCCCCGCTATCACCGCGTTGCCGGGGAGGTATTCGAACAGCGATGTCGCCCGCCCGTAGAGAAGCGGCAGCGCCGACTCTATCCCGTGGTACCGGATCCCCTGGCCAAGCGCGTCCCGCAAGGAAGCGCCGGACGCTTCCGCCGCCGCGGTCAGGTAATCCGGCCGCGTGATGACCTGCGAACAGGGAAGGATGACCAGCTCCTCCGCTTCATTCCCTTGCGTGCCGGCCCGAGACAGGGTCCGCTGGCTGACGGGGTCGAACCAGCGCACCGACTCGACCCGGTCGCCGTCCAGCGTAAGCCGCGCGGGCAAGGGGTGGGCCGGGCTGTACACCTCGACTATTCCGCCACGGACGGAGAAGTCCCCCGCTTCCGCGGTCGAGGGAAGCCTTGCGTATCCCACCTCGGATAGGTGCCGGGCGAGCTCACCGACATCTATCTCCATCCCCGCGGCGACTCTTCGCACGGCCTGAAGGAACGCGTCCCTTGGAAGCGTCTTCTCGACCGCCGCCTCCACGGAAGCGACCACGGCCGCCGGACCGCCCGACGCAAGCCGGTAAAGCGCTCTCATCCTGTCGTGGACCGCAGGCGCGTACGGAGGCATCGCCTCGTACGGGGCCACCTCGGTGGAAGGGAAAAGAAACGCGCTTCCCGGGCCCAGATACGCCGACATCTCCCGGAAGGTTTCCTCCGCCTCTTCCGTCGTGGGCGCAAGGACAAGGACCGGGACCGCAAGCCTGCGCAACAGCCTGGATACGATGAACGACCGCGCCCCGGCGGGCGCCTTGAGGACCTGCACGCACGGACGGCCCATGGTCTCGAAGGCGCGCGCAATGTGTTCGAAGGAAAGGGCGGGCAAAGGGGAAAACATCTTTTCGCGATTCACGCGGCGTCGCGCGGGATGCGCAGCATCGCCTCCAGGGCGGCGTGGGCCTTTTCCCTGATTTCGCCCGGGACGGTCACCACGGGGGAAAGCGTCTTGAGCGAATCGCGGACATCCTCCAGCGTGGTTAGCTTCATGTTGGGGCAGATCAGCGCCCGGGAAGCAAGGTGGAATTTCTTCTCCGGGTTATCCTTCCGGAGACGGTAGAGGATCCCCATTTCGGTCCCCACGATGAATTCCTTCTCTTTCGAGCTTCCGCACCAGGAGTACATCCCCGAGGTGGACTTGACCGCGTCGGCCATCGCCACGACTTCCGGACGGCATTCCGGGTGGACGACCAGCATCGAGCCCGGGTGCGCTTTCCTCGCCTTCTCGATGTCCGCGACCGTCACCCGCTCGTGCGTGGGACAGTACCCGTCCCACCAGGAGAGCCGCCGCCCGGAAACCCCGGCGACATACTGGGCAAGGTTGCGGTCGGGTACCATGAAGATTTCCTTCTCCGGCGGGATCGACCGGACGACGTTGACCGCGTTTCCCGAGGTGCAGCAGACGTCGGAGACGGCTTTTACCTCCGCCGACGAGTTGACGTACGTGACCACGACGGCGCCCGGGTGGGCGTTTCGCCACGCGACAAGATCGTCCGCCGTGATCATGTCCGCCATCGGGCAGCCGGCGTCCAGCCTCGGAAGGATCACGGTCTTCCGGGGCGACAGTATGGTTGCGCTCTCCGCCATGAAGTGGACGCCGCAGAAGACGATCACCTCCGCGTCCGACTTCGCCGCCTCCTGGCTCAAAGCCAGCGAGTCTCCCGTGATATCGGCGATCTCCTGGATTTCGTCCCGCTGGTAGTTGTGCGCCAGCATGACCGCGTTGCGCCGCGAAAGCAGATCCCGTATCTCTTTTTTAAGGACGGCCTGTCCCGCCACCGATCAGTCCCTTTCCGCCCGCAGCGCCCTGGAAAACAACCCTGCGACCGCGGATCTTACATCCTTCCCCTCGTGAAGGATCATGTGCACCTGCTCGGAAATCGGCATCGGCACTCCAGTCCGGCGGGAGAGATCCATAACGGCCCTTGCGGTGTCGACTCCCTCCGCCACCATCCTCATGCCCGATAGTATCGACTGGAGGTCTTCTCCCCTTCCGATGCGCATGCCCACGGTCCGGTTCCGGGAGAGGTCTCCGGTGCACGTGAGAACGAGATCCCCCAGCCCCGAGAGCCCCGCGAAGGTCTGCGGCTCGGCTCCCAGCCGGACTCCCAGGCGCGCGATCTCCACGAGCCCGCGGGAAATGAGAAGCGAACGGGCGTTGTGCCCGAACCCCAGCCCGTCGCACATCCCGGCCGCGATAGCCATCACGTTCTTAAGCGCTCCGCCGATCTCGATGCCGACTACGTCCGTCTCGGCGTACAGGCGGAACCTGCTCCCCGACAACGCCGATTGCAGGATGGAGGCGATCCCGGCGTCCCTCGAAGCCACCGTTGCTCCGGTGGGTTTCCCGTCGGCGACCTCGCGGGCGAAAGTCGGCCCGGAGAGGACCGCCAGGCGGGCCGAGGACCCGGGCAGTTCCTCCGCGAGAACCTCCGTCATCCGCTGCAGCGTGCCGTTCTCCACCCCCTTGACCAGCGACACCACGCATGCGCCCGGCTCGAGGATGCCGGCCATCTGACGGGCCACCGCCCGAAGGTATTGCGACGGCACCGCGACGGCGACTATCTCGCGCCCGGAGAGCGCGTCTCCCAACGCCGTCGTGGGACGGACCGAGGCGGGCAGGGGAACGCCCGGGAGGAACGTCCGGTTCTCCCGGTTCTCGCGAATCTCCCTTTCGACTTCCGGCTCGCGCACCCAGAGGGAAACGTCCGTGTTGCGTTCCGAAAGCATCGCGGCGAACGCTGTACCCCACGAACCGCCGCCGACGACCGCTATCCTCGATGCCCCGTTCCTTTTCATGCCGGCTCCTTCTACCGCGCCCTCAACCGGCCTTTAAGCCGGGCGATCTTCCCCGCGATGTACTCCGGGTCGTCCCAGTCGCTCCGGATCGCCTCGTACTGTTCCACCGCGGCGGAAAGCTCCCCCATCCCCTCGAGCGCTTGCGCCATCCCCCAACGCGCGCGGGCGATCGCCTTCCGGTCGGTGGCAAGATAATACAGCTTCCGGAACTCGCGGTCCGCCTCCTGGAACTTTCCTTGCGACAGCAGCACGTTCGCAAGCATCCACCGCCCTTCCGCCGCCCGTGGAGATTCCGGAAACTTCTCGATCAGCCCGGAGAGAACCGCCAATTGCCGCGATGGGTCCGGAACACCTCCGTACGCTTTCGCCAGCAGGAGCAGCACCTCGTCCATGCCTGCGAACTGCGGGTGCCGCATGCGTATGCCCTCGAAATCCTCCACCGCCGCGGCGTAATCCAGAAACTGGATCAGGTGGATCTCCCCCTTGTGCTGCATCGCCCGTGGCGTCTCGGCCGCCCGCGGGTAGTTGAATACGAGCGACTCGTAGGCTTCGAGGGCCGCGGGGTAGTTCCTGTAGTAGGCGCCGAAAAGCTCTCCCTGCCGCAGGAGGGCGGTGGGCGCGTACCGTGACTGGGGGAACTCCTTCGGGATCGAGCGGTAGCCGGAAAGCGCGGCCTCCATCTTCCGCTCTTGAAGCGCTTTCTCCGCCGCCTCGAACCTCTCCCGCGCCGGATCCGAACAGGCCTGCAGGGCAATGAAGCTCAGGCAGAGCAGGATGACACCGCACGTTCTTATCATCGCGGCGGGCCGCCGAATGCTTCCTCCCGCGGCCTACTCCTCCTTTTCCGCAAGGCGCGCCATCGAAGCGACGTGCTCGTTCTCCTGCAGCCCGATCAGGCGTACCCCCTGGGTGTTCCGCCCGATTACGCGGATCTCCCCGACGGCCATCCGGATGATCTTGCCGGAATCGGTGATCAGCATCACGTCGTCGCCTTCCGATACCTGGGCCACCCCGACTATCGGTCCCGTTTTTTCGGTGACCTTGAGGGTGATGACCCCCTTCCCGCCGCGGGACTGGACCCGGTATTCCTCTATGGCGGTACGCTTGCCGAACCCGTTCTCCGTGGCCGTCAGGAGCGTCCCCTGGGGCCTAAGGATCTCCATGCCGACGACGGCGTCTCCTTTTCCCAGGTCGATCCCGCGGACTCCCACGGCGGACCGTCCCATGGACCGCACGTCCCCCTCGTGGAACCGGATCGATATCCCGTGCCGGGTTGAGAGGAAGATCTCGTCCTCCCCCGACGTGATCGCCGTTGCGATCAGCTGGTCGCCGTCGTTGAGCCCCATCGCGATGATGCCGCCCGCCCTCGGGCGGGAGTATTCCATAAGCTCCGTCTTCTTGATCACCCCCAGGGCGGTCGCAGTCACCACGAACTTCCCTTCCACGAACTCCTTGACCGGAAGAACCGTCGGGGTCGTTTCCCCCGGGGACAGGGAGAGGAGGTTCACGATGGCCCGCCCCTTGGCGGCGCGGCTGGCTTCCGGAAGCTCGTGGACCTTGAGCCAGTAAACTTTTCCCGTGTTGGAGAAGAACATGATGTAGGAGTGCATCGACGCGATGAAGACGTCCGAGACGAAATCCTCCTCCTTCGTCCCCATCCCCACCTTGCCCCGGCCCCCGCGGCGCTGCGTGCGGTAGAGGCTGATCGGGTTGCGCTTGATGTACCCCGTGTGGGAGACGGTGACGACCATCTCCTCGTCGACTATCAGGTCCTCGAGCCGGATGTCCTTCGTCTCCCGGACGATCTGCGAGCGCCGTTCGTCGGCGTACGCCTGCCGGATCTCCCTGAACTCGTCTCCGATGACCCGCAGAAGCTCCTTCTCCTCGGCCAGGATCTTCTTCAGCCTCGTGATCTCCGCCTTGACGTCCTTCAGTTCCTCGAGGATCTTCTCCCGCTCCAGGCCGGTCAGCCGCTGCAGCCGCATGTCGAGGATCGCCTGCGCCTGGATCTCCGTCAGGCGGAACTTCGTCATCAGGCCGTCCTTGGCCGCCTTGGGATCCTTCGACCCTCGGATGAGCTTGATCACCGCGTCGATGTTGTCCAGCGCGATCTTGTACCCTTCCAGGATGTGGGCGCGCGCCTCGGCTTTACGCAGGAGGAACAGCGTCCTCTTTGTAACGACCTCTTTGCGGAACGCCAGGAACTCCTCGAGCGTCTGCTTGAGATTCAGCGTGCGCGGCTGGTTCTGGACGATCGCCAGCAGCTGAACGCTGAACGAGGTCTGCATCTGCGTCTGCTTGTAGAGGTTGTTCAAGACCACTTCGGCGACGGCGTCCTTCTTGAGCTCGACGACCACCCTCATGCCGTCGCGGTCGGACTCGTCCCGCAGGTCGGAGATCTCCTCGATCTGCTTTTCCCTGGCCAGATCGGCGATCTTCTCGATCAGCCGCGCCTTGTTCACCTGGTAGGGGATCTCGGTGATGACGATCGACTCGCGGTCGCCGCCCTTCTTCGTCTTCTCGATGAACGCCCGGGCCCTGATCTGGACGCTGCCGCGGCCCGTCCGGTAGGCGTCGCGCACACCATCAAGTCCGTAGAGGATACCGCCCGTCGGGAAGTCCGGCGCCGGGACGTGCTCCATCAGCTCGTCGACCGTCATCTCCGGATTCGCGATGAGGGCAAGCAGCGCGTCCGTCACTTCGCCCAGGTTGTGTGGCGGGATGGAGGTGGCCATCCCGACGGCGATGCCGGAGGAACCGTTGATGAGAAGGTTGGGAATGCGTGCGGGCAGGACGCGCGGCTCGGTTAGCGACCCGTCGTAGTTGGGGACCGTCTCGACGGTCTCCTTGTCGAGGTCGGAGAGGAGCTCCCCGGCGATCTTCGCCATCCGTACCTCGGTGTACCGCATCGCGGCGGCCGAGTCGCCGTCGACCGACCCGAAGTTCCCCTGCCCGTCGATCATCGGGTACCGGAGGGAGAACTCCTGCACCATCCGGACGAGCGCGTCGTAGACGGCCGTGTCGCCGTGGGGATGGTATTTACCGATGACGTCCCCGACGATGCGCGCGGACTTCTTGTACGGCTTGCCGTACTCGTTGCCCAGCTCGTACATCGCGTAGAGGATGCGCCGCTGCACGGGCTTGAGGCCGTCGCGCACGTCCGGCAGCGCCCTCCCCACGATCACGCTCATCGCGTAATCGAGGTAGCTCCGCTGCATCTCGTCCTGTACGGTGCGCCGCTGCGCCGGCCGGCTGAACAGGTCCATCGGCTATGACACTCCTGCGTTAGATCAGATATCCAGAGAGGTGACGTTCAGGGCGTTCTTCTCGATGAATTCGCGGCGGGGCTCTACCTGGTCGCCCATCAGTTTCGTGAAGATCTCGTCGGCGTCGGTCTCGTCGCCCACTTCCACCTGCAGCAGATCCCGGGTCTCCGGGTTCATGGCTGTGGCCCAGAGCTGCTCGGGGTTCATCTCGCCCAGCCCCTTGTACCGCTGGATCGTCTGCCCCTTCTTTCCCGCCTCGAGCACCTGATCGAGCAGGCACAACGGGCCGTCCGCTTCCGGGAACGCGCCTTCCCCTTCCAGCCGGTACGGCGGCGGCATCGTCTCGCGGATCTGCGAGAAGAGCTGGTTCGCCTCCCGCAGGTCGGCCGACGCCATGAGGTTGCGGTTCACGAGGCACTCCGTCGGCAGGCCGCCGCGCTTCCACCGCAGTAGGACGCGGACTCCCTCGCCGTCGGTGTCGGGATCGGTCTCTATGGAAAAAGCCGCGTGGGAGATCTCGGGGCGCGACACCTTCCACTCCTTGAGCAGGGAGTTGAAGAACGACTTTGCGGATCCTTCGACGGAGAGCGCCTTCGACCCTTCCGCCGCGCGGGCTCCCAGCGACAGCAGGACGAATGCGGGCAACCCTCTTCGCTCCGCGCGCGTGGCGATCGTTTCCAGGCGGGAGATTTTTTTAAGCCATGCGCTCATGCGCTGACCCGTGAGCGATCCAAGGCCCCCTTTCCCGCTGACCCGGCGCCCCGCGGTTCCGTTCTCTATGAGATGGTCCCGGAACGCGGCGTCGTCCTTCAGGTAGGTCATCTCCTTCCCTTTGCGGATGCCGTAGAGCGGGGGCTGGGCGATGTAGATGTTCCCCCGCTCGAAAAGCTCCCGCATGTTCCGGAAGAAGAAGGTAAGCAGAAGCGTCCGGATGTGCGCGCCGTCGACGTCGGCGTCCGTCATGATGATGACCTTGCCGTAGCGCAGCTTGTCCGAGTTGTAGTCCTCGACGCCGATCCCCGTTCCCAGCGCCGTGATCATCGTGCGGATCTCCTGCGAGGAGAGCATCTTGTCGACCCGCGCCTTTTCGACGTTCAGGATCTTCCCCTTCAGCGGGAGGATCGCCTGGTATCGCCGGTCACGGGCCTGTTTCGCGGAGCCGCCCGCCGAGTCCCCTTCCACGAGGAAGAGTTCGCACCGTGCGGGATCCCTCTCCTGGCAGTCGGCCAGCTTTCCCGGAAGCCCCGCGGAGTCGAGCGCTCCTTTCCTCCTCGCGAGCTCCTTCGCCTTGCGGGCGGCCTCCCTCGCGCGCGCGGCCTCCAGCGCCTTCTCGACGATCTTCCGCGCGACCGGCGGGTTCTCTTCGAAGAAGCTGGCGAGCTTCTCGTACACGAGCGAATCGACCAGCCCCTTCACCTCGCTGTTCCCGAGGCGGTTCTTCGTCTGCCCTTCGAACTGCGGCTCCGGGACCTTGACGGAGACGACCGCCGTCAGGCCCTCGCGCAAGTCGTCCCCGGATAGGTTTTCCTTGACCCCTTTGAGGAGGTTCCCCGCGTTCGCGTACTGGTTGATCGCGCGGGTGAGCGCGGACCTGAAGCCGATGAGATGGGTTCCGCCGTCGTGGGTGTTTATGTTGTTCGCGAAAGAGAACGTCGTCTCCTGGTAGGAGTCGTTGTACTGGAGCGCCACCTCGATGGAAACGCCGTCCTTCTCCCCCTCGATGAAGATCGGCTTCGAATGGAGCGGCGTCTTGTTGCGGTTCAGGTGCTGGACGAATGAGACGATCCCGCCCTTGTACTGGAAGTCGTGGGACTTCCCCGTCCGCTCGTCCAGGATGACGATCTTCAAGCCCGCGTTCAGGAAAGATAGTTCCCGGAGTCTTCCCGAGAGGACGTCGAAGGAGTACTCCGTCTCCGTGAACACTTCGGAGTCGGGTTTGAAGGAGATCTTCGTCCCGGTCTTCTTCGACTTGCCCGTGACGGCCAGCGGGGTGACGGTCTCACCGCGCTCGAAGCGGACCTGGTGTACAGACCCGTCGCGCCGGATCTCCGCCGTGAGCCATTCGGAGAGTGCGTTCACCACGGAAACTCCCACTCCGTGGAGTCCGCCGGAGACCTTGTACGACTCCCGGTCGAACTTCCCGCCGGCGTGCAGCACCGTGAGAACCACTTCCGCGGCGGGTCTCCCCTCTTCCTCGATCATGTCCACGGGGATGCCCCGGCCGTTGTCGTCGATCGTGATGGAATTGTCGGCGTGGATGGTGACGGAAATGGCGTCGCAATGTCCCGCCATCGCCTCGTCTATGGAGTTGTCGACAACCTCGTACACCAGGTGGTGGAGACCGTACGAGTCCGTGCTCCCGATGTACATCGCCGGGCGCTTCCGGACGGCCTCCAACCCCTTGAGAATCTGAATGTTTTCGCCGGTGTAGTCGGTGGCGCCGTTCCCGTTCCGGAGGCTGTCGTTGCGGCCCTCGGGCATGAATCCCCCATCTCTTAAAGATAAATCAATTTATTATATTACAGAACGCCTTTTTCGGGTGTCTTTCCTTCGGAAAACGGCTTTCTTTTTTTAAGGGAAAATACGGTGCGGATCCGATATCCGTGCAGCGCTTTTCCTTGCTAAACGCTCCGTATCCCGTCCGACGGGAGGACGTTCAGAAGATTCTCATCGGCATGATGATGGCCAGGAAGTTTTTATCCTCGTCGGGGCGCACGATCACCTGGGAGACGTCGTCCTTCATCTCGATCCTCGCCGTCTGTTCGGTTATGCCGGCGAATGCATCGAGGAGGTATCTTCCGTTGAACCCTATTTTGATCGGGGGACCGGCGTATTCCGCTTCCAGCAGATCTCTCGCCTCTCCGTGTTCGGGGCCGGCCGTCGATACCTCGAGTTGCTTCCCCGAAAACGAAAGTTTTACGCTGTGCACCTTCTCGGGCGCCATCACCAGTACTCTTCGCAGCGCTTCCACGAAATCTTCCTTCGAAATGCGCGCCACCTGCTGGTTATCTTTCGGCATCACCTGCCTGTAGGGAGGAAACTCCGCATCCAACAGGCGCACCCAAAGCTCGGTGTCCCCTTTTCCCGCGTAAAGGAATTTATCCGACAGTGAAAAGTCGATCGAGCCCGGTCCTCCCTCGGCGAGTTTGCGAATCTCCATGATCCCCTTCTTCGGCACGAGCGCCTGTCTGTCGCCGAGAAGGCCCTCTATCTTCGGGACGTCGCCGTCCGCCATCGCAAGCCGATGGCCGTCGGTCGCCACCATTCGAAGATACATCTTGTCTCCTGTTTCCTGCTTCTCCAGGAGAATGCCCGCCATATGGTAGCGCGTCTCGTCCTGCGAGGTGAAGGCTCCCACCCGGTCCACCAGCTTCCTGAACACTTCCGAATCGACCCCAACCGGCTGCGACTTCGGTTTTTCCGGCATCTCCGGGAATTCCTGGCTTGGAAGTCCGGCAAGGCGGAAGTGCCCCCTGCCCGCGGAAATGTCCACGCTGTTTCCTTCTTTGCTCGAGATCGCCACGGGCCCCTTGGGCAGCACCTTCGCAATGTCGAAAAACTTCCGCGCTGGAACGGCCACCGATCCCGCTTCTTTCGCCTCGACCGGCTGCACGCATTTCACGACTATCTCAAGATCCGACGCCACGAGCCTCGCTTCCGTCTTGCCTACCGAAAGCAAGGCGTGCGACAGCACCGGCATGGTGTGCCGCCGTTCCGCGACTCCCTGCACCCGCGTCAGCATTCCGATCAGCTGGTCACGATCCACAGTGAAGTTCATGGTGCTCCTCTTCTCTCTAATTAATTAAAAGATAGTCAGTAGTCATAGCAGAGGGTGTGGAATTGTGGATAGACGCCGGAAGCCGGAGAATTGCCGGTGGATCCGGCGAAACGGATCTGCTGATGGATCGTCGCCTCTCGGCGAGCGCCATGGGGAAAAACAGTTCTCTTCCTCCCCTTCCACAGGGTTATCCCTCCAGGTTTTTACGGAGGGCCTCGATGGTGCTCTTCAAAGATACATCTTCCTTCGATCTTTTATCTATCTTTTTTACTCCGTACATGACGGTCGTGTGGTCACGGCCTCCGAATCGCAGCCCTATGTCGGGAAGCGAGCAGCGCGTCATGGTCCTCATGAGGTACATCGCCACCTGCCTGGGCAGCGCGACCACCTTGTGTTTCCTCTCGGACTTCAAGTCGGATATCTTGATGCCGTAATGTTCGGCGACCGCCTTGAGTATCGCCTCGGGAGAGATGACTTTCTCGGGTTGCTCGAGGTGCTTCGCAAGCACTTCGCGGGCGAGATCGAGGTTGATTTCCCGCTTATTCAGGGAGGCGTGCGCGCCGATCCTGATCAACGAACCCTCCAACTCGCGGATGTTCGTCTTGATCGCGGCGGCCAGGAAGTGCGCCACATCCTGGGGCAGCGGGATGTTCTCCGACTCGGCCTTCCGGTTGAGGATCGCGACCCTGGTCTCCATATCCGGCGCCTGTATGTCGGCCACGAGCCCCCATTCGAACCGCGACTGGATGCGCTCCTCCAGGTCCGGGATCTCCTTCGGGAACTTGTCGCTGGAGACGACGATCTGCTTGCGCGAGGAATAAAGATCGTTGAAGGTGTGGAAGAACTCCTCCTGGGTCCGCGGCTTGCCGGCGATGAACTGGACATCGTCCACGAGGAGCATGTCCACGCTCCGGTACTTTTCCTTGAAGTTGGACATCTGGTTCGTGCGAAGGCAGTAGATAAGCTCGTTGGTGAACTTCTCCGCGGTGATGTAGCAGATCTTCAGCCGGCGGTTCCTCTCGAATGCGAGGTTGCCGATCGCGTGCAGCAGGTGCGTCTTCCCGAGCCCTACCCCGCCGTAGAGGAAAAGAGGGTTGTAGCTTTTTGCCGGGTCGGTCGCCACGGCATAGGAGGCGGCCTGGGCGAACTGGTTTCCGGCGCCGACGACGAATAGTTCGAAACTGTATCTCGGGTTGAGGACGCCGTTGCGCGCTCTCTGGCGGGACGGCGACTCGGCGGACTGATACTCCGGGTCCGGCGCGGACTGGATCGCCTCCGAGTCCTCCTCTCCTCCAACGACTATTTCGACCGATGTGTCCCTGCCCAGCTCCCTGCGCGCGGCTTCCTCGATCTGGGGGAAGTAGTTCTCGTCGACCCACTGCTTGAAGAACTGGTGCGGCGCCGCAAGAAGCAGCAGGGAGCCTTCTCTCGAGACATAACGGAGCGGCCTGAGCCAGGTTTCGTAGCCCTGATCGTTACCGAGGCGCTCCTTGAGACTCGAAAGGATCCGTTCCCAGGCTTTCAAACCCATTTGGAGAATCTCCAAAAACGGATAAAACCGCAAAGGAAGCCGAAGGGAAAATCGTTCATTCTTGAAGCCTTAAGGTCCTTCGCGGCGGAAAGTTGCTAACACGGTTATTCACAGGTGTGGATAAAAATATTGTTGTTCTTTTTCAATGGGTTAAAAGCCACATCCGGGGTTTTGCCAAGGAATCCGAGAGTTCGAACCTTGAAGAGGACTTCTCTGCATTTGGCCCCCCCCCGGGATGCAGGGCGAAGGAAGGGTATCACACGCATAAAAGAGGAATCAAGGATATTTTCCGACCGCCCCCCTCGCAGCGATTTTCCCGCGGTACAGATCCCAGTCGACGGCCACCCGGAGGCCGTTATACGCGCCTTCCCGAAGCCGCCGGTACTCTGCCGATTGCTGATGTTTCAGAAGAGCGCCGCGAAACGGCAAGACCTGCTCGGCCGGTTCCCACGGCATCGGCTCCATGGTGGCGGTGTCGACTAAACAGCCCAGATCGACCGCTTCGGAGAGAAGCGAAAGAGGAACTCCCCTGAGGTCGCGGGCGACGGCATGCAGGCGCCCCTCGATTTCCGGCTCGAGAAAATGGAATTCGCGGGAATAGAAAAGCGCGGTGTGGAAATGGTCGGGGACATCCAGCACGCCGTCCACGGAAAGCTCCTTTCCCAGGTCTTTCAGGAGGGAAAGGGTTTCCGGAAGAAGCCCCAGGCCAGGCCGTTGCTGGCCTGGAAGGCGGGGGCGCGCCGCCGTGAACGGGCTGTCGGGATCGGATAGGCATAGCCAGTGGATGGTCAGCATCCGGAAGGAAGTCCCCTCTTCGAAGCGCCCCACCGGCTTGCGTAGCAGGAAGCGGCATAGCTCGAGCCTCGCCTCGATCAGAAGCCTCTCGCGTGAGGCTCGCCCGGCGAAGAGGCTGATCCGCTGGTCCGTCGGATCCTCGCACTCGAGCTGGAGAATGGGATCGGGATAGCCGCGCCGGGCAAGGCTCTCAAGGATGCCGGCCCGGGACAACCGATTGCGGACTTCCTCTGCGTCGAAACGGTTGAATAGAAGATTTCCCGGGTTATCCCCGGAAAGCTCGAAAAGGAGCTCGCCCTCGGATGGCGACGTGTCCGCAGGTTTTTTCGCTGCACGCAGAAGCGGGAAGGCAAGGAGACGGCGCAAGTCGAACCGCATGGATTGTTTCCGGTCCATGTCGTAAAGAGTGTACCATAGCAAAGGAAAATTGGATTGACATGCCAGGAAGGAAAAGCATAGATTATCTATTTCCCGTTGATTCGGGGTTTTACCGGAGGAAGGAGCACAAGCGATGAAGCGGACCTACCAGCCTCACAACATCAGGCGGAAACGCACCCATGGTTTCCGCAAACGCATGTCGACTGCGGCGGGAAGGGCGATTATCTCCCGCCGCCGTGCAAAAGGCCGCAAGCGCCTTTCCGTGACGGTCAGCGGCAAGAAGTGAGCCTGGCGGTCGGGAAGGGCGCGCCGCTGGAGGATTTTCGGTTTCCTTCGGAAGAGCGGCTTCGAACCGACCGGGAGTTCAGAGAAGTAGTGCGCATGGGGGAGCGCGCCTCCACCATGCATTTCAACATTTACCGCGATTTCCCGGGGGGGGCAGGCAGAAAAGTCGGGATTTCGGTTGGAAAACGGGCCGGGAAGGCCGTCGTCCGCAACCGGGTAAAGCGGGTTTTAAGAGAATTCTACAGGTTTCACAAGAGTGCATTCCCCGGCGGAAGCCGCACGGCCATAACGGTGAAAAAACCCCCTCCCCGGCTGGAGCTTGAAGCGTTCACGGAAGAACTTCTGCCGGCGATCTCGCGCCGGTGGGGGAAAAAAGGGGAGCCATCCTTGTGAAAATCGGGGATTTCCTGATCGGCATCCTGAAATTCTATCAGCGGGGAATATCCCCATATCTTGGCGCGAATTGTCGGTTTATCCCAAGTTGTTCAGAATACATGATTGTCTCTATACGCAAGAACGGGTGTGTTTTAGGGGTTCTTGATGGATTATGGCGGATTTTACGGTGCCACCCGTTTCACCCCGGGGGGGTGGATGAGCCCCGAAAAATCCAGCTTCCGGGAACGAGGACGCAATGGAAAGAAGGATGATTCTGGCGATCGTTTTATCGATCGCCGCTCTGATCGGGTATCAGTATCTTTTCTCGCCTCCCCCGAAGGGACCGAGTGCCCCTGGAACCCAGGTGGCGGCGCAAAAAAGCGACAATGCGGCGCAGCCGCCCGCCTCCTTGCCCGCGGCGCCCGCGGTGGGAGCACCGGTGGTTTCCGGCGGAATGGGCCCGAAGGCCGGGCACGCGGTTAGGCGGATCGCGGTTTCCACTCCGCTATACACGGCGACTATATCCACCGAAGGAGGCGGGCTTGCCTCTTTCCTGTTGAAGGAATACAGGGATGTCCCCGGAACAAAGGGGAAACCCCTGGAGATCATTATTTCCGACGGCAGCCATCCCCTGCCCCTGGACCTGTATCTTGACGAGAGCCAGCCACCCTTCCCTACCCTGCCGGTCTTCGCTTCCGACGCGCCCGGCACCGTAAACCTTTCCGCGGGGGAAAAGAAAACCGTCCTGCTTTCGTGGGAAGCAGCGGGCGGGGCTCGGATCGTCCGCGAGTATCTCTTTTCGGGCGATAAGTACGACTTCGAAGTCCGCGCGCAGGTGTCAAACGGTTCGCGGGAGACGGTGCGGCTCAAGCCCGGGTTCCAGCTCTCCCAGGACTTCAAGGGAGAGCTTGCGGCCGACTCCTACACGTTTACCGGCGCGGTCGTGGAGACCAAGGGGGGCGCGGAGCAGCTCGACCTGAAGAAGATCGGAAAGGGGAAGGTCGACAAGTACCAGGTTTCCTGGGCCGCGGCCGACTCGAAATATTTCGGGCTCATCCTGTTGCTCGATAAGCCCTGGACGCTGGAGAATGTCGCGCTGGTCGGGGACACCGGGATCCGCATGTCGGTCGCGGACGCGCCGGTCTCCCTTGCGCCCGGGGAGACGGTCCGGTGGCAGGCCAGGATGTTCGCGGGGCCCAAGCTTTACGACCTGTTGAAGCAGACGGGGAAGGGGCTCGACGACCTGGTCGATTACGGATGGTTCTCCATCGTCGCCAAGCCGCTTGTGTGGATGATGAAGGCCAGCAACAAGGTGACGAAGAACTACGGGATCGACATCATCATCCTTACGATCCTCATCAAGATCCTCTTCTTCCCTCTCACCAAGAAGTCGATGGCCTCGATGAAGAAGATGCAGGAACTGCAGCCGATCCTCGTCAAGCTCAAGGAAAAGTACAAGGAGGACACGGCGCGGCTGAACCAGGAGACGATGAACCTGTACAAGACGTACAAGATCAATCCGCTCTCCGGCTGTCTTCCGATGCTGCTTCAGATCCCGGTCTTCATCGCCCTCTACAAGGGCCTGCTGGTGACGATCGAGCTGCGCCATTCCCCGTTCTTCCTATGGATCAACGACCTCTCGGCTCCGGAGCATTTGTGGGACATCGCGGTTGCGGGGTACGTGCTCCCGATCCGGCTGCTCCCCCTGCTTATGGGGATCTCGATGTTCTTCCAGCAGAAGCTGACGCCCGCCGCCGGCGACCCGAACCAGCAGAAGATCATGCTGCTGATGCCCGTCGTCTTCACGTTTATGTTCTGGGGCTTCCCGACGGGGCTGGTCATCTACTGGCTGGCCAACAACGTCCTGAGCATCGGCCAGCAGCTTATCCACAACGCGCAGGCCGAGGCCCCCAAACCCACGCCCGCGTAGGCGCGGCGCTTCCCCGGCCTTGAACGGGCAACCGGCGGACGGCAACCGCCACCCTGCAGGCGTCGGGAACGGCTTGCAGCGGGTCGCCGGATCGACCATCGTCGCGCCCTCGACACCGGCGGGCCCGGGAGCAATATCGGTCCTGCGGCTTTCCGGCCCCATCGCGTTTTCAATCGCTTCCCGACTCACGAGGACAAGCCAGTCCGCCCATCCTCCAAGGACCCTGTCCGTCTGCTCGGTACGCAACCTGTCGGATGAGGAGATCGATGAGGGCATGGTCGTCTTCTTCCCCGCCCCGAACAGCTTCACGGGGGAGGACGTGGTCGAGATCCATCTTCACGGAAACCCTTTCATCCTTGAGGAAACCGCCGAGGCGGCCTGCGCGATGGGAGCCCGGCCGGCGATGCCGGGGGAATTCTCCAGGCGGGCATTCGAGAACGGAAAGATGGACCTGACGCAGGCGGAAGGGCTCTGCGACCTGATCGCGGCGAGGACGGCTGCTTCCGCCCGCGCAGCTCTGCGACAGCTTAAGGGTGGCATTCGGGACGCCGTTGCCCCCTTAAGGGAGCGGCTGCTTTCCCTGATGGTCCTGCTGGAAGCGGCCATCGACTTCTCCGACGAGGAGGACATCGCCCCCCTGTCAGTCGCGCAAGTCAAAGAACGGGTATCAGAAATGGTCGTAGCCCTGTCCCGGCTGATTGCATCCTATGAGCTTGGACATCTCCTCCGGGAAGGCGCGACCGTGGCCATTGCCGGCATGGCGAACGTGGGGAAATCCCGGCTCCTGAACCGGCTCCTTGGGGAGGAGCGGGCGATCGTCACCGATGTCCCGGGGACAACGAGGGACTACCTTTCCGGGGAACTGAACCTGGCGGGGGTGCCGGTGCGGCTTGTCGATACGGCGGGCTTGCGGGAAACGGCGGATCCGGTGGAGCGGGAAGGGGTGCGGCGGACACGGGAAATCCTGGCGGGGGCGGACCTTGCGCTTTTCCTCCTCGACGGCAGCCGGCCGGCCCACGAAGGCGACCGGCAGGCGTACGCCGAGGTGGCGGCGCTTCCGCACATACTTCTTCGGAACAAGTCCGATCTCCCGGTCGCTGAAACAGGCGTTGGGTTCGCCGGTACGGGACTAAAGGGAAATCTCTTCGTCTCCGCGAAAACCGGGGAGGGGATGGAAGGGCTTATTGCCGCGATGGCACGGGAGCTGGTTCCCGGGGGAGAAGCGGTTCTCGCGGAAGCCCCGATGACCCGGCTTCGGCATGTGACCGCCGCCGGGAAAGCCGTCGCGGCGTTGGAGCGGGCGGAGAGGGCGGTGGGGGAGGGGCTCTCCCTGGAATTCATCGCCGCGGACGTCCGCGAGGCCGTCATGGCTCTCTCCGAACTCACCGGCGAGATCGCGCCGGAGGAGATCCTGAACACCATATTCGGCGCTTTCTGCGTCGGCAAGTAGGGGGCGAGCGGAGATGTTCCACGTGGAACCAAGGAGGTAAATAGTCGATTTGCATTACGATTATCCGACCGAATACGATGTGGTCGTCGTCGGAGGAGGACACGCCGGCTGCGAGGCGGCCCTTGCCTCGGCGAGGATGGGTTGCCGCACCCTTCTGCTTACGATCAACGCGGACGCCATCGGGCTGATGTCGTGCAACCCGGCGATCGGCGGCCTTGCCAAGGGGCACCTGGTCCGCGAGATCGACGCGTTGGGCGGCGAGATGGCGAAGAACATCGACGCAACGGGGATACAGTTCCGGCAGCTGAACACCAGCAAGGGCCCGGCGGTACGCTCCTCCCGGGCCCAGGCGGACAAACAGCTCTACCGGCTCCGCATGAAGCGGGTACTCGAGAGCGCGTACGGGCTGGACGTCAAGCAGGCCATGGTCGACGCCGTCCTGGCGGAAGGGGGGAAGGCGGTCGGGGTTGAGACGAATCTCAACGTCCGGTTCCGGGGGAAGGCCGTCATCATTTGCACCGGGACGTTCCTGAAAGGGCTTGTCCACATCGGGATGGTCAACTTTCCGGCTGGACGGGCGGGCGATTTTCCCTCCATGAAGCTCTCGGATTCCCTGCGGGGCCTGGGTTTTTCGGTGGGCAGGCTCAAGACCGGGACCACCCCGCGCTTAGACGGGAAAACGATCGATTTTTCCCGCACGGCACGCCAGGATTTCGACTCCGAACCGACACCATTTTCCTTTGAAAACCGTAGGATAGACCGTCCGCAGGTCCCTTGCTACATGACGTACACGAATTCGCAGACGCATGAAGCGATCCGCTCCGGGCTCTCCCGGTCGCCTCTCTATTCCGGGGTGATCCAAGGGATCGGGCCGAGGTACTGCCCGTCTATCGAGGACAAGGTGGTCCGCTTTGCCGATAAAGGGCGGCACCAGGTTTTCCTCGAGCCGGAGGGACTGGAAACCGCGGAGTACTACCCCAACGGGGTGTCGACGAGCCTTCCGTACGATATCCAGGTGAAGATGCTGCGAACGATTCCGGGACTGGAGCGGGTGGAGATCGTGCGGCCGGGGTACGCAATCGAATACGATTTCGTCGACCCGGTCCAGCTGCACCCCTCACTTGAGACCAAGACCATTGAAAATCTCTTTCATGCCGGGCAGATCAACGGCACAAGCGGGTACGAGGAGGCGGCGGCCCAGGGGCTCATCGCCGGGATCAACGCGGCCCGCAAAACGAAGGGGAATCCGCCGGTTATCCTCGGCCGGTCGGACGCCTATATAGGGGTCCTGATCGACGACCTGGTCACAAAGGGGGCGAAAGAGCCGTACCGGATGTTTACCTCCCGCGCAGAGTACCGGCTGCTCCTTCGGGAGGACAACGCCGACCTGCGGCTTACCGAAACCGGATACCGCGTGGGCCTGGTACAGGAGGAGAGGTACGGTAAGTTTTGCAGGAAGCGGGAAGAGCTGTCCGGTTTCCTGGTCCGGCTGGCGGCGACGCGCGTAACCACAGGCCACCCGGTCTGCCGGGCGGCGGAGGAGACCTGGGTAGGAACGGTCCGGCCGGGAATCACGTACGCCGAACTGCTGCGCCGGCCCGAGGTTTCGATGGCGATGCTGCTTTCCTGCTGCGAAGATCTTGGCGGGGTCGAGCCGTCCGTGGCGCATCAGGCCGAAATCGCCGTGAAATACGAAGGATATATCCACCGGCAGGAAGAGGAAGTGAAAAAACTCAGCAAATATGAAGAGTTGCGCTTTCCGCCCGATTTTCCTTTCGAGACCGTATACGGCCTTTCAACCGAAGTCAGGGACAAGCTTCTACGTGTCCGCCCGGCGTCCATCGGGCATGCCCGCCGCATACCCGGCGTGACCCCGGCGGCGGTGGCGCTGCTGCTTGTGTCGCTAAGGCGGGGGAGGCCGCAAACACCTTCCGCTGAAGGTTAAGGGCGCATCCGAACGGGTTATTCAGAGCGGATCAACGTTGTAATTCATTGAGTTACGATAATTGTTCCACGTGGAACATCGGCTCGGGAAGGGGAAAACGGCTTCTTCATGATGCAGGCGGCGGGAAAGCAGCTGTCGGCGGAGCTCCTGTCGGAAGCGCTCTCCGGGACGGGAATCTCAATTCCGCCCGGGGCGGCCGATAGGCTTCTCCTTCACGTGAAAGAGATGCTCCTGTGGAACCGTTCCATACGGCTCACGTCGATAACGGCGCCCGATGAGATTGCGGTCAAGCACATCGTGGATTCCCTTCTGCTTCTGCTTTTTTCCCCATTTCCCGGGCGGACGCTGGATTTCGGGTCAGGCGCGGGGTATCCCGGCATCCCCCTGGCGATCGCTCTCCCGGAGGGGCGCTTCGTCCTTCTCGAGTCCTCCGCCAAGAAGTGCGCGTTTCTCTCACGCGCCTGCTCGATACTCGGTCTCTCCAACGCCGAAGTGGTCCGGGGAAGGCTCACTCCGAAGGCCCACCTTGCGATCGGCCGGTTCGAACAGGTCGTGACCCGCGCGACGCTCCCTCCCGTTGAAGCGGCCAGGCTCCTTGTCCCGTACCTGTCTCCAGGGGGCCGCCTGCTGCTGATGACGGGGCCGGGTGGGGACCGGAACGGGGCGATCGCGGGGGAAGGGGAGAAGGGGAGGGAAGACGAATTGCCGCCCGGCGCCGTTTACGGCAGGCGCGAACGGTTCGCCCTCCCGCTCGGGATGGGCTCACGCGAGATCCGGGAAATCGTCGCAAAAGGTTAGGACCGTCCCTGTTTTCCCCCCCGGAGATGACACTGCGTCGCAGGGAAGTCCGGCTGCGCCGCCTCGGAGGGGGGACTCCGTTCGTGGCT
>Ga0334722_10001519_pt1 | contig 28783 bp, 31 predicted proteins | sample C3_bottom_MG_FD_207210 | JGI IMG/M metagenome (GOLD analysis project Ga0334722, IMG submission 207210) | Sediment microbial communities from Yellowstone Lake, YNP, Wyoming, USA - C3_bottom | ecosystem: Environmental > Aquatic > Freshwater > Lake > Sediment | place: USA: Wyoming | collected... | reverse complement strand
GGCTCATCCGCTCTTTCCCCGGCTGCCTGACCTCCGATTTCACCGTGACTTCGGTATCGCGCGGCGCCGCGCGCAGCCGCTTGAAATCGATGACTTCATCGCGGTATTGCGCCAGCGCGCTGGAATAGGTGCGCACCAGCAGCGTCTTGAATTCCTCGGTGAGCACGCTCTGCTGTTCGGGCGTCGCAATGCGCCAGTTGCGCGCCATGGCGAGCCGGGTCATGTGGGAGAAATCAAACAGCGGCGCGATATCGGACTCGACCAGACCCGCGACGCTCCCCGTGACATCGGCCCCGGATTCCACGCCTTGCCTCAGCTTGTCGATCACCTTCACGGTGACCGCCTGCAGCAACGCATCCGGCGCAACGCCTTGCGCAATCGAAACCGGCGCGGTAAGCGCCAGCGCCAGCAGCAGCGCGGATTTCGCGACCAGATCCTGCATCTCGCTTCCTCAAAGGGGGGGAAAGTGGGACGGGGCACGTCAACCGCGCCGCAAACAATCCAGGGGCAGTTTCACAATTACCGAGACCGCCCCTGGATCAGGAGCGAATGAGGGGAGCGATACCCTCAACTCGCAAGGGACTAATACTTCGGCTTGGTGACCTCATGGCCGATGACGCCGCCGACGACTGCACCGGTGGCTGTACCCTGCTCCTGCCTCGACATGCCGGCACAACCGCCCAGGCCGATCAGGACCGCCCCTGGTGCCGCCCGCGACGCTGCAGCTTCAGCCCGGTTTGCCCGTCACCGTCCTGGGCACGGGCGTACTGATGCCGCCGGTCCAGATGCTCCCGCCGGTCGCACCGCCGCCCTTGATCCCGCCGCCCGAAGCGCCACCGGTGATCGTGCCGCCGGCACCGCCGCCGGTCTACGTGCCACCCGAGCGCCCGCGCAGACCAGAGCGCAATTGAGGACCGTCGGCCCTGGCACGCTGATGGAGAAAAAGATGCGTACCGGGGCTGCCTGCAGTCTTGCTGCAGCACGCGCGCAAGCGCGGGCTGCAGTCCTGACCAGCGTGCTTTGCCTGGGCCTGGCCGCCGCCAGTCTTACTTCCGGGCCAGCAGCCGCGGCGGAGGACACTTCGGAGTGGTCCACACCGCGCCTGCCGCTGGTTGCGGTGATAGTTGCCGTGCCGCCCACCATCATCGAGGCGCTGACGGTGGCGGCACCGCCTCAAAGATTGGCGAATTTCGAATTGGAACATGCGTCGCAGGAGGCCCACCGTCTGGCGGACTGGATCGTCGATTCAGGCGACAATCTCAGCATGCCGTTCGCGATCGTCGACAAGGTGGACGCCAAGGTCTTCGTGTTCGATGCGCGCGGTAAGCTGCGCGGCGCGGCCGCGGCGCTGCTCGGCCTGGCGCTGGGCGATGACTCGGTGCCCGGCATCGGCACCAGGGCGATGTCCCGCATTCTCCCCGCGGAGCGCACGACGCCGGCAGGCCGGTTCGTGGCCTCGCTTGACCGCAATGCACACGGAAAAGTCATTCTCTGGGTGGACTACGACGATGCCATTTCCATGCATGCGGTGGTCAAAGGCACGCTCCAAGAGCGCCGCGCGCAGCGCCTGGCAAGTCCGTCGGCTTTGGACAACCGTATTTCCTATGGCTGCATCAATGTGCCGGCAATGTTCTTCGATAACATCGTGCGCCCGGCATTTACCGGGACGAATGGCGTTGTCTATGTGCTGCCAGAAACCCGGTCGGCCCACACCGTCTTCGCCTCCTATGATGTCTACGAGCGAGCGCGAAGGCTGTTGGCGAAGCAATCGGTGCCAGCGCAAGCGGCCGCCACCGTACGCTGAGCGTGGCCGCTCAGCCCGGGTTCACTTTCTGCTGCTCAGATCCAGGAACACGCCCGGGTGCGCTTCGCGCGGCCCGTAATTGAGTATCGCGCCGGCGGACGGCGGGAAGACCGGAACGTCAATCGAACCCGGCAGCGCTGGAACCGGCACTGCCGGCGCGCTTACCGGTGCCACGGTCAGTGCGCTGGCGCCGCTGAACGAACGCGGCAGCGGCGGTCCAAGCGATCCCGAGCCGGGTGCGGGCGCCACCCTGCCCACCGGAAGCGCAGAAGGTGCAACCGAAATCGCCGGCGCGACCGGTACGGCGCGCGGCGGCGGCGCCATGTAGTTGGGCGCCGCCCTGACACCTGCCGGCACGGGCGGCGTGGCGAACTGCGGGCCTGCTGCTTGAGCAGCGAATATGGGGATCAACAGGGATGCGAGCAGTATGCGTTTCATGATTTTCCGGCTTTGAATGTTTCCAACAGATAGGCGGCCATGCGGTATCTGCGTGCCATGATTGAACGTTAATGCAGCAGAGCAGGCACGTCTGTACGTCAGCCCACAATGGCGCCGCCACTGGAGGCGTCGGCTCCGGGAATTTGAGTGGCTGGCGCTTCTTTGTCACGCCATGTCGAGACGGTTCGACGCGACACTTTTGGCGTAAGATTGAGACCATGACCGAACCAGTGAAACTCCCCGAAGGCAAAGAGCCGGTGCTGCGGGTCCTGCCCATGCCCGCCGACGCCAATCAACACGGCGACATTTTCGGCGGCTGGATCATGGCGCAGGTCGACATCGCCGGCGGCGTGCTCGCCGCGCGCCATGCGCGCGGCCGCGTGGCCACGGTGGCGGTGAATTCCTTCCAGTTCAAGCAGCCGGTGCAGATCGGCGACCTGGTCTCCTTTTATGCCAATATCGTGCGCGTGGGCAACACGTCGATCACCATCAATGTAGAGGTGTACGCGCAGCGCAATCCAGAGGAAATCGAGGTGGTCAAGGTGACCGAGGCGACGCTCACCTACGTCGCGACCGACAAGGACCGCCGGCCGCGCGCGGTGTTGCCGCTGCCGGCCAAAAAATAGCGGCGCTCCCGCCCGTCCAGGGCGAAGAAGTACGCGGCCTGTCGGCGTTCGCACCAATTCAGTATCATGCTGCTTTCGAATCACGCCGGAGTGCATATCCCATGAAAGACTTTCAAGGCAAGGTAGCCGTCATCACCGGCGGCGCGAGCGGCCTCGGGCGCGCGATGGCAGAACGTTTCGCGCGCGAGGGCATGCGCATCGTGCTCGCCGACGTCGAGCCCACCGCGCTCGCCAGGGCGGAAGCCGACATGAAGGCCGCGGGGGCCGAGGTCATCAGCGTGCGCACCGACGTCTCCAAGGCAGCCGATGTCGAGGCGCTGGCGCAGAAGACCTTAGCGGCTTTCGGCGCGGTGCACCTCGTGGCCAACAACGCAGGCGTCGCGCCGCTGGGCAGCGCCTGGGAGAACAGCGTCGCCGACTGGGAATGGACCCTGGGCGTCAACCTGTGGGGGGTGATCCACGGCGTGCGCGTGTTCACGCCTATCATGCTTGCGCAAGGGGGCGAGGCACACATCGTCAACACCGCTTCGGTCTCGGGACTGATTTCGCCGCCCGGCTCGGCCATGTACAACGTCACCAAGCACGCGGTGGTCACGCTCACCGAAACCCTGTACCACGATCTGGCGCTGAAGCAGGCCCGCATCGGCTGCTCGGTGCTGTGCCCGGCCTACGTGCCGACCGGAATCGTCGACTCGGAACGCAACCGCCCGGCGCTGCTGCAGAATCCAGCGCGGGAAAAGACCGCCGAGCAGCAGGCGCGCGAGGCGCTGCTGCGCAAGGCGGTGACCTCGGGCAAGCAGAGCGCCACCGACGTGGCGCAAAAGGTGTTCGAAGCGGTGCGCGACGGCCGCTTCTACATCCTCACCCATCCGCGCATCAAGCCCTCGATCCAGTGGCGCATGGAAGACATCCTGCAGGAGCGCAACCCCACCAATCCGATGGGATGAGTTCGCGCCACCGCGGTCAATGCCGTCGTTCCAGCGAGTGACCAGTCACTGCGCGTCCTGCGGCGGACGACAATGCAGCGTCACGACATGCCTGTCGACCGTCAGTGTCTCCGGCAGTCCTCCGCCATGCACCACCAGCGTGACTTTCGATTCGGTCATCTCCGACAGGATCGCGCCTATTCGCACCCGCGTGCCTTTCGGTATCACCAGACCTTCCGTGGTTGCCGGTTCGATAAATTCCAGTTCCTGTCCGACCTTGAGATTGAACATCGCCCCTCCAGAAGAATTGGCCTATTCATAACACCTTTGCCCGATCGGGCGTTGACTATAATCAACAGCGCGGCGAACGCCTGCTCGCTCGACGGAATGACCACGATTCCTTCGTGACGCAGCGCATGACGCTCCAGCCGAGCCGGTCGACGGCTTCAAGCGCGATCTGTGTGCTGCGCCACGCCCTCATCTGGATTGCCCACGGGTGTCTGCTGAAACCAGGCGCGTATGTTTTCCATCTCTGTCTCAATCGACATGCTGGCCAGCATGCTGTGCGATTGCAGTGACACGAGCGCGTTGATGCCGGCGTCGCGCTGCACCGCACGATTCAGGCGGGCGAAGAAAGCGTGGTTGAGCCGCTCGATATCGGCGAAGAATTCTTTGAGCCCCTCCAGTCCCGCGGGCTCGCCGCGCAGGAATTGACCCATAAGGTGCATCGACACGATGCGGTATACATTTTCCGTCCCGGTGGCGAAGGGCATATGCATATGCGCCAGCGGCCGCATGCGCCCGAGTATCGGGCATGCGCTGGTTGCCAGGATGAGGCCCATCAAGGCGCGCAGGGCGGTCTGAGTATCGGTGCGCTTGCGTGCCTCGTATTGCGGCGTCACCACGTGGACTTCAACCCGGTCTATCGACGACAGCGCGGAAAATCTCTCCACCACGGGCACCAGATCTGCGGCTGCCGGGCAAGGCGCGCCAGGAGCGTCAGGCAGCGGGCAATGCGGGCATCTATCCACCTCTTGGCGCGTCCACTCGGGCAGGTCACCGCCCGCAGGAGGTCGATCGAATTCGACGTCAAAGCGGTATCCGGCCCCGGACTCGAGCCGGAAGAAATAGATGATCTTCTTGCTCAATGCGCTACCCGATAAGACTACGACGCCTTTGGTGATCGCAGACGGGAAGCGTCGGCTCCCCGTCCGGGACCGGAACGGCCCAACCGATAAAGTTCTGCTCGCTCGCCTTCAGCCCTTCTTCGCCCGCGCCGCCGCCATCGCCTCGGTCGCCACCTTGCGGTCGTCGTTCATTTTCCTGAACGCCGGGCGCTCGTTGAGCATCTTCAGGTACGGCTTCACCGGGGCGCAATCGTCGAGCACGTCGCGGCCGTAGACGATTTTGCTCGACAGCGACACCAGCGGCAGGTGCACGCCCGCGGCGCAGTCGGCGTAGGTGAGGTCGGCGCCGGCGATGTAGGGCGAGAATTTCGCCAGCTGCTTGAACGCGCGCACGCCTTTCGCCAGTTCCTTCTCCACCTGCACCTTGACCTCATCGGACACCTTGCCGCCGAAAAACGCCTGGGTATACAGGCGGCGCGCGACCAGTTCCATGTGCAATTCGATGACGGTGACGAGTTCGCGCACCCGCGCGCGCTCGAACACGTCTTTCGGGTACAGCGGATGGTCCGGATAGTGGTCTTCGAGGTATTCGCAGATCACCTGCGACTCGCACAGGAACTCACCGTCCACTTCGAGGTAGGGCACCTTGCCCATGGGCGAGCGCTTGAGGTAGGCCTCGTCCTGCGAGGTCATGCAGAACACCTCCTCGAACGGGATACCCTTTTCCAGCAGCGCGACCTTGACCTTGTTGTAATAATTGCTGACTGCAAATCCGCCGAGCTTCAGCATCGTTGGCTCCCTTTCGATTGGTCAGGTTCAGGCGGTCTTGGCCGTCTTGGGCACGCTCATGTGCTTGGACAGCTCCAGCTTGGCGATCGCGTTGCGGTGCACTTCGTCCGGGCCGTCGGCAAAGCGCAGCGTGCGCGAATGCGCGTACATCATGGCGAGCGGGAAGTCGTCGGATACGCCGCCGCCGCCGTGCGCCTGCATCGACCAGTCGATCACCTGCAGCGCCATGGTGGGGGCGAGCACCTTGATCATCGCGATCTCCGCCTTGGCCACCTTGTTGCCCACCGTGTCCATCATGTAGGCGGCGTTGAGCACCAGCCAGCGCGTCGAGTCGATCATGATGCGCGCCTGGGCGATGCGCTCGCGCGTCACGCCCTGCTCGGCGATGGTCTTGTGGAATGCGACCCGCGACAGGGAGCGCTTGCACATGAGCTCCAGCGCGCGTTCGGCCACGCCGATCTGGCGCATGCAATGGTGGATGCGTCCCGGCCCGAGGCGCCCTTGCGCGATCTCGAAGCCGCGGCCTTCGCCGAGCAGCAGGTTCCCGGCCGGCACGCGCACGTTTTTCAGTTCGATTTCCATGTGGCCGTGCGGCGCGTCGTCGTAGCCGAACACCGACAGCGCTCGCACCACCCTGGCCCCCGGCGCGTCGCTCGGCACCAGGATCATCGACTGCTGGCTGTGCCGCGGCGCGTCCGGGTTGGTCCGGCCCATCACGATGTACAGCTTGCAGCGCGGGTCGCCGCCGCCGGAGGACCACCATTTGCGTCCGTTGATGACGTATTCATTGCCCTGCTTCTCGATGCTGCACTCGATATTGGTGGCGTCGCTCGACGCCACGTTGGGCTCGGTCATGAGGAAGGCCGAGCGCATCTCGCCGCGCAGCAGCGGCTCCAGCCACTGGCGCTTGTTGTCCTCGCTGCCGTAACGCTCTATGGTTTCCATGTTGCCGGTATCGGGTGCGGAACAGTTGAACACCTCCGAGGCGAACGACACCCGCCCCATGATTTCGCACAGCGGCGCATATTCCAGGTTCGACAGGCCTTCGGGCGCACGCTTGGAATGCGGCAGGAACAGATTCCACAGTCCGGCGGCGCGCGCCTTGGGCTTGAGTTCCTCCACGATCTTGGTCGGTATCCAGGGATTGCCCTTCTTCCGGTTTTCCAGGATTTCCTGGTGGAAGCGGTGCTCGTTCGGATAGATATGCTCGTCCATGAAGGCGATGAGCTTGGCCTGCATGGCCTTGACCTTGTCGGTATATGCGAAATCCATGGTTTGCCTTTCGTAGAATGAAAGTGTTGCGGAAGCGGCCGGATTATTTCCCGGCCGCAATGACTTTTTGCGCGTAGTCCCAGGCCATCTTCGCCAGCGGCTGCACGCGCGAGCCGGCATCGGCTGCGTGCGCGCTGGCAGCGGTGCCGTCCGCCGCGCGCTTCTTGATGCCCTGCAGGATGGCGGCGATGCGGAACATATTGTAAGCGAGATAGAAATCCCAGTTGTCGATGCGCTCGCGCCCGGTGCGCCTGCAGTAGGCGGCGACATAGTCCTGCTCCGCAGGTATCCCCAGCGCCGCCAGATCCAGGCCGGCGATACCGCGGAATTTTCCCGGGGGAATGCGCCAACTCATGCAGTGATAGGAAAAATCCGCCAGCGGATGACCCAGGGTGGAAAGCTCCCAGTCGAGGATGGCGAGGACCCGCGGCTCGGTCGGATGAAAGATCAGGTTGTCCATGCGGTAATCGCCGTGAACGATCCCGGTTTCGTCGCCGGCGGGGATGTTGTTCGGCAGCCAGGCGATCAGATGGTCCATTTCCTCGACTTTTTCCGTCTCGGACGCCTGGTACTGTTTGCTCCAGCGCCCGATCTGGCGCACGAAATAATTGCCCGGTTTGCCGTATTCGGCGAGGCCGATGGCGGCGTAATCGACGCGATGCAGGGCCGCGATTACGCGGTTCATTTCGTCGTAAATCGCGCCGCGCTCCGAACGCGTCATCCCGGGGAGCGCCTGGTCCCACAGGACGCGGCCTTCGACGCAGTCCATGATGTAGAACGCGCGCCCGATCACCTCCTCGTCCTCGCACAGCGCGTAGGTCCTGGGCACCGGAATGTCGGTCTTGCCCAGGGCGCTGATCACGCGGAACTCGCGGTCCACCGCGTGCGCGGAGGGCAGCAGCTTGGCCGCCGGCCCGGGTTTGGCGCGCATCACATAGCGCTTGCCGCCGGCGGAAAGCCGATAGGTCGGATTGGACTGCCCGCCCTTGAACTGCTCAACCTCGAGCTTGCCTGCGAACCCCTCCACATGCGCGCGCAGATAATTTTCCAGACGGGCAACGTCGAAGCGCTGCTTCTCCGCCACCGGCATGGTGCCGATGAAGTGATCCATCACCTCTTCCTCTATTTCATTTCGTTCGTCCGCAATCCTAGCACGGCTTGCACCCGGAGCCGAAACCGGGGGATCAAGCTCATGAATATGCGGAACATTCGAATTTGCGCTGACGCCCCGCCTGCAGGCATACTGTTCCCGCCGCATCCATTTACCAACCCGCATTCCCACGGAGACAAGCCATGCCCCTGATCCAGGTCGATATGTTCGAAGGCCGCACCGCGGAAATCAAGCGCGAATTCGTCGAAGGCATCACGCGCGAAACCTGCCGCCTGCTCAAGTGCGAGCCGGCCGCGGTGCAAATCATTTTGCGCGACGTAAAGAAATCCGATTGGGCCTCGGCCGGAGTGCTGTGGTCGGAAAAAAAATAGAGGCGGCTCAGCGCAGCGCGCCGCGCGCGCTGACCGGCCACAGCCCTTCGACCACGCCGCGCCTCACGCACACGAACCAGTCGTAGAGATTGACCGTCGGATCGCAGTGCCCCGGCACCAGCAGCAGCTTCGCGCCCAGGGCCGGCGCACTCGCGCCGGGCGCGATGGCGAGCACTCCGTGCTCGTCCGAAGCCTTGACGTACTCCACGCCCGGCAGGCCCCACACCTGCGGCATGCCGGAATCGACGCTCGAGGCCTTGAGCCCGGCGTCGACCACCGCGCGCGCGGGCGCCGGCCGGCTCATCACCGTGGTCCACACAAACAGGCTCTGCTCGAAGCGCGGCCAGTCCGCGTCGAATTCGTTGCGGTTGTAGTCCGCATCCATGAATAGGTAGGAGCCGGGCTGCAACTCGTCGTAAGCGCCGCTCGCGAGTTCCAGCGGAAAGCTGCCGGTGCCGGCGCCGGTGACCGTGGCGCAGGCGATGCCGCTTTGTTCGATCAGTTCGCGCGTTGCCCGCACCAATTCCACCGCCCGGCCGATCGCACCGCGCCGATCGGCCACGCGGCGCAGGTGCTGCGCGCCGCCGTGATAGGCCTGCAGGCCGGCGAAACGCAGATTGCGGCTGGCGGCTATGCTGCGCGCCAGCGCCAGCGCCGGTGCGCCGGGCTCGACGCCGCAGCGGTCGGCGCCGACGTTGACTTCCACCAGCACGTCGATGCGCACGCCGGCGCGCGCCGCGGCCGCGTCCAGATCGAACACGTTCTCAGCCGCGTCGACGCAGACGGCCAGCCGTGCCTTGCGCGCGAGCGCCGCCAGGCGCGCCAGCTTGCCTGCTCCCACGACTTCATTGGCGATCAGCACATCGGCCACGCCGCCCGCGACCAGCGCCTCGGCCTCGCTCACCTTTTGGCAGCACACGCCCACCGCGCCCGCTGCGACCTGGCGCAGCGCGATCTCGGCGCACTTGTGGCTTTTCGCATGCGGGCGCAGGCGCACCGGTTTGCCGCGCACCGCGTCGGCCATGCGATCGAGATTGCGCTCGAACGCATCCAGATCGAGGATCAGCGCGGGCGTATCCACGGCGGCGAGCGGCATGCCGATGCTGGCTGGGGCGGAGGTGGTCATGGATGCAGACACGCGAAGTACGGGAGACACGCCATTCTATACGCGTATTGAACGCGGTCGCATGCCACCAATGGGCCTGCGCGCTTCGCGCGAACGAAGATTCGTCCGAACTTGCGCGAACGGCGTCCCGTCCGCGCGGATCGTCGATTGTGCACGGATGAAAAGCGCATCCGTGCACAATCGACGATCTTGGATAAAAGGCAAACCCGTGCCGCTGTTGCTTTTATCCGTAACCGTGATTTCTGTACGGATGCGCTTTTCATCCGTACAGAAATTACGGTTGGCGCGCGTGAGCGCGCAAGTCCGCTCCTGGCATGCGACGCTGATCGAGGCCTACCTGCCTGCGCCCCGCAGCCGGCCCGCTTGCCGATGCGGTAAGATTGCGGCGTTTGCGCTGCGGCGCCGCTCGGCAACGCGCGCGTGAAATGCTCTCGCAAAGGATCGATCATGTTCCAACCCGGATTGTTCAAAGGCAAACGCATCCTGGTCACCGGCGGCGGCACCGGGCTCGGCCGCGAGATGGTGGACAAATACCTGGAGCTGGGCGCCGACATCTACATCTGCGGCCGGCGCAAGGAAGTGCTGGAGCAGACGGCGAAAGAGCTGATGCAAAAGCGCGGCGGCTCGGTCAAGACGCATGCCATCGACATCCGCGACGCCGAAAGCGTGGACAAGATGATCGAATCGATCTGGAACGACGGCGGACCGCTCACCGGCCTGGTGAACAACGCCGCCGGCAATTTCATCAGCCGCACCGAGGACCTGTCGCACCGCGGCTTCGACGCCATCGCCAACACCGTTTTTCACGGCACCTTCTACACCACCCACGCCGTGGGCAAGCGCTGGATCAAGGGCGGCGACAAGGGCAGCGTCCTGTCGATCGTCGTCACCTGGGTCTGGACCGGCTCACCCTTCGTCGTGCCCTCGGCCATGTCCAAGGCCGGCATCAGCGTGATGACCCAGTCGCTGGCGGTGGAATGGGGCCGCTACGGCATACGCCTGAACGCGATCGCCCCCGGCCTGTTTCCCACCGAGGGCGCCGGCAAACGCCTGTATCCGGGCAAGGACGGCAAGGACCGCGACGCCTCGAAAGCCAATCCCATGGGCCGCTTCGGCCGCATGCCCGAGCTGCAGAACCTCGCGAGTTTTCTTATGGCCGACGGCTGCGAATGGTTGAGCGGCCAGACCATCGCCCTGGACGGTGCCGGCTGGCAGGCCAACGGCGGCGGATTCAGCCAGATGCTGAACTGGGGCGATGCCGAATGGGAGAACGCGCGCGCGCTGATCAAGGCGCAAAACGAAAAAGACAAGGCGCAGCGTTCGGTATGAAACCAACCCTAGGCATCGGCATGATCGGGCTGGGGCGCATGGGCGCGAACATGGCGCGCCGCCTCGCGCGCGGCGGCGCGCGCGTCGTCGCCTGGGACAAGGCCGCCCCTGCGCGGCGCGCGCTGGCGCGCGAACGACGCGTGACCGCGGTGGCGGACATCGCATCCCTGCTGCAGCAACTCAAGGCACCGCGCGTCATCTGGCTGATGCTGCCCGCGGGCAAGGCGAGCGCGGACACCCTCGCACGGCTCCTGCCGCTGCTCGCCGCAGGCGACGTGCTCGTCGACGGCGCCAATGCCAATTACAAGGACAGCATGCGCCGCGCGACCGAACTCGCTGCGCGCGGCTTGCACTACGTCGATGCCGGCGTCTCCGGCGGCATCTGGGGCCTCGCCAAGGGCTACACCATCATGCTCGGCGGCGAGGCGCGCGCGGTGCGGCGCGTGGCGCCCTACGCCCGACTGCTCGCGCCGCCCGGGGGCTGGCTGCATTGCGGTCCCAGCGGCGCCGGCCACTATGTGAAAATGATCCACAACGGCATCGAATACGGCCTGATGCAGGCCTACGCCGAGGGTTTCGCCCTGCTTGCCGGCAAGAGCGATTTGAAGCTCGACCTCGCCGCGGTGGCCGAGCTGTGGCGCCACGGCAGCGTGGTGCGCTCCTGGCTGCTCGACCTGATCGCGGACAACCTCAAGCGCGACGCCACGCTGGAGGGCATCGCGCCGGTGGTCGCCGACTCGGGCGAAGGCCGCTGGACCGCGATCGAAGCGGTGGAGCTCGGGGTGCCGGCGCCGGTGATCAGCCTGGCGCTGGCGATGCGCTTTGCGAGCCAGGGCAAGGGCGACTACAGCGCGAAACAGCTGGCGCAGCTGCGCGCGAGCTTCGGTGGCCACGCCGTCAAGGCCGCCGGCGACAGCGTTGGCCACGCCGTGAGAAAACAAAGAAAATCGTGATCGTGATTCTGATGGGCGTGACCGGCTGCGGCAAGACCACGGTCGGCGCGCTGCTGGCGCATGACTGCGGCTGGGCGTTTTTCGACGCCGACGACTTCCACCCGGCGGCCAACGTCGCCAAGATGAAAAGCGGCGCGCCGCTCACCGACGAAGACCGCTGGCCCTGGCTGGATCGCCTGAATACCCTGTTGCTCGAGCATGAGCGTAAGGGCAAGAGCGTGGTGCTGGCGTGCTCGGCGCTGAAACAGGTCTATCGCGATCGCCTCGCCCGCGGCTGTGCAGCGGCACATTTCGTTCTTCTCGACAGCGACAGGGCGCTGATCCGCACGCGCCTCGCCGCGCGCCAGGGGCATTACATGAACCCGAAGCTGCTCGACTCGCAGTTCGCCATTCTGGAGCGGCCCGAAGAAGCGCTGCGTCTGGACGCGGCCGGGAGTCCGGAAGCACTGGTGCTGAGCATCAGGAAGATGCTTGAGGTTTGACGCGAAGTTCAGCGGACGAACGCGAGCCACCAACCCGCCCACCTCTGCATCGACGACCATGCATGAATCACTTCTATCGGTTGTTGCAATAGGAGTGCGGTGTTCTGGATAGACGCGTCATTGCGCTTGATCCGAGTACCGTTAAAACGGGCGCGCGACACAGGTACGTTGCGCGCCCTGCGCGGCCTCAGGGTGATACTGCCGCCTGCTCGCGCATATCAAATTGGTGGAACATCCGGGAGCAGGCGGGGAGTTGCGGCAGCCCATCCGCGCATCCTGCGGAAATAGCATGAGTAGCGGGATGGAACGCTTGTGGAATTCGATTTATTTGTATTCCACAATCAGGCCAGTGCAGCCAGCATGTCCACTGCTTCGGGGTAGTCGCGCTCGAGCAAGCCGATGGCGCGCCTGGCCCCCGCCTTCGCCTTGGAGCGCAGCGCCTTGTCCATGGCGCCGATCGCATCGTGAAGCATGAATTCCTGGTCCTGCGACATTGCCGCCGCCAACACTGCCGCCTGAGCCACGTCCTTCTGGCTCTTCGGATTGTTGCCGCCACGCAGTGCGTATACTGCAAGTTTGTGCACGCAAAAACGGCCGCCATGCGGCACGGTAATCGGGACAATGCGCTCCCGCCCCAGCAACACAGACTGCGTCGTCTTCTCTAGAAGGAATTTCAGGTGCGGCAACCCGGTCGCGTGTGCGCCCAGTTCGCGCACGGCCACCGGTTTGAACGGTTCGCCCTTTGCCGGAACCAGCAAGTCCACCTTGAGCTTCATGCCACGCACCTTGAACGAAGTCGGCGGCTCCTCGCGCTTCAACTGTGGAACCTCGTGAAACGGCAGTCCTGTCTCGCTCAGCAATTTAAGCAAGCCACCCTGCGGGAGTGCCGCGATCTGGATCGGCCCGGCGCGCGCAAGGTCGACGTCCTCGGTCATGGCGAATGACGTGTCCGCGACTCCTAGTTCATTCAGGATCGCAGCGAACGCATGCGTGCCGACCAGAATTCCACCACTGCCGAAAATGCCGGCGTTGAACAGCGCCGCCACGGTGACCAAAGCGGAGTTGTCGGTGCTGTGAAAACCCACTTTTCGCAAGTCGCGACTGTAGCCCGCCAGGATTGCTGCCTCGCTTATTTCCGCGTTCGCCCGTTCCACCCTGGTTGCTGTGCCCGCGTCGTCCGCAGGGCCGAGATACTCGGTGATGCGCTTGCCCGAGGCGTCGTAGCGGTAACGATAGACGAATCGCTTATCGGCGCGCTTTTCGGTCTGCAAGGTGCCTGCTGTGAGAAGCGGAATTTGTCGTTGCGCAAGCGCCAGTTCCTTCGCTTGGGCGTAGGCGGTTCGAAAGGACAGGTCGAAGAATTTGAGTTTCAAGTTTCCTCCTCGCATTGTGGAATGCAATCATATTATATTCCACAATGCAGGAAAAGATCAGCCCCCCTCGGGGACCGGATCTCAGTCGGCCGACGCGGACCGCAGCTTGAGCACGGCCGGCGTATGCGGGTTCAGTTTCTTCAGTCCCGCGATGAAATCATCGAACGGCAGCTCGTGGATTTTGTTCAGCGCCCGCGCACGCTTTTTCAGCTCCCCCCAGGCCAGTTGCCGCGGTTGGCCCTTGAAGCCGAAGGCGATGAGATTGACCCGGTCGGCCGCGTTGAGGCTGGCCACGTACCCGTCGAAGCTGTTCTCGATACGCTGCAGGTAAATATCGAGTTTCTTTTCTTGCGCCATGAAATTGACTGCCATCACGCCGCCTGGCCGCAGCGCGGCATACGCCGCGTCATAAAACGCCTGGCTGCACAGCGCCGCGGGCTGCTTGCCGTCGTCGAACCCGTCCACCAGCAGCACGTCGGCGGATTCATCCTGCCCGGCGAGGTAATCGGCGCCGCAGGCGATTGCCACCTTCAGACGCTTATCGTCGGCTGGAAAATGAAACAGGCTGCGCGCCGCCGCCAGCACCTTGGCGTTGATTTCCACCACCGTGGTGCGCGTCCCCGGCATGCGCTGGTGGATATAGCGCGCCATGGAGCCGCCGCCCAGGCCTATCATCAGCACCTCGCGCGGCAGCGGCTGGAACAGCAGGAAGGCCATCATCGCGCGCGTGTAGTCGAGCGCCAGTTCGTCCGGGCGAGCGAGCAGAATCGAACTCTGGATGGCGTCGCCGCCCAGATGCAGCGAGCGCACGCCGTCTTCCTCGCTCACCTCGACGCTGGCGCGGTCCGGCGCGAGCCGCCTTTTGGCAGTTGTCATTTGTTCGGCTCACGCGCCGGCAAGCGCGCGCTCGACGAACTCCAGCCGGTCCTGGCCCCAGAAGATCTCGTCGTCGATGACATAGCTGGGCGCGCCGAACACATTGCGCGCCACGGCTTCCTGCGTATTACCCTCGTACTCGGCTTTCACCGCGTCGGACTGCGCCGCCGCCGCAAGCGCAGCGGCGTCCATACCCTGTTCTTGGCAGAGAGCGTTCAGGATTTCGGCGTCGGCGATATTGCGCTCCTCCGCCCAGCAGGCGCGCAGCACCGCGCCGGCGAAGCGCATCGCCGCGGCGCTGCCGCCGGAACGGCCCGCGGCGATGATGAATTGCGCCGCCAGGTTGGTATCGACGGGAAAGAATTTGGGCTGCAGGGTGAGCGGCAGTTTGAGGTGGTCGCGGAAGCGCTTGAGTTCCACCATGCGATACGCCTGGCGCTGCGGCGCGCGCTTCGCCAGCGGCAGGCCGTCCGAGACCGGGAACACCTTGCCGAAATCGGTCGGTTTGACCTTAATCGCGGCGCCGTGCCTCTGCGCCATATCGGCAAAGCGCGCATGGCCCAGGTAGGTCCAGGGCGACATCGGCGAGAAATAATAGTCCACGGTCTTGCCCATAGCGTTTCCTTTGCGTGAAATGGCGCCATCTTAGTCGAAAATTGCGTTGCGCCGCAGGGGATCGCTCTGCCCGGCGGCCGCAGTTGGTGCATACTCTTGCGACCTACTGTTTACTGAACCATTCCGGAGCTCACCATGAAAACATCCCTGCTGCAAACCACCATCGTCGGCAGCCTGCCCAAACCCGCGTGGCTGGCCGAGCCGAAGAAACTCTGGGCGCCCTGGCTGCTGCAGGGCGAGGCCCTGGACGAGGGTCTGCGCGACGCGGTGCGCCTGGTGCTGCGCGACCAGGAGTCGGCGGGGATAGACATCGTGACCGACGGCGAGCAGACGCGCCGGCATTTCGTCACCACCTTGATCGAAAACCTTGACGGCGTCGATTTTCAGAACAAGAAGACGGTGCGCATCCGCAACCGCTATGACGCCGACGTGCCCATGGTGGTCGGCCCGGTCGCGCGCACCCGGTCCGTGTTCGCCGAGCACGCCCGATTCCTGCGCGCCGAGACGGACAGGCAGGTGAAGTTCACCCTTCCGGGCCCGATGACCATGGTGGACACGCTCTACGACGGCTATTACAAGAGCCGGGAGAAGCTGGCGCGCGAGTTCGCCAAGGTGCTCAACGCCGAGGCGCGCGAACTCGAGTCCCTGGGCATAGACGTGATCCAGTTCGACGAACCGGCGTTCAACGTGTTCATGGACGAAGTGCGCGACTGGGGCATAGAAACGCTGGAGGCCGCGGCAAGCGGGCTCAAGTGCAAGACCGCGGTGCATATCTGCTACGGCTACGGCATCAAGGCCAACAACGACTGGAAAAAGACCCTGGGTTCGGAATGGCGCCAGTACGAATCGACTTTCCCTTTGCTGGCCAAGTCGAAAATCGACCAGGTATCGCTGGAGTGCGCCAACTCCAGGGTGCCGCTGGAACTCATCGGCCTGCTCAAAGGCAAGGACATCATGGTCGGCGCGATCGATGTGGCGAGCGAGGAGGTCGAAACCCCGGAAAAAGTGGCCCAGACTCTGCGCGCGGCGTTGAAGTTCGTCGCGCCGGAGCAGCTCTTCCCCTGCACCAATTGCGGCATGGTGCCGCTGCCGCGCGCGGTCGCGCGCGGCAAGCTCCAAGCCCTGGGCGCGGGCGCGGCCATCGTGCGCAAGGAACTCGCCGGCCGCTGAACCGCGTCGTCGCAGGCCCTCCCGGAAAGCAGCCCGCTCGACCCGAGAGCGGACTCGCTTACATATGGAAACAATTCCTTACCACTATAGTCGCGCAAACTTGCTAGTCTTAAGCTGTTCGCACCGACTGGAGTGGCAAATCATGAAAGCATGGCCCAAGGCGATCGGTATTCTGGCCCTGGTGTTGTTTGGAACGCTGGCAGGCGGCTCGGCCATGGCGCAGCACCGCGGTCATGGCGGCTATGGCGGCCATGGCTACGGACACGGCGGAAATGTGCGCTTTGGCATATCTTTCGGCGTTCCCATTTACGGGCTGGGCTATTATCCGGCGCCCTATTACGCTTATCCGGCCTACGCCTATCCGGCACCCGTGTATGCCTACCCCCCGGTGGTGGTGCAGGCGTCCCCGCCGGCCTATATCGAGCAGGGCGCATCCCAGACACCGCCGGTTCGGACTCAGGTCCAGGGCGACTGGTACTACTGCGCGGCGTCCGGGGCCTATTACCCCAACGTAGCGGAATGTCCCGCCGGCTGGCAGCGCGTGCCCGCGCAGCCGCCCACGCGCTAAGGCCTAGGAGCATCCATCATGTCCAAGTTGATACGCATTTCACCCGTGGTCGCGCTGCTGGCCCTGGGCGCCTGCACCACCATCCCGATCGGACCCAGCGTCATGGCGCTGCCCGGGACAGGCAAGAATTTCGACCAGTTCCGCGCCGATGATGCGGTATGCAGGCAATACGCGCTCGACCAGGTCGGCGGCGCGACAGCGAACGAGACGGCCGTGGAAAGCGGCGTGAAGAGCGCCGCTGCCGGGGCTGCGGTGGGCGCGCTGGCCGGCGCGGCCATGGGCGGGCATCAGGGAGCCGGCGTCGGCGCCGGAATGGGCTTGCTCGTGGGCAGCGCTGCGGGTGCGAACGCCGGCCGCGGTTCCGGCTATGGATCACAGCGCCGTTACGACAACGCCTACGTTCAATGCATGTACGCCAAAGGCGAGCGCGTGCCCGTATCGGGCCAGCTGAGCGAGTCCCCGCGCAGCTACGCGCCGCCGCCCGCACCCGCAGGCGTATACGCTCCGCCGCCGCCTCCCGGTTACCCGCCGCCTCCACCTCCGGGCGCAGTCCGTTGAGCGCTGCGCCAGCGAATGGCGGCGCGTGCCGGCGAATGTGTCGCCCGGCGTCCCGCGCTAGCGGCGTTCAGCCATCCAGCGCCTGATACGCGAGTTGCCGCATCAGGGCGCGATAGTGCCGGCGCAGGTCGGGCGCGCACAGCATCAGCACGCCGATGAGCTGCTCCTGCGGATCGACCCAGAAATACGTGCCGTACACGCCTGACCAGTAATAATCGCCGACCGATCCCGGCACCGGGTTGCGCCCCTGCTCCTTGCGCACGCAGAAACCGAGGCCGAAACCCTGTCCGAATTCGGGCATGGGCGCAGATTCCTCGAACTGGGCGCGCGTGCCCGCGCTGAAGCGCACGCCAGGCGGCAGATGATCGCTGGCCATCAGCGCGACCGACTTGCGCGACAGGATGCGCACCCCCTCGAGCTCGCCGCCGTTCAGCAGCATTTGCGCGAAGCGCAGGTAGTCCGGCGCCGTGGAGACCATGCCGCCGCCGCCGGACAGGAATGCCGGGCGCGCCGTCAGGTCGCGCGGCATGGGCGGCCGCTTGCCTGTCGCCGCATCGATCTGCGGCTCGGCGACGCGGTCCGCCTTTTCCTTCGCCACCGTGAAGCCGGTGTCTTTCATGCCCAGCGGCGCGCTGATGTGCGTCTCGATGAACGCATCGAGATCCTGGCCCGAGATCACCTCGACCAGGCGCCCGAGCACGTCGGTAGACATGCCGTAGTCCCACACCTCGCCCGGCTGGTGCTGCAGGGGCAGTTGCGACAGTTTGGCGATGAACTCGGCGCCAGTCTGCTTCGGGTCGAGCACGCTCGCCGCCCGGTAGGCCTGTTTCACCAGCGTATCGCCGAACTGCCCGTAGGTCAGACCAGAAGTGTGGCGCAACAAGTCCTGCAGCGTCATCTCGCGCGCGGCCTGCTCCAGCTTCAGTTCGGGCTTGCCCGTCGCACCCGCGACCTCGACCCCGACCCTAAGGCCCTTCAGTTCCGGCAGATAGGTCGAAACCGGATTCGCCAGCCGCAGCCGCCCCTCCTCGGCCAGCATCATGATCGCTACCGAGACCAGGGGCTTGGTCATGGACGCGACGCGGAAGATGGAATCCGTCGCCATCGGCAGCCGCTGCTCGCGGTCGCGAAAGCCGAAGGCTTCCAGGTAGGCGAGTCTGCCGCGCCGCGCGATCAAGGCGACGGCACCCGGGATCATGCCTCGGCCCACGTCGGCATCGAACAGCTCTTTGATGCGCGCGAGGCGCCCGGAGATCACACCGCTTATTTCAGGCTTGGTCATGGCAGAACATCCCGATCTTGAAATGGTTGGCTATACGGCCGGTACCGGTGAAAACACTCTTGGAAGATGGCGTCGCAAGGCTGGGTTCAGCGTGCGCCGGCGCGTTCGATCTCGACCAGGCAATCGTAGAACGTCGCCGCTCCGCCCATGTCCGCAATCGCCTGCGACGTGACTTCGTTGGCGTTGCGGCCGTCGGGCGAGAGCTTCTTCCACCACACCGACAGCGCCGCCACCACGCCAGGGCGCGCGCGGTCCGACACGCGCGCCTTGGCCGCGAACGAGCCGCGATCGTTGTAGATGCGCACCGCGTCGCCCTCAGTTATGCCGCGCGCGGCGGCGTCCGCCGGATGGATGTCCAGATAGGGCTCGCCCGCCTCCGCGAGCGCGAACGGCAGGTTGGCGAACGAGGAGTTGAGGAAGTTGCGCGCCGGCGGCGAGATGAAGGCGAGCGGATACTTCTTCGCCAGTTGCGGCGCGCTTTGCGCCGTTTCGCGCGGCGCGACGTAAGCGGGCAGCGGATCCAGGCCCAGATCCGCCGCAGTCTGGCTCCAGAACTCGCACTTGCCGGAGGGCGTGGGAAAATTGCCCTCGGCGAAAGGCGCGAAGCGCGCGGGCACATTGAGCCGCTGCCAGCCTTTCTCCTTCAGCGCGTTCCACTCGATGCCGGCCATGCGCGGATTCGACGACGCCAGCGCCTGGCGGCAGATGTCCTCGTCCGAATCTTTGAAACAAGGCTCGTCAAACCCCATGCGCGCGGCGAGCAGCCGGAACACCTCGCTGTTCGGCTTGGTCTCCCCCACGGGGGCGATCGCCGGGGTGTTGGCGAGCACATACAGGTGGCCGTAGGACTTGTGCACGTCGTAGTGCTCGAGCTGCGTCGTGGCCGGCAGCACGATGTCGGCGTAGTCGGCGGTATCGGTGAGGAAAATCTCGTGCACCACGGTGAACAGGTCGTCGCGGCGGAATCCGGCGATCACCTTCTGCGAATCCGGACACACCGCCACCGGGTTGTTGTTGTAGACGTAGATCGCGCGCACCGGCGGATCTGCGGCGGTGAGCGCGTCGCCCAGCGCCGACTGGTTGATGGTGCGCGGCCGGTTCGGGATCAGGTCGGCGCGCTCGAGCAGAGCGTGGTTCAATGCGTACCAATCGCCGGTGGACAGCAGCACCCCGCCCGCCGCATCGCGCCACTGCCCGGTGAGCGCCGGCAGGCAGGTGATGGTGCGCACCGCCATGCCGCCGCCGGAGTGGCGCTGCATGCCGTAGTTGAGCCGGATCGCCGCCGGCCGCGTGCCCGCATACTCGCGCGCCAGCGCCACGATTTCGCCCGGAGCGAGGCCGCAGATGGCCGCGGCTTTTTCCGGCGGATAGTCCCGCACCCGCTCGCGCAACTGCGCAAAACCCAGGGTATGGCGCTCCACGTAGTCGGCGTCATAGAGGTTCTCATTGATGATTACGTGCATCATGCCCAGCGCCAGTGCGGCATCGGTGCCCGGCAAGGGCGCGATATGCTGGTCGCATTTCGCCGCGGTCAGGCTGCGATAGGGGTCGATCGCGATCACCCTGGCGCCGCGGCGCTTCGCCTCCTGCACGCGCGACCAGAGATGCAGATTGGAAACGATGGAGTTGGAGCCCCAGATGAGGATCAGCTTCGACTCGACGAAGCGCTCCGGGTCCATGCCGACCCCGGCGCCCAGGGTGATTTTCATGCCCGCCTTGCCGGCCGACGAGCACAGCGTGCGATCGAGCAGCGATGCGCCGAGCTTGTGGAAGAAGCGCCGGTCCATCGACGCGTACTGCACGAGGCCCATGGTGCCGGCGTAGCTGCAGGGCAGGATGGACTGCGGCTCGACCGCGGCGATCTCCTTGAACTTCGCCGCGATGGTGGTGAGCGCCTCGTCCCAGCTGATGCGCTCGAAGCGGCCTTCGCCCTTGGCGCCGACGCGCTTCAGCGGATAAAGCACGCGCTCCTTGGAATAGGTGCGCTCGAGATAGCGCGCAACCTTGGTGCACAGCGTGCCCTCGGTGAACGGCATGTCCTTCGCGCCCTCAACCTTGATCGCAACGCCGTTCTCGACGCTGACGTGCATGCCGCAGGTGTCGGGGCAGTCGTGCGGACAGGCGGCTTTGACGATCTTGCGCACTATGCCGGACTCGGGAAGGTTGGCGCCCATGTAGACCTCTGCTAAAAGGGAGCGGGGATTGTAGCGCGAACTCCGGATGCGCCCTACCCCAGCCGCGCGCCGTGACGATTGAGTCAGATAGTAGTCGGGTTAGATTCCGATCACGCCACATCCAACAACGCACGGGGATTCTTCTGCGCGATCAGGAGCAGTGTACGGGCGGCACCTGACGGAGCGCGGCGGCCTTGTTCCCATTCCTGGAGCGTGCGTACCGAGACGCCAAGAAGTTGCGCGAACCGGGACTGCGAAAGGCCCGTACCCTCACGAACGGACGTCACGGAAGGGACGTTGATCACCCGCGCGTGCTCGCCGCGCTTGATCTCGCGAATGCCTTCGAGAATTTCCAGACCGATATTCCGTTTTGCTTTAGCCATCAATTTCCTCCTTGATCTTGCGCAGAACGTGAGCAGGAATGCTTTCCTCTTCATTCTTTGCATAGATCGTCAGCATCCAAATAACCCCTTCGCGGGTCTTGGCGTAGTAGATCACTCTGATGCCGCCTCGCTTACCGCGCCCGGGCTGCGCCCACCGTAACTTTCGTACGCCACCCGATCCCGGCACGAGCGCTCCACTTTCCGGAGCTTCGATCAAGGTAGCTTGAAGTCGGGCGTACTCGTCATCGGTCAAGTATTCGCCAACCAGGCGCGAAAACAGCTTTGACTCGATAAAGCTGAACATGACGAATTATACGGCATTGACGTATGGCGTCAACCGGAATCCAGCGCTTTGTTGTGCGGCGTGCCGCCAAGGAAGTGAATGTGGCACGTCGCTTCCGACCCGAGTGCACCAGCTAAGGTTAGGCGTCATCGTCAATGATCTCGTATGCACATAGGTCTTCAACGACAGAGTGCAATTCAATTTGAAACCATTGTTTGAACATCGCGAAAGTTCGATTCTTGGGCCAGGCAGATTCATCTGTATGCCAACCGTCGAGTTCTCTCTCGAAGATTTCTTCGTAAATCTTTTTGAGTATGGCCTCGGCCTCGTCATCGTCTTCAAAGCCGGGGTTGAGATAGGCGGTTTGCTCATCTTCAACAGAAGGTAGTACTCCCGAATCATCCAGGTCTGCCGCCCAGTCAAGGTACGGTTGCTTGGGTCGAACGATCAGCACACCTCGATTCAGCATTGCGACAACGCCTTTTCGTGACGCTCAACGTCGCCATTGAGCCGCCAAGCAAGCGGGCGAAGCGCGCTTGCGCAGGTCGGTCTCGAATGGCCTGTTATGCCGCCTCACCATGACCACCTTAAGATGTAGCTCTTGTAGAGTTCAGGGTCTTTAACAGCAAGCTTAAGCACGGGTCTACCAGCCGGCCTGGAGAGGAAAGCCCTCCAGGCCGAGGCTATTGTGTGGACGGCATCTCGCTCCTGGACCTCCCAGCGTACGGGTGGACGACCCTTCGGAAATTTCACGACTAATGTATACGAGTCTGCGGGGTTGTATTGTTTGCCTTCCCAGTACTCATTGTCTCCCATGAATGCTTTCCACATCTTCGTCCTAAAGGTGCGACTCAGCTTCTCGTTTCTCTTTAGCGGCCGCGGAAAGAAAGTTCTTACGTAAGTCACACCAGACTCCGTTCGAACATCAGCTATCCGTCCAGGTGACACGGCGAACTGGCCCAGCCGTCCGTCGCAAGTACAGGGTTCAACGTCATCCACAACACCGTCGCGGAGAGCCACGACGGTACTTCGTTTTGTATACTCAACAAGCGAACCGTCCTTTCGGCGGATGTCAAGCTCAGTAATGCTCCGTGAAAGTCTCAGGTCAGTAGTTGCAGGACCCCGACCTCGGGGACCAAGGGCACTAAGCAAGTCGGCAAGGCCCTGACTGTATGACCGCCGAAAATCTGCGTAGCGTTTGTCCTTGAGGAAGAGCGGGACAGGACAGTCGTCAATGACAATAGGGAGAATCTTCTTGCGCCCTGCTTCGATTTCGAGATGCAATGAGGCTGCAATTTCCTTCTTTACCCATGGCCGGCTGATCGCAATGCCGGACAACACGACAATCGTGTAGTCGGATCCCTCTAAGCCCCCTGCAATTGCCTCATGTAGCGAGTCGCCGACCGAGATCTCCCGTTCATCTAGCCATACCTGCACACCGAATCTTCGCAGGTCCTTGCAGAGCTTCCTGACGAATGGCTTATTGGCCGAGGCGTGGCAGATAAATACAGAGGATGTGGGCATGTGGTTCTCGTCAAGCTCTATGCTCGCGACGTTGATTTTGTGGTGGCATAACGCCAATCATAACTGGCGGCAAAAAGAGGTGCGACGGAGGAGCGCCGCTTTTTGCTGTCCGTGTTGGTGAACTTGTTATGCTGCATTTTGAAAGCGACCTTCTGCCTCAAGAAACCAGAACTCTCCCCGCCTTTGCCAATCGAATTCGTAGTGTTTCTCCAATCTGAAATCTACAGACTGCCCCCCAATCGGTGTTTCAAAGCGCTCCGCTCCGAACTGCGCTCCCTGAGATATGTCGTAGCGCCAACACTTCGCTTCCTTTTCCTTCGGATCAATTAGGCGCTCCATGTCATTCATCACCAGTGAGACGCCTGCCGACGCAACACCTAAAGCCACGTATCTTTCAAGCAGAAAGAGATCGAAATAGACGTCTTTCATAAATATGTCGGTAGCTCCTCGCTTGCCGCCCGAAGACGCCAGAGTTCGGTAACACTTCATCTCAACGGCGATTTTGTGTTCTGACTCTTGGAAGCGGCCACTGAACAAGAGATCAATTTCCCGCGACCTACCGTCAATTCCCGCTCCGGTTTCCAATTCGATTTCAAAGACCTCGTCTTCATGGAACGTGATTAGCGGAATGAGTTGTTGAAGGACATATGCATACTGCAACTGCATTGAGGCCTCTTTGTTTATCGGAAGTAGTCCTGTGCCGACTTTGTGAGAAAACATCACCCAACCGAGTGAAATAGCGGCCCTCATCCGTTCTGAGAAGAGGCCAGATTCAATCGAAGGCATAGTTCTCACCTGAGGCATAACGTTTTGGTGAACGGCGCGCCAGCGCGGTGCTCGACGATGGCACTGTGCTGGCGGCCCGTCCGTTCGACCTAAAGTTCGACGTCATCGCCGCGTTGCGTCGTTCAGCCACTCTTGAATACCTACATAGTCCTTGAGGCTCATTTGATTCGAGATTCGCCTCTGGAACTCCTTCGCCTCACGCGTAAAGAACGAAGTCGCGGCCAGAATTCCGGCTGTTGCCTGCTCCGCTTGGACTACCCCGTTTAGTTGGCGAACAAGCCCCACTCCGACTGGATGGTCCGGTGCATATCGCTTGCACTCGACAACGTATAAGAAAGTGCCCAGATGATCTTTCTTTGCCGCGTAAATGTCCTTGCCACCGTCGCGGGACGCCGGAGTCAGCGTAATCTGATAGCCCAATCGTGCAAGTACGTCTGCGACTATCTCTTCGAATCGCCTCGGTGTTAACTCGTAGAGCAGTTCAGGGCTGTCTCGAAGTGTGCGGAGAAGTGTGTCGTTCGTACTAACGACATCTACGATGATTCTCTTTTCAGAAGCATCGCCCGAGGCGATTGGTGCTCCGGTCGAGTCAAGAAGGCCAGGCACAGAGAAGGAACCGAGACGCGCGAGTAGCTCCTGTGGGGACATCTCGCCCTGCGCGAGGAGGTCAGCGAGTTGCACGGATGCTAGTGGGTTGCCCGCTACTTTCTGAAAGAGCGCATGCCAAGCGGGCAGGTCCGGTCGTCGATGTGCTGCTGCCGTGAGGAACAGATTGAATTCGGCTTCGTTGAAACCCAGGAGGTTGAGCGGCTGGCCAATCTGCTGACCATCCCGGAACATGCGTCCGATGCAGATCAATCGTGCCACTGGGCGATCGATTCGAATGCCGCTCAACTCGCGCTGAAACTCTGAAGAAGTGCGGGCTTCGAGATCATCGAGAATGAGCAAGTAGGGCTGGGAAGGGTGACTGACGTTGACGGCGATTGTTTGCTGGAGAAACTCATATGGCAACGCGTGAATGTGATACACGCCGGCGGGAAAGGCGTCACGATGCAGGTCTGCAAACTGCATCGCAAGAGCTGTCTTCCCGGTGCCAGGGTGCCCTCCGATGAAGATTGGCTCCGGTGTCGGGGCCAAGAGCGCTCTCTCGAGAACGGCGAGTTCCCGCTCCCGACCAATAAAGCCACCTAAGCGGAAGTACGACGACCAGTCGTCAATCACGCTAGATCCTCATGACGTCGAACGTAATATCAAGAATCGAAGTGCCGAATAACACGGCGTTTCCGGCGCGATGCGTATCGACTGTTGCATGAAATCAACGTTTTAATGTCCTGCAACTGTCTGCAGGTCTTTGTTATTTCGCATAGCTAACCATGTTATTCCGCTTCGCACAAGCCAACATACTGTATTTCTGGAATATTGTCGACGGCGGTTGCAGCGGCTTGCCCGACCGACCAGTGCCCCGCGACGAACGCGTCAAATCAGCCGCGCCGCACAGCGAGCAGGCGCCGGTAGACCGGCCGCAGCAGCGCCGGCAGCATGTACATCGGTATTTGTGCCATGGCGAAAAACACGATGACGTCGAAATCCGCCTTGTCGGCGAGCGCCACCATGACCAGGCCCATGTTGCAATTGCCGGTCATCAGGCCCACGGTGATGGCCGAACGCATGCCCAGCTTCAGTGCGGCCAGGGTGCCCAGGCACTGCAGCGCGATGTTGGCGACAAACGCCGCAATGGTGACCAGCACCACGTAGCCGGGCCGGGCCAGCGCCACCGCGGTGACGCCGTCCATGATGGCGAGGGCGAACATCACCAGCGTCGCCACCGAGGCGCCGTCGAGCATGCGCGCGTTCGCTTCCAGTTTTTTTTGCGGCACGACGCGCCGCAGGACGAGGGCCGCGGCAAAGGCTCCGCCGACCATCAATACCAAGCGCAGCATGAAGGTGGCGAGGTCGATATCGATCTTGAGGCCCAGCAGCCACAGCGCCACCGTGGGCAGGGTGAACGGAATCAGCGCAGTCGTGACGACGATCACGATCACCGCGAGCGCCGCATCCAGCCCGAGAATCAGGCTGATCGCGGCTGAAGACACGATGGGCGAGGCGGCCGCCATCAGCGTCAGTCCCTGCGCCAGGGCCGGCGGCAGGCTGAATAGTTTCAGCATCAGCCACATCAACACCGGCGAGGCGAGCAGCAGCCCGGCCGTGATCAGCGCCACCAGGCCGGGACGCCGCGCGTAGGCCGTGAGCGCGTCCCAGTCCAGGCGCAACAGCGCGATCACCAGCGGGATCAAAAGGCCGGGGATCAGCAGCGGGCGGGCGAGCGCGGCGAGCTGCGGCACGGCGAGGCCGAGCAGCACGCCGCCGGCCAGGAACAGCGTGGCGTGTTGCCCGAGAAAATCGAAAGCGCGGTGCAGCGCGCGCATCAGGGCGTCGGCTTGAATGCCTGCGCCAGGCTCTGCCCCAGGCGGTACAAAGCGTGGTTGGCGGCGGCCACCACGCCGCCCATGGTGATAAAGCCGTGCGCCATGCCTTCGAAGCATTCGTACAGCACCGGCACGCCGGCGGCGACCAGTCGGTCTGAATAGGCGCGTCCTTCGTCCCGCAGCGGGTCGTAGCCGGCGGTGATGATGTGCGCCGGCGGCAGCCGCGCCAGATCTGCCGCGCGTATCGGGGAGGCGCGCCAGTCGTCGTAGTCCGCGGGCGCGAGGTAGTTGCCGCGATACCAGAGCATGTTGTCGCGCGTCAGCAGATAGCCCTGGGCAAAGCGGGTGTGCGACGGCAGATCCATGCGCTGATCGGTCGCGGGGTAGGCCAGCGCCTGGAACACGAGCGGCGGCCCGCCCGCATCGCGCAGCGTGATCGCCACGACGGTCGCCAGATTGCCGCCGGCGCTGTCCCCGCCCACCGCGATGCGCGCGGCATCGACGCCGAGCGCCGCCGCCTGCCCGGCCACCCAGCGCGTCGCCGCGACACAGTCCTCCACCGCCGCGGGGAACTTGTGCTCCGGCCCCATGCGGTAATCGACCGCGATGACCGCGCAGCGCGCCCGGTTGGCCAGCGTGCGGCAGACGATGTCGTGCGTATCCAGATCGCCCACGGTCCAGCCGCCGCCGTGGAAATAGACCAGCAGCGGCAGCGGCGTTCCCGCGGCCGTTCCCAGACCGCGGTACAGCCGCAGGGGAATCGGCCCCGCCGGGCCGGGCGCAGCGAGCTCGCGCACCGCTTCCACCGCGGGAACCGGCGGGTAGAGGGCGCCGCGCGTCTCCTTGTACAGGCGGCGCGCCCCGGCCGCGCTCAAGGTGTGGTACGCCGGCAGCCCGGACTTGGCCGCGCGCTCTATCACTGCCTGCATTTGCGGATCGACTGGCATGACACCCCCTTCAAGAAAACGCCGCAGCCTGGTTCACGCCGCGGCGATGGCGCGCCGCTGCAGCGCGAGCCAGGAAATCGCGGCGCCTATCACCGCGAGTATAGGCAGGGCGGCGTAATTGAGCATCTCCCAGCCGTTGCGGTTCATCAGCAGGCCGGAGGAAAAAGACGAGGTTGCGGTGGTCAGGAACACCAGGAAGTCGTGCATGCCCTGGGCCTTGGCTTTTTCCGACGGGCGATAGCAATCGGTGAGCAGGGTGGTGCCACCGACATAGAGAAAATTCCAGCCCACGCCGAGCAGCAGCAGCGCCCACCAGAAATTGGCCACCAGCACGCCCGACAGGGCGACGCCGACGCACAAGGCCTCCAGCGCCACGCCGGCGAGCATGATCCTGAGCACGCCGAAGCGCCGGATCAGCGAACCGGTAAAGAACGCGGGGGCGAACATGCCGATCACGTGCCACTGGATCACCAGCGCCGCCGCGCCGTAGGGATGGCCGCACAGCCCCATTGCCAGCGGCGTCGCCGTCATCAGCAGGTTCATCACGCCGTAACCCAGCGCCGAGCCGGTCACGGCGACGATGAACGCGGGCTGGGCCATGATGCTGCGCAGCGGCCGCACCGGCTCGTGGCGCTCGGCCGCGCTGGGCGGAGGAATGCGGATGTAGGCGAGCAGCACCAGGGTGATCAGGCAGAACACGATCAGCGACGCGTAGGCGCCGAGAAAAGGCACGGGGAACAGGTCCCGGGTGTGCTTGCTCAACTCCGGCCCGATAATGCCGCCGACCAGGCCGCCGGTCAGCACCAGCGAGATCGCCTTGGCCTTGAATTCGTAAGCGCTCGCGTCGGCGGCGGCGAAGCGGTAGTACTGGCCGAAGGCGTTGTAGACCCCCAGCACCAGCACCCCGGCGCACAGCAGCCAGAAGCTGTGCAGCCACAGGGCGAGGCAGCACACGGCGGCGCCGACGATACCCATGGATGTGCCCACACGGAAGCCGGCCTGGCGGCCGTAACGCTTCATGAAAAACGAGGCGGGCAGCGTGGTCAGCGCCGCGCCCACGACGTAGGCGGTGGCCGGCAGCGTGGACAGCATCTTGTTGTCGGCAAGAGAAAATCCGGCCAGCGCCGCGAGCGAAATCAGGGTGACGTTGTTGGTGAACAACATCGCCTGGCAGCCGGCGAGCAGAGCGACGTTTTTCTTGGCGTTTTCCATGGGAGGAGCGCATCGCGCCCCGCGGTGGGTGCGCCTGCGCCGTATCGGTCGGCTGAGGAAAGGCGGGATTATAGAAGACGGGACCCGATCGCACCACGACAGAAACACGCCGCCCCTGCAAAATTTGCGCACGATACCGATTGACAAATTCCACAGGCTGATTCATTCTGCCGCTGCGTGTTCAGCACGAGAGCAAGCGTAGTCGCCGTCAATCACCTTAGGAGAGGAAACTCATGGCCACAAAGAAAAAGG
>Ga0334722_10001518_pt1 | contig 28785 bp, 33 predicted proteins | sample C3_bottom_MG_FD_207210 | JGI IMG/M metagenome (GOLD analysis project Ga0334722, IMG submission 207210) | Sediment microbial communities from Yellowstone Lake, YNP, Wyoming, USA - C3_bottom | ecosystem: Environmental > Aquatic > Freshwater > Lake > Sediment | place: USA: Wyoming | collected... | reverse complement strand
AACCGTAGGCTTTTCGTTAGGGCAAATACCTAGCGGAATAAGTGGTGGGCAAGACTGGTGCCAGCCGCCGCGGTAACCCCAGCGCCACAAGTGGGAACCACGTTTATTGGGTCTAAAGCATCCGTAGCCGGCTTGGCAAATGCCCTGTGAAATCGATTCGCTCAACGGATCGGCGTGCAGGGTAGACTACCAAGCTTGGGACCAGGGGAGGGAGGCGGTATTCCTGAGGGAGCGGTAAAATGTGATAATCTCAGGAGGACCACCAATGGCGAAGGCAGCCTCCTAACATGGATCCGACGGTGAGGGATGAAAGCTAGGGGAGCGATCCGGATTAGATACCCGAGTAGTCCTAGCCGTAAACGCTGCATGCCAGATGTTACACAATCTTCGAGATTGTGTAGTGTCGTAACGAAGGTGTTAAGCATGCCACCTGGGAAGTACGGTCGCAAGGCTGAAACTTAAAGGAATTGGCGGGGGAGCACTACAAGGGGTGCGGCGTGCGGTTTAATTGAATTCAACGCCGGGAATCTCACCAGCGGCGACGGCAGGATGAAGCTCAGTCTTAAGGGCTTAGCTGACGAGCCGAGAGGTGTTGCATGGCCGCCGTCAGCTCGTGCCGTAAGGTGTCCTGTCAAGTCAGGCAACGAGCGAGACCTGTATCCACCGTTGCTAACGGGCCCGCAAGGGTGACTGAGCACACTGTGGAGACTGCCTCCGTAAGGGGGAGGAAGGTGCAGGCTACGGCAGGTCTGTACGACCCGAATCTGCTGGGCTACACGCGCGCAACAATGGTTGTGACAATGGGATACAACGCCGAAAGGCGAAGTCAAACCTCGAAACACAACCCTAGTATGAATCGAGGGCTGCAACTCGCCCTCGTGACATCGGAATCCCTAGTAATCAGAGGTTAGCATCCTCCGGTGAATATGTCCCTGCTCCTTGCACACACCGAAACAAATGTGCCAAGCAGTTGGCATGGCTAGTTGGTGAAAATCCAACCATGTAGTCAAAAAGGCAGGCGTTCTCTGGCAACAGAAACGCTGAAGGGCCTGAGACGAAACCCAGCCTCTTATCCTGCAAAGGATACCCGAGATTGTGATGACACCTATTACGGGTCGGTGGTAGGTGGAAATCACAAACGAAAAAAATCTCAATTGGATGGGCGAAAGAGCCGTGACAATGACCTTGGGAGATCCCACTGGACATGTGTTCGCAACACATAAAAAGTGGGAAGTCAGCTTACCCCATAGTACCCTTACAGAAAAAGGGGAAGGGAGGTAGACCCTAATGCTAAGCAACGATTACGTCGTGGGCTTAGTTGATGGAGAAGGCTCGTTTAACGTACGAGTCAACCATCAACGTAGAAGAGCACGAATCGAGCTGAAATTCAGCTTGAAACTCCGACATCAAGACAAATGCGTATTGGATGCACTCCAATCCTTTTTTGGATGCGGCAATGTCTACATCCAAAATGACAAAAGGAAAAACCATTCCTTATGTTATCGATTTGAAGTGCAAAACAAACGAGAAATTCTTGAACGAGTCGTGCCTTTCTTTGAGGAAAACCCTCCTCTAATCCCAAGTCGTAAACGTGACTTTAATCTTTTTCGAAAAATCTGCAGAGAAACTCAAAGAGAACCTGTGGATTTGAAAAAGATCGAATGGCTCAAAAGCCAAATGCATTGGGGGCTCGCCGTATACGGGAAAACCGTCCGTGCGGTGGGAACGCCAGTAATCCAAAATGGATGAATAAGGCAATGCCCGTCAAGCCAACCGAGCAGGTTTTAGGTGAGCGACGTTGCGTAAACGCTGCGAACCTAAGATCAGTGAGGTGGGCTAAGTCGTCACAAGGTATCCGTAGGGGAACCTGCGGATGGATCACCTCCTATTTTTTTCTTTTCTTAACCGAAAAGAAAACAACGACGGAAATGTTCATTCCGACTTTTCTTTTTTTATTTTCCAACGGGCTCGTAGCTCAGTCCGGTAGAGCACCCGCTTTGCACAGGATGAGCTTTTTCGGCTCCTCAAAACAGCGGGGGGCCCCGAGTTCAAATCTCGGCGAGTCCATCCACGGAAAAACGCTTCGCACAAAACGTGCGACGCGACGTCCGAGATTTGAAAATCCAGAAAATCTGCGATTTTCTGTCCCGTAAATCACCACGGGTGATTTGCGGCCTCGGCGAGTCCATCCAAAAAATAAATCACCACATCACAGTCATCAGCAATGATGAAATTCATCGCAACGCAAGTTGCGGTGGAAAGGAAGAGAACAACGTTTACCCAAACGTCACGTTCATTGAAACCGTTCATAGTCGAACTCTGGTCTTACACTAAAAAGTGTAAGGCAATAGTCAACACATTCTATGAGGTGGAAGACTAGGCTTGAGGCGCCGATGAAGAACGCGGCTAACTGCGAAATGCCCCGGCGATCCGTATGCAGGAATTGAACCGGGGATCTTCGAATCGGACTTCCGCTTGAAACCGAAAGGTTAGGGAACGCAGGGAATTGAAACGTCTTAGTACCTGCAGGAAAAGAAATCAATCGAGATGCGGTTAGTAAGAGCGACTGAACACCGCAAACGGCAAACTGAATCTGGCGATGAAAATCGTTAGAAATGTAGGGTTTCGGACCTTCTTTTAGGCCACGCTTGGTAACGCAAAGTGCACTGGAACGTGCCGCGAAACAGGGTGAAAGCCCCGTAGCGACACCTGAGCTAGCCGTGAAGGTATCCAGAGTACTGCTCCCCGGAAACGGAGCAGGAAGTCGGGAGACACTAACTTCCAACCGTAAACACGTCTCAAGACCGATAGCGTACAAGTACCGTGAGGGAACGTTGAAAAGAACCCTTGACAGGGAGTTAAAAGAGCCTGAAACCTCATAGATATCGAACGGTACGGACTTTCAAAGTTTGTATCGTACGTTTGGAATAACGTGCCAGGGAGTGCATTCACGTGGCAAGGCTAACTGTATAACAACAGGAAGCCAAAGCGAAAGCAACAAGCTCGCAAGCAATGAGGAGCGCGGTGTGAAAGCGCCGGGAGTCACTTGGATGCGACCCGAAACCAGTCGATCTAATCCTGGGCATGGTGAAGTGGGGGTAAAACCCCGTGGAGGCCAGAAGAGGTGCTGTGTGCAAGCGTTCTTCTGACCTAGGATTAGGGGTGAAAAGCCAATCGAGACTGGTGATAGCTGGTTCCTATCAAAGTAGGCGTAAGTCTAGCCTCGAGCGAGACGGACGAGATCGTAGAGCGACGGATTGGGGATTTAGGCTTCGAAAGGAGTCGGTCCCCTGTCCAACTCCGAAGAACTCGTCGTCGTAGACCTCGGGAGACGGGGTGTATGCGTAAGGTGTGCATCCGAAAGGGGAACAACCCTGACTACAGTTAAGGTCCCAAAGTAATGATTAAGTGTGAACGGGCAAAGGGTATCTGCGCCCAGAGACAGCGGGGAGGTAGGCTTAGAAGCAGCCATCCTTTAAAAAGTGCGTAACAGCTTACCCGTCAAGGGCGCGGGTCCCTAAAATGGACGGGGCTAAATCATTCACCGATACTGTAGAGAACCCAAAAGGTTCTGGTAGGTAGGCGTATGGCTTGGGCAGAACTCCCTTCGTGAGAAGGGAGGGACCGAGCTGTAATGAAAATCCTGGCGGTAGTAGGATCATAGACGTGTGAGACTCACGTCCACTGAAAGGGCAAGGGTTCCTTGGCAATGTCGATCAGCCAAGGGTCAGTCAGTCCTAACTGAACACATAAATCGTGTTTGTGAGGAAAGGGCATCCGGTTAATATTCCGGAACTGTCGAAGTATGCGTGGCAACACAAGTGTTGCTTCGGACACTTTCGGCTAGACGGGCGCAGACTGTCGTTTGCGCTAACAAGAATACATCCTGGGAGAATCGTCACGATGAGAACAGGATGAAATCTTGGAATGGTTTTCCTTTGGAGAATCCCGTTGATGCCAAGAGTCCTTGAAAACGGAGCAATGAAAAATCTTTGACATCTGTACCCAGAACCAGCACTGGTGCCCCTAGGTGAGAAGCCTAAAGTGTGAAGGACTAATGTAGTTGAGGGAACTCGGCATAATAGCTCCGTGACTTCGGTCTAAGGAGTCCCTGCGTCCGTGGTTGTATGATCGCGATCGCAGGGGTCACTAACTCGGGGCACCCGACTGTTTACCAAAAACACAACTGGCTGCTAAGCTGTAAAGCCTTGTATAGCCGGTGACGTCTGCCCAGTGACGGTATCCGAAAACTCGGTCCAACGGGTCTAAGGGCCGTTAAACGGCGGGAGTAACTATAACTCTCTTAAGGTAAACACTACGATTGCCTTAGTAAAATCTAGCTATATGCTGGAAAACCTGAGAATCCCACGCTACCACGAGACACTGGACTTTTTCTCACGTAAGTGATTAAAAGCCAAAAGCTCATGGTGACAATGCGATGGGTGCAGGCAATCAGCAGGAAAGACTAGATGTGAAATGGATCACCGGATTTGTCGACGGAGAAGGTTGTTTCCACGTTGCCATTAACCGGCAAAAGGAAATGACTCTTGGTTGGCAAGTTCTGCCCGAGTTTCGTGTCGTGCAACATCAACGCGATGAACAAATCCTCCATCGGATCAAAACGATGTTTGGATACGGACAGGTCGTCGTCAATCATGGCGACCGAAAAGAATTCCGTGTAAGAGGCATACAAAACCTCAATAAAATCACGGCGTTCTTTGAAAAACATCCGTTGCAAACGAAGAAATGCAAAGACTTCGAAATCTTTGCAACAATCATCGCAATGATGAATAAGCGCGAACACCTAACTCGAGAGGGCTTGGAACGCATTGCTCGCCTTGCGGCGACAATGAATACGCAAGTCCGCTCATCATATCTAGAATCCTCAGAGACTATACGCTAGACAAACCACACGGTTTGAAGATATAGTCCGACCCGTGCAGCGATGCACGGAGGCACACAGAAATGTTGTGCACGCCCTGTTAAAAAGAATAGGGTCAGTACCTGATGCGCAGGGAAGTAACAGATGTGAGCGTAATGCCTTGTCATTTGATTGGTGACGTGCATGAAGGGCGTAACGAGGTGTCCACTGTCCCCAACTGCAAGCCTCCGAACACTTCCTTCTGGTGGGAAGACCAGAGATTTCCTGTGGGAAGCGAAGACCCCGTGAAACTTTACTGTAGCTTGTAGCTGTGACGCGAGCGACATTGTATAGCGTATGTGGGAGCCATTTGAGCCAGGTGTCGTCAGGCACTTGGTGAGGCACCGATGTAACACCACACCCTGTTGTTTGCGCCACTCACTTCGAAAGAAGGACACCTGCTGGCGGACAGTTCGGCTGGGGTGGCACGCCGATGAAAAGATATCATTGGCGCCCTAAGGTCGGCTCAGTCCGGTCAGAAATCGGACGTAGAGTGCAAGGGCATAAGCCGGCCTGACTGGATCCCTGATAAGCCCGGATCCAGATACGAAAGTAGGGCCTAGCGAACCCCCGTGTCCTCCTTAGTGGGGGCCGGGTATGACCGAAAAGTTACTCCGGGGGTAACAGAGTCGTCGCGCCCGAGAGTTCGCATCGACGGCGCGGATTGCTACATCGACGTCGGCTCTTCCTATCCTGGCCGTGCAGAAGCGGCCAAGGGTGAAGGGGTTCACTTGTTAAAAGGGATCGTTAGCTGGGTTCACAACGCTGTGAGGCAGTTGGTTTGATATCTACAGGAAATGCTGGAAAGCTGTGAGGAAGGACGCCATAGTACGAGAGGAACTGGCGTTCGGCGCCACTAGTCTACCGGTTGTCCGATAGGGCATTACGCCGGGCAGCCACGCGCTTTACGATAAGTTCTGAAAGCATCTAAGAATGAAGCGTTCCTCGAAAAGAGCTTTCCTAGGGCATGGCTAAAAGAGCCGTTTGATGGAACTGGTGTGTACGCACAAAGGCAACGATGTGCTCAGCATGCAGTCCCCAACGCCCCATAACTTAGAGTTCGACTATGAACGGTTTTTTCTTTCTTTTTTCTCGAAACCGTTTTTGAAATGATAGCGAGAGCTGCAAAATTATTTATACTTGCCATATAAAATCTTTCATATGGCTGCAATTGACAAAGAACTTGACGAGTTACTTGCGTTGATTGAAAAGAAAAATAAAACGCCTGCGGATGAACACGTCCTCTTTGGAATCTACCACCATTGGGCAGAAATCGCTGCCATAAAAAATCTGCTTGTCAAAAAAAATATCATCTCCAAAAAAGAAATTTATGGTGAAATGGTTCCCATCCTCAAACGGATGAAGCGGGATTTCAAATAATGGCAATCGACCGACGCGAACTTCTTTCCATGGCCGCAGCATTCGGCCTTGGAACACTTGCGACCACGATTCATTTCTGGCCACAGGACCCCACGTTTCGGGGCGACTATTTATTTTTTGACCACACGGAACTCCATGAAGGCCCCCTTGATGATTATCTTCTTGCACGAAACGTTCCCCGCATCGCACTCCCATGCCTCCTGCGCGGCGAGATAAACGCATCAACACTTGACACACTCTTCCAAGAACATCAAAAAATCGTTGACGCGTACAACACCTTCATCAAAGACCATCCAAAACCCGCTGAACTCTCCCTCACCCCTGAACTGCAGGAACAATACTCCTGGCTCTATCGCGCAGTCGCAGACCTCTTTAGCGCAAAACGACCCTCTGGTCCTTATCTGCAACATGCAAAATTTGCACTTCAAAAAAACATCAGCGTGCTTGGGCTCGACACAAACACCGATCGGCTCGCAGCATGCGCGTATCAGACTGGAGAAGAAAGCACGCGCATCCGAGAACTTATCACACGCCATCCAAAAAACCTTGATGCAGTGCCTGCACTTGAACAACTCGTACGCGCAATCGAACCTGAACTCACCAACACGTCTGCCCCGCCCCTCCTTGCGCCACGAGTCAAATCGTGGATGAACTATCTTTCTGACAAAACACCGGTCCTGCTCATTCTTGACCGTGAATACACTCCTTACGCGATGAACATCACCAAAGCCCAAGGAAAAACCTACGAACGATTCGAACCCCAACGCAGATAGACACAACATTTAAATACCATTCTCGAATATTTACATTCAACAAGAGAGGTGATTTCATTGGCTGAACCTGTAACTCCTGCACTCATCATTGGACCTGCAATCGCACTTGGCGCGCTCATCGGAGCATATGAAGCCCTTGTCATCCACCGCGATGTCACCGTCCTTGCGCACCGCTTTGGCCACACTGCACACGCGTTCATCCTCTCCATCACATTCGTCTTTTGCACGATGAACACCGAATTCGTCTTGCGCCTGATTCCGGCGCTTAAAACAATCCCGCTCATCGGAACCGCAATCGGAATTCAAATAATCATTGGACTCATCGCCGCATTCAAAATCCACGGCGTCTCCCAAGCACTCAAAACCGGAGGCGGAGGACCCGGCCTTGGAGAAACCTGGTTTCACAGCATCCTCATCGGAGCACTCATCATTGCCGCACCCTATGCGTACCCGGTCGTCGCACCAATCCTTCCTAGCTGGATCAAATTCTAATGACCACTGAAGACGCGATCGAACAATTAAGCACTGCCCTCTCCCTCTTGAACGAACCCGTGCTTGACAAAGAAGCCATGCGCACACTCACGCGCGGACTCCTTGATGCAAAACACACCCGCTACCTTGACGAAGGACTTGCCACAAGCGACAAAGGACTTATCGCTCACGCAATCCTTGGAGCCTTAAGCCACCATGAAGCAGAAAAAGAAAAAAACGCCCGCGAAAAACTCTCTTTTAGACATTAACACGCGCCTTGTCCTCTTGGAAAACGCTAGCGCAGCACTCCATATGCACAACTTCAACCTCGCGCAAGTTTGGGTGCAGGATTATCTTGCTGCAACGCCCAAAAAAATACGCGACCCCTCCCTCACAAAAAGCATTCACCACGCACTTGAAAAACGAGATGCTGAACTTCTTGCCGCAACCATCGATGCAGAAATCGAACGCGTACGAACGGATAAAGTGAAACTCTTACGCGCAAAAATAATCACGCGCGACTAAGAAGGAATTCGCTCTGCTTGCGAACGCAAAGACTCTTTGTCATTATACAACCGCACAATCCTTGCGAGCAACGAACGTTCATCCACAACCAGCTGTATCCCCTCTTCTTTCAAATTCACATGCCGACTCCCATAGCGGTCCACCAGTTCAAGCATCCACAGCGCAACTTGGCCGATATTTGTAAACTGATCCGCAACCGTGCCCGCAATCACTTTTTCGCCATCCTGCGCACGAACCGCATACAGCCCACAACCCGATTCAGAAAGCCTGCGACTCACGTAGAGGTCCAGATCACGCATACATCACTCAATCTTAACTTCCTGACCCAAACTTTGGCCCGGAAGGCCCCGCTCAAAAATCACGCGCACAGCACCCTTGTTGCCATGCGTTGCAGAAATCTTACCCTTAATGTGCTTAGGCTCTTTACCCGGAGACGACCACACTGCGCTCTTGCCCAGAAGCGGCCTTGCCTTGTCCTTGGAATCAACGCCCGGCACAATAACTATTAGCTGATGGCCAATCCTTCTTCGGAAACTGCCCCTGAAGTGGGAAATAATCGCGTTCATATCTCGAAAGAGTAAAGCCCTTGTTTATAAAGGTTGCTGTCAGCGCGGGGTTGGTGCGAAATTAGTTAAGTTAGCCTTCTTCCCGTAGGTCGGGAAGAAGCAGTTCTTGAGAAAATAAGGGGTGGAGGAGGTCCTCCACATGGCCCTTAAGTACCCGAACAAGTTGAAGCGTGCTCGGTACTGGCCTGCGTATGAGCAAGCAAGAATAAATGATTTTCGGAAAGTGTTTGAGGAAATCTGCGAGATTGTTCCTCAAATACCTAAGAAAAAGGGCGGTCGCGGTCGACCGCTTAACTTGACACTACGCGAGCTGTACTGTATGGTTGTTTTCTTCGCAGCGTTTCCACAAACGCTGCGCCAACTCGAGGCGTTCACATGGCTCTTTCTCAAAAAAGAGCTTGATCACACGAACTGGTCACGCTGGATGAACAAGCTCGATGAAACGATCATCGAGCAAGCCACCAGAAAGCTTAACCGTCGAATGACGGCGCGAAGAAAAGTGGAGTACGTTGCTGATAGCACTCCCCTCACTCTTTCATTTTACCGTGCACTTATGCACGGTGGAGAAGAGTTGCTGGAACTCGTCACGTGGAAACTCCACGTGATACTGGCGTACTTGCCAGTGCTTGGCTTGCTCAGCGTCGTGAGCGTGCACACCACACATGGAGACGCTCACGACAGCCCACCGTATCGTGAGTATCTTCTGCCCAAGGCAGAAATGCGCCCCGGCGGGCGCATTCATGCAGATAGCGCGTACTGGGCAATTGAAAACATTCGCCAAACAAAGGAGAAGAAAGTCACGCCCAACTTCGTTCCGCGAGAAGGAGCCGATGGAGGGCTCACCCTCCAACAAGCACTCAAAGAATACGACAATGAGGCACGCAAGAGATTTCGTGGAATGGTCGAAGGATGGTTCGGCGGGATAGCAACCCGCCAAGGAACCAAATGCCGATTCAAGAAACACCAAGCAAAAGTCATATTCTGCTACGCACTTGCATTAGCCCAGCAAGTGAGAACCTATATGAGGTACAAGGTTCTCACCTTCTACCTTATTTTCGCACCAACCCCTGTCAGCGCCCTTTACCTTTTGCCTTGTTCACCACGACATCAGATGCCTGTTCAAGCACCCCTAAGACCGTCTGACTTGCAGCAGAAACCGGCAAAATCCAAACCCCCTCCACACCCCACTGCCGCAAACACTCAGACAAAAAGAGCACGAACCTGCCCACCGCAACCCCACTATTATCCAACTCCAAACTATTTGGCGAATAGAAAATCAAAACCCGCTTTCCTGAAAGCGCTTGCAACACCTGCTCAATTGTAATACTCAGCGCAGACAAATTCCCCCGCTGAATCGTGAACGTGTTCTCCTCAACGTCCCCCTCAGCGGAAGAAATGAACACCACATCCGAAACATCCACTTTCTCCTTTTTCAACATCGACTTGATCAACCCAAATGGCTGCGGAAACACCACCACTCGCTGCGCGCCTTTAGCACGCTTTATCGCACGAGCCAATTCTTTTTGCGCCTCTTCCGACCGCACCAGCACAAGCGTTATCACGTTCTCACCCGCGCAACCTGCTGCATCTGCACCATCTTCCAATCAATCATAAACAACAACAAAACATACGTCAAATCATACGCGATATCAATCGGATGACCTGAATAATACTTCCCCTTACCCACGAGATATGCAAAAACCACATCAAAAATCATGCGCGAAACAAACGCTAAGCCAAACAAAAACCACATCCTACTGAACGGATTATGCTCAGACAACAACGGCTGCAACATCATCACGAGCAAGCCCAGCAAAACGATATCGAAAACCACGTACGAACTATTAATGACTTCCTCCCATGCGCCTGTGGACTGATATCTTGGAATTACGTGCCCACAAATGAATACACTCGAAACAACAAGCATCACCGCAAGCGTGAAATAAACCGTTTTGTGGCAAGAAAAAAACATACGCGACACCAAAAAATATATGGCCGCGATCAACAAGACGTACGCCGCAATCCAAAACACATCCGCAATAGAACCCAATGGCAACATTGATGAGCGCCATTCATCATATGCCCAAAAAATATCACCAAGCGTGAAGAGCCCAAGCGAAACCGCAATCAACACCCATGACCTGCGCTCTTTAAACCCCTTGGAAATCCGTCTGAATACCAAAACGCAGGCGAATACTGCAAGAACGCCAAGCGCCACACTCTCAATGTCTGAAAGCCGCCCCAAAAAATCGCTCCCTTGGCGCGATACGATGATCAGCGTATTCACGGCAAAAAACAACAGGCCAAGAAGCGCAAGGAGCAACGTTATGCGTACCCCTACAACCTGTTTTTGCCTTGTTTTAACCATCAGTCATTTGCACCCTTGCCGTTTTTAAATAAGTTCGTCACTATTTCAAAGTAGAACATCACGCGAGCGCGAGCAACGTCGGCACGAGTACGCACCCCATCGCAAGCGCACGAGACACGCCCACCTCTGGAGCAACCAAACCAAGCGCAGTGCTTACGATCAACACCAGCAAACCCACCCAGCCACAAAGTACCACACTCATCACTACCAAAAAAACAAGCACGAACACGCACACCAGCTGATAATTTGCCCATTCAACAACCCGCGCAAAAACTCCCGAAATAAACAACGCACACACCCCTGCACACCCACAGGCAACACACGACACCCCCACCAAATACATAAGCCCGGAAAAAGAAAACGAACCAAGCACGCTTTGAATCGCGATCACCGCGCCATTCCTTGCCTTGCCCAAAACAAAAAACGTCACCAGCGACACCACCACATCAACCGTCCCAAGCGCACCCACCATCACGAGCGCACTCGTCGCACGCGTCCTCTTCCTTCGCACCAAAGCCGCCGCTTGCGATGGACCAAGACCCGGAAACAACGTCACCACACTCCCTGCAAGCACGCCCAAACACACCGAACACCACAACGCCCTTGGCTTTAATCGCACCACATCACACCCCGCCTGCAACGGAATCTCACTTTCTTCAAGCAGCGAAAGAACCAAACCACTTGCGCCAAAAAGCCCCGAGAGCAACGGAAACAACGGATCTGCAACCGAGCGCAACACCACCACCCCAAGAAACCCGGAAAGACCAAAAACCAGCACCGCAAACCAACTTCTCTCACGCGCAACCAAAAAAATAACAATCGCAAGAAGCACCCAAAACAACCACGGCTTGAGCGCTGCAAACACCCATGGAAAAACCACGATAAACACCGGAATTAACACCACCCCTAACACCAAACCCAAAACACTCCCTGCAACACAACACTTCACCGCATCTCTCCCTGCACCTTTTTTGAGCAACCGATGCCCTGGAAGCACCCCCATCACCGCATCAGACGCTCCCAAAAAAACCGACGGAACAGCATCAGTCACCGAACGCGCAACCGCGACCGCGACCAAAAACACCGCCGCATCAAAACCTGCCACCCCAAGACCCAGCGCCAAAAGTGCTATCAGGTTTGTATGCACCCCCGGAACCAACCCTGCGAGTACACCCACCAAGATACCTGCGCCTGCTGCAATTGCTCTACTCATCACCTTCACAAGACGCCCATGATTCTTAAGCCTTCGGTGAGTGTTTTTGGAAACCTTCCGCCCCGCTTCGAATATTTTATAAATCACCTTGCTCCCCTAACCTCCCATGGCAGATGAACCAAGCTCCGAAGTCCAAACAGTCATGTTCACCGACATCGTCGGCTACACCAAAACCACCCAACAACTCAGCAGAGAAGAATTCAACCAACTCCACGACATCTTCGACAGCATCTCCTTACCCATCTTCCAAAAATACCAAGGACACGTCATCAAAAAAATCGGCGACGCATTCCTCATCACCTTCAAATCACCCACCAACGCAGTCCTTTGCGGCATGCAACTACAAAACGAATTCGAACACTACAACAAAAACACCAGCCGCCCCATCCGCATCAGAGTTGCCATCCACACAGGCGAAGTCATCGTACGCCATGACGACGTCTATGGCGAAGCCGTCAACACGACATCGCGCATCGAAGGCGTCGCAGGAGCCGGAGAAATCGTCTTTAGCGAAGCCGTCTTTTCTGCCATGAACAAAAAAGAAATCCAATACGTCCACTTAGGCCTTAAAAAACTCAAAGGCATGAAATACCCCTTGCGGCTCTTTCGCGTCAAAAGCACCTACGATGACATCCTGCGCAGACGCCGTGCGATCAAATCGCTCATCAAGCGCCTGATTATCCTTGCACTCGTTGCAGGCCTTATCTACCTCACCGTCAAATACCTCATCTTAAACCCTGACTTCCTCTCCGAACTCTAACGGAAGCACCCGGTCAACAACAAACTCGACCTTCCCCTGATATTCTTGCAAATGCCCTGCAAGCACGTGATGCCCTGGTGTGATATCTTCTTCATCAAATGACACCACCTGAAAATCATCAGGCACAAAACGAATGAATGAGACCTTTCCCGACCCACTCACGCCTTTTACCACACCCGATAGCTTCAAAGAATGAGGAGGAACATCAGGTTCGATCAGAAATAAAAAAATGATGCCCGCGATCGTGAGCGCGATTGAAACGATCAGCAGCGTGTTTTGTTTCATGAACATAACGCACTCTTTACTCTTAAGATGCCTTTCGAACGAAAAACCGCAAATATTGCGCTCATCACCGTAAACCTTCCAAACCACACCACCTAAAACCATAAAAACCCCCTGCGTTTTCACCACGATAGACAAAAAAAGAAGTGATTCATGGAAAAGAAAGTCCAATCCCCCAGCTCGATTAAAACCTACAAACACTGCCCGCGCAAATACTACTATTCCTACATCCTCAAACTCGAAGCGCCACCCAACATCCACCAAGTCCGAGGAAACATCGCCCACTCGGTCCTTGAACACTTCTTTGACATCGACACGAGCGTCATCACCCTTGAAAACTACGAGGCGCACTTAAAACTCATTGTCCAACACCTGCTCCTGCGCGAATGGCAAAACTACAAAGAAAAACTCGACCAACTCAAATTAACGCATGAGAGGCAGATGCACTACTTCGAAGACACCCTCTTGATGCTCTTTAACTGGATTGAACTCTTTTGCAGCAAAATTGCCGCGAAAACCGGAACATTCCAAGAACGATTCATTGCACTTACCCCCATGCGCGAACTCCTCTTTGTCTCCGAACAATACCACGCTAAAGGAATCATCGACGCAATCGAAACAAACAGCGACGGAACGGTTCGCATCATGGACTACAAAACATCCAGCTCACACGACCTTAACGATCACATCTTACAACTCGCCATCTACTCGCTGCTTTATTTTGACAAACACGGACAACTCCCAAAACAAGTCGGCGTCTACTTCTTGAAAGGCAAAGAAGCCATCATGGACGTCGACGAAGAACTCGTCGCCCTTGCCAAACGAGAAATCGCACACGTCCACTCCAAAACACAAACCGAAGACGTCAACCACTACCCCAAAAGCCCAGGACCCCTGTGCAAATACAGCACCGGAAAATGCGAATTCTACGACGTGTGCCGACCGTTTGAATAAACAGAACGTCTCCCAAACACTTTTTGCACGGTCAGTGCCCAACCCTTTTCATTATACCTATTGAACTCACGCACCGCCTCATCCCACTGCTCAAACTCGATCGGAAGAACAAACCCTTCAAGCTTAATTCGCGGCTCAAGATCCGCAATCCTAGGAATACACCCATTATGCGCAAGAAGATACACATCACTTTTTGGCGGCGCGCTCGCAAGCAGCGTCCTACGATACCCTACTCCTTCGACACTACGCCTCAACTCCTCCAATTGCTCACGCGTATCAACACACGCAGGAAGCGCATAGTCGTGCTGCACAAAACACTGCCGTGCAACCGCATCAAAAATAGCAGAAGCGCTCAGTAAACGAATATCCGCACCCGCAACAAGCCCGTCCAATTTCAGAATCGGCTTTTGACAAACATCACACGGACTCTTTGGAATATCACGATTCGACGCATGCGCAATCATGCATTCCTCATCCCTGCCCTTCCTTAAAAACATTTCCATCAACAACCTTTTTAAAACACGCCCACGTTGGTATCGGTATGGCTGCATATGAAGAGGTGATCCGCAGCGCCGTTGGCATCGGATTACTCGACGTCATCTTACCCTTTATCCTGGTGTTCACGATCGTCTTTGCCATGCTGGAGCGCAGTCAAGTCCTTGGAAAAGCACGTAACATCAACGCCCTTGTCGCCTTTGTCCTTGGCTTCCTTGCCGTCCTTGCAACACAATTACTCAACGTCATCAATACGCTCCTTTCCTACCTTGTCCTTGCACTCCTTGCAAGCTTGTTCTTCTCCATGCTCCTTGGCCTTGCCGGCGGAGCAAAAGCCGCAACCAGCAAAGGCATGCGCGCAATCGCAGGAGTCCTTTTTGGCATGGCAACCCTCGCAGGACTTGCCCAAGCAGGAGTCATCGACTCCCAACGCTTCAAAATCCTCATCTTACCCTTACTCATCATTGCTGCGATTATTTTCGTCATCTATTATATATTCAGAAAAGAGCAGACGGAACAGGAACCGGCGAAACCAAAGCCAAGCGCACCCAAAAAGCTCAAACCCGAGGCAACTATTGACCCTGCAGAAAAAACCGGAGTTCTTTGGAAAGGCGACAATTAGTCAAGCGCATACGTCTTTTCAGGAACAACAACTCTATCATCAACATTTTGCACCAACGCCGCAGTCCTTCCTGCCTCAACTGTCTGCGGCACCCGATACAACTCGATTTTCTTCACCATCTTACCCGCACGATACACTTTTGCTATGTGCTTTATACCCGGACGAATAATCAGAACTTTTGATTCAGGATCCCGATACACAATCCCATTATGATCATGACCTGAATAACACACAAAACCATTCTTCTTCCCAAGAGCCGTAATACCAAGACCGCCCTTGTATTTACGCGACTTGCCCCAATTTCCGCCACAATGAACCACTGCAAGGTCGATTGCTTCATCTTTCCACTCATTCCAAATACGACTGTCTTCCAACTTATCATAATCATCATCCCACTCTTGTCCCAGAGGGGCATACTTGAGACCCGGACCATTGAACTGCTCGTTACACTCACCTACCTTCGGCGTGCAAATAAGACCGCCAATAATTTTCTCATCAGCAAGCGGCTGTTCGTATGGAAGCCAATCAACTGACCTAACCTGCGAACGGATAAACGACGTATCGTGGTTACCGGGAGTCCCGAACCATTTCACCTCCTTAAACAACTCCTTCACTTCCTTGATCTTCTTCTCGTGAATGTCATAATCCAACGCCGATTCTTTTGCAAAAACTGCATTGTCGACTTTACCAAGCTGCCCTTGCGTCTCTGCAAACTCACCTAGGATCTTTTGCTCTGCCGAAGAAAGCTTGCCCTCCTGCACGGCAATCCAATAATCCTCGCCATATTTTGCCACAATCTGATTGAGGCCTTGAACCAGCGCTTCGTATCTTTTCCAAAAAGAGTCAGGAATATCCTTTGTTGCCTCTTTGATGAATCCTTGCAGTTTTTTTTGATACATCGCCTCGTCCGGACGCAAGTCGCCAAGCAAAAACACCCGCGCAGTATCCTTGTCAATAATTCTCTTGAGACGACTGTAGAACTGCCAATTATTGTGAATGTCAGGAACAACGATTTCTTGGACGATTTTTTCAAGTGTTTGTGCCATATCAATCCTTTTTCCTTTCGTCTTTTAAGACGAGACCCTTTATAAACCTTTCTATCTTTCACCACTTATTTAGGACTACAACTTGGCTTGATTTCTGAATCATAAGCTTTATAAATCAACCTATCGACGATTTGCCCTAGGGGAACCATGGCAAAAGAACTCAACTTCAAAACAACCGCAGACCTTAAAGTACCCGATAAAATCATCGACCAAGTCATCGGACAAGACGAAGCCTGCCAAGTCATCGTAAAAGCCGCCAAACAACGCCGGCACGTTCTCCTCATCGGCGAACCCGGAACAGGAAAATCCATGCTCGGACTTGGCCTTGCCGAACTCCTCCCAAAAGAAAAACTCGTCGACATCCTCGCATTTCCCAACCCCAACGACGAAAACCAACCTTTCATCCGAACAGTCCCCGCAGGAAAAGGACGCGAACTCGTCGCAAAAGCACGCATCCAAACCATGGGACTTTTTCGCATCCAAAACTTAATTCTCATCGCGGTTCTCATCGCATCCATGATCCTTCCTTGGTGGGCACGCAACCACTACGGCAGCGACATCATGTTTGCCGCATTCTTCCTTGGAGGAATGCTCTTCCTTGCCTCTTGTGTCTTTTTCATGAGCATGGTACGCAAGCCCTTTGGACAAAAATACGACAGCCCGAAAATTGTTGTTGACAACTTCGGCAAAAAACAAGCGCCCTTCTGGGACGCAACCGGCGCACACGCAGGATCGCTCCTTGGAGACGTCCTACACGACCCCTTACAATCCGGAGGCCTTGGAACCCCTGCGCACGAACGCGTCGTTTCCGGCCTCATCCACAAAGCAAACATGGGCGTTCTCTTCATCGACGAAATCGCAACCCTTGACCGGACAACGCAACAAGAACTCTTAACCTCACTCCAAGAAGGAAAATATGCCATCACCGGACAAAGCGAACGATCCGCCGGAGCCATGGTCCGAACAGAACCTGCCCCTTGCAACTTCATCCTCGTCGCCGCAGGAAACATTGAAACCATCCAACACATGCACCCGGCACTACGCAGCCGCATTCGCGGCTACGGCTATGAAATCTTCATGAAAGACACCATCCTTGATAGCGTGGAAAACCGCGAAAAAATCGCGCGCTTCGTCGCACAAGAAGTCACCCGTGACAAAAAAATCCCCCACTTCACCAAAGACGCAGTCCTTGAAGTCATCAACGATGCACGCCGCCTTGCGAACCGCAAAGGCCACTTAACACTCAGACTACGCGAACTTGGCGGACTCATTCGCGCCGCGGGCGATATCGCCATTGAACAAAACGCCAAATCCGTCACCAAAGAACACTACATCGCCGCAAAAAAAATCGCGCGCCCACTCGAACAACAAATCGCCGACAAATTCATCGAACGCAAACAAGAATACGAAATCATCGTCACAACTGGAAAGCAAGTCGGACGGGTGAACGGCCTTGCCGTCATCGGCGGCGGAAGCACCTACTCAGGAATCATCTTACCCATTGAAGCAGCTGTTGGTCCCTGGGGCAAAGAAAAAGAAATCGTTGCAACCGGAAAACTTGGAACGATTGCAAAAGAAGCCGTCAGAAACGTCACACCGATCGTCAAAAAATACTTCGGCACCGACATCAAAGATTTTGACATTTACGTCCAATTCTTACAGACATATGAAGGCGTCGAAGGAGACTCGGCAAGCATCGCCGTTGCAATCGCAATCATCTCCGCACTTCAAGAAGTTCCCGTCAAACAAGACACGGCAATGACCGGATCGCTCTCCGTTCGCGGTGAAGTTCTCCCTGTCGGCGGCGTCTCGGCCAAAGTTGAAGCCGCCATAGAAGCAGGAATCAAAAACATCATCGTCCCAAAAAGCAACCTCCAAGACATCATCATCGATAAACAGAAACTTGCGCGCGTACGCATCATCCCGGTTGAACGCTTAAGCCAGGTCCTTGAAGAAGCCCTTGACTGGAAAGGAAAAGAAACTATTCTCAAAAAATTGTCAACTTTATAAAATCTATAAATCGGCATTGTCTTTCTTAAGTAACAGCGCAATTTTTATATAACACCGCGGGCGCGGAAAAAACCATGGACATCAACCAAATCAAAGAATGCCCGGACTGCGCAAGCAGCAACATCGTGCACAACTTCGAACGTGAACAAGTCGTTTGCAGAGAATGCGGTTTGATATTCGAACCGCTCACGCCCGCGGAAGAAGAACAGTTCGAAGCCGCCCACGACCTTGGACTCGCAAAAAACCCAGCCAAGCCTGCTGCAAAGAAAACCGCAGCCAAAAAACCGGCAAAGAAAAAGAAATAATTTTATTTTTTCCCAAATTCTTTAGGCATAACCCTCGCACTTTTTAGCGCCACTTCACATCAACTTCATCTATTCGCTCATACGGACGAATCTCTGCTTTTTCTTGGTCGAGACGCTCGCCTGCGTTATGTTGGAGAACTCCTTGCCATGCGATCATCACGCCCTGATCACCGCTAAACTCTAGTGGAACCGCATGGAAGATCGCACCACGATCCTCACACATGATCCTAAGCATCTCACACAAGCGCTTATTTGCCGCCACACCCCCGATGAGGAGCAATTCTTTCTTTCCCGTATGAGCTAAAGCGCGCTCGGCAACCTCTGCAAGCATCGCAAACGCGGTCTCTTGCAAACTGAAGCACAAATCTTCTTTTGACGTTCCATCTTTGAACAATTTCAACGCTTTTGTCAGCATCCCTGCAAACGAGACATCCATTCCTTTCACACTGTACGGCAATTCCACATATTTTCCCGTTGCGAGCTGCTCAACTTTTGGACCGCCGGGAAAACCCAGCCCTATTTCTCTTGCGAACTTATCAAGCATGTTCCCAAGCCCAATATCAAGCGTTTCGCCAAAAATCCGGTATCGCCCTGCCGCAAAACCAATCACCTGCGTATTTGGCCCGGAAACGTACAAATACATCGGATCCTTTGCATTGCAGATAAGGTCACCAATCGTGAGATGACTCATACTATGATTTGCGCCAATGAGCGGGAGATCATGCTTTTTTGCTAGTTCCTTTGCAAACTTAAGACCGATGAGCAGACATGGCGCAAGACCTGGCGCTGCAGAATACGAAATTAAGGAAATATCTTGCATTGTGAGCTTTGCCTTGTCTAGCGCGCTTTTGAGAATCTCGTCTTTTACTTTCTCATGATGCTTTGCAACATCACTTGGAATCATCCCGCCTCCGGTCGTTGTGAACGAATCCTTTACATTCGCAAGAATCTTGCCCTCGAATGAAACGATACCGCAACCGAACGTATGCGCGGTGCTTTCAATCCCTAAACAGTATTTCATATCGTTGACTGCTGAATGAGGGTTTAAAAAAGTTGTCACAACACTTTTAAACAACAAGAAGCGGACTCTGATTATGTGGATCGACAACGTCATCACTCACCAAACGCATCCAGGCAATGGAACGTCGGGAGCTCTCACTATCACCCTTGAACGCAACGGAATTGCTCAACTACGCCAGGACTTCCCCTGCCTAACAAAAGGAATAACCTTTCTTGACAACCCCCTTTGCATCGTTGCAAAAGCCGACTTTTGCCTGCTTCTCTCAAAAATCCAACGCTACATCAGCGAAAAACATGGTGAACTATACAAAAACCCTGGATACGACCTGCGCATCCGCAACCTCCATCTCCTCAATCGCTTCATCTGCGAAAACGGAGACACCATCCTCCTTTCTCCCGCACACTACCACACCCGGCAAGAGAAATCAGAACAGTGGAGAAGAACAATGACGACATATCTCAAACACTACGCCTGATTCTTACTCACTTTCATGCTCCAAAAACTTGGAAGCGATGATTCGAGAATACCTTCAAATTCTGCGTCGAATACGTAACAGTGCGATTTACGCTCTTCTGCCGAAATCTTTGTGAGTGCGGCATTTGCCGTTTGGTAGAGGTCTTTCATCACGCTGCGCTCCATTTTTTCTTGCAGCAAACTTCCTTCTTTCAATAAGATGGTGTCGCAGAGGTTCAGAACGTTTTTGTCGATCATCCCCGTGTTTTGCGTGATAAATACTAGTGTGAGGTCTTTGTGCCTTGCGATGGCGAGCAGTTCACCAAGACCACGATTCTTCTTTGACATCGATTCTCTACTGCCAAAGGATATTGCGCCCTCGTCAACTAAAACAACACCGCCATTCTTGACATCATGAATATCTTCAATCGTTTGAATCCAACTCGGAAGAACCGATTGCTTAACACCCAAAACAAAACACGGACGACTGTTCTTTGCATGAATGTTCTCCATCAAACGAAAGCCCAAGACGGACTTCCCTGAGCCTCTTCTTCCTGCAATCGCGAGAATGAGGCTTTCATTCAAGAGACGACGCTCAAACGATTCAATAGAACCTTTCACGATGTTTGACGCATGAAACTCCTGATACTTCGCAGGAACCTTGGGCTGCTCTTGGCGCGTCTTTACTTCCTCTTTAACGGCAACTGCGGCAGACTTTGAACGATTAAAGATCAGCCTCACAACAAACGGAATGCCGCTCAAAATCCACCAGACTGTCTTTATCGAAGTGTGGAGCAACCAGACAATGCCGATACCGATCCCTGACAAAATCGTTCTGATTAGCGATCTCTTACGAGCCATACAAGATAAAAAGAAAAGAAGGGGTTAAAAAGGTTTGCAGTCACAACGCCGCAATCTGACTTCTCAATGATGACACCGCAGTCTCCAAATCGCTCACTCCTGCTTCGTGCGCAGTTATGAACGCGGGATCAATATTCCCTCCTCCCGGAGCCGGCGCTGCTGCGAGCGTATTTGATGTGCGATGCATGTTTGAAACAAGCGTTAACAACGGCCTTGGAACCGCATGCCCACTGACACGATACGCGTTTAGCAATGCCTCCAAATCATCAAGATAGGTGATCAACTGCGTTGTCGCCCGCACAAAATCAACGTGGGCATTGCCCCTACGCAAGTTCGCCCGCACACTGCGGACCGCTGAAATGACCGAACCACCCGCACGCGAAATCGACGACTTCTCGCCGCTGCCACCCACACCAACGGCTTTCAAAAACCCGCCTCGATCTTCCACAGGATGAACCGCCCAGTGTTCCGGATTCTTTGAAAGTACGTGGAACAAAAATTGAATCAAATAATAGGCTGCAGCAAGATAAAACAGCGCTCCTGCCAAATACATCATTGAAAACGTATAGTCAACAAACCCAGGGATATGCAACGCACTACCCATGTTCAATGCTTTTGTAAGATCATCAACCGGATAGTTCACAAACGTCATGATGAACGCGCCTGCAATAAAGCTAATGAACGCCTTTGCAGCATAATCAACTACTGTTTGACCGGTGAACATCCCATAAATAAGCCAAATCGCACCGAGAATCACAAGACCTGCAAGCAACATCACGAAAACGCCGCCGTATGCAAGCGAGAGCGTTGCAAGCACTCCTGACGGAATTAAGAGCACTGAAAGAAGTGAAATCGTAATGCACAATGCAATACGCAAGTTCTTTGAGAAATCTTTGAGCACTGCTTTTGAAACCCCGTAGAGCACAAAGAATAACAACATTGCAAAAAGCACTCGCAAACGAAGCGTCAGACTATCAACTGCCTCTTGCGGATTACTTTTATCATATTTCACCGAAAAAATACTTTGCAAAACCAGGTAAACATTGTCTTTTATGTCGTTAAAATTCACTAACTTTGCGCCTCCCGAAGACGGCGCACCAGGCGCACTGGAAGGCGACCCTGGCTGCACTGCACAAGATACCAAACCAAGCAACAAGATAAGAAGAACGAACAACGAGAACTTACTTTTCATACATTCACCTCTTTCTCACTATCAGCCCCCAAGTATATAAAAACATTTCCCCCGTACGTTTCCTTATTTTAGCAACTCCCTAGTGATAAAAATCAAAAGATTTATATATGATCTCTTCTTGAGAAGCTCCATGGCAGACATCAATTGGAGAGGCGGCACAGCCGCAATCGGCAGCGGACTTATCATGCTTGCCGGAGGACTCGCCGAGCTCTATTCAAAAAAACCCAATAGTTCTACCAACCCAAACTCAAACGACCTCTCTCCGCTCTCTTCAGGCAGTATCGCACCACCCTCAAGTTCCAGCGGAGTTGCAACACCCACAAGCGCAACGCCACCAACACGTCCTCAACCCCAAAAAACCAGTAACGATCACGGCACAACCACCCAACAATATTCCCTCTCAGACATCCTTCCCCAAGGGGTCAAACCATACGGGCTCATCGGAGCAGAAGTCACGGCAGCAATCATCGCAGGATACCTTGCTGCACGCTTCACACCGTCCACTCCTGGAATCGGTGGCGCCCCCGCAACCCCGCCAACCCTTGGCAGGCAACTCAAACGTGCAGGAATCACCGGCGGAATAACCCTTGCAACCCTCCTCACAGGAACTGAAATTTACAACGCAGTCACGACAGAGAAAATACCCAACGTAGAAAAAATCAAACAAGACATTGCCACAATCAACAGCGCAACTGAACTCACCAAACAAAAAGCCGAAGCAGCAAAAAAACTCGAAACGATAACTGCAGAAAAACAACTTCCCGATACCGCTCAACTCAACTCAGAAATTGCGGCACTCAGAAGCGCAAAACCACTTATTGAACAGAAAAAAACACTTGAAGAACAAATCGAAAAAACAACCTCCGGTCGAGGAATCGTCCAAACGCCACCCTATGTTAACACCGCAAAAACCTACGGCGCATTCCCGCTCGAACTTCTCGCCGCACTTGCCGTCGGTGTTTATACCGGAACAAGACGAGGAACCGGCCGCTTACAAAAAGCCGCAATCGGAACCCTTGCAACACTTGCAACATTCGCAGCGCTTGAAGGAGCACGCGTGGGATTGATTTACTGGAACGAACCTGCAAGCACGAAAGTTGCAACCGCAGACCCGGGTGTTTCAACACCTGCTGCGCGCAAATCCCTTGGAAGAATCTCAACTGACGTTGAACTTTACGTCACCGATGAACAATACGGCACGCTCGTTGTCCGTGAAAAAGATGGAGACAAACCGCTTCGCTATCCAACAATTCAAAGCGGTCCAACCAGTGCAAACCCGAAAGACTTCGCAACACTCCTTTCGCGCCTTGATGCGCACTACCGCGCGAAAAACCCTTCGTTCAAATGGACCTCTGCAAGCGTTCTTGGCCTCATGAACAAGCTCAACGACCCTGACAACAAGTACGATCTTGATTCTCTGAGCCAAAACGAAGTCACCGGCGCGATCACACGCCTTAACCGCCTGGAAACGGACGGAAAGCTCGACAAGCTGTACGATCACTTCGGCAAATACGATTGATTCTTTACTCTTTAGTAGTTACAAAATGGAAAGATTTATAAATCAATTCTCTGAAAAGACCTTGAGTGAACCCATGGCAATCACACTTCCCGACTATCCGTACTTAGACGAAAGTCACGTGGACAAAGATATGGCACCTCCAGAAATCAAAAAGTTCCGCCTTGACGACCTCAAAGCACTTCGCCAAACCGACGAATACCAACGCGCAGTTGGCCACCCCCAGCTCAAAGTATTCTTCATCTCAGATTCCAAATGGTTCGAAGGAAGGGCACACATCGAAGAATGGGAAGCAGATCAAACACCAAAAGGAACCTATGCACTCCCGGAAGAAATCAACAACATCCCCCTCCAAACACTCATCTGGCAGAACCACACTGCACGCGTCGCATTCTGCGAAGACCGCATCCGACTGCTTCGTGCGCAAGACCCCGCCTATTTCAAAGACCCCTGGACGTACAAAATCATCTGGCCCGTTCGCGATTTACTCATTTACAACGGAAAACTCCACAACGCCATTGAACGCGCAATCGATGGCTTTGAGGAAACATCCACTAATGCCCCTGGAAAAATTCTCGCAGCAGAAACACTCCAACGAGAAGTAAGCCGCATCATCATCGACTCCGACCTCATGAACTCCGCATCACTGCTTTCCATCGATGAAGAAATCCAAAAACTCACGCGCACCAACAAAGACGCATACGAAATACTACACGCACACCCTGATCGCGTAGTCCCCCCTGTGCTTGCAAACCACCCTGACCTTTTCCAAGAACCATTCCCCATGATCATCACCAACTGGGACACGTGCAGATACGAGAATAACACCACGCTTGAACTCGAACGACAACGCGACCGCGCAAAAAGCTGGCTTGAAGCACTTACCCGAATCTCAAATCATACTCAACAACAAACAACTTAATGGAGGAAAGAAACATGGCATACAAACCAATAGACGACCCAAAGAAACAAGCACTTGAACAAAAAGTTGCAGCCATCAAAAAGATCGGAGAAAATGCACCTGCGATCACAGACCCCGTAGTGGCTGAATTTGCAACAAAACTGCACGACAGTTATGGAATGATTTTTTCAGCGTTCAGGCAAAAGTTGATTGACGAACTCAAAAAGCCAAACCATGAAGCGTTCAAGAACAATGCAACCGACTTCCTTGATTTGGTTCGTGACGCAGTAAGACAAGAGTACACCAAAATTGCAACAGCATATGAAAGTACCGTTACCAAAACTGTTGATGGCGTCAACCAACACTGCACCTTGAAAGCAGTCGCAACAAAAATCGAAAACGCAGTACGCAACTACGACCCTTACGCATAAACCCACATGCCACGCCCCATTCCTGCGAACGAGGAACAGCAGCGCGTGCAGCGGGCCATTGTGCTTGGCGTAAATCCCGCGGCAGTCACCGGCGCCACACACGGCGTCAACAACCTGCCCTTGCAATTACGGGATGAGCTGAGCCAACGACTTCCTGCACCCGCAAGCCCCACCTACTTGCAAGACCTTCCCGTCGCACTGCGACAGACCGGTCAAACAGTAGCGGGCACCATGGCTGCTGCAACACTGTCATCTGTCGACCAACTCCTTGACAGCGTTGAAGCCGCACAACAAGGAAGGAACCCCGCCGACCCGTGGGCCCGATTCAAACGACGTGTTGCGTATGGTATTGGCGTTCTTGGGATTGCCGCAGGAGTTGCAGGATATTTTATAGGTAAGCATACACCGCTTCATCCTATGCCCGTTTACTCCACAACCCCCCCGTACCTTGAGGTTCAAGCGGATGGAAAATGGTATGATGCGGCAAGCGCAACCGCGCCGGTTGGAACGTACGCGCTCACGTTCCCTGCAACTGCAGGAGCGTCTATCAAACGCTACGTCCTTGATTCGCGACCGGTTGCCGATCGTGCATACGCATTCTTCGAACAAGCGCGTAACCGTGATACTGCCAACCTCTCGGGCGTATATTCAGAGGGAAAAATCGAACGGGCACTCGAGCGCATCAAAAAATTCGATGGAAAGACAGACAGCATCAGCGAAGAAGACCTTCGACAGTCCGAAAAAGCGCTTGAACGAAACGATTTCACGCTTGAAAGCTTCTCAAAAGAGTAATTCGTCCCCTTCTTCGACGAACATTTCGCGGGCGGTTTTAAAATAAACACCTTATACGCTATATATTCTTTAATCTATAGATTGATATGTTTGCGAGCCTTTACTTGTCTTCATGGGAGTCTCTGATGGCATTGCAGTAATTGTGACTGCAGTAACAATTACGGGCGCAGCAATAGGAAACTACGCCTACAAATCACACTACCTTGACCCCGTCGTTGTCAGCCACAACCTCTTTTCTGTTGGAAAAATCACTGCTGGAAAGCGCTCATTTGACCGCAGCGAAACCCGCCAGTATTTTGATGACCTGCTTACCCGCAAAATCACCCCCTATCAAGAAACGTTTTGGAAGAAAAACGAGGGTGTTGCCGCCATGGAATCCGTTGTTTCGCGCGTGTACGGCAGTCTTGACGATCCTGCATATTATACTACGAACGTCGTTACTGCTCCTGAAATGGCAAATGGACTTGCCAACGAACAAGCCGTGGACACCATAATCCAAGAAGAAGTCCAACGTCGACAGTAAACTATATATACTGAAAATAACTACCTTCTAATGATGACACAATTCGGACACTATACTGTCTTAGAAACCATCGCGCACACCGCGCATTCAGACATCTTCAAAGCACTTGACACGGACGGACTCATTGTTGCCATCAAAACCGCAAACAGAGAAGCACTTTTGCACGAAAAAAACATCCTTGAACAACTCGGATCGCACCCGGACATCATCACCCTTCGCGGCTCTGACCTCGAATCCGATCCTCCCTATCTCGTCTTAGACCACATCAACGGAAGCGTCGCTGACCTCCTTAAAGACGGAACACCGATTCCTTTTCCCTACGCAGCAGAAATCACTCAATCACTCCTTCGCGCACTCGTCCACGCACACGAAAAAGGCATCATCCACGGAGATATCAAACCCGCAAACATCCTCGCCCAAGGAAACCTCATCAAAGTATGCGACTTTGGACTTGCCAAACTCGAAGAAAGACTCCAAGACTCGCTCACCTCCGCAACCACCAGCGGAACGTTTGCATACCTTGCACCCGAAGTCAAAAACGGCAAACAACAACCCAGCCCCCAATCAGACATTTTCGCAACCGGCCACGTCCTCTACCACATGCTTACCGGAAACATCCGCGAAGCACTTTCACCCGCTCCCAGCACCATCGCACAAGTCCCTCTCGCAATAGACCACTTCATCAACACCTGCATGGCAATCGACCCCGCCAAACGATACACCAGCGCACACGACGCATTGAGCGCATTCTACGACATCTCAAACTCGCCCACTCCATCACTCTCTTCACGCATTGGAACATTCATCAAAAAATATCAAAAACAATCAACACTCTTCGTCACAGCACTCGTACTTAGCGGCGCCATCACCATCAAATCCTGCACCAACTCACCCCTCATCAAAACAAACGACCAATACTGGTACCAAATCGAACAAAAAACAAACAACAATATGCTCTCATTCCCCGTCGGACTTGACCCAAGCTACGGCACCACCCGCACCGTTGCCATCGAAACAGACGCCATCGAATCCCTTGCAGAACTTTTGCGCACCGCAGAAGCAAACGACCGATTCAACAAATCACCCATCCTCTACGACAAAGAGAAACAATGGCAACGCGTTTCATACACCCCACGACAAGTAGATGAACTATTACGCTCGCTTGAACGAGACGAAAAAATAGCTGCTGAAACCGTACACACCGCCCTTTCCCGCAGCAGACAAACACGCAGCGGCTACGATGACATCATGACCTTTTGCAAACCAGGCAAAAAATAAGACATTCTCGTTACCCCGTGCTAAACCTTTTTAAATAACAAAACGCTTTTCCTTAAAAAAAGAGGAAAAAGAATGGACCCCACGCTCACCGGAGCCATCGGAACCCTTGGCGCCATCACCGCAGGAATTCTTTGGGTCACCTACGAACACCGCCCTGAACATATCGAACACAAACTTGAGCAAAGCGCAGCACACGTAAACCGGGCAGCAGAGGCGATCAAACGCGGAGACCTCGCAAACGCACAAGACGCCGTTAACCGGTCCGTTACTGCAGAAAACCACGCCGTGCACATATCAACCACACCCACTTCTAAGAAACGCAGCCAACGCGCACGAACACAAACACGCAAACTCCTTGAGCAAATCAAGCAAAGCGAAGAACGCATCACCCAAAGCATCCAAGCAGTAGCAGACGCTATCAACACCGTTGCAGCGAAAACCCCGCCCGGAACCCCGCACGCACAAACAATTACACAAGCAGCACACCTTGCACAAGAAGCAGTCACCGACGCACGAGCCGGAAACGTTCAACAAGCACAAACAAAAACCACCGCTGCAAAGAACACGCTCAACACCCTCACCTTCGACCTTCGCACTATGCCCCTTGTTGGAAACATCAACGCAGCAGCAGACAACGCAAACACCACGATTCACGCAGAAACCACCACGCTTGGTGAAACTGCGCGCGAAACAATCGAGCAAATCAAACTCAAAATACCCCCTGAAGAAGAAAAACCGCCCGCTGCCTCAATTCAAACAACCCTTACAACCCAACAACAAACACTTGTCAAACGCGCAGCAACATACCTCACCGACTGCCTTGGCCAACTCGAACCCACCCTCACATCAGACGCGTACAATACGTCACTGCCCGGAGCAATCCAAACCCTTGAAAAGATATCCGGTGAACCCTTTGAAAAAATCACGACCGCGCTCAAAGAAACCCGAAACCTCCTCTACACCGCACACATGAAAAGACAAAACACCCCACAAGAATGCATTAAAACCATCACACAAACACTCACCCAACTTGACACGCTCATTACTGCCAAGACCGTGCCACCGATACTGCCTCAAATAACACCACCCCCTATCCAAATCCCACTTACTGCAGAACAAATCGCGC
>Ga0334722_10001517_pt1 | contig 28817 bp, 25 predicted proteins | sample C3_bottom_MG_FD_207210 | JGI IMG/M metagenome (GOLD analysis project Ga0334722, IMG submission 207210) | Sediment microbial communities from Yellowstone Lake, YNP, Wyoming, USA - C3_bottom | ecosystem: Environmental > Aquatic > Freshwater > Lake > Sediment | place: USA: Wyoming | collected... | reverse complement strand
AGCGATCAAGAGCGGTTCTCAGGGCAGGTGAGGTGGCCATCCCATGGGTGAACATCGTAAAGCAGGCAGGCAGCCGGCCATTCAGCTCAAATGCTCCCTGGGTCTCCTCTCACTTACCAACCTTGAGATGACCGATCACGTTGTGCGCATTGTGGACATCAGCAGCGAAGGGATAGGAGTCGAATCGGACGAGCAGATGGAGCCGGGACTGGTCTGGTTCTACACTACCGTAAAAGATCACCGGGGCGGTGTCCTTCTCTGGAGCAGAAAGCAGGGCGATCAATATCGGGCGGGCATACATTTCCTGTCCTTCTCCGCCGAGGAAGAACGGATCCTGCGAAACTGGCCGCCTTGCCCTGATCCGCTCCGGCCTTGCATCGATATCGAGGAGTTCATTACCGCATGGATGAGGGCCGCCCGGGACCAGGACGGCATCATGTAGGATCATTGTTGCATCTGTTGCGCAGTGCCGGACGTCGGCCTTTCATGCAGCCTTTCCTTGTTTTGCCTTGCATGCTATCCGAAGTATCCAGACTATTCGTTTTGAGGTGATCCATCGCCATGCAGATCGACAGGCACGTCCACGCGATCAAGGTCCCGTTCCGCATCCTGACACCGCTGGGTCTCATGGACCGGTTCGTCTATGTCTACCTGATCTACGGCACCCACGGGGTCTTTCTCATCGACACCGGTGTGGCGTCGGCGGCGGAGACGATCTTCAGCTATGTGCGGAGCACGGACCGGAGAGTAAGCGACATCTCGATGATCATCCAGACCCATGCCCATCCGGACCATATCGGCGCGTCCCGGACCATCAAGGGGGAGACGGGCTGCGTGGTCGCAGTGCATCCCGCGGAGCGGGCCTGGATCGAGAACGTGCAGCTCCAGGCCAGGGAGCGCCCGGTGCCGGATTTCGACACGCTTGTTGCGGGTTCGCTTGGCGTGAATAGGGTTCTCGAGGACAACGAGGTCTTCGACCTCGGTTGCGGATTGAAACTGAACGTGCTGCACACCCCGGGCCACTCGAAGGGATCACTTTCCATCGTGATGCTTGGATACAATGTGCTCTTCTCGGGAGACGCCATTCCGGTCCCAGGCGAGCTGCCGATCTACGAGGATGTAACCGCCTCGGTCGCCTCGATCAAGAGGCTGAAGACGGTGCCTGACCTCCGGTTCCTGCTTCCTTCCTGGGACGAACCGAGCAAGGATGCCGTTGCCTTCGAACGCATGGACGCAGGTCTGGAATACATCCAGCGTGTCCATGACATGGTCAGGAAGTGCGCGAAGCAGAGCAGCGACCCGGATCCGCTGGAACTGTCCACAGGGGTCCTCGAGGAATTGGGGATCCCCGCCGGATTTGCGAACCCCCTCGTGGCACGGACCGTTGCTGCCCATCTTTGCGTCCGTGATCAGAAGGTCCTCATTTAGGGTGCGTTCCAGCATCCGCTGCGCAGCGTGTGAACGAAAAAAAAGGGCGGAGAGTGTCATGCTCTCCGGCTCTTTTTAAGTTATCTTCCCTGCCGATCTTTGTGCCTTGCCCTGCAGCCCCCGCATCATTTCAAGGGTTTCCCTTAAAAATTGTAATCCAGTGCGATCGTGGTGAACAGGCCTGTCAGCCGGTCGGTGTGATACATATACTGGATATTCTCGTGTTTTGATGTGGTGAAGACATCGGCGCTCAGTTTGAGCTTGACCTTGTCGGCATCGAACTTGCTCAGGAAGCTTTGCGAGGGTTTAAGGATGGCCATGACTCCGATCGTGTTGCTCTGGAAGGCGTACATGCGATAATCAACGGCGATCAGCGGGTCGCCTGGCGTGTAGAGGTCAAGGTCCTTCGCGAAGTACGCCTTGCTCTGGCGGTAGTAGCGGTAGCGCGTGCCGAGAACGACGGACGGCGATATGTCGCGGTACAGCTCGAGGTTCGTCGTGTCGGACTGTATGTGCCAGTCATCGCGGTAATAGCGGTAATAGAGGTGCAGGCTTGTGGGGTCGTTCAAGAGCGTGACGAACCGGACCGCATAGGCAGTCCCTTTCCGAGTGTCGGGATATTGCGCGTATGACGTGAACGCGGGAGTGACCAGCTGATCGGTCGGCTGGGCGAGGAAGCCGTCGGACCGGAGGGCTGAATAGGTGACCTGAACAGACTGCCTCGGCGAGAGCAGCTGGGTGACGGTCAGGTCAAGTGAGCGTTCGCTCCGGCGGTCGGTCGGCAGCGGATGGTCTGGTATGCAGTTATCGAAGGACTTGGAGAACCCGATGCCGAGGGCCGTGTTGTTCAGGTTCATGCGCCGCGTATAGGCGGCGAACAGAGACCTGCCGGTATAGGTCTTTTCTAAGGAGTAGTAGCCCCCCGCGGTCACGGTATCGTTGTCCTTGTCGTAAGTGAGCGACAGGGACAGGGGCACACGCAGGCTCATGTTGCCCCCCTCGGATTCATCCTCTCCGCCCGCAGGGGGTGGAGTGGCCGGCTGCGCTGTCTTGGTGGCGGAGGTGATGGCGTCGACGCCGATCTTGGTCCCGAGATAGTAGGTGTCCGAAAGCTTCTTCGAGAGCGATACGGCAGGAGCGATCACCCGGTTGTTGCCGGTGTCGCTGTAAAAATCGAAGATGTAGGTGATCCCATCCCTGGGTTTTTCTGCAAAGACCTGCCAGACAGGGAGCAGCATGCACGCGATAACGAGGGCAAGGATCTTTCTGGTCATCGGCAGCCGCAGCCTCCCTGAAATCCGCTTGACCCCCCCGCCGATGCTTCGCGGATGCTGAAGATGTGCTCTTCGAAGGCGGTTCGTGATTCAAGCGGCGTGAACAACATCTTGTCCTTCGAAAAATGCTCCATTTCGTAGGGCTGGACCCTGACCAGTTGTTCTGCGCATCCCGCGATTCCTATAAGCGATAGCAGGATCAGACAGAAAAGAATTTTCTTCATTTGAGCGCCTCACTGATCTCGGTCTTGAGCATTTCTATCGTGCTCTTTGAGAAACTGCCGGGATAGATCTTCCGCACGATACCTTCGCGGTCGATGAGGTAGGACATTGGCATGCTGCGCTGCCGGTATTCCCTGGATACCGTCTTGTCCTTGTCGTAGAGAAGAACGAAACCCGGCCTTTTGCTCGTCCTGTCCTCGAAGCGCTTCATGAATGTAATAGCCGAGGAGGGATCGTTGTCGATACTGACGGCTACGATCGCGAACCCCCGGGAACCATACTGTTCCTGTACCGCAAGCAGATCTTCCATCTCCTCCTTGCAGGAGGTACACCAGCTTGCCCAGATGTTCAGCAGTACGACCTTCCCCTTCAGGTCCTTGAGAGAACGGGTCGACGGATCGAGCAGGCCCGGGAGTACAAGATCAGGTGCCTGCTGACCGGCGACAGGCATGCCGGCTTCGGCCGTGGTTCGCATAAAGCAGGTCAGCATCGCCACGATGAACACGATCACGATTAAATGGTCACGCGACCGTGGCGTGAATTGTTCTTTATCCATAGGGTACTCCTTTGTATGTGCCGTGCCGGATGTAGATGGGAATCATTCTAAACAAGAGCCTCGAGATTTTCAAGCATTATCTTGGGGAATAGTACCGTCCTGTGGCGAGAGTCCCTCTCTTTGTGGACAGGCCTGGAGCGGAGGGTATTGCGTTCTCGAGAGGGGTCCTCCTCGTCGACCAAAAAAGACCAAAAATATATGTGGAAATAGGATAGGATCGGGGTTATTATTGTCGAAAGGTTTTGCATGGTGCGGCGCGAGCGCAGTAGCCTACGCGAATTCACTCTTTTTGGCCGCATCGCAGTCCATATTCCCCTGTCGGCATACCCGGGGCATCGTTTCCCGGTAGGAGATTTGTATCATGAAAAAGATCATATTCATCGACCGCGTAAAGCAGAACATCGGACTCGACTTCTTCGAAGAGCTATCGAACGTTGAGGTGCTTACGGCATATTCGAACGCCGACGTGCTGAGGATCCACCGCAAGGAGAAGGCCGCCGTTATCATCGTCGAGCTTTACGGCACGGAGATGAGCGCCCGGGAGCTCTGCGCCCAGATCAGGGATGACGCTGCGCTGCGGGGTGTCTCGATCATCGTGTTTTGCCGCGACAACGAGATAGAGCGCAGGGAAGCCTCGAAGTGCAGGGCCAATGCAGTTTTGACCCTTCCTCTTCGCGGGGACCTGCTTCGCCAGGCAGTCAACGAGTTTCTGAGCATTTCCTCCCGCGGCAGTTTCCACGCCCAGTTCAGCGCCCGGACTAGCGGTACAACGCGCACAGCCGTGGATTGCAGCACCGAGAACATCAGCGTGACGGGGATGCTGATCAAGGCAAATGCCGAACTGCGCCGGGGCGACGTGCTGCAATATTCACTCGACCTGGCCCCTGCGAGGTCCTTTGCGGTGCAGGCAGAGGTCGTCAGGAACGACCGGAACCGTTACGGTGTCCGGTTCGCCCGGATCGATCCCGCTGCGCGGCGCGCCATCGAGGCCCTGGTCAGCGCGAGCACTGCCTCCCGGTAGCAAGAACTGCCGACAGGGAGAAGAGAGCGGCCTCGTCAGGGACCTCGAAAAGTTCCTGGGGGGCAACAATAAACCTTGACTTCCTGACGCAAAAGGTGGATTATACGCTTCAGAAGTTCCGGATGTTCTTGCAGGGAGACCGCAAAGATCAATCAACTTTGCGGCATTTTTTTTGTCCTTATCCGTAGCTTTAATACATCAAGAAGGAGGAAGATCACCATGGAAACAGGTACGGTTAAGTGGTTCAATGATGCCAAAGGTTTTGGCTTCATCACCCGCGAAACAGGCGCTGACGTGTTCGTGCATTTCGGCGACATTCAGGACAGCGGTTTCAAGTCCCTGGCTGAAGGCCAGCAGGTGCAGTTCGACGTTGTCGACTCGCCCAAGGGCGCCAAGGCAGCAAATGTCGTAAAGCTTTAAGCTAACGCTTACTACTTTTGAGCAGGCCCCGGTTCACCGGAGCCTGCTTTTTTATTTTCAACTGTCCCGGGATCCTTCGGGTATGGTATGAACGTACGATTTGTTGATCGTTCTCTCTATAATTGCATTGCACCATGGGTAGGATATAATATGAAACAGCGCAGCAATGAACGATCAACGGTCTGAGGAAAGATCCTTCCCGTTGCTGCAGGGACCTTCAATGCCGGTCCCGGGAGAGCCAATGCCCGAATATGAAGGTGTTATCATACGGCCGCCCAGCGAGGCCGACAGCCTGATCCTCCAGTACACCATCGGGTGTTCCCACAACCAGTGTATCTTCTGCCCCGCCTACAAACAAAAGCGCTTCCGCATCCGCAGCCTTGCCGAGATGGAGGTGGACATCAACGGCTGCCTCCCGGAATGTGCAGGCACGCGGCGGATCTTTCTTGCCGACGGCGACGCCCTCGCAGCACCTTTCTCTGACCTGCTCGCTCTTTTTTCGCTCCTGCGCACATCGTTTCCCAAGCTCCAGCGGATCGGTATGTACGCGAACGCAAAGAACATCCTTGTAAGATCAATGGAAGAGTTGAAGCAGCTTCGGGAAGCCGGGCTCGGCATTCTGTATCTCGGCATCGAGAGCGGGGACGACGAACTGCTCCAATGGATGCGTAAGGGCGTTACAGCGGCAGAAATGGCGGAGGCGGGACGACGGGTCAAGGATGCGGGCATCAAGCTCTCGGTCACGGTTCTGCTCGGGATCGGCGGAGTCGAAGCGAGCAGCAGGCATGCCCGGTTGACCGGAAAGGTTCTGTCGACCATCGATCCCGATTATGTGGGTGCCCTTACGACCATGGTGGTGAACGGCACGCCCCTCCATGAGCTTCAGCGGCGGGGCAGGTTCATGATCCCCTCTGCCTTCGCTATTCTCTCGGAACTGGCGGAGATGCTCGAGCATACCGTGATGACCCGCGGCCTGTTCTTCGCGAACCATGCGTCGAACTATCTTCCTGTACGCGTCCGCATGCCCTCGGAGCGTGACAAGACCGTTGCGATGATCCGAACATTCGCAGCCGAGGGGGATCCCGCACTACTGAAGCCTGAAGGGATGAGGAGATTGTAAGGGGAGATCCGTTAGTGTGCGGCGAGGTCTGGTTTGGCTTGTTGAGTCGTTGCTCGCCCCGATACCTTGCAGTAAGGGTGAGAGGTGCTGAGAAACAGGTTCAGTAATGAACGTTTGAAGGTCGGAGATAAATCTTCTCCGGCCTTTTTGTATGTCCGTGGAAGAAGAAGAGGTCTGGGTAGGGGAACACAGAATTGTTCAATATAAAACACAGCAAAATGCATATTATCAAGATGTTATTGATACTCAACAACAGCAAACATATTATGTAACTATTTGATAATTAATAGGTTATTTGTAGTTGACTTTTTTATTTGTGTAATACATTTTTATTTTGACATTCTCCGAAACCTGAGCTATATTCTACTCAAGTTGAATATTTTCGCACATCACAGGTCGGAGGTGGATCATGAAGAAGCATATCGTTGTACTGCTCGTTGTATTCGTTCTCGTCATTTCCGGGTCTTCGGAGCTTTTTGCAGGGATCAGTTCATGCGCTAAAAATGATACTAACTGCCGGGAGTTCGCCGCACTCAGCGCGGCGGGCAAGCACCAGGCAATCATCGACAAGGCGAACCCGAAGCGTTCCTACTCCGATGCAGCGCGGGCGTTGATCGGCAACGCCTACCTGATGGCGGCTGGACGGGAGGGCAACACGCCTCAGCAGGAGGAACAGCTCTGCCTCAAGGCCCTCGAGTACGGCGCTACCTCCGCCTACATGGGCCTTTATTTCCTCTATGCCAAGACCGACCTTGTCAAGGCCAACGGGTTCCTGAAACAGTTCGTGGAGACGAAGCCCCAGGATGCCGCACCCTATGTGCTTCTCGGCGAGTCCGATTTTAAACAGGGGAACTATAAGAGCGCTAAAGACTATTTTCACGAGGCCAAGAAGGTTTCCCGCGGAAAGACCGGGGACCTCGACTGGTTCCTGTTCAAAGCCAGTTATCTTGCGGGCGATCTATCGATGGCGAGTATGATGCTGGACAGCGCCTTCTCGCAGGGCAAGACAACCGGCGATCTCAGGGCGCTTGCTTCTTCCGACAATCGATTCGCCGGCATGGGTAAGCAATATGAATTCCGGAAGTTCTTCAAGATCCTCAACGGAACAACAATCGCGAAGGCTTCACCGAAAGCCTGACCATTCATGCCCTGCATATGAGCACGGCCCCCATTCCTCTTGGAGCGGGGGCCTTTTGTTATTTCCCGCTAGTATCCGTCATCTTGCCCGAAGGCAATATCGTGCCCTACGAAAATAGTTAAACAGCAAAAGAATAGATACGCAATAATACCGAAAACCGGATCTATTTTTTAGCCCGCGCTCTTGAGTATTTCATAATAAAATGATAAATTGCTCTTAAGGAGAAGTATGATTAATCGAACGCGCTCACTGGTTCTGGTATTGATGCTGCTGCCGATCGCTCTGGCGGTTATGGTAGCTTTATCTTGGGGTGACGAGGCTGTAAGCAGCATCGGTGGCAGAAACTTGTATGAGAAGCATTGTTCCGGCTGCCACGGCGATCTTGCAAATTCGGCAAAAGGCGGCAGAAGCATGAATAGGATACGCACGGCCATCCGCACCCTTGATCAGCACAAGCAGTTATCGACGCTTTCTGATGAGCAGATTCTCCTGATCGCAGTAAGCCTGAAGAACGTCACGAATTGACCTCGCCTTCCCTGCCCGGCGAAGCGTCACATCAAACGTCTTGTCGTCTCTGGTCCCGCATAAATACCCAGCAGCGCACGTTTCCGCCATTCCCGACACAGGGGCATCATCCCTCTTGCATTTCACGGATACTTATTGTACGCTTTTAACATCACGAAACGATAACTCCGAAACTTAAAGATGTCTTCGATATTCAAGGAGGATGGCATGGATACTAAAGGAAAGAGAGCAACGGGAATGGGCAGGCGGCAGTTCCTTAAGGTGGGCCTGGCCGGGACAGCTTCTGCCGCGCTTGGCGGGAGCGCCCTCGCCGAGGCGGCTGTGCGCTATGTTCAGGCGGCGCCCTTTGTCTTTCCTCAGCCGGTCTACCGGACCCTGGGCAGGACGGGCCTCAAGATCTCCGTTGTAAGCTTCGGCGCCATGCTGACGCCCGAGCCGGAAGTGCTCAAGATCGCCTTCGACAACGGCGTGAACTACGTGGACACGGCGCGGAAGTATATGGACGGCAAGAACGAGGAGATCGTGGCCAAGGCGCTGAAAGGCAGGCGCGACAAGATGTTCGTAGCGACGAAGACCCTGCCAGGCTCGCGGTCGAAGGACGACATCATCCGTGACGTGGAGACGAGCCTCAAGACGCTCGAGACCGACCACATCGACGTGATCCAGCTCCATAATCTCGATAGCAAGGAACGGATCTTCATCGCCGAGACGCGCGAGGCTCTGGCCAGGCTCAAGAAGGAAGGGAAGGTGCGATTCTGCGGTGTGACCACGCACAAGAACGAGGCCGAGGTGCTGAACGCGCTGGTCGATGACAAGGACCGGTTCTTCGATACCTGCCTGGTGAAATACAACTTCGAAAGCCCCAAGGAGGTAGGCGAGGCCATCACACGCGCGGCCAGGGCGGGCGTCGGGATCATCGCCATGAAGACCCAGGCGGGCGGCTACAAGACCGAGGCGCTCGGCAAGATCAGCCCCCATCAGGCCGCGCTCAAGTGGGCGCTCCAGAATCCGAATGTCACCATGGCGATACCGGGCATGAAGGACATGGCCCAGCTCCGCGAGGATATCTCGGTCATGGGCATGCCCTTCCAGTATGCCGACGAGCGTATCCTGAGGCGCTATCACGCGGCGATTGCCGGCTTCTACTGCGACCTCTGCGGGACCTGCGAGGGGACCTGTCCCAAGGGAGTGGAGATCAGCACGGTCAACCGCGCGCTCATGTACGCGGAAGGGGGATACCGTGACCGCTCGCTTGCGCTTTCCACCTATGCCGAGGTCCCGGCAGCGGTGTCGGCAGATGCGTGCCTCGATTGCCCGGTCTGCACGGCGCAGTGCGCCAAGGGGCTGAACATCGCAGCGAAGATGGAGCGGGCGCGGGCAGTGCTGGCGTAGGTCTTGAGGTCTAAAGAACTTCGGAGCATCGTAATGACATTCTACCGCAGTATCGTCATCGCTTTCCTGCTCTCCATCATCGCATCTACACCCGGCAGTGCCGCCGGTCCTTCCGCCGAGAAGGCGCTGCCGGCGCAGTCGTGCGCGGAAGGGTGGGTCCTGGACGGGAAGGTGACGCTTTTCGACAAGGACGGCCTGTTCGACCGCGTCAACGGAGAATCAGAGCTCTACTTCCCCTATGGTTTCGAAGTGCTCGCCTACGGGCGGTACGAGAATAAAAAGGACCCAAAGTTCGCGATCGATGCCGATGTCTACACTATGGGCTCATTGCTCGACGCCTTCGGCATGTTCGCCAACTATCGCCGGAAGGCCGCGGACGATGCCGGCACCGGCGCAGAAGGAACGGTCACGCCGTCCCAGCTGCTCTTCTACCAGGACCGTTATCTCGTCCGGCTGCAGGTGACCGGCGCGGCGACCATCGACCCGTCCGTCCTTCGCGCCTGCGCAGGCGCCATCGCGAAGAACCTCCCTTCGGGCAGCGGCCGTCCGAAGGAGCTGGACATATTCATGGTGCCCGCGGTCGTGAAGAAGAGCGAGCGCTACATTGCACAGAGCCTGCTGGGATACGACTTTTTCCACGCGGGGCTTATTGCCGATGCTGTTGTGGACGGCAAACCGATGCAGGTCTTCGTGGTTCCGGAGCGATCTCGTGATGAGGCCCGCAAGACCTTTGATCTCTACCGCGCTTATCTTAAGAGGTCAGGGAGCGATGCGCCCGTGACCGAAGCGCAGGGCCGGATCCTCTTGGAGGCGAAAGATCCTCTCTATGGAACGGTGCTGGTCGAGCAGGCAGGGCGCCACCTCATCGGCGCGGTCAGGGTCACTGACGTTGGTGCGGCAAAAAATATCATCGAGCTGCTGCGATCACGGGTCGGCGTTCAATAGCACGGAGCAGGGAGGGATGGACCGATGACGAACAAACAAGAGTTTTCCTGCAGCCTCTGCGGAGGCGTTTGGCAGAAGGCGGGGGCGACGAACTGCTGGAGCGCTGATCCGTCGAAGCGGCCGGCAAAGCCCGCATACTGCCCGACCCAGGACCACGAGGGAACGATCCGGGAGTGTTTCGACCTGTACCGGGGGGACAGCCAGGACGCGAAGATGGCGAAGGTCGCGGCAAAGGTCGAGGGCCTGTGCTATCAGCCGGTCCCGGGCAGCGACGCGGTGAACGCCCGGTGGACGCGCGTCGAGGACACGATCGCTTTCGCGAAGCTCATGGGCTACCATAGGATCGGGATCGCCACATGCATCGGGCTTCTGGACGAAACGAACCGGCTCGCCCTGATCCTGAAGGCCCAGGGATTCACGCCCATTAGCGTTTGCTGCAAGACCGGCAGCATCGACAAGCTTGAGCTCGGCCTGAAGGAGACCGACAAGGTGAGGCCCAGGACCTTCGAGCCCGCGTGCAATCCCGTGGCGCAGGCAAAGCTCCTGAACCTCGCGGGGACCGACATGAACTGCATCGTCGGTCTCTGCGTGGGTCATGATATGCTGTTCACCAAATACTCCGCCGCGCCGGTGACGACGATCGTGGTGAAGGACCGGGTGACGGGCCACAACCCGGTGAGCGTTCTCTATGGCCAGAACTTCTACTATAAACGGCTCCAGGTCCGGCAGCTGGAAGTGGAGGGAACTGGTGAAGAACTGTAATCACGTCCACGTTCTGCTCCCCTACGAGCTCTTCGGCAACAGGTAAGAATACGATGTGGCAGTTGCCCTCTCCAAGCACTCCCCTGTTCCTGGTAAGGGCTCTTCAGGCTTGGGTCGACATGCATTGCTATACCCGGTGGCGACGGCGCCATCTACCGGGTCAACTTGACGGTATCGAACAGATGAAATAATGGCGCTTTGATGAAAACGTGGTATATTCGAATGAAGCTTGATCGTTCGACCTCCGCCTGCGCTCTATGGTGAGGAGCGCTCGCCGGGCCGATGTGCACCGAAGCGTGCAGGTCGTCCTTTCGAGAATGTCGAACTTTATGCCGATTTGCATATGACGGCGACAACGCCAGTGTTGATCGCTCGTCAAGGAGACAGGTTCATGAAACAGAACATTCTTATTGTTGACGACGATCCCATGGTCCGGTCCTCCATTGCAACATTCCTCAAGGAGTTCGGTTTCAACGTCCACATGGTGTCGACCCTGGCGGAGGCCCGGGAGAGCACTTCCTCGAGAAGCTACGAAGCGGTCATCATCGACCAGCGATTACCTGACGGGAGCGGCATCGACCTTATTCCTGAATTGCGGGCGATCAGCGCCGACATGGCCATTGTGGTCATCACCGGGGCTGCGGACATACCGCTGGCCGTGAAGGCAATGCAGGAAGGTGCGGACAATTTCCTTACGAAGCCCGTGAGCTTTGACGGCCTGCTTGTATTCCTCAGGAAGAGCCTCGAGGTCCGCGCCCTACGCAGGATTTCTGGTGGTCGCAAGCGGCTGGAAAAACGGAGTTACTTCGATTTCGGCGTGAGCCCCGTGATGGCAGCAGTCCAGGAACTTGCCAGGTTCGCGACCGAAAACGACTCTCCGGTGCTTATTACGGGAGAAACTGGCGTGGGCAAGGGCGTTCTGGCGCGATGGATCCATGAGAACAGCACGCGCAACCCCGGTACGTTTGTGGAGGTGAACTGCTCGGGACTGCGCGGCGAACTGCTGGCGAGTGAGCTGTTTGGCCATTGCAAGGGCGCATTCACCTCTGCGGTGCAGGATCGGCAGGGGCTCATGGATATTGCTGACGGCGGAACGCTGTTCCTCGATGAAATAGGAGACATGGACCTGGCGGTGCAGGCGCAGTTCCTGAAGGTGATCGAGGAAAAATCCTATCGACGACTCGGCGAGGTCAGGATGCGCACAAGCGACTTTCGTCTCATGTGCGCCACGAACAAGGACCTTGTGGAGGAGGCGTCCCAAGGCCGCTTTCGTAAGGACCTGCAGTATCGTATTCAGGTGATGCCGGTCGTCATTCCGCCGCTGCGGGAGCGGTCCCTCGACATCGAGCGCCTGGCGCTCCATGTGCTCACCAGCCTTCGCTATCCCTTTGGCGCTGTGACGACGGAGATCGTATCTCTTCTCGAGGCGTATTCATGGCCCGGCAATGTTCGGGAACTCCGTAATGTGCTGGAACGCGCGGTCATGCTTGCGCGGGGGAACGCTCTTACGACGCAGCACTTTGTTGGTCTGCGCGGGCCGTCGCGAACGACACTCCTGGAGCCTATGGGCGGTCTGCACGGCATTGAAAGGGAAACGATCAAGGCCGCATTGAAGCGAACCAACGGCAACGTGAACAAGGCTGCAAAGGAACTCGGCATCTCGCGAGCGACCATCTATCGCAAGATCAAGAGAATGCATCCAGCGGAATAGAGTACGAACTGCATCGCGTCATCACACGATTCAGACGGTCCAGCGCGGAACACAGCCGGCGCCTATCGTTACGATCCCGACACTCCCTTCTCTTAAAAGCGTTCAAATTCATCATCCCGCGATCGGGTTGGCGCGGCAGTTCCTTTCGAAGCTGCGGGTTTGCGTGTGAAACGGCCTCTTGCTTCAGGGGGCAGTTTCACACGAAACGGTGCTTGCTCGCGATGAGCATCGACAAGGGTCCTTGCCGCAGGGCCCGCACGGTACACTTCAGGGCGTTTTGCATCTTCGCTCTTCTCGGCTACCTTGAAGAAGGTCATTGTGCCGAGCAGCATCTCCGCCTGGGAGGAAAGCTCTTGGGCGGTCGATGCCATTTCCTCGGCAGCACCGGCGTTCTGCTGGATCACCCGGTTGAGCTGCTGGATCGAGTTGTCAATCCGCTCCGCGCCTGCGGATTGCTCCTTGCTCGAGGCGCTGATCTCCTGCACCAGTTCGGATGTCTTTCCGATGTCCGGAACCAGTTTCCCCAGCATTGCCCCTGCCCGCTCCGCCACCTCCACGCTCGACGTCGATAATCCACTGATCTCGGCTGCGGCCACCTGGCTCCGCTCGGCGAGTTTTCGCACTTCCGAGGCCACGACAGCGAACCCTTTCCCGTGCTCGCCGGCGCGCGCGGCCTCGATCGCGGCGTTGAGAGCGAGGAGGTTCGTCTGACGGGCGATCTCTTCGACGATCGAGATCTTGCCTGCAATGTCTTTCATCGCTTTCACTGCTTCGGAGACGGCGCTTCCGCTCTCACTCGCATCGTTCGCGCTCTTGAGGGCGATTGTTTCGGTTGCCATGGCATTGTCCGCGTTCTGCCGGATGGTCGCGTTCATTTCCTCTATTGACGATGACGCCTGCTCGGCGCTTGCCGCCTGCTCCGCGGTACCCTGGGACATCTGCTCCGATGAGGACGAGAGTTCTCTACTGCCCGATGCCACATTATCCGCCGCGCTCTTCACATCGGCAACGACGGTATTCAGCCTGCTCACCATGCCGGCGATGGACCGGAAGAGCATGCCGATCTCATCGCCCGATCCTGAATCGACGATCTGCGACAGGTCCCCACCCGCGATCTTCTCCACGACTGCACTCAGACGTCTGATCGGCTTGACCGTGAGGAACCGGAAGAGCAGGTACACAATAAGTGATACCAGCACCAAGGTGCCGAGTGACAGGAGCAGAATAATGAACTGCGAGCGCTGAAGAGCGTCTTTGATATGGGTCGTGGCGTACCCGATCTTCACGGCGCCTATTTTCTCGCCTTGCTGAAGGATGGGACTGGTGAACGTCAAGATATCGGTTTTTTCCGAGCCCGCTTTCCGGTATTCCGCAAGATTCTTGCCTTCCCGGTCCTCGACGACGGCAAAGAAAATATCGTTGTCGCCTGCGCCGACGTATCGGACCTGGTTCTCCAGTGCCGAAAAGTTGAAGCTGAGGATCGGTTCACCTGAGATCGCCGCCAGGATCCGGGCCACGTTCTCGCCCTTTCCCTCGAGTTCGCGTACAAGCGCTTGTCGCTCATGAAAATTGATCGTGAGACCCATGGCCGTAAAGATCAACAGAAGGGCCATGAGGATGCTGATCAGGAATTTTCTGGCAAGCGTTCCTCGAAATAGAAAAGATTGTTTCATGTCCTCATCTCCTGTCCTTGTGTCCTGCGTTGACGGCAAACGCGGTGTTATGCTGCGGCGCGACCCCGCGCCGCGCCGCAGCAGGTTTCGCTACAGCGCTCCGACAAGCCTTGCGGCTGCCCGAAGGTCATCATACTCCCGGTCCGATACCGGGATGAACCCGGTAAGACGGGCCAGGCCGAGGATCTTTTCGTTCTGCGGATCGTTCGGCTTCAATTTGAGAAGGGCGTTTCGGACCCTGTCGGCGGTCTCTTTTTTCAGGCTGGGCGACGCAAAGAACGGCCAGTTGGGAAAGTAATCGGTGTATCCTACGATCCTCAACTGTGAGGTGTCGAGGGACCCCTTCATCTTGTCCAGCTGTTCTTCGCGGACGCCGCCGGCATCAGCGGTCTTGTTGAAGACCGCCGATACAACGCCCTCATGGGTCTTTGCATAAGGAAGCATGACGATATCTTTTTTGACGTCGAATCCCGCCCTGCTCAGCAGGAGCTTTTGGAATATGTGTCCCGCAGGTGAATCCTCATCCACAAAGGAGAACTTCTTTCCCTTCAGGTCCTGGAGCTTGGTAATATTGCTGTCCTTTCTCGCAACGATGATGCCCCGAATGCGCGTGCCGCTTTTAACCTCCGATGACAGGGCAAGCGGTTCGATATTGACCGACTGCTTCACCTGGATATAGACCAGCGGATTGACGAAGCCGATATCCGCTTTTCCCGCGATCACCGCATCCTTGATGCCGTCGAAGTTCTTCGGGACCACCAGCGTGACCTTTTCCCCTACTTCGCGGGTCAGATAATCGGTAAGCGGAGCGAACATGACCTGAAGTTCGGCCGCGCTGAGACGGGGCACGGTGACGAGCCTGATCTCTGCGTCCGCAGGGGTGGCGCTCAACGCCGTCAACGCCGCCATGAGAATGCTTGCAGCAACGAGGAGCCTTTTTGTCATTTTCCTTATCATGTGATCCTCCTTTGGGATGAATGCATTGTTCTGTCACGACAGCACAAGCTAGGTAAATCATTACAAGATCTATGCCATCCAATCAGCGTTCCCTTTTTCGCCATTTAAAATTCGTACTCACACATCGCCGTGATATCCAAAGGGATCAATTACGATAGCCACGCTTTGTAAAGTAACTGAGCATCTTACGCGTATTGCAGGAAGAACGTGCTACAAGTCCATCTTTGAGAGAAAACTGTATTCAATGATAGCATAAGGTGAAGATGCGAGCCCGAGAAGGCGGCTGGTTTCATTCATGAAGCGTTTATTGCTCTCAATATGAGACTTGTCGCAAGAATACATCTCACATTGAGACAGGATTGAAGACATAATAATTCATAATTGTGCGAACGTAAGAATATCTGCTTGATTAGGAACGGATCGCTCTAAAGACAGACCCACTGGTACGGTTTCTGCAATCAATCTTATGAAACAATGACTATTGAATGTGCCACGTATGTTCTTTTGCACAACACACTAGAGGTTTGAAGGCTTTTAATTTCACGAGCACGAGCGGGGACGATGGCGGTTGAGATGTTGATAAACATCTGACCGGTCCCCGGGAGGATGTACCATGAATATCCGAGAGAGCTCGCCGCAACTGATATCGCCCTACGGGGGCAGGCTCGTAAACATTGTGACCGATGGTGAAGAGCGTCGTAAACTGCTCGAGCGCGCGAAAGGGCTGACCTCGGTCCAGATATCGATCCGGTCTGCCTGCGATCTGGAACTGATGGCGACGGGAGCGTTCTCGCCCCTTGATCGTTTTATGGGCGAGCGTGATTACCGCACGGTGTTGAGCGATATGCACATGGCCAATGGAACACTCATGCCCCTTCCGGTCACACTTCCTATCGACGCCGTTGACGGCCTGGAGGTCGGCGCAGAGGTGGTGTTGAGGAGTCCGACGAACGACATACTGGCCGTGATGCTTCTCGAGGAACTCTATGCATGGGACCGCGATGCCGAATGCATTGCCGTGCTCGGGACAACGGACTCCCGCCATCCGCTCGTGTCGGAGATGCATGGCTGGGGGAGGTATCTGGCATCGGGCCCGTTAAAGGTCGTGAACCTTCCGCGACATACCGATTTCAGGGATATCAGACGTACGCCGGCAGAGGTCCGGAAGCTCCTCGAAGCGCTGCATCGACCCAATGTGATCGCCTACCAGCCCCGTCATCCCATGCACCGTGCTCATGAGACGCTGACCAAAGCCGCTGCCGCCGAGCTGGGCGGTTCGCTCCTTATCCAGCCTGTAGTAGGCACGGCGGGACACGACGACATGGAGCACTACACACGCGTGCGTTGCTACGAGGCGCTGTTCGATAATTATTATGACCCGGAACAGGCGCTGCTGAACCTGCTGCCGCTCGCTGTCCGCATGGCGGGGCCACGGGCCGGCCTGTGGCATGGGATCATCAACCGGAATTACGGCGCGAACCATTTCATCATCGGACGCGATCCCCACGGACCGGGAAAGAATTCACAAGGGAGGTCCTTTTACGCATCTCGGGACGTGCAGGAGCTTTTCCGTGCCCATGAGGCCGAGATCGGCGTTCAAATGATCCCCCATCGGGAAATGGTCTATCTGCCCGGCGGCAACCGTTATGAGGAATCGGACCGGGTGGTGAATGGCGAGGAAGAGTATATCCGCGTATCAGCAACGACCGTGATCGAAGATTCCCTGTTCCGGGGCAAGCGGCTTCCGGAATGGTTCACCTATCCGGAAGTTGCGCAGATCCTGATCGACGCTCATCCGCCCAAGACCCGCCAGGGCTTCTGTATTTGGCTTACCGGGTTGCCGAGTTCCGGTAAATCGACGATCGCCGATGCCCTCGCACCTCTCCTTCCTTCATCAGGCAGACGGGTAACGGTCCTTGACGGCGATGTGGTCAGGACGCATCTTACCAAGGGGCTGGGTTTCAGCAAGGAGGACCGAGTCACGAACATCCTGCGCGTCGGGTTCGTGGCCGCAGAGGTGGTCCGGCACGAGGGTGTTGTTATCTGTGCGCTTATCAGCCCCTATGCATCGGCCAGGGACCAGGTCCGCGCCATGGTGGGCGGGGACCGGTTCATCGAGGTCTTCGTGGACACGCCGGTATCGGTCTGCGAAGGACGGGATGTGAAGGGCATGTACACCATGGCAAAACAAGGCCGGATCACAGGCTTTACGGGCGTTGACGATGTCTATGAACCGCCCTGTTCACCGGAGCTCTGCATCGATACCGTTGCTGCTACGCCGGAAGCGAGCGCCCGACAGATCCTGGAGGTGCTGGTCCGGAAGGGCTTCCTGGAGTTCGTGGAAAAAAGGACGAAGCAGAGAACTTCGCAGACCGGGGCGCTTCAAGCGGTCAGAAGCTGATGCCAGGGATCATCACCGGACAGGTATTTGATCTATGAAACGAGAAGGATCCAAATCGATAGAGCAGGATACAACAGGCAACATATCGCTCGTGATGCTGTTCCTCACGTTCCTCAAGATCGGGAGCACGGCCTTCGGCGGATTCATGGCCCTTATCTCCATCGTTCAGCATTACGCGGTCGAGCGAAAAAAAATGCTTTCGCCGGAGGACATGCTGGACGGCATTTCATTGGCAACGATCCTGCCCGGGCCGGTCGCGGTGAACGTCGTGGCCTATGTGGGCTACCGCGTGCGCGGTCTCCTGGGGGCCCTGATAAGCGCCTCAGCCGTTATCCTTCCGGCTTTCCTGCTGCTTCTCGCATTGAGCCACGCCTATTTTCAGTTCGGGCAGATTCCGGCGGTCGGCAGGTTCTTTCTCGGATTCGTGCCGGCCGTGTCGGCCATCATCTTTGTTGCTGCGTGGAACATGGGCGTCAAGGCGATACACGGAACAAGCGAAGCGGTCATCGCCCTTGCCGCCGCGGGACTGCTGCTCGGCGTCGGCGGGTTCTGGGTAACGGTCGCTGTCGTGGCGGCGAGCGGTTTGGCAGGATGGCTGTTCTTTCCGGGAACGGCATCACTGCCGTCTTCGCAGGCGGAACGGACCGTCCGTCCATCCGTGTCCGGGGAGGACAGGGGAGGAAAGTCTTCGCGCCTGCACGGCGCTGTCGTGGGTTCACTACCGCTCGCTCCTGTTGCGGGATTCAACAGCGCGCTGCTTATCAAGCTCGCAGCTACGTTCGGCGGCATGAGCGTGCTTCTCTTCGGCGGCGGATATGTATTTATTCCCCTGATCCAGCGCATCGTGGTCGACAATTACCATTGGGTAACGCGGCAGGAGTTCATAGACGCCATCGCGCTTGGACAGGTGACGCCGGGCCCGATCCTGATCAGTGCCGCGTTCATCGGTTACAAGGTTGCCGGTCTTGCCGGCGCGACCGTCGCTACCGTAAGCATTTTTACTCCGCCGGCCCTGCTCATGCTGCTTTGCACCCGTTTTCTAGACCGCATCAAGCGGTCCGGGGGCATCATGGCGGGCCTGCGCGGCATCCGTCCTGCGGTGATCGGGATGATCGCCGCTGCCGGCGTGACGGTCGTGCGAACGGCGCCTATCACCTGGACCTCGGCCCTGATCTTCGGGGCGGCACTCGTCGCGCTGCTTCGGTTCAAGGTAGAGACGGCATGGATCATCCCCGGAGCGGGGATCGCGGGGCTGCTGTTGTACTGAACGTCGCCGGTGCTTCTCGAAAAGAGACGCTCCGGCTCCTTCACAAAAAGCGTATTCAAGGAGGTGCTGCTATGATGCCTATATTCATGATCGGGACCCAGCGGTCAGGGTCGAACCTGCTCCGTTTGATGTTGAACCAGCTGCCTGAGATCGCGGCGCCCCATCCGCCGCACATCCTTCAGCGGATGATGCCGCTCCTGTCGAGCTACGGCGATCTGTCCGACGACGAGAACTTCTCCCAGCTGGTGGACGATGTCTGCCGACTGGTGGAGCTGAACCCGGTGCCCTGGGAAGGGGTGGTCCTGGACAGAAATGACATCGCGCGTCGATGCAGAGAACGGAGCGTGGCGGCCATTCACGGTGCCCTGTATGATGTCTGTGCAGAAGCCAAGGGAGCGCTGACCTGGTGCTGCAAGAGCCTGGCGAACATCAACTACGCCGCGGAGATCGAATCGTACTTTCGCTCACCGAAATACATTTATCTCTATCGGGATGGACGGGATGTGGCAGTCTCGTTCAGCAAGGCCGTTGTAGGCGAGAAGCATTTTTACCATATTGCCACGGAGTGGGCTGCAACCCAGGAACGGGCCATAGCGCTCCGGGAGAAGATAGGGCCGGAACGATTTCTCAGCGTCAGCTATGAGGAGCTGACGGCATATCCCGAGCGCACCGCGCGGCTCCTCTGCGCCTTCCTCGGCGTCACATTCCGGGAGTCGATGCTTGAATTTTACGGGACCGAGGAGGCGAGGCGGGCCGCCACATCGAGCGAGCTATGGAGGAATGTGACCAATCCGGTGATGAAGAACAACAGCCGTAAATTCCTGAGCGAGGCGGACATGAACGACATCAGCGTCTTCGAGTCCGTGGCGGGCCGTGTCCTTGATGCCCTCGGTTATGTTCGGGCGGTAGTACACACAGGAATGGAGCAGGTGTACAGCAAGGAGGAGATCGTCGCGTTCGACGACGAGAACCGCAGAAGAAAAGAAGCGTTTCGCAAGCTCATCGACCCGGCCGACCTCATGCGAAGAGATCTCCAGTCCGGCCTGCTGAAATCCGTCAAAGAGCGACTGACCCGGGAACGGGCAGCGGCAATGACCGTTCCTCCCATCGCGTTCGTCACGGCAAGGACCTAGGAGCCGGGTATAGGTTCGTTGCGCACAAACTTCTGTAGTTTCTGTCGCACGTGCTGTTCCGCATATCCCTGCCGTACGTTTGCTTTAAGTGGTTGCCTGGCACGGGCAAGACTTACGGTTGGCAAGGAATGTCTCAGGGTCTTGCGGCTTGACGTGATCTCTTCCTTTGCTGTTCTCGCCTTTGGTATTGCCCTCCCGCGCATTGAATCCAGGAGCGAGCGCATTCCCCGCAGCTTGCTGCGGAGAGCTTCAATGCGCTAGCGTTCTATTCCCTATCACCTGCCGCGGTAATGAAAAGAAACCTGGCTTCAAGGACAACCAAGACAGCACCAACTTCCAGGACATGCTTCTGCTCGTTTTATTGAAGGGAGGTAGCTGCATGCCGGATGCTTCACTATTCGTCGATTCGTCCGACCGTACGGAGCAAACGAAAAAAGAGCGAGGCATCCTTGCCCTAGAGAAGTTTGTGCTCCATCGTTCAAAAGTGTGTACTTCAAGCACGTATCATAGTATAATAACGTCATGCATGCACGGGCCGGACTGGGTAACAGGACCGGATCATACGTGACCGTTGGCCCGGAAAAATCTCACGATAAGGAGCTGCCTCTTGGCAAAACCGAATTTCAACTTTCAAAAACGACAGAGAGAAATAGCAAAGCAAAAGAAGAACGAGGAAAAGAGGCTGCGCAAGTTGGAAAAGGGCGCCGCGAAGCCGGAGGACAGCCAGGCCGAGCAGCCCCAGCCTCCGGTCGAGGAAGGAACGAAATAGCGACGAAGGTAGATGCAGGGACGGCAACGTCCAGGCCGAAGAGATCAAGAGCGTTCAAAACGAACATATGAAAGAGGTGATGACGCATGGCACAATCACGGCAGGGCGCAAAGAAAGAAGTGAAAAAACCGAAGAGCAAGAAGAAGTAGCTCCGTGACTGAACGACATGGGGGTCAGGACCGTCAAGGTTGCCGCCGTCCGTTTCTGAGTGGTTCGGGAACAGGTGTATCTGGCCTAACAAACGAAAAAGCCGGCAGGGTTGAGCTCCTGCCGGCCCTTGTTTTTTCTGCACTCATAGGCGGGAGGTTGTTTCAAAACATACCCGCACCTATCGCCTGTCCTGTTTGTCTCCCTGCTCCCTCTTCTGCTTCTGTTCACCAGGCTGTTTAACCGGATTCCTGATGATGACCTTTGGCTCGTTGGAACGTTTTACCGGAAGGCTCTCAGGCGCTTGCTGCCTGAACACCGACCCCTCCCGCTCTTTCACCAGCTTTCGTTCGCTCTTCAGCACCTCAGGGCGGTTCTTCTGGACCCGTTCGGGCGGCAACCGCAGCTCGCTCCGTTGCTGGACCAGAGGCGGCGTTTCCCGCTGCCGCTCCGTTCTCACTCTCGCCGGTAATTCGCGCCGCGTTTCAGGAAATGACTGACGCACCTGCTCCCGCTCGGGAGGACGCTGACGCTGTCGCGCCTGGTCCCTTGTTTCGGGCGGCACCAGGACAATGGGACGCGTCGGCCGCACCTGCGGCGGTGTGACGGAGATGTCCCTCTTGTGATCTCTCGGCAGATCAAGGAACGGGTTCCCCTCGGTCCTTACAAGGTCCCGCCGGCCGGTCCCGAAGGTGTCGCGCTTCACGACGGTGACGGCGTGGCCGTGTCCGGCGTTCACGTAGGTCCGGTTCACCACGACGGTGTTGACGTTGATCGTCGTGATGTTCACGCTTGCGGGGCCGTAGTAGCCGTAGCCGTAATAGACCTCGCCGGGAGCCAGCGGCACCCATGCCACATAGCCCGGTGTTACGATCCAACCCACGAAGCCCGGACCCCAGTACGCGGCACCGGCAACAGGAGGCACCCAGCACCAGCCGCGGGATGCGGTAAAGACCCAGCGGCCATAGTGGTAGGGGGCCCAGCCCCAGGGATCGTAGGCGATCCAGACATAGTTTCCCCTGACCCACACCCATCTTCCCAGCGTGTAGGGGGCCCAGTCGACAACGGTCACCGCGGGGACCCAGACGTAGCCATAGTCGCTCACATAGTCCCATTTGCCGTTATTATCGAAATCAGCGGAATACTCATGCAGCTCGTCTGGGAGATAGCGGGCGCTCTCCCCCCAGGTAGTCAACTGCTGGTCGCGGGACCTGTTCCAACGTTCCCACTCGTCGGGGGCGTCGATCGGCGCGAGCTCGGCGTCCTTCTCCCCCCGGATCGTCAGGGTTTTCCCCGCGCCTACCCGCGTGGCTCCCGTTCTACTCTCGACGGTCACGTAGCCCTTGAGCACCGAGAGTTCGGTGACGCCGTCCTCGGAGACATCGAGCATCATGACGGAGTTGTCGTAACTGCGGACCGACGACAACGGTGTATCTATCTGGACGGTGCTGATCCCGCCCCGACGGTTGTTGATGTAGGCGTGGCCACGGTCAAGATAGAACTGCGCCGCTCCCTGGTCCGCGTTCAGGACGTCCAGAGCTGTGCTGCCGTCGCCCCGCACGAACACACCGCCGCGGATCTGCACCTCCGCCTTGCCCCCGTCGGGGACCCACAGCCGGTCCCCTTCGGCCAAGGGGATATTGGTCGTGGCTTCGGTCCAGTCCGTGGTGTCCTTGATCAGGACCTGCACGTCACCTTCGATGAGGCTCACCCGCATCAGGCCCATATCGGAGGCAAAGACCGCCGCGGGGATCACTAAAAAGATCACGATCAAAAGCAAGTAATGGGTAGAACGCATGGGAGGCCTCCTGGAAAGTGTCGGTATCATACTGCATACTTAGACACCGCTCCTGCAATTCAGGTTACTCGAATAACCTAAGAAAACATCATTAATTTATTGTGCCGGCGACGGGCTCTGATAGAGCGCCGGCCCCGGGAAAGCGGGGATTGTGCTGACGTTAGGATCGCGGTCGTAGCGGGTTGGGGAACGGGACCGGGGAGCATTGATGCGTTCCGCGGAAGCTGCGGGGAAGGTATCTATTTCTGGATATGCAGTCGGGGCGTTCGCTTCGTCGGGCCCTTACTTGAACATCCTCTGGAACAGGCCGCCTTTTTTCTCGTCTTCCTCCCGTTTCTGCCTGATAAATTCCAGACTTTTGAGCGCCGTTTTGTTCTTCGAGTTGAGGCGCAAGGCCTTGTTGAACTCCGATTCGGCGAGGTTCACGAGCCCTTCATCGAGCAGCATCTGGCCCTTGAGCGCATAGGCGATGGCATGCTTCTCCCACTGCAGGGAACGGTTGACCAGGTCCTTTGCCTTTTTTATGACCGAGAGATTGCCCTTGTTGGCAGGATTGTGATAGAGCGCAACCGCCAGGTATACCTGGTATTCCTGCTTATCGGGATTGAGGTTCACGCAGGTCGTGAAGGTCTTCTCGGCGCTTTCATACTGGCCCTTTTCCAGCAGTACCTTTCCTGACTGGTACTGGACCTTTTCGAAGAACTTCTTCTCCTCTTCCCCGGTCGGGACCTTCGAAGCGAGGATGGCGTCGTAATTTTCCTTGGAAACGACGTCGGACAGTGTCGTGTAGGCATTCGAAATGAGGGAGAGGAACTCTTCGGCGAGCTCCATGACCTCGCCGGAACTGGCGAAGAACTTCTCAGGTCCGAATTTCCGCGTAAGCTCGAAATAGGCCTGCTTCAGCTTCGCGAAGGAGAAGGTCTTCGCTGTCATCCCCAGCATCTCGTAATAGTTCTTGTCCTTGATCGCCTCCCACTGGAGCTTCAACTGCGTCTCAAGGTCGGAAAGCCCTCCCGCTTCTACGGCAGCCGGAGCGGATTCCGACAGTATCTCCAGATGTTCGATCTCTTCGGCAAGCTCGCTCAGTTCGCCGCCCAGGTCCTCGAAGGTCTCCGCTTCACGTTTCGGCTGCAGCAGCTTCCGCTCCCTGATGGGAAAGGGCGGCGCGAGGTCCGACAGCTTCGGCGTCGGCTGGTAGGTGAGGAGCTTCAGATAGTCAAGGGTGTACAGCACAATGGCGGTGTCGTCGGTGTCGAAAGAGCTCACGATCCCGGAACAGGTCGACTCGCCGTTGATGAGGTCGAAGAGCTCGGTCCCCGGGAGCGCGTCGGCTAGATGGTTCTGGTATTCAAAGAACGCGGGGGTCTTACTGACGTAGAGGCTCCCTTTTTCCTTGAGGAACGCGCTGAGCCTGCCGGACGACAGATGGGCCTTGAATCCCTGGTAAAAGATCGTGGGCATGAAGGCGACGGCCGCTGGAACAGCGCGGACCCCGGTAGAAATTCCTTCGAAGAGTATGGTTCCGGTCTTCCAGGAAAAGCAATCGATCAACCGGTCATGGAGGAAGCGCTGGTTCTCGTCCTGGAACCGGGCGAGTGTCAGACACCCCATTTTGATGAAGAGGTCGCGCGGGTCCGGGCCTCCGTTCTTTCGCCGGTCCTCGTATTCCCGCAGCTCCGCGTCGTTGACCAGGTTCTTGCGCGCCAGATAGTTCCCGAAATCATCGTCGGAAGGAGAAACCTCCAGATCAACGGCGGCTCCGTCGATGAACGAGAAGCGGCGTGTTTGCTCTTCCCGGGATACGTTAAGGAAACCGGTGATCCGTTTGAACAGGAGATAGAGAAGTACCTGCTCAAAGGGCGTCCGTTCCAGCGTTCCCTTGATGGCGGGTGGTGGTGTTGCAGCGCCTGGTAATGGCGGCGGGGGCGCTGCAGGTTGAGGGGACAGCGCTGGAGCGGCCTCAGGCCGGGCTTGCGCGACGGGTTGAGGGGCCGTTGCGAGCGCAGCTGCGCGGGCCTGCAGCGTGGTCATGATCTGTACGTAGAGGGCCTCGGAGTGGAAGGGCTTCGTCAGAAAGGTGCGCACCAGCAGTTCCCGCTTCAACTGCTCGATCTCGGCCGCGTCCTGGACGATGCCGCTCATCAGGATGATCGGGAGGTCCCGGCCCGCGGCGCTGGCCCGAACCCGCCGGCAGACCTCATCGCCATTCATTACGGGAAGCCGGATATCGACGAGGAGGAGATCATAGGTCGTGCGCGAAAAGGCGTCAAGGGCCGCGCCGCCGTCCGAAGCGATGTCCGCTTCCAGGCCTTTGTGCAGCAGGTAATGCCGGATGATGATCGCTATCTTTTCGTTGTCTTCTACAATAAGGACTTTGGACATATCATCAGTTCCCAAGTGTGCAATATACCATGATATAAACAGGGAAGGGAAGTGCTGAATATGCAAATAATCATGTCTCGTTAACCCAAAAGAGGCAATAACACAAATTCCACCAAAAAATTTAATATAATTTTGCTTGATTTTTAAAAGGGTAATTGTTACTATTCTCCACGCTATAAAGGATTGGAAGGCGTTGTAATTGAGCGGTTTCGTAACTGTGCATATCTTGTTTCGTAATCTGTTGATTAAGCCTGGCCGTTCTGTACGAGTTTCTGTTCTTGCCATAGTCTCTAGCATCTCATAACTATCGCCTTACCTTAATTACAATCAGAGCAACATACTCCCTGCCGGCAGGTTGGCAATGGAAGTGCTCGAACAGGGAAAGAGGGAGGTTCCTACCGTGCTTCAACAGGAAGAGATCAAGTCCTTAGATACGATTCTGAACGATGTGAAGGGCCAGAGAGGGATCCTTATCGCGGTGCTTCAGCGGGCCCAGGAAAAGCTCGGCTATCTTCCCGAAGACGCCATGACGTTGATCGCCGGCGAACTTAAGCTTTCCCTGTCCCAGGTGTACGGCGTCGCCTCTTTTTACAAGCACTTCCACTTTAAACCCCGCGGCAAGAAGATCGTTAAGGTCTGCGCCGGGACGGCGTGCCATGTGCGCGGCGGCAAGGCCGTGCTGACCGAGATGGAGCACCAGCTTGGCATCAAAGAGGGAGAGACGACCGCAGACCGGGCCGTGACCCTCGAGACCGTGGGGTGCGTCGGCTGCTGTGCGCTGGCGCCGGTGCTTACGGTCAACGACCAGGAGCTGTACGGCGAACTGACGCCCAAGATGGTGGACGATATCATTGCCTCGGTGAGGAGCGAACATGGAACTCACGTTTAAGCGGCTCGAGAACGTCAAGGAGCTCAGGGCCCTCAGGGCAAAGCTCAAGAAAGAACATCTGGAGAAGGACGCGCACCGCGTCCGGATCTGCTGCGGCACGGCCTGTCAGGCAACGGGCTCGAACAAGCTGATCAAGGAGTTCGAGGCGGAAGCCGCGAAGAAGCAGGTGCCCCTTGAGATCGTGAAGACCGGCTGCCAGGGCTTTTGTCAGCGCGGTCCGGTGGTGATCCAGGACCCCCAGGAGATCTTTTACCAGAAAGTGAAGGTCCCCGACGTTTCCGGGATCTTCTCGGAATCGGTGCTCCGGGGCATGCCCTACCGCAAGCAGCTCTACCGCGAAGACTCCCTGGCCGATCCCAATGTCGTCGTCAAAGACATTCCCTTCTATAAGAAGCAGAAGCGTCTGGCGCTCCACCGCAACGGCGTGGTGGACCCCTGTAATATCTACGACGCGGTCCGAGAGGACGGGTACGAGGGGCTAGCCAAGGTTTTGACCGACCATAAACCCGACGATGTCATCGACATCGTCAAAAAGTCGGGCCTCCGGGGCCGGGGCGGCGCGGGATTCCCTGCAGGGCTCAAGTGGGAGCATACGAAGAAATCGGGCGCCAAGATCAAGGCCGTGGTCTGCAACGGCGATGAAGGCGACCCGGGCGCGTTCATGGACCGCTCGCTCATGGAAGGAGATCCCCATTCCGTGCTCGAGGGCATGATCATCAACGCCTATGCCATCGGCGCCCAGCACGGCTACCTCTATGTGCGTCACGAGTATCCCCTTGCGGTGAAGAACCTTGGCGTTGCCATCCAGCAGGCCCGCGCCCTCGGCCTCCTGGGCAAGAATATCCTGGGCAGCGGCCTCGACTTCGACTGCGAGATCAAGGAAGGCGCCGGGGCCTTCGTCTGCGGCGAGTCTACGGCGCTCGTGGCGTCCATCGAGGGCCAGCGCGGCATGCCGCGCCCCCGTCCTCCGCGCCTCTCCGAAGCGGCTGGCGGCCTCTGGGGAATGCCAACGAACCTGAACAACGTCGAGACCTTCGCGAACGTTCCGACCATCTTCACCAAGGGTCTTGATTACTACATCTCCATCGGCACCGAAAAATCGAAGGGCACGAAGGTCTTCGCCCTCACCGGCAAGATCAAGAACACCGGCCTCATTGAGGTCCCCATGGGCATCACGCTCCGGGAGATCATCTTCGATATCGGCGGCGGCATGCTGAACCCCGATAAGGCCTTCAAGGCCGTCCAGACCGGCGGCCCGTCGGGTGGGTGCATCCCGGCCCAGTTCCTCGACTTGAAAGTTGACTTTGACACACTGGCGGCCGTAGGCTCTATCATGGGCTCCGGCGGCATGGTGGTCATGGACGAGGACGACTGCATGGTGGACGTGGCCAAGTACTTCCTTTCCTTTACCAAGAGCGAGTCCTGCGGCAAGTGCCCGCCCTGCCGCGTCGGCACCTGGCAGATGTACGAGCTCCTTGACAAGATCACCTCGGGCGGGGGCGAGAAGGGCGACATCGAGCGGCTTGAGAAGATGGGCAAGATGATCGTCGCCACGTCGCTCTGCGGCCTCGGGAACAGCGCACCGAACCCCGTGCTCTCCACGATCAAGTATTTCCGCGAGGAATACGAGGAGCACGTGAACGACAAGTTCTGCCGCGCCAAACGGTGCCAGGGCCTGGGCATGTTCCGCATCCGGCCCGAGCACTGCATCCTCTGCGGGCTCTGCAAGACGGCCTGCGCCTTCGACGCGGTCGTTGAGCTTCGCGACCGGTTCTACATCGATCAGGATTACTGCACCAAGTGCAAGGCATGCTACGGAGTCTGTCCGACACAGGCCATTGTCGTGGAAAAAGGAGGGGCCCATGTCAAAGCAGGAAAGTAAGTGCCCCGTCAACATCACCCGTGCCAAGCTGGCGTTCTTCTACAATGACGACCCCAAGACGGGCATGTGCTCCAAGTGCCATCCCTGCAAGCTCGGGATCTTCGACGCCATCAAGATCATCGAGGCCATCCAGTCAGGCCGGGGCAACGCCAGGCACGCGGCCCAACTGGCCCGTATCGCGGCTGACGTGAAGGACGGCGGCATGTGCAAGAAGGGCAAGGACCACGCCGACATCCTGGCCGCGTTCCTCACCCAGCATAAGGACGATCTGCTCCGCCACATTGCGGGCATCTGCTCGCACCGCGAGTGCACGGCCCTGGTGACCTATGAGATCGACGCCGACAAGTGCACGATGTGCGACAAGTGCCGTGAGGTCTGCAAGGACTTCGCCATCGAAGGACAGAAGGCGACGGCATTCAAGGGAGGATTTACGCCCTACCGCATCCGGCAGCGCCGCTGCTCCCATTGCGGCGAGTGCATCAAGGTCTGCCCCGAGGGCGCGGTGATCGTCGTGGAGAAGGCCCGGGAACTGGACGTGAAGGAGCCTGTGCGGACCCTGGTCTGCACCTGCGACGTGAGCGGCAAGGTCACCGGCAAGGAGGCCGTCTGCTCCATCCACGATATGGCGGAGACCATTTCGCCGGCGAAGTGAGAGCAGGGATCATTGCAAATTGTAAATATCAAATTTCAAATTTTCAATTTCCAACTTAGAATTTACAATTCAGTTTAGAATTTCCGGAGGCTGCTATGACGACGAAGAAGGTGAACATGGAATTCGACGGCAAGGCGTACCAGGTGCCCGAGGGCATGACCCTGGTCGATGCCGCCGCGACCGTGGGAGTCCACATCCCGAACCTCTGCCACATCAAGGAGCTTCGCGGCGTGGGCGCCTGCCGGATGTGCATGGTCGAGGTCGAGGGCCTGAAGACGCCCGTGACCGGCTGCACCACCCGGACCAAGGAAGGCATGAAGGTCCAGACGAAGACAGCGAAGGTGGAGGAGATA
>Ga0334722_10001516_pt1 | contig 28824 bp, 32 predicted proteins | sample C3_bottom_MG_FD_207210 | JGI IMG/M metagenome (GOLD analysis project Ga0334722, IMG submission 207210) | Sediment microbial communities from Yellowstone Lake, YNP, Wyoming, USA - C3_bottom | ecosystem: Environmental > Aquatic > Freshwater > Lake > Sediment | place: USA: Wyoming | collected... | reverse complement strand
GCCAAGGCTACGGAGGACACGATTCTTAAGTGAATCTAAGGGCACCAAAAACTGGGCCCATAGCTCAGCTGGTTAGCAGCACCTGACTCATAATCAGGGGGTCGCTGGTTCGAGCCCAGCTGGGCCCACCTTCGCCCTCCGAAGCTTTAGCGTAGGAGGGCTTTTTTTTTACCACAATTATTTCACCGGAAAGCTGCAGAAATTTATTTTCTTTTTATTCCGATATCGGGCAGGAAAAAAGTGAGAATGCCAATAAGTGGCAGGAAAGCACAAACATGGTAAACATAATCGATGCTGGTTTTATCAGCCAGCATTCCGAGTAAAGCCGATCCCAATCCTCCCATGCCAAAGGCAAAACCAAAGAATAATCCCGAAATCATTCCTATCTTACCGGGAATAAGTTCCTGTGCATAAACCAGAATTGCTGAAAATGCAGAGGCAAGGATCACTCCAATCATAATACTTAGTATAGTGGTCCAGAAAAGGTTGGCATAAGGCAACAACAGTGTAAAGGGCGCGACCCCGAGAATAGAGAACCAGATAACATACTTCCGTCCCACCCGGTCACCAATGGGCCCGCCCAGGAGTGTTCCGGTGGCTACTGCAAAAAGAAACAGGAAAAGATGCACCTGCGACGATTGTATCGATAAATTGAACTTATGTATGAGATAAAAAGTAAAATAACTGGTGATGGATGCCAGATAGAAATATTTTGAAAAAATAAGGACAAGCAGAATTACCACGGACCAGGTAACTTTTGTTTTCGACAAATCATGCCCCTTTATTATTACGGTGACTTTTTTCCGCATCCTGTTCATATGATGAGTATACCATCTGCCAACATTTAAAAGCACAATTATTGCAAGCAGTGCAAGTATGGAAAACCAAAGGATGCTTGACTGCCCAAAGGGAACTATGATCATAGCTGCAAGTATTGGCCCGAGTGATCCACCCAGGTTGCCACCTACCTGGAAAATGGATTGGGCCAGACCCCTGCGGCCGCCCGAAGCCATATAGGCAACCTTCGATGCTTCAGGATGAAAAACAGACGATCCTGTTCCGATTACACCTACCGAGATTAAAAGCAAAGCATAATTTTTTGCCTGAGAAAGAAGGATTAACCCTGAGAGCGTAAAAACCATACCCACAGCAAGAGAATAAGGTTGCGGTTTACGATCGGTATACAACCCTATAAGCGGTTGAAACAATGAGGCTGTTAACTGAAATACAAGTGTAATGATCCCTATTTGCGAGAAGTTAAGGTGAAAAGAATTCTTAACTACCGGATACATGGAAGGGATAAGGGACTGAATGGTATCGTTAAGAAGGTGAGAGAAGCTAATGGATAATAAAATGGAAAATATTGTTTTCCCTGCTATATCGCTGGCTAAAGCTGCCGAATGTTGATCGTCGTTATTTTGCATATTTCTGAGAACAAATGTGACAAAAATAAACATCATTTGGTAACGTGCTTTAAATCATGGATCTTTTATATTAAATATTGACGCCAGCTTTTTACTATTTTTGTCCCTGTCCGGATCATAAATTGAATCGGGGCTGAACGGATTTAAAGACTATGATTACCATTCATTCATCGCCACTTCAGGGATTTACAGATTTTCGATTTCGTAATGCCTTTCAACAGTTTTTTGGAGGAATCGATCGATATATGGCTCCATATATAAAAATGAATGGAAAACAGGAGATAAAACCAGGCAGCGAACGCGATATATTACCTGCAAATAACAGATCGCTTGATCTTATTCCTCAGATAATTACCAAAGATGCCGATGAATTTTTGTTTGTGGCAAATTTTGTTCAAAAGCTTGGATATAATGAGCTGAACTGGAATCTTGGCTGTCCATATCCCATGATTGCAAAAAGAGGAATGGGTTCCGGTTTGCTGAGTATGCCGGAGAAGATTAACGAAATTCTTACCAGGGTATGTGCTGAAACAGATATTCAGGTATCGGTAAAAATGCGATTGGGCTATGAAAGCCCGCAGGAGATATTACATGTCTTACCTGTACTGGAAAGATACCGGCTGGCAAATATCACAATACACCCCAGGATAGGGAAGCAGCTGTACAGGGGAGAAGTTGATCTTAATGCCTTTGAAGAGTGCCTCCGACAAACCTCTAATGTAATTTTTTACAATGGTGATATTACTTCAGTCCAGAACTTTCGGGAAATGAAAGAGCGTTTCCCAGCCATCAATAATTGGATGATAGGCAGAGGCCTGATTGCTGACCCCTTTTTACCCGCTATGATTAAAGCCGATAATCCTGCTTATCCTGAAAAAAGATACGAAGTATTTAATTCCTTTCACGATGCCCTCTTCTCTTCCTATGAAGAGGCATTATCGGGACCAAAACATCTTCTGATGAAAATGTATTCTTTCTGGGAGTTTTTTATTCAATCTTTTCCCCACACACCAAAAGGTCTGAAAAAAATTAAAAAGGCTCAAAGCCTGAATGTGTACAGGGAAGTGGTTAAGCATTTAATATACAACCAAGCTGTTAATAGTTAGCTGCACTAAATATACCATCCGGTCATTTTCTTTACACACTTTTACGCTTTGCTAACCTTTTTTAGATGATATTCAAACAATATCGTATCTGAAACAGTTATTTAATCATCAGTTGATCTTAGTTGTACAAGGATTAATCAGTATCCTGAATTTAACGGTTTTCTATTATTGTAAATAAACTATTTTTGGTACCTTTATGCTTATGATTCAATTTTTTACATACAATATATTAATGCCTGTTACTAACCTAACCCTCTACTCAAATGGAAGAAAACACAAAAAATGAACAAACTAAGCCTGAAAAGGAAAGTTTACTGGACAAGGCAAAAAAACTTGTAGATAAAGCTGATGATTTTCTGGATGAAAAGGTCGGAGAAATCAAGGAGACTGAAGCATTCAAGAAAGTTGCAAGTACTCTCGATAAGGCTGAGGACTATGTAGAAGAAAGAATTGAGGATATAAAGCAAAGCGGTGTTAAAGAAAAATTGGAAGAATTGGCTGATAAAACAGAAAATAAAGCAGAGGAAACTTTATCTAAGCTGAAAGAGTTTGGTAAAAATGCGTCTGAAAAAACAGCTGATAAACTTGAGGACATCGCTAAAAATATCAGGATAAAATCCGAAGAAGATAAAAAATCAGAAAATACCTGATTTTCTTCCGGATTAAACTATCTGATGATGATCCGATATTTCTTTATACAGAAGGTGAAAGCACTGGTTCCCTGGCAATCCAGGAAACCACTTCCCTGAATATTCACATCTTAACCTCTTACCTCTAACCCTGACCGCTATGAGACTAATTTCTATTCTGTCAATCTTAATCTTAGCAGCCTGCGTGGAAATTAAGGCGCAGAAACCTATATTGATCTCAGAAGATAGCATTCTATTCGGCAAAAGCCGTAATCCGGGTATTTCAGTATATATCCCTGAGGGAAACTTTAAGAAAACACTTAAGGCATGGAAGAAAGGAATGGAATCCGGTACAAGATCAAATTTGATGACCGAAAGGGGCGAAATGTCAATTTTTGGGGCAATTATTAAAGACATAGATCCAAATCCATTAAATATTTACAGCAAACTGATAGACCTCGATACTGTTGTAAAACTCTCAGTTATATTTGAAGTCAACAAGGATAAGTATATTGAAAAATCGACCGGAGAAACGGAACTTTCAAAAGCAAAAATCTATCTTAAAGAGTTCGCCCGGTTGTGTTATGTTGATGTAGCTCAGGAACAGGCAAATGCGGAAGAAAAAAAACTGCATAAGATTGAAAGGGATCTATCCTCCCTGGAAAGGCAGAAAACAAGATATCAGAAATCTATTCAGAAAAATGAGAGCAGGATTATCGATGAAAACGGAAATATTGAAGTTCAAAACAATGAACTGACCCGGTTATCAGCCGAAATAGTCGATCAATATAAGCAGCTGAGCTCCACAGTAACCAGCGATGCCCAGAAGGAAAAAAAAGATTACATAAAAGAGCTTAACAGAACAAAAAGGAAAACCCTGAATTCAATCAGGTCATCCAAAAACAGAATTGACAAGGCACATAATGAAATTAATAAGGCCAACCTTGAAATTCCTAAAAACGAAAGAATGCAGACCCAGGTAATGGAAAAAATTACTAAGCAGGAAGCTGTTTATCAACAATTTGCAGACAAGGTGAATACTATAAAAGCTTATTGAGCTGTACCCATTCGCAGTAAAATCCCATTCAACAATGAAATCAATCGTAATCGGAGCAACAGGGCTGGTAGGTAATCTTATTCTTGACGAACTTCTGAGAGACAATGATTTTCAGGAAGTCAGGATTTTTGTTCGCAGGACTACCGGCATTATTAATCCTAAATTGAAGGAATTCATCAGCCCCCTTGTAGATATCAGCAGTTTAATCTCTGACATTCAGGGTGATGTATTGTTTAATGCTCTGGGCACAACAATAAAAAACGCCGGCAGCAAGAAAGAACAACAGCGGATAGACAGAGACCTGCCAATTGCCTTTGCAAAAATTGCTTCCGAAAACGGCGTTAAGCTGATGCTCAATGTATCAAGTGTCGGGGCTGATATAAAAGGTGGCTTTTACCTTAAAACAAAAGCCGAAATGGAAATTGGCACAGAAAAATACTTCCCGGGCAATGTTTATCATTTTCGGCCTTCTTTTTTAATGGGAAACAGGAAAGAATTCAGATTCGCCGAAAAAATTGCTTCGGGATTTATGAAGATAATAGATCCCGTTCTTTCAGGGTCATCCAAAAAGTACAGAAGCATGCCGGTGGAAAAGCTTGCGAAAGCGATGGTAAATGTGAGTAAAAATCCAGCTGGAAAACCAATGATAATGTACTTTCCTGAAATAATGCAATGTATTTAGTTTCGGTAACAATAAAGATCGAGCTGATTTATAAGGTTGTCACCTGAATTTAAGTACCTATTTCCTGTAATGGGAATGTTAAGTCATGAAATTCTGACTCCTTTCAGTGAGAATAATTTATAGGCTGATCTGAAGGCAAATCCTTATTTTCTCAGAAGATTATTCAATTATCATATTTGAATTTTACAATTACAACTGAAATGAAGAAGCCGATCCACCAACTTTTTATAATCTGCCTGCTGCTTTTAATAATCTCTGAATTTTTACAGGCAAATGTCAGACTTCCTGTCCTGGTAAGCGATGGAATGGTGCTGCAGAGGGATACAAAATTAATAATCTGGGGCTGGGCTGCTCCCGGCGAGAAGGTGCAGGTTAGATTCAATAAAAAATCAGTCAGCACCATAACCGGGTACAATGGCCGCTGGAAAATTGATTTGCCTCCCATGAAAGCAGGAGGATTTTATACCATGGATGTGAAGAGGATTAAATAGAATTGTCTGGTTCAAAAAAGAAATCAACATGCCCGTATCTATGACCGGGAAGCCTGATAAACTCTTTCTCGGACGTATTGTGGATGCGGATAATGTTTACGTGAACGGAGTGCTCTCCGGGTCCATTACGTATCAGTATCCTCCAAGAAGGTACAACTTTCCTGCCGGCTTGCTGAAACCTGGTAAAAATCTTATTGTGGTCAGAGTGACCAACAATACAGGTAAAGGAGGATTTGTTCCCGACAAACCATATTTTCTTGTTGCAGGCGCAGACAGCATAGACTTACGGGGTGATTGGTTATATAAGGTCGGACAAGTATTCATGCCTGTAGTTACGGGATCAGGAATGGGTTCTTCGACGGTCTCGATGCAGAATGAACCAACAGGACTATATAATACCATGATAGCTCCGCTAATCAACTACCGGATAAAAGGTATTTTATGGTACCAGGGTGAAGCAAACACGAACAGACCCACAGAATATCAGCAGCTTTTGTTTGCACTTATAAATGACTGGAGAAATAAATGGCAGCAGGGTCCTATCCCTTTCATCTTTGTTCAGTTACCAAATTTCATGGAGGAACAATATCTGCCATCCGAAAGCAAATGGGCAGAATTACGAGCCGCACAGCTTAAATCACTTTCTGTGACAAATACAGCAATGGCAGTTACAATTGACGCAGGGGAATGGAACGATATCCATCCGCTGGAAAAGAAAGTTGTAGGTGAAAGATTAGCACTGGCAGCGCGGAAACTGGCTTATGAAGCTGGAAAAATTGTGTACTCGGGACCCATTTACAGATCGTCGGTCAGGGTACTAATGACAACATTTTATAACTCATGGATTATAAGATATTTGTACATTTAGCTCAGTTGCTAGTCTCATAAGTGATCTATGCCTTTGTGCTAAAAGTTGTTCTTCATATTTTTGGATTCCATTTTCCACATACTCTAGTCCTTTTACCATAACTCTTCAATATAATACTGCGAGCTTACGTGCCACTGATTTTATGGCTATTGATGGCCCTTTTCTGGCTCTAAGCTTTCTACCAAACGCACCCAGAGCATTGTTTTTATTTGTTATTATACTTTGAGCTATCTGCCTAAATATTTGCCCTGCTTTTGGTCGGCCTGCTTTCCTTTTATTCTTCTTGGTTTTGCCCGATGAATGTTGCCCTGGAGAAAGACCTAACCAACTGGTAAAATGTTTTTCTGTTGACCATCTGGATAACTCATTTCCAGTTTCTGAAAGTAATTGCATCCATGTATAATCTGTTATTCCTGATAATAGTGTAGCATCCTTACCACCAAATATTTTAATCAGGGAGGCCCCGAGATTATCAATATCAGGCTTATTGTGTCTTATTGGCTTACGTGGACCTTTAAGTTTTTGATCTGAACCTCCATCACCCATTCTTTTAATTACCTTATCCAACATTTTGTCGCACTGCTGGATTTGGTTCTGATAGAAATTGAGGTCATTGACATGAACAATGCCGTTAAAACAGGGCTTTCTGTTATTGATGCTTCTACGGCGATGGAGGGGAATGGACCAAGTGATGGCAAGCTAGTTGACATGGGGCTGATTATTGCAGGTACATGCCCGCTCGCAACCGACATGGTTGGATCGTTATTGATGGGATTTGAATTAAATGAGGTACCGGCTATCGTTCTGGCGCACAAATCAGGGATGGTTCCGGCTGCACTCGATGATATTGAAATAGGCGGATTGACAATAGATCAGTGTAACCGCAAGTTTTTGAAACCGGTTATTTATAACTGGATCAATATTAATAAGTTCTGGGGAGTAAAAGAATTGTGAGAGATTTATAATATTAACTGGAGTAGCTCAAGCTCTTTCAGAGGAAGTCCCGGGATTTATCAGGTCATATCCGGCTGGACTTATATTTAAACCAAGTAAAGCCTTGATTTTTTTAATTATCAAGGCTTTAATATTATCTACTGCCTCCACATTACCCGAGGCAAAACAAAAACCCCCCGAATTTTCAGGGGGCTTTGCAGCAGGTCAGGATGTTTCTGATTTCATCCGGAGTGCCGCTCTAATCTTCGTATATGTGCTGTTTCAAAAAGAGTCTGTTTCTGTTTTAATATTATGATATAAAGTTAATACACGAGAATACATTTGTCAAGAGGTAAGTATCCATTAAATGAGGAAATTGCCTCGTTTTTGCACTTGCTGATCAAAGAAAAAGTGATGAATATAAACAGGAAATTTCTGATGATATTTAAATGAGGGCAATTCGTCAAAAACAGGTCAGAATATATGAGATAAAAAGATAAATTTCCCTATGACTTAATATATTCTGCCATATGTCATTAATTATATGTATATTAATAAAGGTGGTTTAATTTTATATCAGAATTCCCGATTTTGACGAACTGAATATTTTAAGATACTAAAATTCTGTATTTCAGCATAATTTCATACTTTTTGTAATGAAACTCATATATAAAACATCAGAAAAGAATGATTTATATATTAATAACTGCAACAGGTTAAAATTCATTCTCAGACTTTCCGTGAGACTCCGCTTTTCCTGGAACAAGGTGAAAGGTACCCGGCGGGATTGGTTGTGAAATCAGGTTATTCTGAGAAGTTTTTTTGTATATTCTTGATATTTAGTAACTTTATTGAGATCAATATATTAAATTCTATTCTATTGATAATTGGTGTTATACAATCATCCTGTCCGCATTTTAAATCTTCTGATGATGAAAAAGTTCATTTTGATTTTCTCCTTATTCCTGTTCTTTTCTTGTATAAATTCCTTTTCACAATAAGAATGCTTACGAACGCGGTCATTATTCAGAACCAAATTACACTGGTGAACAGATGAGCTTTGCATCGGGAGTACAATTAAATAAGTACTTCGGAAGGTTTGTACTTTCACCTTATGCCGAGTATAATATCGGCTATAGAAACCATATTCCGGGTTATAACATAGGAGTTTATTGCGGGGTGCATTTCCTGCATAAAAAAAGAGAGTGATCCCGAATGTGATCACTCTCTTTTTTTTATTTTACCGGTTCAACAACCATTACGATAAAAGACCCTGGTTTTACAGTTGGTCGCGGCCTGGGATTATCAGCCGTTTTCTCAGGCGTTGGTCCGAATTCAGCTGTTGGCAGATATATCCGGTGAGTTTTTGCGCTGACTGAGATGGTTCTTGAGCCGGCCATGGTAGGTACATTCGCTAAAAGTTTAAAAGAGTTCGGATTCTCTTCCTGTACAACAGTAAGCACTCCTTCACCGCGAGAGCTATAAGCGCGTTTCAGACCCGGGTCGGATCCGGCGCCATCAACAACAGCCTCCGGTAGGTACTGTAGCTACTACCTTGCCTGTTTCCGCATCAAGAATCACCATGAGCTTATCCGTTGCACTGAAGAGACGATGGTTCTCATTGTCAAGGGCCAGTCCGCTCGGTCCTTCTCCGGGACTTATTGACCATGTCTGCTCCACTTTCCATGTTTTCACATTGATCATACAGATCTCACTCTTATCTTCAATATTAACATAAACTTTCCCTTTGCCATCACTCACAGAAGATTCCGGTTTTCCTGCAAGAGGAATCGTTTGTATTACTTTATCTGTTTTAGCGTCAATAACTGTTGCATTCGATGATCTTCCATTCCATGTTATAATTGTTTTACTGAATGGCTCATACATGATTGCATCAGGATTTCTGCCAGTGACAGGAACCTTTTCAATAACTTTAAACTCTTTGGTGTTAAATACTGTCACATTACTGTCAGCGCCATTGCTGATAAATCCCTTACTGAATTCAGGTACGATTGCAATACCATGAACTCCATTCACGTCTGTTATGGTCGCTATACTATTACCTGTACCCAAATCAACCACATTCACCATTTTTCCGTGAGAAACATAAAGCAGTCAGGTGGCATCGTCTGCATTAAGATAATCCCAGAAACCATCTCCTTCTAGGTGGATCTGTTAAACAATCTTATAATTCCCAGGCACATTTTGGCCACTAAGACCTAATAATGACAGAATAAGACCTGCCATAACAAATACTGTTCTTTTCATACTTCAAATTTCTATGCCGATTAAATATTAATACTGATAATCAAAGAATTCGTTTCTATTCCAGACTAATCATAACAATTCACGAGGCAAAGAGTTCTTATTTTTCGTCCTGTGCGGCAGCATATTTTTTGGTAAATACCTTTTTGACATTTTCTGAAGGATTCTTCTGACTGAACGCCTGTACAGACACAAATGCCAGTGCAACGATAAGAATAAACGTGTTTTTCATACTTTTCTTTTTAGACTAATAATGCAATGTAAAGACATATGGTAATTCCTGAAAATTACTTTTTAACTATGGCATCTTGCAGAAATATCCCGTAAACAGGCATTAAAGTTATGTAAAAAGCTGAGACCCCATATACATGGTTCTCAGCCTAATCCTCAACCTCAATTTTATTGAGTCCGCTTTATATAGTTTCTATCCGGATAAATCCATAAAAATTTATTCGTCCCTTAGAGCTTCTACAGGATTCCTTTTCGCTGCACGAAGGCTTTTCAGAATTAATGTAAGCAAACTTACTGAAAGTACCACAATTCCGGCTGCAACAAAAAACCACCATTTTAATTCTGTTTTATAAACGAAGCTTTCCATCCATTTATTCATTGCCAGGAGGGTTAAAGGACAGGCTATAATAAATGCAATTGCGAACCAGATAATGAATTCCGACGATAACATGAATAATATATTGCTTATTCCGGCTCCGGTTACCTTGCGAATCCCGATCTCTTTTGTCCGCCTGGCAATAAGAACAGATGTTACAGAGTACAATCCCAGACAAATAATTACAATAGCCAGTATTGAAAAAATGGTTGTCAGCTTCGCCTGGGTAAACTCCTTACGATAAGCAGAATTATATAAATCATTAATGTATTCGATCTGAAAAGGATATTCAGGCAATTCCTTTTCCCACACGCTTTTCAGATAACTTATTGCCTCATTCTTTTGTGCCGGATTAACCTTAACCATAAAGCACTGGTAAAAATCGGGTTTTTGAAAGAGGACGTATGGCTTTATCTCCTGCTTGAGTGTAGTGAAGTTAAAGTCACGGACAATTCCAACCACAGTTCCTCCGGTAAACATACCTGGCACCGGAAATTTAAGTTTGAAAGGTTTCCCTATTGCCTGTTCAGCAGTCCATCCAAGCTTCTTAACTGCAGCCTCATTTAATATGTAATCTTCTCCTTTACGTGCAGGATTAAAGGGTGTGAAATTTCTGCCTGAAAGAAGCTGGATCCCAAAGAAATCCAAAAAATTGTCCTCAACTGATAATATATAAAGCTGCCGGTCCTTGCGGTTTTCATCTATTGCCGGCGATTCGACGCTCCAGGCATCAACTGTCTCTCCTGCCGGCTCCTCTATTGTGGCTGTAAAACTTTTTATAAGGGGATTCTGCAGCGCTTTTTCACGTATAGCCTGATATTTCCCGCGAATTTCCCAGTTTTGTTTTTTAAATACCAGGATGTCCAAACTCATCTTACCAATACTGGCAGAAGTAATTAATTCTTTCTGCTGGTAAATAATTATTGAAGTTATCATCAGACCTATTGCCAGACAAAACTGTACAATCATCAGGATTCCGTAGGTTGACAGCTTAGGTATAATTCCGTGGGGAAATTCATTCAGTCCTGTCATTGACATCTGTCCTCTGATAATATTTTGAATCAGAGGCAGACTGCCCGATAATACCGATATTATCAGAACTGCAATTATAACTGGCCAGATACTAACCAGATCTCCATATCCGTTTGGCATCAGGCTGAGTCCGAAAACTGACACGGCAGAAGTCCTTACAAAGTCAAGTACTATGATTGCCAAAACAAATGCCAGCAATACATATATGCCTGATTCTGCCAGGGACTGGGCTGCCAATGACTGCTTATCTGAGCCGATTATCTATTGGACTTTTATCTGTTTCTGAAGTATCAGCAACCGTGCTTTATTGAGGTTATAATAGTTTACCCATGAAATGAGCAGAAGTATAAGTGCTATGAAAATAAACAGGTAAACATTTGTAATATTCCCGTTTGGTTCAACCTCTTTGTCCTTATTCGAAAATAGATGTATGTCAGAAATCTTCTGGAGATGTGGAGTAAAATCCATCTGATCATTATCTTTCTTAAGCCTGTCGGTAAAAGGCGTAAATGCAGCAAGAAGATCGCCTGGTTTGGTGCCTGCCTTTAACATCAGATAAACGTAAGCCCATCCCGGACCATCCAGGGGCCGGGCAACCGATGTGAGAACATCAAAATGTATATGAGAATTTGCCGGTGAATCAGGCATAACCCCCTTAATATTGAAAGGGGCCATTTTTTCATCGTATTCACCTGATAAGAAAATTATCTGCCCGACTGGATTTATTCCCTTAAAACATTTTTGTGCAAGAGACGATGAGATTACCGCGGAAAAAGGTTCTTTCAGCATTTCCCCCGGATCTCCCCCGCGGATATCAATACCAAACACTTTTAAAAAACCTGAATCTGTCGCAAATACCTTATCGGAGTAAAACTTATTGTCTCCTGCTTTAATTGCCGTATGAAGAGATGGTTCCAGCCAGACTATTTCCTCAATCTGGGGGAAAGTCCCCGGCAGTTGTGAAATCCATTGCTTCCAGCAGCGTGCAAGATGAAGGCGGTTCCCCGAGGTATTCGTTTCAAATGTGAGACGGTAAATTCTGTCTGCGGTTGTCAGATGTTTATCATAGCTAAACTCATTTTTTACCCAGACAAAAACAATAAACGCACAGGCAAAACCTATTGTCAGGTCAATTATATTAAGAACAGGGTAGCTTTTATCTTTGATAAGTGTTCTTACAATGAGTTTCCGGTTTAAACTCATCTGGTAATTTTTTTGGTATATTAAACAATCTTTTTATTTCTGAGGCAACGAGTGCTTTATTAGTTGCTGCCTGTTTCTCCGCTATAGCATCTAAGGATAATTTAACCTTTTGTTTTTATTTCTGATCATCATATGTACCATTATGATGCCATAATTTTATACGCCTGAAATAAAGCTGCTTAAAGATTAGAACGATCTTTATTTGTAAATATATTTTACACTTTATCGTAAAAGTATTTTACAGGGATTCGAACTAACCATTCCTTCCTGCTGAAAAAAATTTCAGGATAGCTTGTGTGTCTGAAAACCTAAACAACTGCTGTTTGTTTAACCATAATATCTATTTTTACAATGCATCAATATTGAATATATGAAAATTGTATCCTGGAACGTAAACGGAATTCGTGCAATAGCAAAAAAGACGTTTTTTAATGACCTTGAACTTCTAGGGGCTGATATCGTTTGCCTCCAGGAAACCAAAGCACAGGCTGATCAGGTTGCCGAAGCTCTGAAGCCTCTTAGTGGCTACCATCTCTATTCAAATTCCGCTGTAAAACCAGGTTATTCGGGAACAGCAACTATTTCAAAGATCAAGCCCCTGAATGTTACGAAAGGTATTAACAGGAATGAGCATGATACGGAAGGCAGGGTATTGTGCCTTGAGTTTGAATCCTTCTTCCTGGTAAATGTTTATGTTCCGAACTCAGGTTCTGAACTTAAGAGACTAGGCTACAGGCAGGACTGGGATAAGGCTTTTTTTGAATATCTGAAGATCCTTGAAAAGGTCAAACATGTAATTGTGTGTGGCGACCTGAATGTTGCTCATAAACCTATTGACCTGGCCCGACCCAAGGCTAACTATAATAAAACCGCAGGTTACATGCAGGAGGAGATAGACGGAATGGACAGGGTGACCGGTGCTGGTCTTGTAGATACATTTCGCCGCTTATATCCCGATGAAGCAGAAAGATACTCATGGTGGAGCTACAGGGCTGGTGCAAGATCGAAGAACATTGGCTGGAGGATTGATTATTTCCTGGTAAGTGAGCCTTTCCTGCCATCTGTGAAAAATGCATTTATTCTGGAAGAGGTAACAGGTTCCGACCATTGTCCGGTAGGAATTGAGATTAAGGTTTAGGTTAAGGTTGAGAGAAATCCATATAGCTGATTTCTCAGCCTTAATCTTAGCCTCAGCATGCTAAGCAAGAAAGCAAATATTATATTCAAAAATAGATTTCCGTAATGATATTTTCATCGGTTATACCCTTGTCTCTCAGGATATGATAAACCTCGTAGATCATGCTGTTGTTGCCGCATAAATAAAATAACATATCAGATTTGACCGGGTATCCTGTAATGAATTTTGTCACCCTTCCCTTGAATCCATCATTAGTTTCTTTTGAAGTACAGAGAATATATCGTCCCGGATCATACTCAATCTTTTCATATGCTTCATTCTGATGCCGGACTCCATGAATGAGTGTATAATTAATTCCGGGATATGACCTTACAAAGCTGTGAAAGGGGGAGATTCCTGTCCCGGTTGCAATAAATACCAGTTTTCGGGAAAACATATCGAATTTTTCGATCCCGAACGATCCAAACGGTCCGTTAACCTGCAGCAAATGCCCTGTTTCACAGTTTTTTAGCCGTGGTGATACATTACCTTTAATAACTTCTCTCACCAGTATTTCCAGGTAATCATCCTTTTCCCCGCTGTAAACCGAGTACTCCCTCTGATCCAATTCTCCTTCCAGTCCAACAATAATGTGCTGGCCTGCTTTAAAATCCAGACCACCGCGATCGAGTCTTATAACAAAAGTACTTTCGGTTAAATACCTTATTTGAGTTATTCTATGCAATTCAGTTGAAACAACAGATTCAGATGCTTTATTTTCTGTATACACGTAAAGTTTAGTTAAGCTTGAACAATCTAAACAAAAAGCTTCAGCTAATGTTCAAAATCAACAATATAAGCACACTGTATACATAGTTCAGATTAATCGGCAATACAGACAGAGCGACAGATTCTGTGAATGTAACTTTGGTGACAGAAATAAAAAAACATCCACCCGAGTCATGCTCAGATGGATGGATTCAACCTAAAACTAACAAGTAAAACTCTATCCTATATTATGCTACTTAACCTTCCTTTTTATTTTTTGAAGTAAAGTTCTCTGAACCAATTATTTCGCCAGAATGGGATGAATAATTTCCATATTTCATTTTTCTGAATAATCCCCTTTTCAATCAGTCTTATCCCATCAGTTATCGGACGATAAATAAGCGCCCATAGGACCATTAAGATGGCAAAGGTCATGGAATTAATGAATTGAAATTTTAATAATAAGAATATTCCTAAAAGTGGAATTGTGATCGACAGATAATATACCAGCAGGTTTTTCATCAGTAAATAGTTAGTTATTATATCATGTAGAATGACACCGGATTGTGACACAAAATCTTAAACAATATTGAGAATTCCTCCTTATTTGGACACATTCTAAACAAAATACAGGTGACTCTGCCCTGAAATTCGGTGAAACAAAACTCAGATCGGTGGTGGAATTTAATATTACTTTAACACCTGATTCACCGGCATTTGGATCAATGGAAATTATTCCGTTTGGGTTTGCAGATGTACTTACACCAATAATTTTCCCAGCCGGAGTAATCGTAAAAGCGCCATCAGTGACTATCGACCATTCAGGATTACTGGCGGGATAATAAATAATCCTGGATCCGTCCTTGTTCCACGTAGGGTAATATGAAGGCTGGTCAGAAACATAAGCCGGAAAACAGCAGGATCCGTCAAGATTCATAATGTATATATTCCACGCCGAATTTGAAACTGCCGAATTCAGAAGAGAACAGGTAATTTTTGTCCCATCAGGTGATATTGCAGGTTCGGTAATAGAAGTTCCAAGAACAAAGCCGGATGTTGAGATTTTATCAGCATCAATTACATATAATGATGACAGGCCAATACTGAATTTTCTTTCGAACAGGATCTTTCCGCCCCCCAGCTCCTTCCATGGAATATTGTCACCTAACTGAAGCATCTTCTTAACCTTGAAAGGACCATCATCCTGGGGAGTAGTATCTGCAGTGTATTTCCTGCAACTTATCATTATCACTGATAAGAATAACCCTAAAAAGATCAGTATCCTCTTCATATAATGAGTTTTTATACTGTGTTAAGAGAATCCTCAGTATTCCAGACATATAAATTTACAAGATATATCTGTTTTAAGCAAAGAACTCTAAAGGATCTTAAGGACTAATACGAATTTTCAATTTGTACAACAACCCTCCTGTTCAGAGCTCTCTGTCTTTCATCAGCTCCATCATAAAGAGGCTGCCTTTTCCCGAAACCTTTGTAATTAAGTCGGGTTGAATCTATACCATTGGTTATAAGCCAGGTATATACTGAGTTGGCCCTGTTAACAGATAATTCCTGATTGTATTCCTCTGTACCTCTGTCATCTGTATGTCCCGATATGAGCAGATTGATCTCCTTATCACTGTTTAGAAAACTTAAGAGTACACAAAGGGTACTATCTGCATTATCTTCAAGCCTGTAACTGTCAAATGCGAAGTTCAGGTTTTTTAAAACAATCTGTTTCCCTGATTTAAGTTTGTTAAGATCCGTTTCAAATACTGGATGCTTATCGCCCGAAGGGATACCTATCGAATCATGGTTGGCAATTCTGGTATTACAGTAACACTCCATAGTGTCTGTAATTTCATGCAGATCAATATTGTCAATCAGGTAATACGCTGAATTCTCAATCCCAAATTGAGTTTTTTTAATATTTCCCCGTTGAATCGCCTTTTGAATCTCTTTTGTACAAAACCGGCCTGTTGTTATATGCTGCTCTCCGCCTTGTGCAACAAACCAGCCACATAATGTAATAAACTGATCACTATTAACATTCCGTGTCGTAAGTATGACCTGGGGAAAATATGTACTCTCGTCTGTTTCATTAACCATGACATTTTCGTGTGAGAAATAAAAAGCGAGTCTGTTCACTGAATATCCTGAATAAGAAGATAACGCAACAGAAACTTTCAGACAATACAACTTCCCCCTTATCAATGGCTTTGTAAGCTCACCTTCAATATATTCAGAGTATGGCACCGAATCTTTGTACAAACCAAGTCCTGCATAACTGTATTTCCCTGGAAGAGAAAAATCAAGAAGATAGTAACTGCTCAATACGTCAATCGTACGAATATCGCTAAGATAATCAGGAGTATAATTCCCCGGTGCTTTCCAGAATGGAATCCAGTCCTCAATTTTTGAGCGTCCGTCATAAACAACCGGAACCGGTTTATAGTAGAAATAATCGAATCCCGGATTAATCACAAGCTTGTCTCCAACAGTTTCCGGCTCTTTCAGTAGCGTATCAATAATTCCATTATGAAGTGTAATCTTCCCGGCGGGTTGTGAACCGATGTAGATTTCCTTTTCCGAATTCACAAGGATGCCTTCTTTGTAATAATCATCACGGTATTTTACACCCTGTGCATTAAAATATTCCCATTTCCCATCCGGCAGGTCTTCAGGATTTTTATCCCTGATAAATTTATAGTTTTCTATTCTGCTTAGCTGCCCGTTAGGATACCAGTACTTCCATTCATTTTCCTTTTTTTTAATCTCGCCATAATACGAGAATTTTTTTGACAGACTTTTTACATCATAAAAAATCGAATAGGAATGGACAGAACCTTTAGAGTCCTTCATCCCGTTCTTATAATATGTATTTATCTTTTGGCTCTGCGCTGTAAGATCACAGCTTACGGATAATAAGATACAAACTACCAGGCAGGACGCTGCAGCCTTCATAATGTGAATAGTAATGAAAAACTTATATGATCCGTATTGTTTATTGATAGTCAAAATCACTGGATAATTTCCGTTTCCAGCTTTTCTTCATTGATCGCCCCGTTTTTTATAGAAATATAATAAACATTGTTATTCTCATTGATTGTCAGAGCTTTAATAAACTTACCGTTCTGAAAAAGCACACCGGCCATATCGTCAATTGCATAGCCCGGAAGCAGCTTCTTTTCCAATATAAACTTCTCATATAGGGGTTTCCTCGCCGTTTCACTGGTAAAGTGCGGACAGTGGCTGGCATCAATAAAACCAAGGCAATCAACAATTGATAACTCTTTCGGCCGGGAATCTGACAACCCGCTCTTAAACCAGCATAACGATCCTGCGCTGCCTCCTGCAAGAATAATCCCCTTCTGATACGCTTTTAGCAATACGGTATCTATCCCTTGTGCCTTCCAGATCCCCATCATATTCAGTGTATTCCCTCCTCCCACAATAATTGCATCCATCTGAAGCAGATTCTCTTCAAAATCAGGCTGTCCGGGCGTTGATACAACAAAGGCTCTCTGTACACTGGCTTTTACCGGAAGTTTCGAACACAATTTAAACCAGTAGTTTATTTCATATTGATTATCTGCACCGGCTGTAGGCAGGAAACAGATTTTAGGGTTGGTTTTCCCTGTCAGCGAAATGACATACTTTATAAAAATCTTGTTCATCGCTCCGCCATATGCAAAGATTGTTGGAGTTTTGACAGGGGTGACGCTGATCTGGCCAATGCTGCATACCCCGATTACAAAGCAGAGTGAAAGAGTAAGAATTATATTTTTCATTTTCATTTCCCTGGTTATTTATCTCTGGTATAGCAGTCATTCTTGTTTACATTGGTTTTTCCGCCATAGAGGGTATTTGTAAGTCCGATTTTAGATGTTATCCTTTCCGTGAGAATCTTTGAGTAGGGTTGTCCGGTAACCTTTTCAATAATATACCCCAATATAACGAAATTAGAGTTGCTGTATTCTCCTTTTTCTCCTGGCTGAAAATCAGGTTTGTTCTTTGAAATGACGGCAATCATCTCATCCTGAGTCTTCGGCTGTGTCATATAGGTTGTATAATCAGGATCATTAGTGAAATTATGAATCCCGCTATGATGATTAAGCAGGTTTCCGATTGTAATTTCCCCGGCATTGGGAATAGCGGCGAAAAATTTGTCGAGAGTGGTGCCGATAGTGATTTTTCCTTCTTCAATCAACTGGAATATCATTGTTGTTGTGAACATCTTGGAGATAGACCCGATCCTGTATTTCGTATTTGTTGAAGATGGTTTTTTCTCTTTGTCATTGATCAGACTGAATCCGATAGCTCTGCTGTAAACAACGGTTCCGCTTTTTGAGATTGCAAGGCTTCCCATAGCTTTATTCTTTTCCGAAAGAACATTTAACAAACTAGCCATTTTGGGTTTATTTTTCATTTTGTGTTATTAAAATTTATTTCCCCGGAATATTCGCGAATTATTACCAAATCTAATCAAAAAAATTAAGCGAAAGAAGCAAGATTGAACCAGATAAAGATTTCACTGTATAATAGAATTTGTCACGTCACAACGTGTGTCGGCATGCATTGAAATACCCGGGTATTTTGGATACCATGATCCCCCGGTATTATTTCTTATAACTGAATTATCAATTCGTATATTGCCGGTATGATCGTTTGTAACAAAGAAGACTGCAGCACCATAAGCATTGACCGTATTCTTTTCTATCAGTGTACCCAGAATCGTCAGGGTCATGGTATTACCATCATTATAGATTGCACCGCCGCTGCCTCCTCCCGGTGTTCCTGTCTGTGAAGGATTCCCTCCATTGCCTGTGGCTCTGTTGTAAGAAAAAAGGCTGTTTATTATAGTCCATGAAACGCTGATACTGCTTATTCCTCCTCCGTTTGCACCAAAATTTCCATACCCCTTGGCGCCGCCAAATGTACAGTTCACTATATATACCGGCAGATTATTATATTGACTGAATACCCTTATTGCCGCACCACCGACATCGGGACCCACGCTGGCGCAGGTATTATTGAAAAACCGGCAATTGACAGCCTTAAAACGTCCACCCCTGACCCAGATTGCTCCTCCGCCATCGTACTCCGTTTCCGCAGTTGAATTACCGTCGGCAAAAGTCAGATTCTGAATTGTAAGCCGGGGGCTCTCCTGATCCTGACAATGAGATGTTGTCCAGTGCTGATTCTGATCACAGGTATTCATGTAAAGAATCCTTGTCTTTCCATTGCCGCTAAGAGTAATTAATCCGTTACCGTCAATAACAATATCCTGTTTTGCATCGTTAAAGACTTTTGCGGGTTTGCTGAGCTTAATAGTAACCGGTTCTGGACCGCAATTGAAAACTATTTTCCCTCCCTGTGCGACCGCATTGATAAATGCCTCTTCCGTACAGCTCCCCGGAGTTCCGTCGCCAATAATATGATCGGGGTTTGTAACATCCTCCGGACCTGCCTCAGCAGGGACAGGAGAATTGCCGTCAGGATTACCTGCTGGAGGTCCATCCTGCGGATTTGCCAGAGGATTATGAACCTGAACAGTAGCTCCGGTCTTATCTCCCTCACAGCTGAGAACGAAAATTACCAGAATCAGGTAACAAAAGAATGTTATCCTGCTACAGCTATAATATCTTATTGTTCTGATATTTCTCAGGTTTATGAAAATCAATATTCTCCTTCCTCTTAAACTTTAGCAGTTGAAAAATATTGTATTAAAAACCTTTAATGTAGTATTATGCACAGAAACTATTGTTCCCTTCAGGAATATTTCCTTACTATCCTTACGTTTTTCTGTGCACAAAAATATGTGATACCATCAATGTCTGTCATATCGAGGACTCTGAGTTCAGTATCCTCAAGGTGAAAAGCAACAAGTTTCTTCGTAAGGTATCTGTTAGTTTTTATATCTATAAAGCTATAGATCCTGTTTAAGAATGGGATACTCGATTCTATTCCATGCTCCACCGGGTCAAAATGTCCGTCATGTTTAACATTTGTGTTGCGGGAATCAGAAAAAAACCAGTTTTGTTTATCACTATCAGCAAAGCATCCGACCAACAAACTCTTCAGAGGAAGAATACAGTAGACACTTTTAAGAAAATCATTTAACTGGCTTATATGATTAAGCTGCTTAAGATTAAGCAGCACCTTAACATCTTTCATCTCATCGGGTTCATAATAATAGTGACCGGAAGAAGAAAGCACTAATAACTTCAAATCATCGTTCAGATTCAGCCGGCTCAGATAATTTGAAAAATCAAGAGGAATTCCGGTAACAGGTTTCCCGGTGATTGGCACCATTTCAGGTTCGTGAACTGAAGGTGTACTTTTGTAATAAGCTACTCTTTTTTGCCGGTCGCCGTCAATATCATTAAATGAGGTATTTCTTTCCATCGCTGTAAGTATTTAACTTGTAAATATTTTACAGACAACAAGTCTATCCCAAATCCGGTCACTAATTTTTCCTTCGATATAATTGATTTCGTACTGATCTGTTTACAAAGCGATTCCTTCAGATGAATTACTCTCTTTACTTATTCGATATTCAATTCAATTATATAAATGACCATATGGTCTGATTTCTTTTGTCTGATTAAAAAATAAACTACTTTTATAGGACATTTGTTCAAAAAGCAGATTAAGAATTTCATTATTCTCTTACGAAATTTATGAAATGGAAGACAAACTGCTCTATAAAATCCATATTTCTGGGCGCGTTCAGGGCGTAGGATTCAGATGGAGTGCTGCAAATGAGGCACATTCATCAGGCGTCAATGGCTATGTAAAAAATCTTCCTGCCGGAAGCGTCTACATAGAAGCAGAAGGGTCTGTTGAGTCACTTAACCGCTTTTTGGAATGGTGTAAAAAGGGCCCTTCTTTTGGATATGTTGACTTAGTTACATTCGAGAAATGCCCCGTTAAGAACTATAAGGAATTCCGGATCGAAAATTAAATATATAACCTATGTATTTCAAAAACCTTCTCAAATCAGTTATTCTACTCCTTATTATCTCTGGGTGCTCTTCTGAAAAATCAGGATGGAGGCCTCTTTTTAACGGAAAAAATCTTGCCGGATGGGATACGTATCTTGGACCAAAATACGATACCCTTCTTAATAAAACAGATTCTATTCCTATCGGACTGAATACTGATCCGGCAAAGGTGTTCTTGGTTGTAGGCCTGGGTAATGAAAATGTTATCAGAATCTCCGGCGAGAATTTCGGCGGTATTTCCACAACTGATGAATTTGAAAACTATCATCTTCAGTTGCAGTTCAGATGGGGGGAATTAAAATGGGCTCCAAGGAAAAAGGCTAAAAAGGACAGCGGATTAATGTATGATGCAGTCGGCCCTCATGGTGCCGACGGTGGATACTGGATGAGATCTCATGAATTTCAGATAGAGGAGGGAGACTGCGGAGATTACTGGGCCTGCGCAGGAGCAATATCTGATGTCAGGGCAAAAAGAATCCGTGAAAATGAATATGTTTATGATGAAACCGGCGATTTAACAACATTCAGTACTAAAAGTCCTTCCGGCAGGTATTGTATAAAATATCCGGACGCCGAAAAACCTTCAGGAGAATGGAATACCCTTGACCTTTACTGCCTGGGAAGCACAAGCATCCATGTGGTCAACGGGGTTGTAGTTATGGTTCTCCATAATTCCCGCCAGATTGAAGGGACAAACGATACCCCGCTCATAAAAGGAAAGATCCAGATCCAGTCAGAAGGATCGGAGGTTTATTACAGGAATATTAAAATTTGTTCGATAGATAAACTTCCAAATGATATTCAGAAAGGTAAAATGAACTAAACGGTGACAGACAGGGTCCTCGCTTTCTGATTATTTCTTCTTCTTACCCCATGTAAGATGAAATTGCAGGCATGTATTGGCATCAACATTTACAACTGTATTCCAATACTCGAATCCTGTCTGATCTTTAACGCTTAAGGTGTAAGCATGCGTCTTAACTTTCCCGAGGTCCTCTGTAGCGGTTATAGAACCATTCTGCCCGCAGTTAGGAGCTGAAGTCCAATATACGCTTGTTGCAGAGGAACCAACAATCTCAGTGTTAAGATAGAAGGTAAGAGCTGTGGCACCATCAGCTATCAACCCGTTTGAAGCAGCCTGATCGAACCAGAATACAACAGCTCCCTCGAACCTGCAGCTGCCATCATCTTCCTGTGCAGTTGGATCATAATACTGACTGTCTTTATCCATACAGCCCTTAATCTTGTTGTCTTTTTTGCAACTGCCGGTTGAAGCCATACCAAGTATAATGATAAGGCTGATAGTAACCGATATTATTCTTTTCATATAATTGATTTTTCAATTAGTCTTTAACACAACGAACGCTAAAACCGTCCTTTTTAAATATTTCACTGTGTGTAACCACTGTAGTATCTCCGTGAACCCATCTGCTCCATGCAGCTGCCAGTGGGCTGCTGCCACTCTCGGTACCTGACCACCATCCGCCGTAAGCACCCTGTCCGCTGAATGTCCCGTCAATAGCTCCGCGCATACCCGCCGGAAGTGCAGTAAATCCGCTTGCATTGGTGGCATCCTTATTAGAGTAAATCCAGTTGTTGGTTCCGGTTTCTTTTAAATTAGAGCCAGCCGTGTTTCCGCCAAGGTTATTAATAAGCAACTGCCATTCTGAATCCGAAGGCACATGCCATCCTGTGGGACACAATTTCCCGGTATTAACGGCAAACCAGCTGTAGTAAGCACCGTATATGTTTTTATAAAGAGTATCATTGTCATTAAACCAGCAATATGCCGGGTCAACTACATTTGCCCAGAGGGCAGCAGTTTTTACCTGAGGAATTGCAGTCCCGTCATTCAGCCTTGTTGTTTTCAGATTTTCAGCCATCCATGTCTGTATACCAATGGGGATTGTCTTATATATCATTCCATCAATGTCGGTCAGAGTTCCATATGTCAGGTTATTGTTGAAATTCACTGAGGCAATCTTTGTTGTAAACGTAAGGTCACTTCCGTAAACCGTCGAAGAACTGTTGGTTGCATAAGCCCTTACATGATAGAGGGTTCCGAATTTGAGTCCCGAAATCGAGCTCTCAAACTGCCCTGTGCCAGTGCCATCGGCTGTTTTTGAATCATTGATCGTTGGATTTGCATTTGTACTCCAACAAACACCGCGGGAAACAACCTGCCCTCCTCCATCCTGCGTAACTGTCCCCCCTGTTGTAGCTGTTGCATACAAAACCTCAGTAACAGCGGAGGTCACAACTTCGGGATCCAATACTATTGCTGCTTTTTTCTCACATGAAACAAAAATGCTGATTATCAGAATAATCCCCGATAATCTGAAAATGGTCTTCATCTTGTTTAATTTATGTCCGAAATAATTGAATCGTTTGTGAGCAAACGCATAACCTAACGTTATTATTTTAATTTTTCAAAAGATAATACCGTTAATTCCAGTATGTTTCACTCCACTTTAAACCAGTTAAGGCAGGTTTTGTTTATAATTTCTATTTAGCTCCTTCCCAGGGAACAAGTTTTGATGGATAAAAATTAATCCCCATTGCCTTAAATCTTTCCCCCTGGCGGGCAAGTCTGAACTTATATTCATCCCAGTTCCTGTCTGAAGCTGAAGTCCACCCAATTTCTGCAAATCCCGGGAAACGGGGAAAAATCATGTATTCCATATCCTTCAGATTTGTAATGGTTTCTGTCCATAAGGCTGCCTCAACTCCCAGGATATTTTCTTTACTGACTCCAGGGATATATTTTACAGGGTCCCAGATATAGGCACTATCAACTTCAATATAAGCTGCCCAGTGCAGCCCAAGTTTTGTGGTTTTATCATATTGCATATCGAGATATGCTTTTACTGCAGGCGACATCAGAATTTTTGCACCCTGACCGACAGCCAGATTCGCATTTTTAACACTGGCCCAGTGCTGTGCAACAACATTTGGCTTAAGCGTAGCTATAGCAATATCATCCCAGCCAAGAACTTTCCTGCCATGTGCAAGAACAATATCCTGGACCTTATTAATAAACGGAATATAGTCTTCTCTTTTTGTGGAATGCGATTCGTCACCTCCAATATGAATATATGGACCGGGAGTTAATGCAGCAAGTTCTCTTACCACATCATCAATAAATTTGTAGGTAATATCAAGATTTGTACATAACGTGCTGAATCTTACTTCAATTCCGGTATAAAGATCAGTAGCTTTTCCGCTGCAGTTTAGTTCTGCATAAGAAGATAGTGCAGCATTGGTATGGCCGGGCATATCAATTTCAGGAACTATGGTTATATATCTGTCTTTTGCAAACTGAACTATGGCAGAATATTGTTCCTGGGTGTAATAACCGCCATTGCCGCCGCCAACCTGAGTGCTTCCTCCATGTTTTGCAAGTTCCGGCCATGATTTTATCTCAATTCTCCACCCCTGGTCATCAGAAAGATGGAGTTGCAGGGTGTTCATTTTATAGTATGCCAGGTATTCAATGACCCTTTCAACATCACTAACTCCAAAAAAATGCCTCGATACGTCAAGCATTGCCCCGCGATAAGAATATACAGGATAGTCGGTTATTGTACCTGACGGGATATCCCAGGGATCCGGTTGCTCTGAAAGATATTGAACTACCTGCCTCAACTCTTTTGTTTCACTGCTGATATATACAGATGCTCCGGGTTTCAGGGAAAAATAACTGCCGGTGGCTGTTACTGATACAGGCTTTGGTATTAAACCGGCTTTTGTAAGGTCGGAAGCGGAACCGGCCTGTGCGGATAGCTGGATACACAACATTATAAGAGTCAGTAATGCTGTGCTGGCGAAGTTTTGTTTTTTGTTTATCATGTTTCAGGAAATTATTTGCGATTAAGATATAGAATAAAATTATATTTCTCCTTTTTAAAACATTGCTTTTAATTTACTGTTAATTTACCAGTCATATAAAAATACGACTCCCGGGTTACATGACAAATATTAACGATTTTTCTGAGGCAACTGTTGATCCCAACCCTTTTATTCAATTTGAAAAATGGTATGGAGAACATCTAGAATCAGGAACAGAGATTCCTGATTCTGTGACCATTGCTACGGCTGCCTCCGATGGACATGTCTCTGCCCGTACTGTTCTCCTTAAATATTATGACGAAAGTGGATTTGTTTTCTATACCAACTACTCCAGCAGAAAGGGTTCACAACTGGCTTCAAATCCCAGAGCAGCTTTGCTGTTTTACTGGCCTGAAGCCGGAAGACAGGTCAGGATTGAAGGTATTGTGGAAAAAATACCGGATGAAGAATCTGTAGCATATTTCTATACCAGGCCAAGAGAAAGCCAGCTATCTGCATGTGCCAGCATACAGAGTTCGGTAATCCCCGACAAGGAACATCTGAATGCATTATATAATTACTATAAAGACAAATATTCCGGACGGGAAGTTGAAAAACCTCACGAATGGGGAGGATTCCGGATTATTCCTGAATGGTTTGAGTTCTGGCAGAATGGAGAATTCAGACTGCATGACCGGTTGACATTTACCCTCAAAAAAAACGACTGGTTTCTCGAAAGACTGGCTCCATAATTATGTTAAACCAGATCGCAGGCATCAGGGGGCATCCAGTGAGCATCTTTCCCTTCCCATTTTATGTTACAGCCTATAGGATTTGTGAGTGGATTAGAAATTGGTTTTCCTGATGTCAGCTCCTCAAGAACAAGATCTAGATTATTTATAGTCATTTTTGAAGTGTCCCTGGGACTATCAACACCTCTGCCGGTATAAACAAGTTTCCTGTCCTCATTGAATACATAAAAATGAGGAGTTCTCAATGCCCCGTATTCCCTGGCAATATCCTGGGATTTATCATAGAGATATACCCATGGAAATTTGTACTTCTTCATCCTTTCAACCATATTCGGAAAACTGTCTTCAGGATATGTGTTTTCGCTGTTTGAATTAATACCCGCAAAACCCACACCCTGTTTGGCAAATTTCTCAGCGGTCTTCCTGGTTACTTCATCTGATCCGATTACATACGGGCAGTGATTACAGGTAAAAAAGATCACCAGGTATTTAAATTTTTTAAAATCAGAAAGGGAGTATTCCTTTCCGTCAGTTGCGGGAAGCTTAAAATCAATTGCTGCTTTCCCCGGATCAAGTGTAAATGCCATATCTCCTGAATTTTATTAATATCATAACAAAAAAAAATGGAAAAAGTTTCCTTCTCCTCCTCACACCTCACTCCTCATTCCTCACTCCTTCCGTGAATCGTGAGTCTTGCACCAGTAATTTATAATATTCTGTTTTAATAGTATAATAATTATCCTTTAAGAAATTAAATTATCAGGCTTTTTCGTTACGTTTGGAATCTGTTAATCTAATAATGGAATAATGAGTCCTAACCTTCTGTTTATTATCATCCTCTGCTATTTTTCCATTCTGATGATAATATCCCATTTTGCATCAAAACATGTGCATGATTCCACATTTTTTGACGGAGACAGGGCATCACCATGGTTTCTTGTTGCCTTTGGGATGATCGGATCGGGTATCTCTGCCGTTTCCCTTGTTTCAATTCCGGGAAATGTCGGAAACAATAACCTTTATTACTTTCAGTTTATTCTCGGGACAATTGTCGGTTACCTTTTTATTGCCTTCGTCCTTACTCCGATTTATTACAGGCTTAAGCTTGTTTCCATATATACTTACCTGAATATCCGTTTTGGTAATGTAACTTATAAGACCGGCTCCCTGTTTTTTCTGGCCTCACAATCCTTCGGTGCTGCTCTCAGGCTGTTATTATCAATAAAGATCCTGCAGTATGCATTCTTTGACGCTTTGCATATTCCCTACTTTGTAACAATCATAGTAGTTCTGATATTAATCTGGCTCTACACAAATAAGTCGGGAATAAAAACGATTGTATGGACAGATGCTCTTCAGTCTTTGTTCCTTATTACCGTTATTGTTATATCAATCATCACCATTAAAAATTCTCTGGGCCTTACCTTCGGAACAATGATTAAAACAATTGCCCACCATCCATATGCAAAAGTTTTTGACTGGGATTTCCATTCCGGATCCAACTTCTTCAAACAATTTGTAAGCGGTTTACTCATTACAGTTGCACTGGTAGGGCTCGATCAGAGTATGATGCAGAAGACGCTAACCGTAAGGAATGCAAAGGATGCAAGAAAAAACGTACTGACTTTCAGCTTTTTCATTGCTTTTGCGCAGACCATGTTCCTTGGACTTGGAATACTGATATACTTGTACGCTGAGCGTCATGGGATAGGTCTCACTGTACAGAACGGGAAATTTTTAAATACAGACGATCTGTATCCCCTGCTCACACTCAATTATTTTGGAAAGATCGGCGCCATTGCATTCCTGATCGGCGTTATTGCCTCAACCTTTGCCAGTATTGATTCATGTATTGCTGCACTTACAACGGCATTCAGCTATGATTTTGTAGATATCGAAAATAAGCCCCAGGAGATCCGGAAGAAACTGAAAAACCGGGTCCTTTTCGGAGTAAACGTTATTATGTTCCTCATTGTGATGTCATTCTGGAACAGTAAAGGCGCAATTATCAATACCATATTTAAAATCGCGGGATATACTTACGGACCAATTTTAGGGCTATACCTTACAGGGCTGTTTACAAAGATTAAATTTAAGGAGAAATGGGTGCCGGTAGCCTGTGTTTCTGCCGCATTGTTTACATATCTGCTGAACGGATTTTTTATACAGTCCTTTAATTTTGATTTCGGCTTTATGAATATTTTTGTAAATGCCCTCCTGACAATTTTATTCTTATTCATCATAAGAAAAAAAGAACAATGACACAACATGAAGGAATTACAATACGTCAGACCGGCAATCCTGAAGATTTTGCAGCATGTGCCTTAATGATGTCAAAAACCGATCCGTGGATCACTCTCGGAATGGATTATGATCAGTGTCTTATGGCATTTCCGGGAGAATGCAAGGAAATACATGTCATAGAAGCTGAAAATGTTGTTGCAGGTTTCATAATTTTGCAGACTACAGGAACCTTTTCAGGCTATATTCAGACAATTTGTGTCGATGAAGCTTTCAGAGGAAGAGGCTTCGGGAAGAAGCTACTGAAATACAGCGAAGAAAGGACTTTTAAGTATTCACCAAATCTCTTTATCTGTGTTTCTTCTTTTAACAAAGGGGCAATGAAGCTTTATTATGAGTTTGGTTTTAAGCTCGTAGGAGAACTCGAGAATTTTGTGAAACCGGGATTTACCGAACTTCTGCTTCGTAAAACAGTTGGTCCAAGGGTTGGATACCATGCAAAACAAAAATAATTCAGTACTTTATTCAAATGTAAAGGTCTGTTCCGGATAAATATGGCGAATTAATTTAAAACCTGTCTCTATGATTAAGTTTCTGTCTCTGGTCCTTTTCCTGCTGATTAGCATTGGCAATAGATCAAATTCTCAAATAACGGGGAGTAAACCATCAAAATCAGCCCTGATTTCCGCTGTCGACAGCATCCTTCAATCGCAGGTCAGCTTAGATAAAATCCCCGGTGCGGTTATCGAGATTAAAAAGGATGGAAAGGTTATACTTAAAAAGGCCTTCGGATTTGCCCAGAAGTATGATTACC
>Ga0334722_10001515_pt1 | contig 28826 bp, 18 predicted proteins | sample C3_bottom_MG_FD_207210 | JGI IMG/M metagenome (GOLD analysis project Ga0334722, IMG submission 207210) | Sediment microbial communities from Yellowstone Lake, YNP, Wyoming, USA - C3_bottom | ecosystem: Environmental > Aquatic > Freshwater > Lake > Sediment | place: USA: Wyoming | collected... | reverse complement strand
CACTTCGACATCGATGACGACAAGGCAACCGGCAACGGCTTCTTCGGGAATGTCTTCCACGCAGACGGTGCCGACCTGTTCGCATTCCATAAAAATTGGTATCTCTACACTCGGGCCATCAAAGGCTTTCCGAAGCTTGACCTCACATTTTGCCGGAAGCGACGCGCCCTCCTCCGCCATGGCCACCATACGTTCGGCTTTCAGAAATAGTGGACGAGGAAGGACAGGCACAGGAGGAGGTACTTGGGCTCTTGCTGTATCTGTCCCCTCGCCTGTGTCGTAGATAACAGTCCCTTCTTGGCCCAGTAGCTTTTCTTTGTTCTCGCTAACAGTCACCTCGAAGTTAGATGGAGTTCCATCCTGCTTCAGGGTTACTTTCTTAAAGATAAACAACCCATCAAGGCCAATTTCGGCCGGGCCATGAAGAGTACCGTCTGGCGCTTTAAGATGAACTTGCAGCCCGCGGCACGCTTCGGCAGTCAAGTCGGATCCTATGCTCGGGCAAATCGTTCCAGCGATGTTGACGGCAGGCAACACGCTAGTAGACGGATACTTGAGCGACAATTTGACCCTTTCGTTTTCGGTTGACATGGGGGAGAGCTGGGCTACGCAGAGCGCAGCGCCGGCGGCTACGCAATGATCGGGGTAATAAGGTTCGCTGACAACCGTTCCAAACTCCTTTGCGACGGCATCCACAACCCACTTACCCTTAGTCGAGCCGCCCACGAGCAAAATGGTATGCAAATCCTCCGCCTTCATTCCAGCGCCCTCAAGCGCGCTTAAACAACACCGGATCGTCTCTTTCAATTCCTCCTGGATTAATACAGCGTACTGTTCCCTATTGATTTGACTACTGAATTGCGCCTTCTGCCCCTGGTCGTCTACGAGGAAATTGACCTGAACGGTAACAGGAACCTTGTCAGTTTTCTGTTCCCCCAGGCGCTCCTTCACGCTTTCGGCTATCTGCAGCATCCTTGCCCTGCGGCCCTTATGTTCCTCATTATTGTCGTCGTAGGGGATGACTCTCCCCTTTGCTTTCAATTGATCCAGGATCCATTGCACAAAGGCACTGTCAAAAGTACAGCCACCCAGAAGATGGTCCCCATGGAACTTTCTCATTTGGATGACGCCATCGATCTTTTCCATCACGGCCACATCAAATGTGCCGCCTCCCAGATCATAAGTCATCACGCGCAAGGGATCCCGCGCGTCATTCAACGTGTAAGCCAAAGCGGCCGCGCAGGGCTCCATCATCAACTGTTTCGGGGTCACGTTTAATCCCGCGTCCTGGGCCGCCTTCAGCGTCTCCGCCACCGCATTCGGGGTGAAGTATGCAGGATGGGTGACCACCGCGCGGTTCACCTGCTGCCCAGTGGCAGTTTCTGCCGCCTCTTTTAAGTGGCGCAGGAAGTGCGTGGCCACCTCCTTGGCGGTGAATGCGCGCCCATTAAGCATCAACGTATCTGTTGTCCCGATACTGCGCTTGGAGAACATAATGGGGGCTTTGCCCTCTTCCGCCATCTGCTTGGCTTCGTCACCGAATACATACTGGTCTGGCTCGTCCGGATGCCACCAGAAGACCGAAGGAAAAGTTAGATTGCCGTTGGCCGAAGGCAGGATGGTAACGTCTACATCCTCCAAGTACTCAGCCGCCAAACGGTACTCGGGTGCCATCTTTACTTTGCCCTTCACCGCAATCACACTGAATGTCGTACCAAGATCAATGCCGATATCGATGCCCTTTTCCATAGTATTTAATCTCCTGCTTGTGATGTGTTATCTGTTAGCTGTCAAAAACAATATCCAGCGCCAAATCTTCAGGGTCGCCAGCCTTAACCAATCCAAGGTCTTCCCATGCTGGCAATGTAACAGCCTCAGGCCCAGGGGCGGGCGTGAACCATAAGACGGCTGTCGGATGGCGAAGCGGGATGGGATCTCTTCTTAAAGGCAGTGTGGCCACCTTATGGAGATTATCCACGAGAGCACTTACCTTTGTCTTCTTTTCCTTGGGCGGCTGAGGATGAATCAAGAGCAGTTCTTCGGCAAAAGAACTGGCTTCCAGCAACTGACTGGTAGCATGACCCACCTGATGAACATCCAATTTATGACCACAGGCACAGCAGACCTCCTGTCCCGCCTGTAATTCCCGAATAATTTCTTGGCTTGTCTGGCCGATCTCAGGTCGTCTGGCATTGGGCCCGACCTGCAATACAGCGAAGTGATTGCAGGCATACGGCGATTTCTTGTCTCGTGCCCATTTCAACGGCATAATATAACTCCTTGCATTGTGTAAGGTTGCATCGCAAGAATCTCTGTTTTTGTTATCAATGAGAAAGCTGTTGTTTGAATTCTATCAGTTGCTTTATACATTCGTCGGCCTGGCGATCATCGAAGTCTGGCTCTATAGCTAACCCTCTGTCACATATATCAACAGCCACATCTCGCAACGACAACTGAGCGTATGCGGGAACAAGCCAAAAACATGCTTGCACGGTAAGGTCATCCCGGGAACGGACCTTGTCGCAGTATGCTTTTGCACCAGAAACGCCTTCACGCGCCTTGGTAAAAGCCCATCTGGCCATGGTTTCAACCAGATTTCGTTGACACGCCCTGCGGTCGTCGTCATCGGATCGGAACAAAACAAGCGCCTGTTCGTAAAACCCAATAGCTTCTTCAAACAATTCAAGCATAAGCATATCTTGAGCGCGTCCCTGATACCACCTCAATAGGTCTTCGCGAACATCACCCTCGAGTTCATTGCTCGTGGCGGCAAGTTGATTAAAGAAGGGAAGCCACGCCTCTGCATCTCTCTTCTCCGAAAGTAAAAGCTCCTTCCGACGCGGATCATCTTCGTTCAATGCTTGCCACGTCGTGTTTCGGGAGATTTGCACTCTCCGCTGCAGCCGAAGCGCGTCTTTGAGCGCTGGCACACATTCCGGGTCGAAATTCAAATACTCGACAATCGCTTTCTGTCCTTCACTTAGGATATCCTCACGTAGTTCGTTCGACTGCCACACCTCGTCCGGAACCGGAAACGACTGGATAAACAAGTTGTAGGCAGCGCGTTGGGCTTGCGCGCGTTGATGTGCGTCAAACGGCGCGTTGTGAACTATGGCAATGTGAAACTTTGCTCGTGATTTTCGATTATTGCGAGTTTCCTTGTCTAAAGCGATATCGTAATGGACAGCCAAAATCATCTGGGGAAAATCCGCTCTCAACTTTTTGATGGCATCTTGTCTAACCGTGCCCTTGCAGGCCTTTTCGGTCAGATTATCCCAGAAAGCATCCATCGCATGCAGCCGATGCCAGAAGTCCATCGCGGCCTTCCAATCTGCGTCAGACTCCGACGGTTTCGCGCCGGCCTCCAGATCAAAGGCACGAGCATGATGCATGATCGCCATGTGATGCAGTATCGTCGGGTCATTCGGAAATTGTTCGAGCTGCTTTCCCCAGATATCGAACGCTTTTTCAGTGTAAACATGCTTGGTCCATCCCATGGGCTCCAGATGGAGTTCATCCAAGGCGATGCGATCAGGATTGACCGATGCGCTGAGATACTCCTGCAGATCGGTTAGGGCTGTCATTACCGAAGACGCATATGCTCGGACATCTATCGGGTTGGTAAGATTAGTCATGACTCAGCGCCCCTTACCAGATCTCAAGGCCCTGCGAAGCTCATCAGCGGTATTCCGATAGCCCACCGCTTGCGATCGCTTGCCCTGCGCCTCACGAATCATCGCAAGGGTCTCATACACCGTGGGGTCTTTTGAGGCCAAACTCATAGCCTCCCCACACACAGCATCAGCATCCTTCAGACGGCCGGGCATGATCACAAACGCCTTGGCCTTCGTCAAAAGTGCCGGAACCGATTCCGGCACAGCACGAAGGATCTGGTCAGCGATGGCGAGCGCCTGCTCGGGCTTTTCCTGGTTGATAAGGACTGCCGCATCGGCCAGACGCATGTCGTTCGTTCGAGGGCTCATCTCCAACGAACTTTCTGCCATCTTGGTCTTCTGTTGAACGCCGATGACTTCCAAGTCAGACTTCGCCAGAGTTCCTCCATTTTCAATGTAGGTGTTAATGCTATCAAGCAGCACGCGGGCGTTTGAAAACCGCTCAACCATGTTATCAGCCAGACACCTGTTCAGGAGCAGTTCTATCTGGGGATGCTGTTCGGCTAAATCCTGGTTAATTTCAGAGGCAGGCACAATACGGCTCTGCGCGAGGTCCACAGGAAGAATACCTTTGGCACAAATCGGCCTCTTTCGTGCCGCGATGTGCTCCTGAGTATACCCCTCCGAATCTCCACGGCCCAGCGACTCCAGCCCGACATCCTCGAAAGGATGACGACCCGTGAGCAACTCGTACCAGATAACACCAATGGAATATACATCTGCCGCAGGCCCTCCTAACAGCCCGAGCAATTTCTCAGGCGCATCGTAGGCAATTGTGCCACCTCGCACCCCCAAAGGCATGCGTGCAGCCAGCCCAAAGTCCACGAGAACCAAGCGTGAATCGTCCGTCAACATGACGTTTTCCGGCTTGAGATCCCCATGAACAGCGGGGGTCTCAAGCCCATGCATCCACGCCAGGGGTAACAGAAGCTCCCGCATGTAGCGAAGCGATAGTGAGACCGGCATTCCTCCTGCGTGCCTGAATCGATAAACCTCTGACTTCAAGGTTTTCTTGCCGGGAATCAACTTCATCGACATGAATGCCCTGTGCGCAGGAGTCTCGACGATGCCCATGTCGTAGACCTGAACGAGGTGTGCACCAATTTCCGACGTTTGATCCTCATCAATAAGCCCAAAGACGACGAGTGCATCGTTAAGAATCTCTCTCGCGTTCTCTGCTGTGATAACCCCTTCAGCAAAGAGTTTAAGCGCCACGTTACGAAAACTACGACCGAAAAGTAACTGCTTGGCCCGATAGACCTCGCCAAAACATCCTGCCCCAAGGAACTCGACTATCTCGAATCTATCCGCGAGAACAGTCCCGGGGGCCAAAGGTTGGCGTTCTGTTTTGGGAGATGCGGTCATTCCTCAACCTCCAAATGGATCCCACAGCCCCCATCTGCACTGACACCTTCCTTGCCGAGCGCAACGGCAATCAGCCTTGGCGGCAGCGGCTCGCCCTTCTCAGCCATAGGAGCCAGGAGATCAATTGCCGGACCAACGATGAAGGTGTTTACAGCACGCGGGGCACCGCGTGCACCCTGATCCATCGCTGTGTCAAAAGTAAATTTTGCCAAAATATCGAGAACCTCATCCGTGATTTTTATGGTGACGCCTTTTTCCTCAAACTGGGGCAAGTCTTTTTTTAGAACACCTTCCACAATCTGTCGGCACGTAGCCATAGAAAACGGGACGAACGTAATACGTTCATCTACGCGTCCCAAGAACTCAGGTTTGAATTTTTTTTCTGCCAATTCTCTCATTGCGGCCTCGAACAATTGGTTGGAAAGCATATCCGGATTTTCCCGCGATTCGGGGTGTTCTTTGACATGCCCTCGTAACCATTCCTGTCCCGCATTCGACGTCAAGACAATGATGCACTTACGACCGTCCCGAACCGGCCCAGCCGGATCAGATATCTTTCCCTCGTCTGCAAAACGCAACAGAGCGTTGAAGACTGTGACGTCCGCCTTCTCAATCTCGTCAAACAGCACCACACACTCAGGGTGATCTCGCAGACCGTTGGTCAGTTTACCCTCGCCGTAGCCGGTGTAGCCCGGTGGGGCACCGATGAACATGTTCATGGATTCTTTGGTATTAAAAGTGCCCATCTCAAAAAACAACATCTCGTCTTCATTTCCATAGACATAGCGTGCCAGTTCCTTCCCTAGCTGCGTTTTCCCTGTGCCGGTTGGACCGAGAAACAAAAAGACCCCGGCAGGTCTGCTGCCGCGGGTGATTCCGAAACGAAATCGTGAAATCCACGGCAGAATCTGGGCAACAGCACTTGTTTGGCCAAAGATGGTTGAATTGATCTTATCCTGCATCTCTTGGAGTGTAAAACGTTGTAATGGTGTCGTCTCCTCCTCTTCAGCCTGTGTTTCCGACAAGTACTCAGCAACGGCTGACAGATTGACCATGCCTTCTTTTGGCAGAAGGCGACTTAACTCGTGTTCCTGCTTCTCCAAAAAAGCTCGGTGGATATCGATTTCGCCGATCCCCTTCGCCTCACGCGCCAAGGATAACTCGCTGGCTCTCATCAAGACTACTACCACGGAATCGAACAGAGCATCTTGGGTGAGTGCGAAGGTATCGTTCCTCTTTCGCCCAACTCGCGTCAATTCCCTTGTGAGAGCTGCGTGTAAATCCTTTGCTGTTACTCCAAACGTAGTGAGCGCTGACGCCAATGGGCCAGAAGTGTTTCCGAGTATAGTGTACAGAAGATGACGTGTAGTGACCTTGGTCTTGATGCCCATTGATGCCATATCCTCCCGCCACCGTTTGCAGAACAACCGGCCATCGGGAGAAAAGACATCCAAGCGGAGTCCAACCGGATTTGACGTCTCGAACAGCACTGGAGGAGGTAGTGGCGGAATGAGTCTTGCCAACAAAGCCTTCTTGAAGTGACCGAAACCATCTTTCTCTCGGCCCAGGACATCAGCTAAGAACTCACACATGTCCTCCCCGGCGTGCTCAAACAGGGCGAGTGTCACCGCCAATTCGCATACGCTGGGACGGTGGTTATCTCTAGCGAGCGCTTCGGCACGCTCGAGCATCAGCAACACATCTTGGGAGACGGCTGTCGGCAGGAGATCAGCCGGTGGAATTCCCTTGAACTTATCGTCGAGATCGAATGTCGTTTCTATGTCCTGGATGAATCGTTCAACATTCATCCCCGGTCCATCAATAAACTCGCTGCGCGCCGCTGTTTTCATTGGAGCTCTCAGCAGAAGATAGAACCAGTCCCAGAGCTCGACACGTTTGTGTTGATGCGTGCCCGCCTCTACGAGAAGGTTGCAACCGATTTCATTCGGACTGTTCCCTACCAAGCTGGCCATTGTTGTATCAAAGGCCCCCAATTGCAGCCCACTTTCAGTCAATAGCATGAGCGTTCCTCCTATCGTTCAATCTCTTTATTTCAAGGCTTTGCTATTCATAATCAAGTTGTTGCTCTCTGTGAGTCAAGTCTCTCAATCAATGCGGCAAGGTTATTGTAAATACCATTGATTCTCCGCACCAGTTTTTGATTTGGATTATTCATGTCAGCAATGGCCGCTTGCGCATCCGCGAGTTCGACTATCAAACAGACCAGCGGTTCCGACATATCCGCAATACTATTCGGCAAACTCGCCCCAACCAAACTTCCCCAATCCTTCCTTGAGAAACGGGTGAGGGCCGCCGTAACCCAAAGGTCACTGCCCGAGAGGGGCAATGTGTCCAAAACCGGCTCTAGGTGGTTGTAGTGTTCTAAAAATGCATCATCACTCTGCATAGTCCATGCCGTGATCGCGTTCAACAGTTCTTGGGCTTTCTCGCTCAAGAAAGACGGATTCTCGTTCAAGAGGGGAATCAAAGCAACGGCAGCAGCACGACGGATATCTTGATTTTCATCAAAAAGAAATGGAATATGAGACATCGGAGAATTGTCTAGCGCCCTCCATTGTTCCGGCGCAACGCCCACCCCCGCGAACAGCAAGGCCGCGTTTTGCGCTAACATGCACCACAAATTGACGGTGGAGTCTTCAGTCCCTAAAGATTGAAGTGCATATACCTGTTCTTCAAGCCTGCTGGCGGCTTCCGGACTTGGCTCCCAAGTTGTTCGACAAGTTAGGACCGCCCATATACTTAACATAATACGTAACCGTTCAACATCAGGCGGTATTTTTGAAACAGAGGGAAAATCAAGCATCATGAGTGCATTGGCAGCATCGCCTGACTGTAATAATTTCGTAGCCATCAGTTCACGCCACCAAACACGCATGTTAGGATCGGCAATCTGCAAATCGATTTCTTGCACAAGAGGCGTGAGAGCGTCTGTGGACTGCACCTTGGAGTAGGTCAAAATACGGTAAAACAACTGATATTGTTGATCCCATGTGAACGCAGAATGCCGGATCGGATCGCTGGTCGCTTTTCCTCCCAACTGTGGCTCGGCAATAGGGAGGCCTTTAGCGGCGTCTACTTCATAGGCGCGCTTTAATAGAATCCGGTCTAGCCGTGCCCTCGTGATGGCATCTGCTGGCCACTCCTGCAGAATAGCCTTAAGCAGATTCTCGGCCGCTGCTTCCGAATTCCGTTCCGCCAATGCTGCCCGCAGGCGTCGACCGGCAACCACATATGGGGAAGGCACTTCTCCAAACTTGCTGTCGAGTTCATCCAAGTAATATACTGTTTCAGCCGGTTGATTGTTCCTCGCGTGCTGGAGGGCTTGGGCGTAAAGAGCGGCTGGAAAGTCTGGTGTCAGGTCTGTCAGCCACCGGCGTGCGGCGGCACCATCATGGTTCTGCAGCGCTAACAGGGCCAACTGCGCCCGTACTTGGGCACCCATGACTCCAGAAGACTGTGCTTCCAAAAGTAGTGCGGCGTTCCCCAAACCGGCGTGCATAGAAGCAACGGCGATCCAATACCGTAGCAGTGGTCGCCAAACACTACTTGTTAGAGGGCCGTGTTCCTCCAATAGGGTTTCCACCGCTCTTAACTCGGAAAGTGCGGCAGCAGCGCGACCTTCAGCCAAGCTGACACGTGAATCGGATAGTACCTGCTGCAGCTGGGCTTCGATTTTGCGGGTTCTCTCCACGAAGGAACCCGAGGTTAACAATGATTGTTTTTCCGACTCGTTTTGAATCAGTGCCCGCGCCCGCTCAACAGCATCTGGCACTACCTGCCCAGGACGGCCAAAATGCTGCCACCACATGTCAATAAATGTTGCGGAGTCTAGGTCAAGTGCAGGCAGGTTACCGAAAGGGACGCCGCCAAGAACCATAAGGCGTACCAAAAGCCAAGATGCCCATGATGGTGCATTTGGGGGAATCGAATAGGCCAACAACGCCTCTTGCACGGTTTCGCCAACCACAGTGGCCCGTAGCGCAAGACTAAGCAAATCAACGGAAATTTTCAGGGCTGGGTATTGCGAGACCAGGGAATGTTGCTCCAACTCCTCCAGCCTGACAAGTAAGGCGGCATCATCCTGGGCAGAACTTTTTTCAAGAAGCCTTTGCAGGGACTCTTTAAGCACACCTAAACATGTCTCATCTGAAAGGATCTCCGAACTGAGTGGAAGACCAACCAGCAGACGAACGACCTGTAACAGTTGCATGGCCGTTGGAGTCGCGTGAACGCCCTCCATTTGCAGCCGCTTGAGAGCATTTAGATACTGATGATCAAGCTGTACTTCTACGAGAGCGCAGTTAACTTCAACCCATGGTAGCGTACTAACAAATTTCGCGACAGCATTACTGAGGTCTGCACATTTTCTGAGATTCTCAATTCTACGCGATTCCTGGCTGGTTAAAGCCTGTTCTACCAACCAAACAGTCAGAGTCAATTCTTGTGGATCAAAGGCGTTGTGCTGTTCATCCAATACCGACAGGATTTTTTCTACAGAGTCGAAGGTGGGGTGTTGATGCAGCTGAACTTGCAGGAGCAGGCGCTGTCCATTCGGAAGTCGACCCAACAATGATTCGCTAATCCCTTCAAGCGGCTGTACCATCGGTCGATGAAGGCGGGCGCGGATCAACCAATATTGAAAAGTTAAGTTATCCGGAACTGCTTTCAAAACAGTAAGAATCAGCGTCTCCATCCGGCCCCAATCATTCGCCCATTCAGCGGCCCGAGCAGCAATAAGCAACGCATCGGCTTCAAAAGCATTGGTTAGATCAGCGACGCCATTTATAGCAACATCAAAATATTCCTGAGAATCTTTATAATTTCCCTTAGCAAATTCAATTTGTCCAAGAAGGAAGGAAGCACGCGTTTTAGATCCAGCGTCTTGTAAGAAAGGAAATATTGTGGACAATTTGTTATCAGCATTCGATAATCTGCCTTCTTGCATATCTTGCTCGACGAGTAAAATAACTGGCCATTCCAACCATGGGGTAATTATCTGTAAACGTCGAAGAGAAATAACTGCTTTTTCCCTTTCAATTTTAGAGGCAGCCGGCATAGTCGACATCTCAGTCCGTAAGAAATAGTTAACCCTTTTTGCTAAGGATGAATTTGAATCGACGTTAGCAGCGAAAAATTGAAGACAAATATTGAAAACTGTTTCTTTGTGGAAATGAGAGACTAGGATTATCGACATTATTCTTTCCCAGTCTTCATTATTCATAACTCCTGAACTGAGGGACAACATTATAAAATCTAGAGATTCTTGGTGTTCTTTGTTTTCAAAAAACAACTCAGCGCAAAATAGTTGAATATTAAGCAGCCGCCTGCGCAAAGAATAACGTATCTCATTGGGCCATTTTTCAATATTCTTAGACAAGCCAAGTCGAGCTTTTTTTTCTAATATAAGCGCATTTTTGAAACATTTCTGCCAATTATCAAACGCGACTGATTGAGATCGAATATAGAGAATTGAACATAATGCGGCCAGTTCAGCCAATTTCGGTTGTGTTATAGGTTGCTGTAAATAGGAACTGAATTTTTTTACTAATTTATTAACAGTCCTGAAGGACTCCTCAGGGCTAAGACTTTCGAAGTCGATACTTTCGAATGAAGCGAGGGATGTTGTAATATGCTTTTGTGAATGAAAAATTCTAGAAGCAAAGGCCTTAACAGGAGGAAGCTCAGGCAAAGCGTTTTTTAGGCGTTCTGACCAGCTTATTTTTTTTGATAAATCATATTCATTTGGCGTCATAATAAATTGCTAGTTCAATTCTTCGATTTTTTGCCTTTGCATCAGCGGTATCCCTGTTGTCTATGGGAACAAATTGGGAGAACCCTACAGCAGACATACGAACACTATTCGGATTAATCCCAACATTTTCATCAAAAAATTTCACAACTTCTGTTGCCCGTGCAGATGATAGCTCCCAATTGGATTTGAAAGGGCCCCCTTTAATGGAGACTGCATCTGTATGGCCTTCTATACGTAGTTCAATAAATAATTCTTGATGCTCTCGTAATACATTTCCAACAGCTAGCATCAATTTTTTGCCATTATCTTGTAAATCTGCACTATTGGTATTAAATAGAACACCATTACTAAATTGCACTTTTTGGATACTAAGTTGATTGCTAAATTGAATATCATTTTTAAACTCTTCTCCTGCTGCATTAATAATTAATTCTTGCATTTCTAACTGTTTTTCTTTAATCTTTTGAACAGCAAAAGAATCAGTATTAGTTATGACTTGCACAAATATAAAAAGAATTAATATAAAGATAGTAATGAAACTTACATCAGTAAGGCTAGGCCAGTAATTTATAGTATTCTCATCATTGGAATTTTTTTTTCTCATAAATCATCCAATCTAATTAATTTCCATAATTATGGTTTGCAATATACACATTACATATTTATGCTCGGTTAAAATGTAATGATGTACTATAATGTATTATTATTTTTGATTTGAATCAATTCATGCAACTGAGAAGAAATTATTTTCATGTCATCATTAACTTCTTTATGTATTAATATTGAATCATTAACAAATTTCCTAAAATCATCATTTGCCTCAGTTGCTATCATTCGACTAATATTTTCACGCTTTGAAATTTCTGCAAACTCCTGCCGATACATATCTAATGCCTTATTGAGAGAATCATTTATACTTGTTGCTAAAGAAGTCGCATTCTCTTTGCTAAAATTATTAATAGCCTTTGTCGTATCATTAACTGAAGAAATATATATACTTTGTGATTCTGATACTTTTTGAATATCTTTCATGAATATATCTCGCACAGATTCTGAAGCTTCACTAGTAGCTTTCATAGAACTTGATATCGCCTGATCTACAATCTCGCCTATTATCTTTGCTGTAAGCTGGCTATCATTGATTGAACGCAGGACATCATCTATTTTTTTATATGTATCATTAATATCATCCTTATATCCAATAAGTTGCGAAACACTATCTCTAAATTTATCTACGAAATTAAATAAATCTGTTGTTCTATGTGAAGTCTCTTCAGTTGCATGAACTAAGTTGCTCACAATAGCACCAATTCCATCACGACTGCGTTCTAAGACATCTGCGGCTTTAGCTATGTCTTGAGAGCTTTTTGCAATGGCTTCGACATATAAAGTTTTAGCGTCTATTTCTGTAGAAATAAGAATTTTCGGCAATAATTCATATGTAGTAAAATACTCAAGATCATATATGAAAGATCTTTCAAATATTTGGCACACATGTACTATTGCTGCTAAAATAAAAGTACTAATTAGTCCTGCTAGGGTAGCATTGAATGCTGTCTTTAAGCCTCCCATTGTAGCGCTCATTGCTTCAACTAATGTCGTTACACTTCCGAGGTTTTTAGCATTATTGATGGCTGGCATAATTTGTTCAATAGAAATTGAAAGACCAAAAACTGTTCCCAACAGTCCTAGCACCAATAATACATTGGTAACAAATCGTATAAATGCGTAATCCTTTTTTTCTTCAAGGTCATCTAAGCGATCGAGTAGGTCTATCGAAATACTATGTAATTGCCTAATTTTATACAGTGTAGTTATTCTCCTCTTGACAATACTATTTGGTATGCCATCAAGAATTGATTCAACAAATTTTTCAGTTGAATATTGCTCGTTTTCTGATTCTTTAAATTTAGTTTTTGTCCTTTTTAGATAAATTTTTTCTCTAATAATTTTTATTACATTGCATATTAAGATAAAAATACATAAAATTAACAGTAGTAATATTATTGATATAATATATTTTCCAATTTCAGTTCCTGAGAATACAACCTTAATAAATGAAATGATTTCTATCATATATTTTCCCTATTAAATTGATATTTTTAATATGTAAGCATTATAAATAATTAACAGATACATACTGGCATAGAATGTTGTACTGACCCTTCACCTATGAAAATTACACATCCTGCTCTTACTTTTTCTTTTGAGCTGACATCTTTTACTTGGCACGAAAAAACAACTTCCCCTGGCCTTTGACTCTCTACCTTCAAATTGTGCATAAGTGAAGGTGGGATGACCACCTCACATTTTTGTAGAAATTGAGGGTGAAGTATATTCAAAGATAATTCTTGGCTATCACCTGAAGATAAATTTTGAAAATTGAGCGAACCTGCGTCAGCAAAAATAGGTTGTGGGAAATAGTCTGCAGGTCTAATTTCAATCTGAGCTAATTTTTTTATACGGCAACACTCCGGGTCTGACATAATCACAATTGATTCATGCTGTATTTTGGATAAATCAAAACTCTTTTCGAAAACGTAAGCCGTACATTCTTTTACCTTCATTACATCAGCAGTCTGGTTCTTTTCCAAATGGTCCACTAGTGGGACATTTTGCTCTTTTGGATATAGAGCAAAACCATGAATAACATTTGCCGCACGGTCATAAATCGATCCTTTTAATTCCCCACTCCCGCCATTACGAACAACTATTCGTAGGCACTGTTTTGATTCGGCTGATATTGGCAACAATTCCAAAAATGGAACAGGTGTGTGATAGATAATATTCCCAGAAATAAATAAGTTATACTGTCGTCGAACAATGCCTCTTTTTAAAAGGATCTCGACTGATCCTTTTAAGATCCCAGGGGATAATTCATAGGTTCTTATGCCAATCTCAAACTTGGCAGTTTCGGATGGATTCAGTAGGGTCTCTGTTCCGGTTACAGAACACCATACTGGCAACTTGCTTAGTGAAACGGAATATGGAAAATTGGAGGTGTTGGTGATCTCAATTTGGTGAAGATTCGCTTCAATAGAATCTGGAGTCACGGACTGGGTCACTGTAATTTCAGGGAGTTTTATATGGTCATCAAAAGAAATGAAACTATCATGAAACGAACGGACGCGTGGCAACTCTTGTGACTCTTTTTTTGAATCATCAACAATCTCTTCCTTGTTATCTAAAGGATCTACAGTTTCGATACTCATATCTGGACGTTAGAGTTATAGCAATCCCGCCCCAGCATCAGAGTGGGTTGCGGAACAGCTTATTGAATGTCGTAACAGCCATAAACTACGCGGCCTTTTCCTTGCATGATGGAGATTCATCATCCATTGGCCATATTTTCGGTCCGAAGTTACCGGACTTCGGGACCTTCGGCACCACTTCAGTCCTAGCCTTTTCTTCTTCACAACTGACCATCCTTCAGGTGGGCGCTGACTGACTCGGCGCCCGCACTCTCATCCTTGCTGGCTACAGCCCGGTGAACGGGTACAAAAATTCAGCTGCAAATGACTGGAAACAGCTCGAAAGCACTACCCTGTAACTGGTCCAATAACTGGGGGAAGGTCGAAGAGTCCTGAGAAACAGCCTCAACAGACTGCCGCTCGAAGACACGTCTGCAGTTATTAAAACCTTCATTGGTTAGCGGACATCCATAAAACCTGCTGCCAATAGCACAAGGGGCTTCCTGACGATAAGACTATTTTGATGTCCGGCAATCAACGTAGTTATTAATATCAGTTTGATCCTACATCGAAGACTACTTCCCCGGTCCTGACCGCAACCCGCAGCTCCCTCTTCTCCGTAAGTCTGCCTTCCAAGATCATCTGCGACAAGGGCACGACAATATGCTCCTCGATGACTCGTTTAAGCGGTCGAACCCCGGATTTGGGGGCATATCCCTTGTCGCAAAGAAAATCGAGCACCATTGTATCCTCCTCAACCACCACACCATGCTGCCCTGCAAGCCGTGTCCAAGTGTCATCCAGCAGCCTCCGGACGATGCTTTCGATATCCTGACGCTGGAGATTATGGAATTGGACGATCCGATCAATCCTGTCAATGAATTCCCTGCTGAAGGACTGTTTGAGTATTTCTCTTGGGTCAGGACCGGTATCGTTGAGGGTGGCATCAATGAAACCGATCTTTCGGCCAGACCCTTTTGCCGTTACCTTCGCGCTGATGTTCGAGGTCATGATAAAAATGGCCTGCTGGGCCTCGATTGTCTTGCCCTTGGCATCGGTGATCCGCCCCTCCTCGAAGAGATGGAGGAAAAGTTGGTTGACTTCCGGATGGGCCTTTTCCATCTCGTCAAGTAAGACGACACAGTGTGGGTGACTGCGCAGTTTCCCGGTCAAAAAGCCTTCCCGGTCATGGCCGATATAGCCGGCTGGAGCACCGATCAGCTTAGCGACCTGGTGCCTTTCTGTGTATTCAGTCATATCGAGCTTTATCAATTCCCGCCCGCTCTCTTCGGCAAAAGTCTTGGCAAGCGAAGTCTTGCCCACCCCCACCGACCCCATGAACATCAACACGCTCAGGGGACGACCGGACTCCCGTAGCAAACTATCGGACAGCCCGATGGCTTGGACCAGTGTGGCAACTGCTTCTTGCTGGCCAATCACCCGGTTGTTCAAAACCGTTTCCAGGGTGAAAAGGCTGTCGGTGCCTGTCTCCGCCCCATCTCTCAAGGAAACGGGGGCCGGCACCCCAGTCAACACCGAAAGAACCTCATGGAGATGCCGTACCGTGACCGTTGGCTGGGAACCCGTGGCGGCATCTCCGCGTCCCTGTTGGTGCTGTACCCGTGCGCAGGCCTGATCAAGCAGATCGATGGCCTTATCCGGCAGATGGCGGTGCGGCAACCCGGCACAGGATATTTTAACCGCGGCATGCGCAGTTTCGGACGGAATAATAACTTTATGATAGGATTCAAAGGAGGCACGGATTCCTTCGAGGATCTGAATGGCATCTTCCATAGAGGGTTCACCGATCATAACCGGTGAAAACCGTCTTTCTAGGGCGGCATCCGGCTCAATTAAACGCCGATATTCTTCGATGGTGGTGGCGCCGATGCATTTTATATCTCCTCTGGCCAGGGCGGGTTTGAGAATATTGCCTGCATCCATGGTCCCGTCCCGCGACCCACCCGCACCGATAATCATGTGGATTTCATCTAGAAATAAAATAATATTGCCTGCCTTGGAGACCTCACTGACAAGCCTCTGAAGTCGCTCTTCAAATTCTCCGCGATATTTCGTCCCCGCTACTAGGGAGGCGATGGAGATTTCCACCAACCTTACATTGCGCAAAGATTCAGGCACCTGGCCCTCGGCAATCTTCTGAGCAAAGCCCTCGACAACTGCCGTCTTGCCGACCCCCGCTTTACCGATAAGGACCGGGCAGGGTTTATATTTCCGAAGCAGAATCTCAGAAATGGTTTCAATTTCCTTGGATTTTCCAATAACAGGATTGAGCTTACCGTTTCTGGCAAGCGCGGTCAGATCTTTTCCAATACTGTCAAGAATCCTGGTGGATGATTTGTCCTTGACGCTGTCTGCGGATGTTGACTCGGAGACGGAGCATAGTGCTTTGAGTATATGGCTGGGATCCAGCCTGTAATGCCGCAGAATCTGTAAGGTGGTGCTCGCAGGATCTTTCATGCCATCCATCAGAATCGCCATACTTAGGTGGCGAGCCTCTATTTGCGGGGCTAGTTCCTCAGCAAGCAGAATAATGTCATAACACCTCTTAGTGACAACCAGTTCGGCGGACGCACTTGCTTGGCTAGGAGACAGGCAGCTACGCAACTCACGCACAAGATCAACAGGATTGATGCCGTAACCCTTGATGATCGCACCCAACCCTTCCAAATCTCTCTGCAGTACCCCGATAAAGAGATGTGGAGTGGTCAGGACAGTATGCCCCATCGACCTGGCCTCCCGTATGGCCTCCTCCACAGCAAGGCGACCACTGGCCCCAAGGGCAGCAAAGGCATCTTTCCCTCTCATGTCACTGTTTTCGGAACGGCCTTTTTCCCCAGAGGGGGCAGAGTCTACAAACAGGGGCAATGCGATAATCTCCCGTCTGTCCACAGATGGCATACGGATGCCCTGCTCTGTGAGCATGGTAGCAGTCATGCCACCTCCGTCTTCAAAGAAGCCTTGGAGGAGATGTTTTTCCTCAATAATGCCAGGCCGCTCCAACTCCAGCTTTGCATATTCCAGGGCCAGGCCTAAGATTTTTTGAATACGTTCAGTAAGCCCGGAAAAATCAAGGGCATCGGTCAGAAATGCGCAGAGTTTCCGGATACTCTCCATGGCAACTTCCGGATCACACAACTGAGCGCGTAAAAAATTGCGCGTATATCCATTCTCTAAGGTCGCCATGCCCATAAATAGATGTGAAGTTGTAAGCAGGGAGCTTCCCGTTTCCCGCAACGCATAAAACAGCACCTGTTTGGCACTGTCGCCTAGCATCTCCATAGACGGGAACGAGTCATGATTGCCCACCGTCGGTTCGCCCATGAACTCCTTTGCTTCCTCTCTTCGCATTTCATCTTCAGCGGGCAAGGGCACTGTACTTACAAATGATCGGGAAGGTGGCAGAAGGCGAAGTCTTGGATCACCATAAAGAACATAGGAAGCCCAGGTCACATCAGCTGGAGAATAGATCTGCTGTCTAGCTAGCCGTAGGGCCTCACCAATTGACTCACCATTGAGCAATCCATGATAACAGGCAAGAGCCAACTCCCGAGAACGGGTATCGTTATTACGGAAAAGCGTGCCAATTAAGGCCCTGGCGGTACCATGACTGTTGCCGAGAATGAAGGCATGCCCTAGATCGCGCGAGTTGTCCGAACCCATTGAATAGGAAGTGGAGGAAACGTCCGGCTGTGAACCGCCTGCATTGATAGTATGGCAGGCGTTTAGGAACACTATCGGGGATCCGCGGAGTAATCGCATAATTTCCGAGGGATGGAGTGGGCCGTCCGCCAGCACCAAAGAAGCATGAGCTTTATTTTTCGCTTTGCCAAGAACGGTATGACCCGCATAGTGGATGATATCATAGGTCCCGTAGGCACCCTGCAGATGGGCCATAACAGAAAATCTGGTGGCAAATTTTCCTGCCAGCACGTTGACACGGCAGCCCTTTTGAAGAAGAAATTCAGAAAGGGCCTCCGCCTCAATGTCAGCCTCAGGCAGATTCAATTCAATGTCGTCCCGGGCTGGATTGGCGATAATGAGCACAGATGGTTTTGCTGACTGTTCCAGCCACCCGCTTTTTTCTCTCAGCCTGATCGGGGTTGGAAGAATCATAATCCGCCCAATAGAACGGGACAGTCCTAGGAAGGTATCATTGTCATGGGATAGCTCCCAAGGAACGGTGGCATCATTTGTCTGAAAGAGAAGAGGATAGTCTTTGTTCGTATTCAAATATTCCTGAACATCGTCAGGGAAATGGGAATAGATCAACCTGCCGGCTGCGGTAAAATCGGGGAGGGAAGCCCCTCTGGGTGATGCTGCCATACGATAAGGAGCCGTTATGGTCTGTCGGGTGGCCAGCTCAATTGTTGCTGGAAAGGCGGACATCACCCCTCCTGAAATACTTGGAAAGGAAAACTGGTATTCGTCATTACAATAGTTGTTGATGGTCAACGTGATCATTGTTTGTTCCATATGGTCCGACTCCAGGAAAAACTCAACTTAGGCGCATTGATAATTCCCAGCTTTGATGCAGTTCAGTTATTTTGATCTTGTAGTTTCCCGGCTGCAAATCCTGGAAATCGACAAACCCTTGTCCTCCATCGGTCGTTACCAGTTGCGTCAGGAATCTGCCATCTGCATCGAGTAAGGCCACGATGACACCGCCGATTGCGGTGTTTTTTCCTATATCCTCAAGTTTCATTTTTACATGAATGCCTTCCGGCGAGGTGGCCTGGGTCTGAACGACGATCTGCCGATTCAGATCCAGGTCGGGAATCGTCAGCACCTGTAGGAAATCACCGGAATCGCCACTGCCTCTGAAGACAGCAGTAGACAGGGGTATAAAGGTTGCGGTACCCAACCATTCCGGGATCTGATTCAGGGCCTCTTTTCCCTTACTAACAAGGATATTCAATTCCTGAGAAAGCCTCCGAATCAAAGGGGTTATTATTCCCCAGACTTCGTGCTTCTCTGCATGAACGTGCTGCACAGACCGGAGGATATGTTCGAAGGTCACCATATTCTCCTTGGTCATACATGATCCGATTATTTCGAATATTGCCCGGCAATCCTGACAAGTCTGAAGATGGAGCCATTCCGCAGGATAGGCTTCTGGCATGGCCTCATTTTCTTTTTCTATCATTTCAGGCATCCTATCAGACATTTCTGAGCAGGTGAGGGGTCTCGACAGATGGTAGTCTTTGCCTGTAACAATTCGCAACATAACATCCATTTCTTTCTTACAGGATAAACAGGCCGAGAAGTGGCTAATCGCTTTTTCAGGAGGTTGCACCATTGCCTTGCCTAGAACCTTGTCCACAATATATGCAGTCATTATTTCCTTAATGTGATCACAGTCCATTGATTGGCTCCTACCGGTAAGACGGTTTTGAGGTAGTATATCTTTTGTCGGGTGAAATTTTTTCTTCATCATCGTAGGCCAGCGCTTTACTGGGTATCGGAAACGACCTCTTTTAAACGGCGCCTTAAGCGGTTGATAACCAGATCAACGGTGGCCCGACTGATACCAAGTTCACCGGCTACGCAATCTCCCGAAACACCATCCACCCTTCTTTCGAAGATATAACGGTCCCGAATCTTATTTTTGCTCTTGTCCAGAACTTTAGTAATTAACCGGAATAACTCTTTGCTCGCGTATTCCGCTTCTGGATTCGGGGCATCGCTGGGTATGATTTCATGTCTGCTGACCATATTTTCACAATACGCGACCGGTGCATCGATACTATCCCCCTCCCTTTGCATTTTTTTATTCTCTGTTTTTAATAAATCCAAAGCAATCCGAATAAGGATCGTCGTACACCAAGTCATGAACCGTGATCGGTAATGAAATGTATCTAAATTTTTAAGGATCTTTATCCAGGATTCCTGGACAATTTCTTGTGCTGTCAAGGAATACGGCAGATTGTTGAATTTAGCGGATGCAATCTTAAACAGGTAGTCGTTGAGTTCCTGCTGACATTGCAGATCCCGGGGCAATCGCTGAATAAAAGGAAAATCTTCAACAAAATTGGCTACAACTTTTTTAAAATCATCTTCCTGTGTTATCTGACAGTGTTTCCATATCTCATTACAAATTGCCTCACAGTCAACAGTGAGGAAACTTCCACTCCACCTGCCCACCATATCTTTTTCAACCAGAAGGCTTTTGAATAGGTGAGCTAATTCACTTGGTATCTGCATCAGGTTATTTCTCCTCCAGATGGGCAGTTAGAGGTGGTCCCGGTCGTTAAACAGGTTTGCGGCAAAAAAAGGTAAAAAGACATCATGTTTAAGTCACCATTTTGGTAATCGGTCTGGAGTCGCTAGGGTCGAAGTGTTTGTCAATATATGCTTCATTTGACATTTCCTCGTCAAGATTGAAGTGAGGACGGCACATGTTGCAAAACATATATCCAATTTTCGAGAAGTTGCAGCACTTCGTTATCGCCCTCTCATTACAGCTCGTCCAGCACAAGCTGACCAGAGAAAAACCGCACCGCATCGGAATGTAGCAGATATCAACACATCAAGTGTTTAATACGTCACTACGTACACTGTGCTTTTTGACATAATTCTCCTAGTGTTTAATTGCATAAGTTGCTAATCGTATTTCTCAACTGCGCCCCTTTGACTTCTCTCTTGCGCCAAACGAAAGGAGAGGCCGATTCGTTGTAGCTGGCTACAAATGCTTCGACGGCCTGCACCAACTGTTCAGTGCTTGAAAAGCTGGCGCCAGACAAGGTCTTACGGCCAAGTATCCCGAACCAAATTTCCACCTGATTTAGCCAACTGGCTGAAGTCGGCGTGAAGTGGAAGTGGACATTGGGATGTAGTGCCAGCCAGTCATCGTTTTTCTTGTGTGTGCAGTAGTTGTCGAGAATAACGTGAATATTTTTATCGTCGGGAACCGTTGCTACTATATCATCCAGGAATGCCTGAAAGTCTGGTCGTTTTTTAGCCACCGTTGTTTTCGACTGGATAGTTCCGGAGGCCACATCGAGCGCTGCAAACAGATTTATGGTGCCATGCCGCTTATATGTACTTTTTAGGCCTCGCACGATTTTACCGCTGCTTGTTTGCACATAGCCGGTCGCCCGCTCCAGAGCTTGTATGGACGGTTTTTCATCAACACAGAGGACCAATGCCTTCTGGGGTGGTGCCAAGTACAAACCGATTATGTCAGCCGACTTTGCTGCAAATTCAGGATCAGTGCTTACGCACCATGAACGATGTCGTCGCAGCTGAATGCCTTCCTTGCGCAGCACGCGCCAGACTGCATCATCTGAGACGGCCAAAGCCTTGGCTAAGGTGCCGCCATCCCAAGTCGATAGGCCAGCTGGGGGCGACTCTTCCAGCTTGGCAATTATGCGCTGTTTTAATTCAGCTGCTTGATATTTCACCGGCTTGCCGGAACGTGGCTTGTCATATAGCCCCGCAAGCCCCTGAGAAGCGAAGCGTCTACGCCAGATACCGACAGTCATTGGTTGAGTATCAAGTTCGGCCGCAACCTCATCGTTGCGCTTGCCAGACAGGCAAGCAAGTATGATCTTGGCACGCTCAACAAGGCGAATTTCTTCGGTACGGCTTCTGCTTATGCGCTCAAGCTCTTGCTTGTCCTTGAGTTCACACGTTAGTGATATTGCGATCCTGGGCATGCGCCACCTCCATCTCATGGGAAAGATGGTGGCAGTATAATACTTATATTAATAATTGCAACTAAACACTAGTAGTTACCAAATGCCTTTCAATCTTAGCACTGGTCCCCATTTGAGGCTTCAACTTCCTGAGATGTACGTTTTCAAGGGTCACGGAGAATGATAATGCCAAGGTCACTATGGACTCCATAATGAAATAACCATTACACTACCAACACTATACCATCCATGGATCACGACTAGTTGTCAATTCGCCTTAATAAACCAGTCCGTGACCGCCATAATCAAGTCACGCGAAGTAGCTGGCTTCTAATTCTCGAAGTGTGAACGTAGTACTTTTAGTTGCTTTTTCCTCACTTTTCAACGGTTGATTTTGATTTTTCCGGGAAAAATTTTTTAGAAGTTGGCATGGTACTCTTCCCGCCTAGAATCCTACGCTGTAGGAACAATGCCCTTCCTGTCAATGGTGGTGGCGCCGAGTTTATTTGGGAAGGTGTCCCCCACTCGGAAAGATCCTGATTTGCTGGGAATAACGTTCCTTTTCTCGTAACATTCGGCAATCAGGTCGTGAAGTCCTCGTTCTGGGGAAACGAAGCGGTTTCAGCCCGGAGTAATCAATAATCAGCAGATTGACCTTCGTTAGGGCCGTCAAAATTCGGCCATAGGAGTTGGTGGCGCGAGCGGCGTTCAGTTTCCGAACATTTTGGTCATAGAGCAGGGTGACTTGATTAAGGCGATCATTAACACTAACCAAATTTTACGTGAAAGATTTATCAGGTACCGTTCGTCAAAGTATCAACATCGCAGAAATTTTAAACACAGGCTTACCATTTTTTTTCCAAAAACAAAAAGGGGACGTCCAAACTATAAATGACAAAAAGGAGATACACCATGAACAGAACATCATTGGGATAGCGAAAGCAGAAGCGTGTGTTCCATCTTGCCCCTCTCATACTTTATTAATCTGAGATGACAAGGCGAAACTTTAACAAAACCTCTGAACACAGTCAAAAAACCCACAATCAACATAAGGAGTCAATCCATGATATTCAATCCAGTAATTATTGGGGCATTATTCGTACAAAATCTTATCTCAAAGGCATCAAAGGTCGCTGGTGCAATAGTGGGCTTTGCGATTACAACGGGCATCATGGTGTGGGGCCTGTTTATATATAGCGAAGGTTCTCAAATTGCGCTCTTTGGCATCCCTTTATCGCAAGAGGCATTCATTATGGCCTGCATAGTTTGGTACGGCTTTGACACCAAATCATTCCTCGCTGCAAAGAAAGTGACAGAGAATGATACAACAAAGGAAGTGATGCCCGCTGACAGTTGGACCGACCCCAGTTTGTTAACTGAGCGAATAACTACAACTTGAATTAAATTTACATTGCTAAATACCAAATGGCACGTCAGTCAAAAGACCAAGAACGGGAACCGTAAACTGCATCTGTATACTAAAGACGAAAGAACCTAAATTAACAGCTAGCCTGGTTCTACAACGGCTCGAGGCCATTCCGCCCCATACCTGGTGAGCCTGCGAGCCCAATGGAAAGGAGAATACAATGGCTTACAAATGTCCGAGATGTTCTGGTCCCGTTCAGAGAAGTTATAGCAGTAACGCTTCAATGACAGCTGGTTTGGTTGGCGCTTTGTTCTATTCAGCTTTTGGGGCCTTCGGTTGTTCGCAATGTGGCAAAATACTGCGCTCCGAGTTTCCACGAGAAGATCGCGCCAAAATGGCCCTTGGAAGCGTAGTCATGGTAGTGTCTGCAATTTTGATTGTCATAGTGTGTATTGCCATCACTCAATCGCGATGAATTGTACTATTCAGCACAAATCACAGGAACAAAGAGAGAATCAATGAAGAAACTAATTATTCTATTTTTTATTCTCATTATTGCCGTCCCGCACATGACCAACGCCGCAACAAATAATGACAGGGCAGCGCAATCTTTCAAAGCTGGCGGTGTTTCTATCCTTATCCCGGTACCCAGTTCGGTATTTGTAGAAGCTGGCGACAGCCGTAGCCTTATGGAGTTGTTTGTACCCCAAAACAACCGTCTCTTAAGTGGCTTTGTCTTTCCAGAAGATCTTCCGCTGCTTGCCAAAGGTGGCGACGACTCAATCTTGACAAAGTACGCCTTGGTGGAAGTTCCTCGTCGTGGTGAGTATATGGACTGCGGCACAAACGATTTCAAGGACGTGATTAGTGGTGCGAAGAAGTCTTTTGGTGATATCACGACTTCATCTCTAAAAGAGGCTGAAGAAGAATTTAATCGCCGAATGGAATCGCTAGACGTGACGAATGCCCAATTGAGTATCGGGAATCCGCTTCAATTGGGTTGTCTTTTCTCTAAATCAGACGCGTATGGCTTTGGCATGATAGCAGAGGTCTCGATGAGTGGCAAAAATATAAAAATGGCAATGGGTAGTGCTCTGCTTCGCGTAAAGAAGAGACTAGTATTTGTGTACCTTTACGCAGAGTATAAAAACGATGACACGGTCAAGTGGATTCGCAAAACGACTGAAGAGTGGAGCGATGCAATTCTCAAAGCTAACGGCTAAAATGTTAAGGTCAGTTTGAATAGCCACCTTTTGGCGGCGTGGAAGTACCAGTAGAGGGTATTCAATACCAGAATAACTTCTAGCAAACAGATAATCCACTACAAGGAGGCTGATAATGAGCATGATTGAAGAAAAAGTTGCCATCGGCAAGAAACTGGTTTGGGCGAGAAAACCATACCTGCCGGACGACACTTCGCTGATCGATTTCGTAGGACGAGAGGAGGAGTTAAAAATGGTGGGTGCGGCCTGGATATCCAATTCACTCTCCCAGCCCCTTGCCCCCTTGCTGGTCGGTGCTCCTGGATGCGGCAAAAATCGCATCGTTTTTGAGATGGCAAAACGAATGGGGCTCGATCTTTACGTCTGTCAGGGCTATGAGAACATAACCGCCGAGGAATTGGCCTGTTCTCTCCTGCCGGCAGATGAAGGGAATGGCAGGATCGAATATCTCATCTCAACTCTGGCCACCGCCATGTTTAAGGGAGGGATCTGCTTTATTGACGAGATTGGTAAATTTCCAGGCAAGGCCTTGGCGCTACTGGCCAGTGTCCTCGATGACAGACGGTATATCGATCTCGACCTGATCGGAGAGAGAATTCATGCCCATCCCCAGTTTCGCTTTGTCGCAGCCACCAACAGCGAAGACATGGAGGGGCTCCCCGATTTCGTCCGCTCTCGCCTCTTTCCGCTTATCAGAGTTGATAAACCAGAGCCTGAGATGATCAACAGCATTATCAAGCATCAGTTCCCGAGTCAGCAGCAGAGCATGGCAAAGCTCCTTAACTCGTTTTGGAGTCTCTGGGACAAGAACTGTTACGAAGGGGAATCGCCAAGCCCTCGGGATGTGATACAGATATTCTCTCTGGCAGCTAAACTGGCTGATTACGATGGAGCAGGAGTTGCTCTTAAGACCGGCAAAAAAACGCAAGGCAAGGGTCATCTCTCAACACAAAGTGCCGGGGGTGGTAAGCTCTGCAAGGAACACCTCGAAAGAGCCCTGATGCAGTTCAGGGAAATGCAGGGTACAATTCCATGCTAACCCTCTCATACCATGGACATACTCTCTTAGGGGTTCCAGCTGTTCACAATCGGGTTGTCTTTGCCGAGATCGTAAACCGGAGCTGTACCAACGAAGGAATGCGTCCCGACGCCGTTGCTGTAGAGCTTGATCCAGCCGCTGTTAGTGCCGTTGCCGAATGGCTCGAAGAATTAGGAGTCATTTCTGGTCAAGCTACTCTCTCTTGTATGCTGGGCTTGAGCCGTAAGAACAGACGAATTCATCCCCGCTTTCGGGAAGCGGCGCTTCAGCTTCAGGAGAAGACTGGTCGACAACTACATGAGATATCACCAGACCTCCTCCACCGGGAACTTGGCTATTCTGCCATATCTCTCCTCTGCCTCTCACCCACTGACTCTATAATCGAGGCGATACGCTGCGCTCTGGAGATGAAGGTTCCACTGTATGGGATCGACATGGATGATTCACCCATGCTTGTCGAGAGAGGGATACTTAATGCCAGGGATCCAGTGGCGGCCCGAGACAACTTCAGCGCCTACATAAATCTACATGGGTGCTTAGCGGAGGAGATACGTGATGATCACAGTAACAACCGCCGGGAAATCATTATGGCGGCACGGTTGAAAACGTTGCTTCTGGGGTACGAAAGAGTACTCTTCACCTGCGGACTCGCTCATTGGAAACACATCTGCCGATTGCTGGCTGACGAATGTTTGCGACCGGCCACGGACGTCCCACGACACAGTCCTATCATCTACGAAAGGGTTCTGGTGCATCCACACAAGGCAGTGCAGCAGATGGATTTATTTCCCGCAATCACAACCGCCTACGAGGTCATGCGGCAACCGGCCACCTCCCATCCCGGCAATAGCGAAACAATGAATTTCCAGAAACAGTTCCACATTTGCCTTGAACAGGCTTGCTCACGTTACTTCAGGTTACTGGATAAAGAGAGGGGGAAATCACGTTCCCCTGAAAGCAATCACGGGTTCGGCAGTTTTAGTGGCTATCTGGCAAATCTTTGTTTGCTTTCGCAGCAATTTACTCCCAACCTCTATTCCGCTCTCTCTGTCTCCCGGTCCATGATGCCTGACGATTTCGTTTCTGCCTTGGCGGACAGCCTTATGGAATTTGAGTGGGCGTCACCGAAGGCATTTCCTGACCTGCCAGTGATAGGCCAAGACACCTGTCACAATGAAAAGAGGGGGTCAAAACGTGCGGTTATGAAAATCCCTCATAAAAGACTGGACGGGAACCGGACTGATTACGAAATCTCCGAACCGTTTTATCTCTCCACTTTGCATGGAGAAGAGGGCCAGGGCATAACGGCATTCTCTTGGCAATGGCAGGATGAACCGCACGCCACCGGAAGTGAGGGACAGAAATATGAACTCAATTTCATCTGGCCTCCTTACGAAAACCTCTTCTACGCAAGCATTTACGAAGCAGTCAATATTGCAGATGCTCATTGCTCGGAACAGAGGGCAGAAACATTCTCGGGCTCGCTCCAGGACGGCATCGACCTGAAGGCTTCGCTTCGATCGTGCATCAACGGCGAAAGTCGTCTGATTGTCAGGCGAACAATAAAAAAAGTTGTCAGGCCTGTCGTTGGAACGCCGACCCAGGCTGTCTATACAGATCAGCTTGAAATGCAACCGGTCGTGTTCATCTTTTCCTTGGAAGCAGCGACAAGCACTCTTGAATGGGAGTATCTTCAACCAGGGGGCAGCGATTTGTATGAAGACTTTTCCTCTCGTGGCAAGAGAATGTTTGACAAGGTCATTTCAAATAGAGAGAGCACCTTAATTGAAAGTATCCATTTCGCCGAACCTCAATCAGTGCCGAAGCATATGGAACCCTGGGTCAAGAGCCGACGACTGCTCCACGGTTCAGTTCGCTTTGGCAACCCTGGCGTTAATTTTTATCAGTCGGCAGCATGGTTGGAAAAGATTCGATTTAGATCGATTCCTATCCTATCCCGCCACGGGAGTTTTGAAGACATCGTTCCCATGTACCTGTCACGCCACCACATCGCAATTAATTTGGCCAACTGGGGGAATGCCTTGATCCTTTTCGCATTGCCATACGCTTTGGCTACCCGTCGAGTGGTCGTGGTTGCGCCTAAAGGCTTCCAAATCAGCCAAGATGTCCGCCAGGAAGCAAGACGCCGCAGGGTTGAGTTGTTCTCTCTTCCCCTGTCACACTTCTCAGCTGAGAGGGTCAATCAAATTCGCCAGCAGTATTCTGTCAAGGCAGGACAGGGCGGGAAAGTATACCCACCGGAACTTGAGCGGATCTTTGGCCACAACCAATACAAATACCAAAATCTTCTGCCACCGGAGATACGTCGCCAGGCTAGGCCGAGACATTCATCGTGAAGAGAGGGAATACATGAACCATAACATACCCAATGATCTGGTTTTCGATGACGAGTCGCTGGATGGCATCCTTTACGGCGATGAGTGCCCAAAAGCTACCCCGGCCGACATTTTTGAATACTGGCAAGATCGGGACGATCTGCCTACGAAATGCCTTGATGCAGTTACAGCGATCCTAGCACAAGATCCGGAAAAGGGTAACTCCCTGGAAAGCGGCCGACTGACGAGTATCGTGGAGCACATGGAGCGGTCTCAGGCGACTGAAAATGGTGAAGCGAATCCCCGCGAACTGCTGAAAATTGGCCGCCTCTGCCATGCGGTTGGCCGCTTGGAGCAGGCAGAAGCCGCTTACCGTCAGTCGCTTGATCACAGGGATGGAGTTGACCAACTGCTTGGGGAAGACCGGTGGCAAGCGATGAATAATCTGGCAAGGATTCTCGAGCAATCAGATAGAGCCGTCGAAGCAAAGGAAGCACATATGCTCTGCGATGGCGAAAAGTTGCTTGATGATGAAAAAAGTGGAGGATTGGTCACAGTCCGATCGCTGGCGCTCGACCTCTTTCTCGTCGGCAGTTTTAAGGCCTCAGAAAGGCTTTATCAAGGGTTATTGGCGCGACGGTTTGAGCAGCCTGGGACATTGGTCCATCTCGCCAGGGTATTGCTGATGCAGGACCGTCTGCCGGAGGCACAGGAGGCCATTACCAGCGCCTGGAAATTGATGCAGAAGCAGAACGTGCGGCAGGAGACCCCATCATATGTTCTTTCACGTATCATCTTTTTCCGCATTCTGTACGCCATACTGGCAAGGGATAATTGCTCTTGCCTGGTCACAAGATTAAAACGAGATCTAAGGGAAAACTTTCGGCGAGAAGCATGGACCATAGGACCCGTCATCGCTCACTTTAAGCAGTACATACGACCTTGTGATGTGGAGTTTTTGGAAGCGATCGCCGGGGCAATAAACTCCCAGGAGAACATGGATAGGCTCAATGGCTTTTCTGTCTGGGCATCTGGTGAGGTTGCAATAAGCGACCCACCATGTGCAGAGAGATAAAATGAATATTCGAAACCCAATACGTTCAATCAAGATCAGCACCCTCTTAATTATTTCTTGAGCAATGCTTTCTATCACATGCAGCAAAAATCCCCCGGAAGATTGATGAGGGGCCAGGCCTGCTGCAAC
>Ga0334722_10001514_pt1 | contig 28835 bp, 27 predicted proteins | sample C3_bottom_MG_FD_207210 | JGI IMG/M metagenome (GOLD analysis project Ga0334722, IMG submission 207210) | Sediment microbial communities from Yellowstone Lake, YNP, Wyoming, USA - C3_bottom | ecosystem: Environmental > Aquatic > Freshwater > Lake > Sediment | place: USA: Wyoming | collected... | reverse complement strand
TCCCGATGATCTGCTCTTCCGTAAATCGGCTCTTTCGCATGGTCCTCTCCGGGGGAGGACCGTCATAATAACTGGATCAGATTCCGGGGGTCACGTCACCCTACCTGCATGTATACCAATGGTCTCGTTGCTACTAAACAACGACTCTTCCGTTCCGTAACGAGGCCGACTTCTTGTCCTCGTCGTCACGCAGCATCGTCCCTATGCATAGTGCGGCCAGTGAATAGAAGACAAATACGCTCGTCACACGCAGCAGGGAACCGTAGTGCACCAACGACGCGACTCCACATGTAACCGCAGCTAGTGACGGCAGCGCATCCTGTGACCGAACGCGCTGCTTCATGAAGCGGATCAAGGGCCACGCCAGGATGGTGAGCAAGACTAAAGCATGTACTATGCCTAGGTGCAGCACTATCTTGAGAACTGCGAACTCCGTATCGCTACTCTCGCCCCCGAAACCAGTGGCATGGCCGACGAATAGTGACGGAATAGACGATATCAGCGATGCTTGATCGAGGCCCGTGGCAATGCCACTCCAATCGCCACTGTCGCCCACACGCACAAGAAATACCGTCAACACGTCGCTGTACATCACTCCAAGTATTGCGACGGCGATTACGCCAGTAAGCGTGTTTAGCAAAAGTCTTGCACTGCGACCACTGATTAGCAGGTAAGAAAGAAACAGAAGCGTGGTTGAGAATGCTACGACGATGTTTGCGGCGCTCTGTGTCATAGCGATTGTAAGCAGACAGAGCAGACCGACCAGTAGGTCGATGAGCTGAGCACGCAGTGAATGGCGCACAATGAAATACGACAGGAGCATGCCGAGGATGTTCGCGGAATCGTGATGACTCCCTGTGTAACCAGCCGCCCGATAGAAGTCCCCCGTGCGGCTCAGTCCCACAGCAAGTTCGGGACGCAGTCGACCAATGTACGCCAGCATCACAGCTGGACCCTGCAGTGCGGAGATGAAGTTGTCGAGAACTGAATACCCAATGCCGCACGCTATCACAACGAATGCGACGTGCAGATACCTCGGCGGCAGCCGCAGGAACAGGAAAATGGAATACGGTGCGAGAAAGAAGTAGAACAGCGAGGCGTCAACCGATACGCTGAGAATCAGGTCGATGGCGACGTTCAACAGCCCAAGAACCAGATTAATGGCCAGTAGTTCTCGGAATAGCACGACGCTACTTTCTCGATACAACCTGCTCGTCGCGAAACCGTAGCAGGCAAGACACACCATCGCGGCCGCCGTGCTTCCGTAGACCGTCGTCGCGCTAACTGGCGAGTTAAGCACGATAATGCCGCGTATCGGCACGATCGCAAGCATGACCGTCAAGGCCCAAGCCGCTGACGCGGGCAACTTCGGACCGTACGCCTCACGCTCACTGAGATAGGTCAAAGACATACTCCTTCATCCGTCATTCTGTCGAGCAGCACGCGTTTTCCTTTGCTAGCTTAGAGGCAACCTTTAATGCAACTCAGATGCGGTGTTCAAGCTAAGTGTGTTACAATTCATTGGCTAACCATTCATGCATTCTTTGCTCGTTTGTAGAGCTTCTGTACCGCCTGCACAAATCGTAAGATCACGAAGCGCCAGTCCACTCCTTGTAGCACTACTCGCATCATAGCACGAACCTCTCCCGACCTAAGGAGATGGACAGCATAGACCGTTCGCCAACGCTGCAATCCTTTCTGCGCGGCCTTGTCTGGAAGAAACGTCGCGACGACGGCCATGCACTCGGTGTAGTTATCATCGATCTGGCGATGCGACAGATTATCTTGGTGAACGCGATAGACACAGCACGCCTCATCTAGCGCTCTAACAGAGTACTTGCGACTGATCTTTGCGAACAAGTCGTAGTCTTCGGCTTGCCTAAGATGCGCCCCAAATCCGCCGACATCGATGCAGGCTGAACGACGCACTATCGCTGACAGCATTGGCACGAAGTTGCGTTTCATTAACTCATCGAAGACGTAGCCTTCCGGAAGAACATCCAGCCGATGTGGTACGTTCGTTCGCAGCATTCGACGGCCCCAGGCAGTCTCCGAGCTACCGCTTTCGAACAACGCGTCAACGCGTCCGTAAACGAAACCGAGACGGGCGTTCTCCTCACCAACAATCGCCATTTGCTTGCTGAGCTTTTCCGGATACCAGAGGTCGTCTGTGTCGAGAAATGCAATCCACGTGCCACGCGCCTGCTCGATCGCTAAGTTCCGGGCAGACCCCAGAACCGTGTGCACGCCGGCTCGGAAGTAGCGCAGGCGTGCATCGGCATACGCTGTGAAGATCGAGGCGCTCCGATCAGTAGATTGATTGTCCCAGAAAATCAATTCCCAATCCCGATAGGATTGCGCCAGAACGCTGGCGATGGAATCTGAAAGAAAGCGCTCGCCGTTGTAGCAGTTCATAATCACGCTCACAACCGGCGCACTCGTCTGTGATGATGCTATCACGGTCTCTTGGTGGAAGGGCACAGTTCGCTGCAAACGTCATTGCAAGGCGTTTGCTTTAGCGTCAGGCGCACTGTCGCCGATGCGCGTCGACTTCGCCAAGCGACACCCTTACTTCTTGCACTGCTGCGATCTGATCACTAGGTGAGGCCTGGTCGGCTCCAACGACAGATGTGAATGCGCTAAGCGTAATGCGAGCCAATCAGATGTGCCCTTGCGTAGCTACAGCTGAGCACACCATTCGTGCGGCATCCTGTTATCGTCGGCTGGTCTCGTATCGCTTTCATCTGGCTGATGCGGAGCATCGGCACAATTCGCGATGAGCGCCGGCACGTTACCAAGGCAACCGAACCCATACCAGAGACCCGGCGGAATTGTCAGACGCCGGTACGCATCGGGTCTTCCTAGCTCTAGCACAACAACTTGACCTGCCGTGGCCGATGCGGCGCGATCGTCGAAAAGGACCATGCGTATTCGTCCGACCGGAACCGCCAGATTCTGCGTCTGAGTCCGATGACGCTTCCATGCCTTGATCCTGCCTGGCAATACCTCGGAGAAATAGCATTCACCAAACTGTTCGAAGTCAGCGGCGTCGCATCGCAACATCTGCAGGACGGAACCGCGTTCATCAGTGATCACCCGCAATGACACAAGGGCTACGCCTTGTGGTAATGAAGTCCTCTCCATTAGCCGCTGCTCCACGATCTCCCACGTTCCCGACCGATCGACTCGTAAGCTGCGATCTGACTGCAAGTCAGCGTTTGCATGTCTGTTCCTCCCGCGTAGTACGCTTTGTACCAGTTGCCCACAAGAGCGACTGTTTCATCATATTCGAGATTTGACTCCCACTGCAGTTCGTTCAACGCCTTATCACAATTCAGTCGAAGCAGAGCCGCCTCTTGGAATTGTACGTTCGTCGCCAGCTGAGAGATCTCGGAGTCGCTAACATGACCCCAGTGGCGCCCAAGTCTTGCGAGAAGATCCGCCACTGCGCGGTCTTGGCCCGCTCTCGGCCCAAAATTGAACGCCTCACCATGATACGTATCGTTCTGCGTCAATATTTCGCCGAGACGCAGATATCCGCTTAGAGGCTCAAGAACGTGCTGCCACGGCCTTGTCGCGCGCGGACTGCGGATCTCGACGCGCCGGCCAATGTTCCATGCCCGCATGCAGTCAGCAACCAGTCGATCCTTCGCCCAGTCCCCGCCGCCGATCACATTGCCCGCTCTGCCGATACCAACCCGCACGGGATGCTTGCCCTGATAGAACGACTGGATGTACGACCTGATTACGAGTTCAGCAGCTCCCTTGGACCCGCTATAGACGTCCTTACCGCCGAGCGCATCTGTCTCACGATACCCCCACACCCATTCACGATTGGCGTAGCATTTGTCGCTCGTCACCAGCACGCACACGCATGGCTTCTCGTACAACTTTAGTGCGTCGAGAACGTTCATCGTGCCGACGACGTTTGTTGTTACTGTATTTACAGGGTCGTCGTGCGACAGCGACACGATGGCCTGCGCTGCTAGATGGAATACGAAGTCCGGCTGAATCCTGGCGACAAGCTCGTGCATTAGTGGCGTATCGCGAACGTCTGCAACGACGTGCTCGATCCTCGACTCTAGATCCGTTTCCATGAATAGTGACGGCACTGTCGGTACATCTTTCGATACTCCCGTCACCTTCGCACCAAGTCCAAGCAGCCAGAGCGTCAGCCAACTGCCCTTGAAGCCAGTATGGCCCGTCACAAGTACCCGGCGACCGCGGTACACATCCTTGAACATTGTCATGTTCGCGTTAGCCATGCGGGAGCGCCGCTGTTCCATTCCTGCTCAAGCGCATCACGATCGCGAACCGTGTCCATACACTGCCAATAGCCAGAATGCTCGTACGCCATCAGTTCTCCGTCTCGCGCAAGTAGCTCCAACGGTGACTGTTCCAGCACCGTGCTGTCGTCGTGAAGATAGCCGAAGATCGTTGGCTCGAATACGAAGAAACCGCCGTTGATCCATCCCTCACTTGATTGTGGCTTTTCCTTGAACTGCTCAACTTTGCTGCTGGCAATGCTCATCCCACCGAACCGCGCTGAGGGACGTACGGCTGTGACGGTCGCGACTTTCCCGTGACTACGGTGAAACGCCAGCAGCTTAGCAATGTCGACGCTCGAGAGGCCATCTCCGTAAGTGAGCATGAAAGTCCCAGTATCTTGAAGATGCGGCGCAAGTCTTAATAGCCGGCCGCCGGTCATTGCATTCACGCCGGTATCAACAAGTGACACGTTCCAATCTTCCGCCGTAGGGTTCCTATACTCGATCTGTCCTGTCTTGAGAGCTACCGTCAAGTCACTTTGGCGTGCGTGGTAGGATAGAAAATAGTCCTTGATAAGACTCCCTTTGTAGCCTAGTGCCAGTACGAAGTTCGTGAACCCGTATCGTTCGTAGAGTTTCATTATATGCCACAACATCGGCCGTCCTCCGATCTCGACGAGTGGCTTAGGCCTCACTTGAGTCTCCTCGGATAATCGCGTTCCAAGCCCGCCGCACAGTATTACCGTCTTCATGAGTACCCGCTCTTATGAGCCTTTGGGACTAAGCTAGCTCTACCGCCTTATCTATCACCGCAAGCACACGATCGACATCGCTATCAGATAATCCGACATGCAGCGGTAACGTTAGCAGCTCGTCGTACAACCACTCCGTCACAGGCAAGAGACCGCGCTGCGCCCCAAAGAGTGTCAATAGGTGATTCGGTCGGTAGTGCAGCCCAGTCTCGATCCCGTCATCATGAAGCGCGCGCCTGACTGCATCGCGCTTTCCATTAGGGACCCTGATGGGCTGGATATGTGGAACTACAGACTCCAAGTCCGTCTCCAGAGTTTCGACGCCCCCAATTGCGGACAGGCCTGCGCGATAGCGTCTGGCTAGTCTTCTGCGAGCCGGAATGAATTCGCTTTCCAGCCGTGTTAGTTGCACGCGCCCGATCGCTGCCATGATGTTGTTCATGTGATAACGCCAGCCGGGAGACACTACATCGAACTCCCAGCTTCTCCTGCCTTCATACCTTGCCGCTGTATCCCGAACTACGCCTAACAAGCGGGCGTCCTCCACGGACTGACGTACACGATCATCGGCCGTAACGACACAGCCGCCTTCACCACATGTGATGTTCTTGATTCCGTCGAAGCTAAAACAAACAATGTCACCGTCGCTGCCAATTCGTACGCCGTTTCGCAAACCACCAAAGGCGTGCGCGGCATCTTCTACAACGCGTAGTCCATGTAACCTCGCGACTTCATAGACGCGATCACTGTCGGGAAGAAATCCTGCATAGTGCACGGGCATGATCGCGCGCGTTCGCGAAGTGATCTTTCGTGCGGCATCCACCATGTCTATCGTCGCGGTCGTTGGCACCACTTCACACGGTACCGCCACCGCCCCTGCGGCCCGAATGGCTTGGAAGCATCCAATGAAGGTCAACGACGGGACGAGAACCTCATCGCCTGGTTTGAGTCCGCAGCTTTGTAACGCGAGATGGAGTGCAGCACATCCCGTCGCAACACTCGTCACCGACCTTCCTCCGCCCAGATAGCTCTCGAGCTCTACTTCAAACGCGCGGGTGTCCTCGCCCATACCGAGGTATCCACGCTCAAGAACGTTCATCACAGCGGCCTTCTCCTCCGCCCCGACGTCACACCTTGACAACCGCAAACGCTCCACCTGTACCTCCCATTTCGCCTTTCTAACTGAGTCACTGTCACCAACAGCGGCTGCTCAAGGTCACCCTCGAATCGGCACCAGTACGACCTTCGCTTCATCGCTCCGAATCGCATATCGACAACGTTTATCCACGCGCAATGTCATACTCCGGACCGCCCGCCACAGTGCGATCGACATTGTCCTGAAGTAGCGCGCGATTGCGCGACATCTCCGCCGCCAGAGCACTATGGGGAATGCGTAGATGCGTGGGAAGGTTGACTATGTGCTCCGCAACGTACTCAGCGTTAGGGCAACTACCGGTCTCATATCCGACCGCGCCAAGGTCAACCTCGCGACCGCCGACCACACTCGTGAACCAGATATCCAGATCGAACGTGCGCGTCAACGCACTTTGAACCGCACCACGATCTCGCACGAGAAACGAATACCGGAGCCACGTGCAAGCGTCGAGTACCACGTCTGACATACCGTACCAGCGTATCTCACGCTCCAACAGTCTAACGCTTTCACGGCGGTGCTCGAGATTCCCAGCTAGATTGTCGAGTTGCGACAGGCCAAGTCTGGCCTGCAATCCACTGAGCCGGCACGGATAGTTGATTGGTTTCTTGACGTCGAGCTCATCGCGATAGCAGTAGATGATGCCTATACGGACAAGAACGGCATGGATCTTTCGGCCGATCCACAGAATCGCGGGCATGAAAAGCAACAACTCGAGAGCGAACGACAAGAGCAGTCGACTTCGCGTGTATGCATCGACGCCTTCCGAAGACGACTGGATTTGTCGAATGCGATCGGCGAGCAAATCGTCATTTGTCACTGCCATGCCACCAAGATGCGTACTAACGACCTTGGAGTGGTCTGTGGAGAAGAACGCCACTTCCGTCATCGTTCCCGCTTGCATCCCGTCCTGACGGGCCCCGAGCGCGTGCGCAGCATCTTCAATCACCGGCAGATTTCGCCGCTTACCTATGTCGCGGAGCGCCGCAACGTCGCATGGCACGCCAAAGGTGTGTTGCGCATACAACGCCTTCGTCCGTGGTGTGATAGCTTTTTCGACCTGTTTAACGTCGATGTTGAATGTGCGGACCTCAATGTCCACGAACACCGGTCGGGCGCCTCGATAAAGAATGGCATTGGGCACGACTACGCATGTGAAGGCCGGGATAATGACCTCATCACCAGGGCCGACCCCCAGCGCTTCCAAAATTGCGTACAAAGCCATTCGACCAGCTCCGAAACTGACAGCATGCCTTGCGCCGCATGCCTCCGCAAACTGTCGCTCGTAGCTCGCGACGATCTTCACCTCATCAACAGCCTTGTCGAAACACCACCCAGCGATCAATCGCCGCAAATCCGTAAAGGTGCTGGTACCCGCGAAAATTCCATAGCGACGCATCGGCCGCCCCGGCAATAGCCGCTTCGCGCGCCACCAGATCGCTAGCAGATTCATCGCCACCATTCAATCATGAGAATGGCGCCCAGGCGAGCGACGCAGGCATGTACGCATGGCCTCGGCAGTTGCCCAAACTCGTTAATGCTCATGGTTAGCCACAACATTGCGAACTAGAGCAGCGTACTCTTTTGACATAACGCTGCCGGAGAACAGCCTTTGATATCGAAGGTAGCCAAGGTCTCCCTGCCGTTTCCTCAAGTCGTCATTCAGCAGTAACTCCACAATTCGACGTGCGAACAACCGCACGTCGTACTGGTTGACGCAGAAACCGCCGTCACCGTTAGTGACTACCTCTGGAATACCGCCGACATCGGTTGCCACGACCGGCACGCGATGTGCCATTGCCTCTATGCTGGCATACCCAAACGACTCATTCGCCTGGGACGAGACCACCAGAACGTCTGTATTCGCCAGCAATGATGAAACGTCCGTGCGAAAGCCAAGAAGATGTACGCACCTCTGCAGGCCCATTTGGTCTCGTACCATCTTTACCCGCTCGACTTCGTGGGGAAAACCGAATCCACAAGCGACTAGCTGCGCATCTGGCACCTGTTCCAGCACCTCTCGAAACGCCCTGAACAGAAACTCATGCCCCTTTCGTGCTTCGTAAGTCGCGAGAAGCAGGCAGACCGGAGTATTGGAGGGTATGCCAAGTTCATATCGTAGGTCGCTCGTTACTGCCGCGGCCATCTCCTCCTTAGCGATTCCATTTGGCACCACATCGATAGAGTGGCAGGCTTCGATGATGGGCCGCACCTTCATGGAATCTGCTGCTGCATGCGACACAGTGACGAAACGGCTCGTCGCGCGGCTCAACGCCAGGTCGACCAAGCTTTCCTGAAATCGCAGGTGCCACGGTGCGCGCTGTGCCAGATTGTGGAAGTTGTGAATTGCCTTCGGCCATCGCCCAGCAAGCGACCATGCAATGCTCGCTGCACGGCATGAGTCACCGCCGGGATAGCCGCCGTTGACGACCATCAGAACATCCGCCTCTTGCTTAGCGAATACACGACGCAGCGACATGATGCTCCGCAGAAGCAGTAGATATGACAGCAAGGGTGATGCTATTCGTCGGATCGTGCGGGACACGACACTCTCGCTCTGTACCGGCACGTATGTTGGCCTTGAGTGACGGACTACGGCACAACGACGCATCAGCCTGCGCTCGACATTGCGAAGTCCCGGATAGTTCGCATTAGCCATGATTGTGAACTCGTCCTGCTGCCATGGCCAGCTGTTTATCAGAGTCGCGAGGAACGTGTCGATACCGCCGGAATCATAGATCTCCACAAACAGGATGATCTTCATTGCGGATATCTCGCGCACGCTACCTACCAAGGATCCTTAGCGCCGGATGGCGCGCGAGATACTTATACCGCCCATCCACTGCGTTGTGATCGGAGCCCCAGCCTAATGCCCGACTGCGCATTCGCATCGCGTTTCCGATCAGCGCAAGCAGAAGACCCACACCTTCAATAAGTCGATTGTCGCAGAGCGCCATTCGCCATTGTGATATTGACGCACGGCGTTCACACCAATCACGCAACGCAGACTGGTTCTCCGTGGACAATGTCGACAATCGATGGCTTGCAAACTCTAGCGCAATATCGAAGTGCCCGTACAGCATCAACGCCAAGATCATACTTCGCAATCTCCGGGTTCTTTCCCCAGGCGCGACTTCCTTCTTGAAAAGATCTTCGGCCGTTCGCACGTAGAGAGCATCAGCGAACATCACCTGTCCGCGACTCGACGATATCGCTTTAGCGGCTTTACGTCGCGCATAGTGCTTGTTCAGGTCGAGCAACTCGAAGCCGCGCGCGCGCAGATAGACATCGACTTCAGAGAAGAGACTTTCTCCGCGATACATCTCGCAGAACTCAACTTCCACTTCAAGCAGACTGACTGCGTCAAGGTGCGTACCTGCACCCCGCAACACTTGCAGGGCCGCTCCCTGTACATCGATCTTCACGACATCAGCACTCGTCCGTCTCTCCTCGAGAATTCGGGAAAGTGGGACAGTTCGAATTGCCATTCGCGATTCGACTTCCCATCGCTCCGAGAGCCAGTATTTTCCAAGAAGGTCTTCGTTCGGATGCAAGATGGAGGAGCAGCCCGGTTCGCGGGTAATGTGAAGCACGGCATTACCTTCGCTGTCAGACAAGCCGACGGGCAGGTACTCTGTATTCGATGACGTCCGCTGCGACATCAGCCTCGCACATTCGGTTGGGTCCGGTTCGAAACCGATATACTCGACATGCGCGTTGCTAAGCCGGTCCCACGGCGGGTTCTTACCCCATCGCGCCCCGACGTCAACGAGTAGGATCTTCTCGTCTGTTTGAAATCCAACTGCATCCCATAGGTCGGAAAGAGATGTCGCGTCCGTCCATGGCCACGCCCAACCTCGCCTATTGTCTTTCATGGTTTGGCTATTAGATCCGCCACGCGCTGGCGCTCAACATCGGAACGACGACGACGTACACTTCGCCTGCGGTGCGCTAGCCGGAGCGCCGTTCGCCATCCGAGCTTTTCAAGGCCGACAAAGGGGAGCAACTGCTTTACCAAAGACTTTAGACGCCGGAATGTGTGCGCTTTTTCAAAAGAGGCAGACTCGCCTTGTGAACTCCCCATGCGTTCATCCCACATCGGCGCATGCTCCTCTCCCCACATGTCGAGGTAGTCCGACTGCTGCGGACTCTCAGCGAGCGGTGAAATTGCCTTCCTCGTCCGACGCGTCATCACAAGAAGATAACCCTCCCAATCATTCACGATATTGACGCGTGCACGGACGTCGCGCGGCGCGGCAATCTCGTACCACACGCCAGGAGCATCTTGCCACTCAACAAAGAACACGCGCGTGCCCTCGAAGCCTCGTTCATCTGAGTACAAACTGAAGAAGAGTTCTGGTGAAAACTGGTAGAATCCGTGCCCGCAACAGTTGTTCGCAGGCAGATAGTGTAGGATGTGACCATCGTCCTCACACATCCGGACAACATTGTCAACGGCTACTGGGAAATTGAACACGTGTTCGAGACATCCAAAATCCAGCACGACAGAGAAGCGCTCGTGCTCTCCTATCGGTTCATTCATGTCGTGAATCATAGACGCGCCTTCGTAGGCTGACACGTCAACGGACTTCACGTCGAGTGCGCCGAACACCTCCCGCAGGATGACCTCGAAGTAGCGTGACTCTGTCAAGTGCGCCACGTTACTCAGCATGTCAGCACGGCCTGAGGCTTGCAGAAACTCGGCGAGCGCTTCGTCCGGCATGCAGATACTCGCGCGACCAATCGAGAGTGTGCGATCGAATCTCGCCCCATGGTTCGAGGCGAAACCTAGAAGATTGAGCGAGTTGACATCGAGACCCACGATTACTTCTCCGTGTACAGGTTGCGTACTACAGCGCGGCTCCCTACGGCCTCGTCCACGTCTTACCGCTGACGGTGGACTGCCAAAGCAGCCCAGATTTACTGGACGACGGTCACCTGCTCTTGTACCATTTCACGTACGAAAATCTCGCAACCGGTATTGTGTTCTGACTGCGGCGTCGTCAAGAACTCGTACTTGTAGAGATTGTACCGATCGCTTTTCACCGGCGCGAGTCGGATCGGCGTGGACGGCGCAGTGTCATCGACATTCAGCACTTCTAGCCCGAGATACTGCGCGAGCCCCTGAGTGTATTGCACTAAGGTATTCTCCTGGTACCGATTCATGTCTGCGGTGATGATAAAGAGCACTGGCTTGTTGTGGAGCACGGCAAATCCCACTGACGTGCTGTACTGCGCGATAACGAACTCGGCATCGCGTACAAGCAGTGCCGTAGCGCCTTGAATGCACGTTCGGCCATCAAAGGTGCCCGGCGAGTAATTGGCTTGCGGATGTGCGGCGATTACTACGCGCAAGTCATACTGCGATTCGACAATGCTGAAGAAGCGATTGAGTGACGCGAAGTATCGCTTAGCATCGAGGTTTGCGATGCCTACAATTTTTAGGTCTGGGTGATACGGCAGATAGACGTCAAGAAACACACAATATGGTTCTTCGACAGCGCGCCGGGAGTGCGACAGAGTTTCCGCGTAGCGATCATAGTCGGGCGAGTTCGTAGCGATGATCCTTCGGCATCGCTTGGCTGTTCGACAAACAACTCCACCAGCAGCGAACACCACGTCAATGGGCTTGATTAGTCCAAGACCTTGCAGAATGGCTCCCTGCATCCAACTGGCCACTGAGGAGATGAAGTGGAAGGGCTGCAACGCTCTTCTTAAGAGCCGCCTCCACCGTGGGTTTCCGATATGCCATGGCAGCGCACCCCAACCGATGTAATACTGACGACACCCGTATTTTGTGAGTAGTCGGAATAGTCGACTGAAACGACCTTCAAAGGCCATGAGCAGTACAAACTTGGCGCGCTGGTTCCGCAGAACCCGTAACATGCTTTCAAGTTCTCGGTAGCCTGCAACCTGAACTACGAAGTCGCGGGTAATCTCGTTTGCCTCATGTGTAATGCCAAACAAGAGCTCAACGAGATCCCAATACTCTATTGAAATACCTCGCGCTAGCAGTTCTTCCATATGGCAATCGCGCACAATCTTCTCGGACAGGTGCGCGTGCGCGAGAAAGACGATTTTGTCTCGCCGCTCAGACAGATGGCCTCCGCGGACTTTCACGTAATCTAGCGTCGTACAAGGTGAGTCTTCCCCTTCCGCACGATGTTTCTGCTAGAAGCAAGGCTATCTGTGCGCTTTGCCTTGCAGAAGATACACGACGGTTTCACGATGCCAGTACGTCCAGAAAGTCAAAGCACTGGCCATGCCTAACCGCGCACCCGTTGTCTATAGATCGTGCTTTCGATCGGCCCGACGGCCACGAGCCCACGGGACAATTCTTTGTACTTGGCCGAGACAATCAGAGCGAATCTCCTGCAGTACTGAAAGGAAAGCCGCTGTCCGGATGTCGGTTTCTGCGCGACGATATGACAGCGTCGAAGATATCAACGCGAACATCGAACCGAAGAAAGTCCCGAGCAGCAATCCAAGAAACGCTCGCTTCAGTCGACCTCGTGGCTCCGCGACGGACGGCGCCCATGGAGGTTCGATGATTGTGATCACAGGCGTATCGCGCACCTCGCGCAGGCGCGCGTCTTCGTATGACTGCACGAGTGAGGTGTATACCTGCTGCTTCAGCATGATTACGCGCTGCAGACGGTCGCGTTCGAATGAGAGTTCCGGTGAACCACTAATTTGCTTGTTCTTGGTTAGCAGGTCCTGCAGGTGGTCTTCTGCCACGCGTAACTCACTCGCCGCGCTGAGCATGCGGCCTTCGATGAATCTTCGCTCCGATATGGCCTGTCCTTGGCGAGTGCGATTGTTATACGTATCGACTCCGCTTAGTAGCTTTTGAGCGATCGCCAGCGAGACGCTACGCCAGGGGGTCACAACCGACAACTGCACAAGCGCATTCCCTTTTGCCACGGACGTCTCAACGATAGCACGTAATTTCGTTACGCCAAGCTCAAGTTGGCGGCTTCTGGAATCTCCTCCAATTTCGAACAAGCCGACAAACGCTTCTCGTTTACCGTCATGCTCTGCCACTACGAACGTGTCGCCGGCAATCGACTGCAATAGCACTTCTGAGTTCAGCACCCGCGTGTATAACTCAGGAGCTGACAACGGGTTTGCTGTAGGCAATTGCACGCCAAATTGGCCGGCGATGCCTGTTAGGCTAGACCGACCAGCATCGTTTCCCTGCGGCATGAAGGAGGCCGACGCCTTGAAGACCGGCACTTGCCAGATCACGGTAGATGCAGCGATCATCACACCTGCCACCATCCAGCGCACTACCATCGCCCGACGTCGTAGCAGGAGCGTCGCTAACGCAAGGAGCGACAGTTCATCGTCGGTCATCGACTGATCTTCGTCCATTCGATTGGCCTCATTGGCCGGAGTTATCAGCTAAGTAGAGTCAGTCACAGCGCAATCCAATTCGCTGCAACTTTATACATCAGGAACAGGGCCGGACGACGTTATCGACATCAGGTGATGCACCGCAAGGCTCGATTGAGCGCCGGTATTTTGCCGCGAGCGCTCGCTATTGATCAACTCCGCATACGAGCAGATTGAGTCGACGCGACCGTTCTCGATTCGCATGATCGAATCACAGTACCTCAGCGTCGTGAGTCGATGTGCTACGATGATGATCGTGAGGTCCCGATCTAAGTTCTCAATGGCAGACATCACGGCTGTCTCTGACGCACTATCCAGAGCGCTTGTCGCCTCGTCAAGAATCAGCACGCTCGCACGCTTGTAGAGAGCGCGCGCGAGACCGATGCGCTGACGCTGGCCGCCGCTCAGCCGAACCCCTCGCTCGCCAACCATTCCAGAGAGACCATCGGGCCGCTCTTCGATAAAGGAGGTGAGTTGAGCTCGCAAAACCGCGTCCCATACACGGCCCATGTCGATTTCGTCACGAGGTACACCGAACGCGATATTCTCGGCGATTGTCGCATCGGTTAGGTAGATGCTCTGCGGCACATGCGCAATGGTTCGCTGCCACGATTGCAGTGAGTCCTCCGACATCGGCCGTCCGTCTACAAGGAACTGCCCATCGGTTGGCGGGATAAGGCCCATGATGATGTCAAGCACCGTGCTCTTGCCGCTCCCGGTACTTCCAACGAGACCCACACGGGCGCCTTTGGCAATCGTAAGTGTCACGCCATCGAGTACTTTTGGGCCGGCCTCCGCATAACTGAAACACACGTCTCGCAATTGAATCGCGCCATCGAAACGCATCGGCTGCACTGATGTCTGGTCAACTACCTTTGGCATCGGTTGATCTAGCAGATCGAGAACATCCGCGAGCGATGCTTTGTTTCCTACGACGACAGTCCAGTTGCCATACAGAATCTGAAGAAGTGGAAGCATGCGCTGAGCGCCGAAGGCCAAAGCTCCGAGCGTTGTGAGCCCGCCCGCTGTACCGTGTGATTGAAGGCTGAGTGCGTAGGCGAGGAGCGCCACCATGACCATGCCGATGATCTCCATGGCGAACCTGGGCGCTTGATTAATGAACGTGTTCTCTCCGGAGGCTGTCTGCAGGCGTCGTATCGCACGCGCATAGGCGTTGCTATAGACAACCTGGGTGCCATCGAGAAGTACGTCCCTGATCGAACCAAGTCCCTCTTGAAGAGCTTTTACGACCCCTGTCTGCCCCGTCGCAATGGCCTCACCATTCCTCCGAAGCCGACGCCGCGTGAGTTGCGCAGCAACTGCATATCCGGCGCCAAATGTCACAATGGCAATAGTCGCAACCGATGCATCGATAACCAAAAGCGTTCCAAGAATAGCGACGAACAGGACGGTCGATGTGATTGCAGTAACCAGTGAGATGAGTACACTGGTGGCGGTCGCGACCTTTACCGTGATACCGCTGATGATCTCGCTGCTACTACGTTCGACATGTACTCGGTACGGCTGGTACAGCGTCCGCCGATGGATCTCAATACTCAAATCGCCGCCGACCGCGTTCGCCAGACGTACCGTGGTCCAAAGCAGCAGCAGCCTCAGCGCCCCGGCCACCAACGCCGCCGTGGCGAACATAATGCAGAACGGGAGAATCAGGTCAGCTGCGGACGCAATCCCGGCCGCACGCGCTACGTCCAACACGAGACGATTTCTGAATAACCGTTCCGGCTCCGTCAGAATGCCTATGAACGGGACAACGGCGCCAAGGCTAACCACCTCGGCAATTGAGCTGAAGAATGTGAGCCCGACGACCAGCATGCCCTGATAACGACGGCGAGGACTGACGTGCTCGTAGATTCGAAGCAGTAGCGATCGCTTCCTTGGCTTGATGCCGTGCCAAGTCATTTGGACGTCCACCGACTAGGCTCAATCCATTTCATCGATGGGACCTTTCCGGTTCGAGGCGAACTTGCATCGCCCGCGTGATGGGTGATTGCGTCGCAAGGTCTGGGCCAGACCACGACCTCACGATACTTGTCCTCAGCTTGACTCTGCACTCAGAAGATCTGATACAACGGCCACTTCGCCAAGCTCTCGAGTTTCGCCATTGAGACAAGTTCGACATTTTCGCGGAATGTTGGCTGCGAGCCAGTCAGCTCCGCGTAAGTGATTGACGGAAGTGTGCTGCTACGACCATCAAGCGTGACAGTTATGAGGTCAATGTCTCGTTTCGCGAATCCTAAGAAGTCCACAGCGTGATTCATTTCTCCAGTAATCACTCCCTCGCCTTTCTCATAGAAGTGCAGGCTTCTCGCAGGCGAGTGAGTGTAGTCATGCCCAACTAGAAACGCTCTTTTGAACCCCATATACGCGGCGAGAGCGATCTGAAAGTTCAGTGTGCCGTTGTGCGCATCACGGCGCTCCTGAAATGCGTTACACTCTGGGCCCACTGGAACGTGCCAGCGCGTCACGAACACACTATTGAGATGACGAACGACTGGATAATTAGAGAGATTTACGAAAAACGTCATGCCAGTGTGTTCGGCCATCGATTTCAGGTATTCTTGATATCCGTGATTGCGCATGTACCTGAAGTTCCGCCATCCACCGTACGGAAATACAGGCCAGAAATAGAACGGTTCGACAATGGCACAGTACAGCGCCCGGAGTTCTTGTGCCTCCGTGTGATAGAGCATCATGTTTCCCAGGATCGAGATTCTGTCTTTGAATCTCGTCAGATCCATCCACTTCAACGATACGCCATCACCGAAGAGATAGCACTCCTCACCCATGTGACGTTGATACATCGCATCGAGCTTGGACAGTTCACGGCGCATCGCGTGTGCAAGAACTCTCTTGGCTAGTTCCATAGTTGTCTAGGAAGCGCGACCCACTCGCCGCAAGTCGTCACGACCTTGGCCAATTTGTGTTTCGCTGGTTCACGCGTGCCTCGGCAGTGGAGTTATTCCACCCAGAAGAACGGGTTTTCCCAAGAGTACACCGGTTCCGCTGGCGCCTGAGTGAGGTTACCTAGCATGCGCGCACGCGGCGACGGGCAGCCTCCGGCGTTACCGATTCGGAAGACGTACGGGAATACCACGGGCGGCCAAGAACATCTTGGCTGCCGCCGGAGTCTGCTGTGTAAAATGGAACATACTGGCCGCCGCCACAGCTGAGGCGCCGCCCACGACAATCGCATCGAGCAAGTGGGAATACGAACCCGCACCGCCAGAGGCAATAACGGGAATCGACACGGATTGTGTCACCGCGCTTAGCAGTTCCAAGTCGTACCCTTGCATAAGTCCGTCATGTGCGACGGAGGTAATAAGGATCTCGCCGGCACCTCGCCGCTGCATTTCAACCGCCCATGAGACTGGACTCATGCCTGTCACAGATGTTCCCGCGTGGCGAACACATCGATATGTGCCATCCGGTAATCGTCTTGCGTCGATCGAAGCGACTATACACTGGGATCCGAATAGTTCTGCTGCGTCCGAGATCAAGTCGGGATCATCATAGGCCGCGCTGTTTATCGACACCTTGTCCGGGCCAGAGTTCAATAGTCGGCGAATTGTCTCAACGCTGCGAATTCCGCCTCCGAAGGTCAGCGGAACTGTGCATTCCGCAGAGAATTCCGAAAGCGTGTCGAAGTCCGGTTCTCGGCCTTCGAGGGTCGCGCAAATATCAAGCAGGATCAGTTCGTCAACGTTCCGAGATGTATACACCAATATGGCAGGTAGCACAGTCCCTATGCTTCGCCAACTGTCGAATCCGAGTCCTTTTACCAGAGCGTAATCCTTCCACAGCAACGTCGGGATTATCCGCATTTTCAACATGGTCTAAGCGTCCAGGAAATTCTTTAGAATCTGCGCTCCGGCTTCCGCACTCTTCTCCGGATGGAATTGCACTCCGAAGACATTTTCCTTTCGTACCGCAGCGGTGACCCCCCCGCAGTAGTCACACACCGCCAAGACGTCCTTCTCATCCTCGGCGACAAGCTGATAGCTGTGGGCGAAGTAGAAATCAGTTCCGCTCTTGACGTGATCAAACAGCTGGTCAGCGCGTCGCAATGCCACTTCATTCCAACCGACGTGCGGTACGCGATCGGACTTGCCTTGTGGCTCAAGGCGCACGACCTTGCCGCGAACGAATCCAAGGCCGCCAATCTCGCGAACCTCAAAACCGCGATCTGCAAGCAGCTGCATACCCAGGCAGATTCCTAGCAGCGGAACCCGGCCTTCAATCACCGCCCGACGGAGTGGATACACAAGCTCTCTTTGGTGCAATTGCGTCATTGCTTCGGCGAAACTCCCTACACCAGGGAGCACAATGCGCTCTGCATCACTGATTGCATCGGGGTCACCCGATACGCGAACTACGCATCCGGCGTTCTCCAATGCTCTCGTTACGGAGAGAAGATTGCTGACTCCGTAGTCAACTACGAGGATCGTCACGCGTTGTCGTAATTGATCTTTGTCAGATTGCCGAAGCGATCCTTTAGCAAACCGCCGCGAGCATCCTTCCTGAAGATCGCCTTGTTGGTGAATCGATCGCAGATCTTGATGAATTCGTCAACACTCAAATCTAAAGGTCTTAGAATATCGTCAATCGGCTTACCAAGGCAGGTCCACGGGAACTTGCCGTCGAGTCTCTGCGTGATCGATAATGCATCATCTCGTGAAATCCGGCCCCGACGCAGATGCAGACACGCATGATCGGTTGCTCTTCCGAAGCCATATTTCAAGAACTTGAAGTAATCGTGTATCCCCGTCTGATGATTGTCGAGATTTTCGTAGTTCGCCAACGCACCTTCCACCGCTAATGGGTAAGTCTCAAACCCGCTCCCTTGAACCAGCAGTGCGTTAGAATAGCCATCCCAAGGGAAGTAGTAACCAAGGAACACGCCCGTCACTCCAACACGCAAGAGCTCAGCATCATCGGGATACGTGTACGGTATGAGGTCACGCTGTTCTATTCCCTCAACGCCGATGAGATCGGTGAGTCGCATGCCGAGCAACCCTCCGAACTCTTCGAGCCATCGACGATCCAGGACGCTGCGATCCTGTGCCGTAGCCGGCCCTCCATACTCATTCTGAGAGTTCTCACCCCACACGATAAGCGGAACGTTGGCTTCTACTGCAGCGCGTACCGGCACGGTAAAGATGCCAATATGTTCGGGCCACGAGATATCGCCGACACGGAGCAATCCCAGTCGATTGAGCTTCTTTCGAATCGTCGGCTTTGGCGACACCTGATAGTGGTCGACGCCAAGACGGCGGAGATTATCGAGGTTGCGCCGACCGAGCGCCGAGAAGTCGCAGGTCGTCGCCGTGACGCACAGAGGATTAAGGCCAAGCTCAAGAACCTTCATCACCTGATACGTGCTGTCCTTGCCGCCGCTGACTGGTACAATGCAATCCCAGCGTGCGCCGTCCTTTGAGCGATAGCGGTCCAGAACTGTATCCAGTTCTGTCCGGCGAACTGCCCAATCAATCGACCCACGCGTCGCAAACGCTCGACATGCAGAACAAACGCCATCATCGTCAAACGACAAATCTGGCTTCGTGGACGGCATGACGCACTTTTTGCAATACCTTAGCATTTCTGACTCCTATCCGTGCGGTGGTGTTCTCCTCATTGGCCTTTCTCAAGCAGGAACCATGTCAGGTCATCGAGAGGGAAGGTCGGGTCGTTTCTGTAGACAAAACCGTAGTCAATCAGGCGTACGTCGCTATAACGCGATAGCAGCTCCCCCGCAAAATCTCGCTTGAACATGCGATTCGAATGACCGCGATACGGTACTTCGACCGGAGTCGGATTGTAATACTCCGCAATACATATGTACCTGCGGCTGTGCCGATAGAGTGTTTCGTACGCCGCCTCCAACTGCTCGGGATCGATATGAATCAATACGCCCTTACTTAGAGTCAGGTCACAAGCTGAACCGGCATGGAAACCAAGAAGAGATTTCTCGTATACGGTGATGTCCGGCAGTTTCTCCAACTCCTTCACTGCAGCTCCATTCAACTCTACTGCGCTAAGCGCCACACTAGGCAGCAATGTCCGAAGTGCACGCAGATTCAACCCGATATTTGCGCCGAACTCAATAATCGAAGTTACGTTGCGCGTGCGTGACAGAATACGCGCGAAGAGCGCGACGTTGCCAGCGAGCAACGTGGGTCCGACATTTCGAGTTGAATAGTCGGACCCAAATGGTCCGGCCCAAAACTCTTCCTGCATTGTCTTATAAGTCATTGGTCTTCGGGATAGGGCTCGCGGAAGGCGCTATGCGCCAAGCACTTTCTGCTGCACGCATGCGTTGATCGCACTGATTTCTGAATGGCCGTTCAGGTATCGAATGACCTCGGTGAACAGGGGGGTTGACTCTACGGTTATCGGCACTCCCATGAAAACCTGCAGCATGAACCTATAGTCCTCGGGCGTGTCAAGCGTCCAACGATGGTGCGAGAGATCAGGGAGGCGCTCGACCGATTCCAGCCTGAACTGACCCGGATTGTGCTGAAAGAACGGAGTGACATGCTCGCGGTCGCTTGGCGCAGCTGCATTGGCGGCGGCAGTTTCGAGCGCTTGAGTAGAGAATACCTCAACATCGAGCCCACGTGGATATGTGCGGACGAGAGTGTTGCTTACGTAGTCAAGCTCACCGGCACTGTCGGCATACCTGCGAATTACTTGATCGACGACAGAGGAATCCAGCAGCGGACAATCGGATGTTATGCGCACAACTGCGCTTGCACACGACTCGCGCGCAGCCATGACGTAACGTGAGAGGACGTCGTCTTCACTGCCCCGATAGACGGCCACTCCGAGTCTCTTTGACTCGGATACCACCACTTCATCCTGCGTTGAAGTCGTCGTCGCGACAATCACTTCGTCTACGAGAGCTGCTCGCCTTGTACGCGCCACAACGTTCGCAAGAACACTCTGACCTCCCAGTGGCAGCAAGATCTTGCCTGGGAGTCGAGTCGACCCCATCCGCGCTTGAATGATGGCAACCACACGATTGGGCGTCATCCGGTGATATGCTCCCACCTAAGCGGAGTCCCCGCAGGAATGTCCACACTCGCACACGCCCCGAGCAGGATGTCGCTGTACCTAGGCGACAAACCGAACCCGGGCCGGATCGCGCGAACATTGTGCGATCCGAGCCTTTCTCCCGCGGCAATAAACGCAGTCGTATAGAGCGAACGCCGGAAGACAATGTTCCCTTCCTCCGCTTGGCCCACGCCAAACGTCGGGAGGCCTATCATTGCCTCGGCGCGCCGGACATCTCGAACTAGGCACGAGAACTCCTGAGGCTCGAGCGAGAAGTGACTGTCCACGCCTCCATCTGCACGCGCCAGCGTGAAGTGCTTCTCGATCATGCACGCGCCCAACGAAACACCTATGATCGCTGCGGTATTGCCTAAGCTGTGGTCCGACAGACCAACGGGTGAGTTTGTGATCGCGGCAAGAAGCGGAAGCGAGGACAACGCCATCGAGTCGTCAGGCGCCGGGTAGCTGCTAGTACACTTCAGGAACACCATTGAAGTCGCACCCGCCCTTAGCAGTGTGTCCCGGGCATGCGCAATCTCCTCCAGACTCGCCATTCCCGTCGAGACGATGACCGGCTTACCCGTGGACGCTACGACACGTAGCAGGGGATCATCAGTAATCTCGAAGGATGCGATCTTGTACACTGGAGCGTGAAGAGTTTCAAGAAACTCAACTGCGGTCGCATCAAAGGGCGTCGAGAAGATATCGAGGCCTCGGCTTGCGGCCTCTTCGAACAGGGCTGGATGCCAATGCCAAGGCGTGTGCGCCTCTTCGTACAAGTCGTAGAGTTCTCGTCCTGCCCACGGGCCAGTCCCGGGCACTCGAAATGAAGGATCGCTCGAGCGGAGCGTCATTGTATCAGCCGTGTACGTCTGGAGCTTGATCGCATCAGCGCCCGCGTCAGCCGCCGCTCGAACCGTCTCCAGCGCGCGCTCAAGACTGCCATTATGATTGCCGGAGAGCTCTGCAACGATGTAAGTCGGCCTTCCACGCCCAACGGTGCGACGTCCGATTTGCACTTCTTGCGGTTTGGCAGCGTGTTCTGGTAGCATTTGAGGTACTGGAATTCCGGTACGAGAATCGTTCTGATGTCAACATCTTCTGTGCGGATATTCGCGCCCTGCAGCGTGCGCTCGTCGTTCCCGACAAGTCCGACACTGTGACTGATCAGTCGACGCGTGCAAGCAAGGTAACTTTCATGAAGATACTGCTTCTCGGAGGTGCGGGGTCGTTACTTCGTGCATTCGTCGAATCGCACGGCGACCATACCATACTCTGGTCTGACCCCATCGCTGTGCTGAACATCGAAGACTGGAAGCCAGACTTTATCGTCAGCTACGGATATCGGTACATCCTCCACACTGCAGTGCTCGAGCGTCTATCCGGGAATGCCGTGAATCTGCACATCTCTCTGTTGCCGTTCAACCGGGGGGCAGATCCGAATCTGTGGAGTTTTCTGGAAGGGACTCCAAAGGGCGTGTCAATCCATCATGTCGATCGTGGTGTTGACACGGGGGACCTAATTCTGCAAAGAGAGGTGCAGTTTGGTGAGTTCGAGACGCTACGAACCACGTACACTCGCCTTCATGTTGAGATCGAAGCACTCTTCAAAGAAGTTTGGCCTGCCATTCGTGAAGGACGCGCGCGTCGTCGAGCGCAACCACCAGGCGGCACCGCACATCGTAGCCGCGATCGAATGCAACACACATCAGCGCTCCGTCTGGGATACGACACTCCGGTCAGAGAGATTGAAGATTATGGACGGCGCGCTGGGCTCGGCTTATGGCGCAAGAACCGCTCCTATTGACACGCCGATCCTACAGGTGGCGCCGAAGGCCACCGATGCGAACTCGTGCATAGTAGGGTCGACTAGCTTTATCGTGCGTTGAAGAACTCAGCCAAGAATCAGGTTTCGAACTGAACTCAGCATCCACCGATTCACAGTCCGGCCGCACCATTAGCTGAATTCATTGTCGATGCCGCACGGAAAAGCGCCCTCGCAACGTCGGCGGTCGCACGCTCCACTCTTGGTAGCAGTGCAGCCCGTGGGACGTGTTCAGCGAGTAACGATTGTAGTTCGGAAGCTGACCCGCTCGCGAGAGCAATGTCTACCAGTGGAGCACCATTAGCTGCCGCCCATAGACAGATCAATCGTTGATTGGGTGCGCACAGCATGACGCAGGTTGGGATTCCTACGTAGGACGCCTCCCATACGGTCGAGCCCCCTGCCGTGAGCATCGATGCGCAACGGGAGAATGCTTCCCAGGGATTCACCGAGTCTACTGCGCACCAGTGATTCGGTACCCAACTCGCGCGAGCCGTTACGATTCGCACAGAGTGGCTTGCGGCCCATTGATCAATAGCTCTTACGATCCACGCGGCCGGGAGACCACCACCAAGGCTAAGAGCAATATCCGATGACGTCCCGCTCCAGCCTGGGAGCTCCCGTCGAATCGGAACTCTCTGCGCGATCAGCGTACCCACGAATTGCGGATAAAGATGCGCGGATGAATACGCGTTTGGGTTCCATATCGCGTCATATTGCTCAACCACTGGCCCCACGTCATCGACGAGAACCGTGAACCGCCCTGGTCGCGCCCTCGCGGCGTGACGAACTTGCTCGTCATAGCTGTCAACTACGAGAATACCGCCTACCGAATCAGTCTCCCAGTTATCTGTCTTCGCAATTCCCAGACTCTCAAGTCGCCTTGCCGCAAATGGAATCGACACTACGCCAGCATGCGCGACCGCCCCAAGGCACTGCTCTATCCAGGCCTCTGCGAGCGCAGCACAACGCATCACGTGTCCAGCGCCGATGGTGGAGTTGGCGTCGGCAAGGATGACTAATCGCATCTTCTGCTATGACCACTCGTGGACCACACGTTGCACAAGTGTCGCAACGCGCTCCACGTCGGTCCTAGAAAGCTCCGGAAACATCGGGATGGTCAGTGCGCCCGCATAGTAAGATTCTGCATTGGGTAGGCATAGAGTGCCGACGCGTGCACGGTGATACGGTTGTAAGTGCACGGGAATGTAGTGAACGTTCACACCGATTCCGCTTGCGCGCAGGCTCTCGAAAGCAGGCCGTCGTATCGAAGCCGGTACATTGACAACATACAAATGATAGGAACTACGAGACCAGGGGGGCGTCGATATCGGCCGCACATTAGGATTGCCCGAGAATAGCTCATCGTATTGCGCTGCCACTTGACGTCGGCGTTCAACGATCGCGGGTAGTCGCTGCAATTGACTCAAGCCTAGCGCACACTGCACATCCGTGATTCGGTAGTTGAAACCCAAGTCCTGTTGCTCGTAGAACCAAGGACCATCGCACATCTCGAGTTGGGCAGGATCCCGCGTGATCCCATGACTCCTAAACCGGAGTAATGAGTCGCGTAACACAGGATCGTTGGTGGTGATAGCCCCTCCCTCACCAGTCGTGATGTGTTTTACAGGATGAAAACTGAAGCAACACATCTGACTGTGGGCGCAAGCACCGACGCGATACTCAACACCGTCGATATCGTACCTCGCACCAAGTGCGTGCGCGGCGTCTTCGACTACGAGCCAACCTCGATTGGACGCAATGGTGGCTATTGACTTCATGTTCGCAACGTTACCACCGAAGTGTACCGGAGCGACCACCCGGACGCCGCTCCCTACTTCTTCGAGACCGGCAGGATCCAGCAATACCGTATCTCGGTCAATGTCGACGAATCGTACGTTCCCATTGAGATAGTATGCGGCATTCGCCGTTGCAACGAAGGTAACGGGTGTAGTAACGACGCCCGCTCCTGGTCCAACGCCTGCCGCAAAGTAGGCAGCATGGAGAGCTGCTGTTCCACTGTTTACAACCACAGCGAACTGGGCTCCCACAGCATCGGCAAGCGCGGTTTCAAACTGCTGAACCAGCGGCCCTTGCGTAAGCAGTGGCTCATGAAGAGCCCGCACAACAGCCGCAACGTCGGCATCTGTAATGTTCTGCCTGCCGTACGGGATCATGTTGCCCATCAATCCATCGACAGTGATTTCAACATAGCCCGAGTCTCATGGACCGTCAGCCGATGAGGGTTCGTATCACTGCGATACGAGAAATCACTCGGCACAGGGTCGCCCAAGACCAGATGAGAACCATCCCACCAAGGAAATTCTGGCATTACCACGAAGTGGCTGCCCGCGTCATGCGTGTGACGTGCGTCGTCTGGCCCGATCATGAGCTCGTGCAATTTCTCTCCTGGTCGAATCCCGATGACTTCCCTCCTACAGCCTGGTGCCAATGCTTCCGCGAGTGTGACGATATCAACCGTCGGGATCTTTGGTACAAAGAGCTCGCCTCCCACCATTCGACTCAACGAATTGATGACGAACTGCACGCCTTCTTGCAGCGTGATCCAGAAACGCGTCATACGCTCATCCGTAATTGGCAGACAGCCGCTTTCACGGAGCCGACGGAAATACGGTACGACTGAGCCGCGGCTGCCAACAACATTGCCGTATCGAACAACTGCCATGCGGAGGGATCGCTTGCCCGCGTACGAATTGCCGGCGATAAAGAGTTTGTCAGAGCACAGCTTCGTCGCCCCGTAGAGGTTAATGGGATTCGCCGCCTTGTCCGTACTGAGTGCCACGACCTTGCCGACTGACGTCGAGAGACAAGCATCAATGACGTTCTGTGCACCAAGCACATTCGTCTTAATGCACTCAAATGGATTGTACTCTGCGGCCGGTACTTGTTTCAGCGCTGCTGCGTGGATTACGACGTCGACGTCCTCGCACGCGCGTTTGAGTCGATCAAGATCTCGTACATCACCGATGAAGAACCGGACGCGTGAATCTGTGATGCGCTGCTGCATCTCATATTGTTTCAGCTCATCCCTGCTGAATATTATTACTCGCCTTGGGTTGTGATTGCGAAGCACTTCCTCCACAAACGCATTCCCGAAGGAGCCGGTCCCCCCGGTGATGAGGACCGAGGCATCGCGTAGCGGCTGATTTTCAGGATGAGAGTGCATTTAGTCTCGTGTAACAGCGTCGCAACGCTGGGTTCGGGATGGGCTTAGCTTGCTCAGGTTTCGGCATGTTGACTGGCTCTGGGCATGGACCAAACGTTTGGACATTCGCAAAAGCTGAGCGATCCAACGCCTTGATGTCGTTGCTTATTGATCTAGGCGTGGGCCTGAGGTCGGGGAGCTGTGCAGGGCTGGCCGAAGCTGCCTCGAGGTTACCCTAAGTACCGGATCATCTTCAATCAAGTCATCAGGGGCAAAACATGGCTTTCGTGTCGGTATCACTAACTCGGTGCCAATCGTAACAGCAATGCCTCGTCCTATTTCTGCAACCCAGATTACGAGCTGCCTGCCGCTCCGTCGTTGACGAACGATCCCTCGGACGCCGCAGAGTGCGCCTTCTTGGACCATGATTTCGTCTCCCCTGCGGTAGTCGTTGATCTCACTCACATCTTCAGGCACGATCTCGTGGAGTGCGATGACGCGACGCAACGACTCCACTACACTGTCGGCGACGAGCGCGGGCTTCCCTCCATCCTTGACCACAGTCAACACCCCAGGCGTTCGCAAAATCGTGTGCCAGTCTGCATTCGTGGCTTTGGCAAATAGGTACCCCGGAAACAGCGGGCACTCCACGTCCCGCCATCGGTCACTCCACTTACGACGCTCCTTCACTATTGGTAGCCAGGGCGACAGTCCCATCGCTACCATCCTCTGCTCCACCTTCTTCTCCGCGCGACTTTCGGCCCATATCACAAACCATGGGTCGGCAACGGCTGTATGGGTGTCAACTGGCTCAATCATGGGTGCCCAAGTGCACGGTCAGTCACAGTGAAAGAGTGACTGCCGCAATGAATGTCATCCAACGCACTCCCTCAGTGACGCCTAATCCTCCAGCGCGTCACCCGTGTTTTCTGCGCGCAACCGCTCGATCTCCAGCCGCAGCGCATCGTACTCTTCGATCTTCCGCGCCAGAAAATGCCGCGTAAGCTCAGTCTTCGCCGTCACGCCTTCTGGCGTCAGCAGGTAGGCGTAAGCACGCTTGTTCTGGCTGTTCCGGAAGTTCTGAACTTTTACCAATCCCTTGTCCAGCAACGCCCTCAGCACGTAGTTCGCCTTCCCCAGGCTCATCCCCAGCGCGTGCGCCACCTCCCGCTGTGAGCGGCTGGGGCTTTCGTCCAGCAGGCGAAGCACGCCGAGCTGTGAAGAATCGGTCAATGGTGGATTCGTCTTTCTAATGAAAGAAGGCCGTCTGTTCAACGCGTGAACATTCGGCCTGGAGCCGGGGCTGTCAAGAGCCCCTCGCCTCCCCCCGCACAATTCCGTCCCCTCAACGCCTCTTCTGACGCGCCATTGACGTTGCCGCTTAGGTTGCGCTCGTACCTCCTCCTCGTCATATCAATTCCATGCGCAACCGCTACCTATTCTTCATAGATCTCGTCCTGCTGGCGCCCCTGCCCTTCCTGGCCATGGCGCTCCGCATGGAATCGTTCGCCTGGTCGCCCGACTTCACGCGGGCGGTCGTCGCCTACGCCGCCATCGCCCTCCCCGCCCGCATCGGCGTGGCCTACGGCGCCGGCATCTATCGCTTCCTCTGGCGCCACGCCTCCCTCGTCGAGCTCGAGCACCTGGTCTACGCCGGCGCAATGTCGGGGGTGCTCTCCTTCGTCACCGGCGCCTTTCTCATCAGCGGCCTTGGCCTCTCCAATATCCGCCTGCCGTTCTCGGCGCTCCTGCTCGACGCCCTGCTCGCCGCCGCCATCCTGGCCGTCCCCCGCATTACCGTCCGCTTTGCCGCCCGCAACCACGCCGTCAGTCACCGCGCCCAGCACCGCGCCATCATTGTCGGCGCCGGCAACCTGGGCCAGTCTATCCTGCGCGACCTCTCGCAGTCGTCCTCCCTCAGCTCCAACATCCTCCCCGTCGCCTTCATCGACGACGACCCCTACAAGCAGGGCCAGATGCTCGGCGGCCTCACCGTCGTTGGTCCGATCGCCAAGCTGGGCGAAGCCATCGAGAAGTGGCAGGCCACCGAGGTCATCATTGCCGTCCCGGGGGCCAAGGGCGCCTTCATCCGCAAGGTCGTCGATGCCGCCCTCCCCCTCGGCGTCACCCCGCGCATTGTCCCCGGCGTCCGCGACATCATAGACGGCCGCATCCACACCCTGGGCCTGCGGAAGGTCGCCATCGAGGACCTGCTCCGCCGCGACCCCGTCACCACCGACCTCTGCGCGGTGGCCCAGCTCATCAAGGGCAAGGTCGTGCTCATCACCGGCGCCGGCGGCTCCATTGGCAGTGAACTCTGCCGCCAGATTGCCCCGCTCGGGCCCGCCAAGCTCATGATTCTCGACCACAGCGAGAACCAGGTCTTCGAGATCCACAACGAGCTGCTCAAGTCCTTCCCCACGGTCAGCTTTGTCCCCGTCATTGCCGACATCCGCCACGCGCCGCGCCTCAACCAGGTCTTCGATCGTTACAAGCCCGACACCATCTTCCACGCCGCCGCCCACAAGCACGTGCCGCTCATGGAAGAGAACGTCGTCGAGGCCATCACCAACAACATCCTCGGCACCAACAACCTGGTGGACGCCTGCGTCGCCAGCGACGCCCAGACCTTTGTCCTCATCTCCACCGACAAGGCCGTGCGCCCCACCTCGGTGATGGGCTGCACCAAGCGTGTGGCCGAGCAGATCGTGCGCGCCGCGGCCCAGTCATCGGGCCGCAACTTCCTGTCGGTGCGCTTTGGCAACGTGCTGGGCTCGCGCGGCTCGGTCATTCCCACCTTCCTGCGCCAGATCGAGGCCGGCGGCCCGGTCACGGTCACGCACCCCGACATGCGCCGCTTCTTCATGACCATCCCCGAGGCGGTGCAGTTGGTGCTGCAGGCCGGGGCCCTCGGCCATTCGGGCGAGCTCTTTGCCCTCGACATGGGCGAGCCGGTGAAGATCATGGACCTCGCCCGCGACCTCATTCGCCTCTCGGGGCTCGAGGAAGGCGTGGACGTCGACATCGCCTTCTCCGGCGTCCGCCCGGGCGAGAAGCTCTACGAGGAAGTCTTCTTTGGCCACGAGGCCGTGGAGCCCACCGCCCACCCCAAGGTGCTGCGCTCCCCCGCCGACCCCGTCAGCGACGAGACCGCCGACCTCATTGAGACCCTCATCCGCAGCGCCCTCCACGAGCCCGACGACTG
>Ga0334722_10001513_pt1 | contig 28845 bp, 26 predicted proteins | sample C3_bottom_MG_FD_207210 | JGI IMG/M metagenome (GOLD analysis project Ga0334722, IMG submission 207210) | Sediment microbial communities from Yellowstone Lake, YNP, Wyoming, USA - C3_bottom | ecosystem: Environmental > Aquatic > Freshwater > Lake > Sediment | place: USA: Wyoming | collected... | reverse complement strand
AGTCATCGATTTCAAGCGGCTGCGCGCGGCGCCGCGCGATACCGAAGTCACGGTGAAATCGGAGGTCAGGCAGCCGGGGAAAGAGCGGATGAGCCTGAACTACGAGATGGAGCACACGCCGGCCGGATGGAAGATCTACGACGTCAAGGTTGCGGGCGTGGGCCTGGTCACGACTTATCGCGAGGTTTTCGGCGAAAAGGTGCGCGAAGTCGGTGTGGACGGCCTGATCAAGTTCCTCGCCGACGGGAACAGAGGAGGCGGCTCGAGGTTCAATTCCGTCAAGTCCTCGTTCTGGGAAAAGTCCCGGCTGATATCCGCGATCTTTCAAAACATGTTTCGCAGCGGCGGCCAGCCATAGAGTCCGGAATTATCGACGAAACGAAAGGCAATGTTTGTTGCCGTCCGGAAAACCAACTGAGGAAGCGATATGCACAAGACAAAAATAAAAGCCGCACTGCTGGTGGCATTGGCGTTCGCCGCGCCGGCCCTGCCGGCGCAGGAACCCGAGCCCAACGCGCTGCTGCAATCGGCAACGCTCGAAGTCATCGCCGCAATCAAGCAGGAGCGGGGCCTGCACGGTGGAGGCACGACGCAAGTCGCCAGCCTGGTCGATACCAAGGTCTTGCCGCTGTTCGATTTCTCGCACATGACCCGGATTGCGCTCGCGCGCAACTGGCGTTTGGCGACGCCGCTGCAGCAGACGGCGCTGACCGCGGCCTTCAGGACCCTGCTGGTGCGCACCTACTCGACGGCCTTGTCCGGATATCGCGACCAGGTGATCGAATTCAGGAGCATGCATCCGGCGCCGGGCGACACCGAAGTCACGGTCAAATCCGTGGTAAAGCAGTCCGGCACCGCGCCTATCGCCATGGATTACGACATGGAGAAGACCGCTGCGGGATGGAAAGTGTTCGACATCAAGGTTGCGGGTATCAGCCTGGTCACGAACTATCGCGACTCATTCGCCGAGAAAATTCGCGATGACGGCGTCGACGGCTTGATCAAGGCACTCGAGGAAAAGAACCGGCAGGGCGATGCGCGTTCCGGGGCACCCAGGAGCTGAATCCGGAATGAACCGCGGTGGCGCAACCGTGGGCGAAAAAAAAGACAGGCAAGCCTGTCTTTTTTTCTTGCAACCGTAGCGCCAATTACTTGGAGCCGGCGGCCTTCACATCCGCCTTGCCTTCGGCTTTGACGGCAGCGGTACTGGCTTTGGCTGTCGCTTTCTCGGCCTTGGCTTCGACTTTCACCTTGTCGGCTTTGGTGTCGGCGGCTTCGGTGGTCTTGGCGGCTTTGGCATCGGCAGCGGTTTTGGCCTTCGCAGCTTTGGCTTCGGCCTTGGCGGCTTTCTTGTCGGCGGCGGCCTTGGCTTTCGCGGCTTTGGCTTCGGCAGCAGCTGCGGTCTTGGCGGCTTTTGCATCGGCGGCGGCAACTTTGGCGTCGGCCTTGGCGTCGACTTTGGCTTCAGCTTTGCTGGCTTTTACATCGGCCTTCTCGGCTTTGACTTCGGCTTTCACCGCAGCCGGTGTGGCGGGTGCGGTGGCTTGCGCGAACACGGAGGTGGCGAACAGGCCGGCAACGAGTACAGCGATAATTTTGTTCATTGGGTCTCTTTCAGAGTTGGGAGGGGAAACAGAACGTTGCAAATTGGAACTATTGCAGTCTGTGTGCGATTAACGCCCCAGTTCCAAATCGGTTGACCCGGCGGCGCAATATTGCGCCCGCGTCAATGCGGCGCAGGCCGACGGCCGGGACAGGCAGGCGCCGCGCCGGTTTCAAAGAAAATGCCCGTCTGACCTGCGGACGGGCATTGTGCGCCGGGCCGGCAGGGCGTCAATCGCGGTGCTTGTTGCCCTTGCCGCGACTATGGCCATTGTCGTGGCCGCGACCCATGTGTTTGTCTTCCTTATCGAACTTGGCTGGCTTGTAGCCCCGCTCGCTTTCCCAGTGGCCGGCGGTGCGATAGTAGCCGCGGTCGCGCTGGTCCCAGCGATCCGGCTCCCAGCGATAACCGTCGCGCTGAACGATGCTGCGACCGCGCACCCAGACGTGGCGTTCGCCGGTCCAGCCCCAGTACCCCGGCGCCCAGACATGGCCCGGCGCGATCATCGGCACGATTTCGTATTGTGGCGCGGGCGGCGCGAGGTTGATCTGGAAGCTGACTTGCGCATAGGCCGGCGCGGCGAAGACGCCGGCGGCCAGCGATAGCGACAACAACAAACTGCGTAGGGGATTGTTGGGTTTCATGTTCGGTTCCTTTGTATGGGCTGTTGTAGGTGCTGAGAGGCTATTTCAAAACGAGGGGATACCTCCCCTCGTGCTCCCCTATATCAGGGGCCATTTCGGTAATTCTGAAATGGCCTCTAAGTGCATGGTTGCACTTATCGCGGCGCTTTTCGGTGCGCCAACGCACAGAGATGGCAGGGCGAAGAGCGGATAGTCGCGCCAACGGTCGAAGGCCGTGTTGCACCCCGCATTGCGGTCCTGCCCGCAGATTCTCAACCGGGCCGGCACGGATGCCGAATGACGGCGCGCACCTTCGGCATTGTTCAACGCCAACGGAGACTCCAATGAAAGTCCGCTCAACAGCATTTGTTCAGGGTTTGGCGCTTGCCGGCGCGGTTTCGATACTGATCGCCGGCTGCGGCAACCGCGAAGTAGCGGTGCCCGCGCCGGTAGCCGCCACGATAGCGCCCACCGCAAGCACCGGCACGCCGCCCACCGGGACGTCGGTGGGGACCGAGATCGACGACAGCGTCGTGACGGCCAGAGTGAAGACCGCGCTGCTCGCGGATCCTGACGCCAAGAGCTTCGAGATCAAGGTCGAGACGCGCAAGGGGCAGGTGCAGCTCAGCGGCTTCGTGGCTACGCAAGCGCGCATCGACAACGCGATCGCGCTTACGCGCAATGTGGAGGGTGTCAGAGGTGTCGAAAACGGGATGAGTGTGAAGGACGGCAAGGCCACCGTCGGCAATGCGGTCGATGACGGCATCGTCACCGCCAAAGTCAAGTCCGCGCTGCTTGCCGATCCGGCCGTCAAGAGTTTCGATATCGCCATCGTCACCCGCAAGGGCGAGGTTCAGCTCAGCGGCTTCGTCGACAACCAGGCGCAAGCCAGTCGCGCGATCGAGATCGCGCGCGGCGTCGAAGGCGTGCAAACCATCAACAACGAGATGAGCGTCAAGAAGTAACCGGTCGACCCGGGCGCGATGCGACGGCCCCCGAAAAAAAGGGGCGTGCGCAGATTCTTCAGGCCATGACGCTGCGGCATGGGTTATGTGCGTTGGCGCACATACACCCCGCGCCGACCGGGCTAGATTAGTCCCGGGTGGTCGGCGTTCTCTCCCTGAATGACGCGCACCTGAAATGCCTTGCCCGGCAACGGTGAACCCGTTCCGGGCATTTTTTTGCTGTGCGGTGACAGCGTACTGCCAGCCTCGTGCATGTCCTTGATGATCGCGTAACAGGAGCAGGAGGCGGCTTCCAGGCCTTCGCGATCGAGGATCCGGATGTTGCCGCGGCTGTAGCCGATCAACTTTCCTTGCTGCAGCGTGCGTGCCGCCTTGGTGACGCCGACCCGGCGCACGCCCAGCATTTGCGACAGAAACTCCTGCGTCAGCCGGAACGTGCTCGACTGCATGCGGTCGTGAGTCATCAGCAGCCAGCGGGCGAGGCGCGCCTCCACGACGTGAAAGCGGTTGCATGCGGCCGTCTGGGTGATCTGCGCCATCAGGGAATAGGTATAGCGGTGCAGTTCGCGCTGCAGCGTCTGGCTTTGGCGCAGCACCGCCAAAAAGGGCACAGCTTTCATGCGCATCGCCGTTCCGCTTCCCTGTACCAGGGCGCGAACCGGGGAAATGCTGATTTCCAGGGACAAGGGGATGCCGACCATGCCTTCGCGGCCGACCAAGCCGACCTCCAGGGCCTGGTGCTGGTCCACCAGCGTCAGCAGGGAAACCAGGGAGTCGTTGGGAAAGTAGACATATTTGATCCGCTCCCCCGGTTCGTACAGGATCTCGCCGTAAGTCAGCGCCACCACTTCCAGATTGTCCATCAGGCTGCGCAGCTCTTTGCGCGGCAGCGCGGCGAGCAGGCTGTTTGCTACAGGGGCTTGCTTGGCCATATGCATTGCAGTCTCCGGATTGAAACCGACTCTAAGGCAAATAAGTCGTGGCGTATGTACGCCGGCGCACAGAGCCTGCGCAACCGGTGGCGCAGAATTTCCTCCGTGCACGCAAGCCTTCGAGAAACGGAGGCGATCACCGCCACGAAATCCACCGGGACGGGCTCGAATGGCTTCCGCACGGGCGCAATCCGAATTCAACCGCTAAAGGACCATCAACATGCTTTACACCATCGCCGTCGTTCTGATCATATTGTGGCTGCTGGGACTGGTCACCGCCGTCACCATGGGCGGATTGATCCATGTTCTGCTGGTTATCGCCATCGTGGTAGTGCTGCTCAGGGTCATCAGCGGGCGCAGACCCCTTTGACGTCGATGCAATCACGCGCAGGCCTGCGCCGTTGCGTCGCCGCGTATCGACTCGCGTAACCGAAGTGATGTTCCGGCCTGGACGCAGACCATTCATGCTGTTGCCCCGCCTGAATTTGTTCCTGCTGCTGCTCGTGTCCGCCCTCGCAACCCCCGCTGTGGCGCAGGACTATGCGAGTGCTCCGGCGGTCACGGTCGCCTCGGTTCAGGGGTTCGACCAGGTGGTATACAAAGGCCTGGTCGGCAATGTCCTCGATGCCATTCCGATGGACGCGTCGGACCGCCTGGGCCTGCAGCGCACCAATGCCGTGGTGAGCAACACCCTGTTCGGCCGCTCGCTCACCGTCATCGCCGGACTGAGCAATCCGGTGTTGCTGGTGGGGGGGCTCGTCTGGGGCATCTGGGCGGCGTCGAATATCAAGCCCGCGGAGACCGACCTGGAACGCAGCGCCGACTCCGCACAGACCGGCGTGGGCGCGGCCGCGCAGGAAAGCCTGGCCGTGCCGGTGTATGCCGCTTCCGCTGCGGACGACGCGCGGCCGGGCAAGGCGGCGGTATTGGTGAGTTCGCTCTCCACTGCGGACCTCGCGGTCGTTTCCCGTCCGCGCGTATTCAGGGTGTGGCTGCCGCAGCGCGCGTCTGCGCCGCCGCAATGACCCGGCTTGTCCCCTGCATCGTCGCCGGGGAAACGACCGGTCTGACAGCAATTGAGTTCTCCGCGCGGGATTGAATCGGTCTGGCGTTCAAACCCTTGAGATAACCGGGGTGGGGCAGACATCGGCGCCCTGTGCGAAAATAGCATCCCTGTTGCGGTCATGCGCCTTTTGACGCCGCCTGGTGCCGCAGCCACATCAACCCTGATCGTTTCCCCATCCGAACATGGCACATGGAAGCCGTTCCGTCGCCTTATCCGTAGACCCCGGGCCGCGCACGCCCGGCGCGCGGCGCAACGAATGGCGCGCGGCCGGCATGCTGCTGCCCTATTTGTGGGAATACAAATGGCGTGTGCTGGTCGCGCTGTCTTTCCTCGCCTCGGCCAAACTCGCCAACGTCGGCGTGCCGCTGCTGCTGAAGTCCATCGTCGATGCGCTCGCGCCCGCCGAGCAGGTGCTGGCGCTGCCGCTGGCGCTGTTGGTCGGCTATGGTGCGCTGCGCCTGTCCACGGTGCTGTTCGCCGAACTGCGCGACGTGGTGTTCGTGCGCGTGACGCAGCGCGCGATCCGCCGCGTCGCGCTGACGGTGTTCCGCCACTTGCACAGCCTGAGCCTGCGCTTTCATCTGGAGCGGCAGACCGGCGGCGTGTCGCGCGATATCGAGCGCGGCACGCGCGGCATCTCCACGCTGCTCAATTACATGCTGTTTTCGATCATTCCGGTGATCCTGGAATTCAGCCTGGTGGCGGTAGTCCTGTTGACCAAGTTCGACTGGCGCTTCGCCGCGGTCACGTTCGCCGCAGTCGCGATCTATCTCGTTTTCACCGTCAGCGTCACCGAGTGGCGCATGGAATTTCGCCGTCAGGCGAACGAACTCGATTCCCGTGCCAACACCCGTGCCATAGACAGCCTGCTGAATTACGAGACGGTGAAGTATTTCAACAACGAGGAATACGAGGCGCGGCGCTACGACGACAACCTGCGCAAGTACGAGGCGGCCGCGGTGAAGAACGAAGTTTCGCTCGGCCTCCTGAACGTCGGCCAGAGCAGCGTCATCGCCATCGCAGTGACCCTGCTGATGATCCTCGCGGCCGAGGGCGTGGTGGCGAAAACGCTGACGCTGGGCGACCTGGTGCTGATCAACGGCCTGTTGATCCAGCTGTACATTCCGCTCAATTTTCTCGGCATGGTCTACCGCGAAATTAAGCAGGCGCTGATCGACACCGACCGCATGTTCCGGCTGCTGGAGGAGAATCGCGAAATCCAGGATAGTCCGGGCGCGACCGATCTCGCTGCGGGGAGCGCTTCCATCCGCTTCGAGGGCGTGGATTTTTCCTTCGACCCCAAGCGGCAAATCCTGTTCGACGTATCCTTCGACGTTCCCGCCGGCACCAAGGTCGCGGTGGTCGGGCATTCGGGCGCCGGCAAATCCACGCTGGCGCGGCTGCTGTATCGTTTTTACGACGTCAGCCGCGGCGCCATCTACATCGACGGCAGCGACATCCGCGCGCTCAGGCAGGCAAGCCTGCGCGGCGCGATCGGCATCGTGCCGCAGGACACGGTGCTGTTCAACGACACTATCTACTACAACATCCAGTACGGCCGGCCGGAGGCGACGCGCGAGGAGGTCATCGAGGCGGCCCGGGCGGCGCATATCCACGAGTTCATCGAAAGCCTGCCCGACCGATACGAGGCGCGGGTGGGCGAGCGCGGCCTGAAGCTGTCGGGCGGGGAAAAGCAGCGCGTGGCCATCGCGCGTGCCATCCTCAAGAATCCGGCCATCCTGATTTTCGACGAAGCCACCTCGGCGCTCGACTCCGAGACCGAGAAATCGATCCAGGGGGAACTCGCGCGCATTGCGCAGGGTCATACGACGCTGGTGATCGCGCATCGACTGTCGACGATCATGGATGCCGACCAGATCCTGGTCATGGACGCCGGGCGTATTACCGAGCGCGGCAGTCATCGCGAACTGCTGGCACGCAACGGCGCCTATGCGCAGATGTGGGCGCTGCAGCAGCAGGAGGAGTCGCGCGGGGCGCGCGAGCGGGCAATCGCCTGAATAGAGGGGTGTTAACCGGCCTATTCAATTTTTTGCTTTAGGTAGTATCGCTATCTCGTTATTTTTGCTTGCCAAATAATGGGTTGGTCGCTAGACTTGCGCCTAGCGCTTCTTAGAGGTCATTTCATAATTAACTGTCATTCCGAAGCCGAAGGCTGAGGAATCTGCTTTTTATTTGATTCAAAAGCAGATTCCTCGCTCCGCTCGGAATGACAATTTTTGAAATTTTCATTCTGAAATACGCTCTTAGTCTCACGGGGAGGAAAATGTTGCTGTCTGTACGCCATATGCTGCTTTGTGCTGGCTTGGGCCTGAGTCTGGTTTGCGTTAGCTACTCCGGCCAGGCCGAAGCGCGCCGCGCCGCGGAAAGACCCGCCGGGCAGAAGCTGTCGCTGCGCTCGTCCGCCGCCCTTGTTCAGGACGCCGAAACCGGCGAGATCCTGTACGGCAAGAATGCGAGCACGGTAGCGCCCATCGCCTCGATTACCAAACTCATGACCGCGATGGTGGTGCTGGACGCCAACCTCGATCTGAACCAGGTCATCACCATTTCGGGCGAAGACATGGATGCCTTGCGCGGCACGCACTCGCGCCTGAAACCCGGCGCCAGCCTGAGCCGCGACGAGTTGCTGCGCCTCGCTCTGATGGCATCGGAGAATCGCGCCGCCGCGGCCCTGGCGCGCACCTACCCGGGCGGCATCGAGGCGTTCCGGAACGCGATGAACCACAAGGCGCAGATGCTGGGCATGAACAGCGCGCACTTCGACGACGCGACCGGACTCTCCAGCGCCAACGTGGCGAGCGCCGAGGATCTGGTCAAAATGGTGCGCGCGGCGCATCGTTACGAGCTCATCCGCGACTACACCACCGCGACCGGGCATGAAGTCCAGGTCGCGGGCAGGCCGCTGTCCTACCACAACACCAACCGCCTGGTGGCCAATGAAAGCTGGAACATCGGCCTGTCCAAGACCGGGTTCACCAACGATGCCGGCCGCTGCCTGGTGCTGCAGGCGAAGCTCGCCCAGCGCCAGGTGATCATCGTGCTCCTGGACTCCTGGGGAAAGCTCACGCGTATCGGCGATGCCAACCGCATCCGGGCCTGGATGGAGGCGAACGCCAGGGCGCATAGCGGCGGCGTGCAGAAGGCGGCACAGGAAGGCGCCAGGCTCGCGCCGGGCTGAAGCCGCGGCGCGCAGCAGTCAGCGAAGGGAGCGCTCGCCCTCGCGCTCCCTCAAGCCGGGCTGTAGCAGCAAAGCACGCTTGCTACAGGTTACAAGCCAAAACGCTGTCGAGGATCCGATGGCACAGCCGCAGCAACGCCCCGTGCAAGGGGTGGTGCGCTTCTATAATTTTCTGCCCGAGAGCGCTTCCTTCCTCGGCGAGGTGCTGGCCGGCCTCACAGGCGCGCCGAAGACCCTGCCGTCGAAACACCTCTACGACGCGCGTGGCTGCGAGCTGCTCGAGAGTATGGGCGAGTCGCCCGACTGCTCTGCGGCGCGCACCGAACTCGCGCTTCTGCGCGAGCAGGCCGCCGCGATGGCGCTGTTTCTTGGCCCGGACTGCCAGCTGATCGAACTCGGCGGCGGGGCGGCGCGCAACACGGGCCTGCTGATCGGGCAGTTGCAGCCGTCCCTGTATGTGCCCGTCGGCATTAGCGCCGGGGCAATGCAGGCAGCCGCGGCGGGTCTTGCGCAGACCTTCCCCTGGCTCAACATCGCGGGCGTGTGCGCCGATTACACCGGGCCCCTGGCCCTGCCGAATTTCGTCGGCGTGCCGATCAAGAAAAAGGCGGTCTACCTGCCGGGCGCGATCTTAGGCAACTTCGCGCCGCAGGAGGCGGCCGGGCTGCTGCGGCTTGCGCGGCGCCTGGTCGGTCCGGGTGGCGCGCTGCTCGCCGGGATCGAACCGAAACCGGACCGGGCGGCGGCACAGGCCGCCTGCAGCGATGCGTCGGGCGCGATCGCGGCGTTCAATCTCAATCTGCTCGAACGCATCAACCGCGAGCTGGGAGGGGATTTCCAGCTGCGGCGCTTCCGCCACCGCGCCGTGTACCATGAGGCCCAGGGTTGGACCGAGATGCGCATCGAAAGCCTGGCATCGCAGTTCGTGCACATTGGCGGCAGGCGCTTCAGCTTCGGCCTGGGCGAAACCGTATTCACCGCGATTTGCTGCACGCATGGCGCCGATGCATTCCGCGCGCTGGCGCAGGACGCCGGATTCGCGCCGGGTGAGACCTGGAGCGACGCCGCAGGCCGGTTCAGCGTGGACGGGATGATCGCGGTCTAAGGTCTGTCGACATTCCGTGTCTCCTGCGGTGAACGTCAACAGACCCTGTTGAATTACAATGTTGATCGTTGTCAAGGCAACTCGGCGCCAATGGACTATTTTTTCTCTGCCACCGGCTCGCGCCGCGACTAAAGCAAAGGCAAATCATGCAACCGGGCACCAAATTCAATCTCGAGGTCAATCCGAAAATCCCCCAGCGGCTCGCACGCCTGGAGGAACTCGCCAACAACCTGTGGTACAGCTGGGACATCATGCCGACGCGGGCGCTGTTTTCGCGCCTGGATCCGGGCTTGTGGAACATGGTGGGACACAGCCCCAAGGCCATGCTCAAGCGCATCGATCAGCAGCGCCTGTTCGACGCCGCCGAGGACAAGGTGTTCATGGACAATTACAACCGTGTGCTCTCGGCCTACGATAGCTATCACGGCGCGCAGACCGACCGCGATGCGGCGGTGGCGCCGCTGGCGCCGGCCGAACTGGTTGCCTATTTCTGCGCCGAATTCGGATTTCACGAGAGCCTGCCGATCTACTCCGGCGGTCTGGGCATACTCGCGGGCGATCACTGCAAGGCGGCGAGCGACATGCGCCTGCCTTTCGTCGGCGTCGGGCTGCTCTACCGGCAGGGGTATTTTTTCCAGACCATAGACAGCCATGGCAACCAGAGAGCCACCTACGTCGATTCGGATTTCGACGATCTGCCGATCGCGCCGGTCGAGCGCGCTGACGGCGCGGAGTTGAAAATTACGGTCGAGTTTCCCGGGCGCGAGGTCAAGGCCAAAGTGTGGCGGGTGCGGGTCGGCTGCGTGACGCTGTACCTGCTCGACACCGACATCGAGGAAAACACCGCGCACGATCGCAATATCGCGCACCAGCTCTATGGCGGCGACCGCACCACCCGCATCGAGCAGGAGATCGTGCTCGGCGTCGGCGGGGTTCGCGCGCTGGCCGCGCTCGGCGTGAAGCCCACGGTCTGGCACATCAACGAAGGGCATGCGGCATTCCTGATCCTGGAGCGCTTGCGCGAGTTTGTGCAGCAGGGCCTGGATTTCGCCAGCGCGCTCGAGGCGGTTGCGGTCAACACCGTGTTCACCACGCACACGCCGGTGCCCGCGGGGCATGATCATTTTTCCACACAGATGCTGCTGCATTATTTTCAAGGCTACTGCGACCAACTGCGGATTTCCAGCGAGAACCTGTTGGCGCTCGGTCTGGGGCCGGGGGCGTCCGAATTCAACATGACCACGCTCGCGGTGCGCGGTTCGCGCTTTCACAACGGCGTCTCAAAAATTCATGGCGAGGTGTCGGCGCGCATACTAGGCGAACTGTGGCCGCAGATTCCGCCGGAAGAGAATCCGATCACCTCGATCACCAACGGCGTACACGTGCCGACCTTTCTGTCGCCGGAATGGGCCGATGCCTTCGACCATTTTCTCGGCTACGGCTGGAGCCAGAGGCTGGGGGACCAGAATTGCTGGCAACAGATCAGCGACGTGCCCGATCACGTCTTCTGGAGCACCCGGCAGCACCTGAAATCGCAATTGCTGCATCTGGTGCGCTTTCGCCTGCGCGAACAGAACGCGCGCAACCAGGGCAGCGAGGCGCACCTGGACCGGCTCCTCAGCCTGTGCAATCCAAACAACCCGACGGTGCTGATCATCGGCTTCGGCCGGCGCTTCGCCACCTACAAACGGGCTGCGCTGCTGTTCGAGGACCTCGACTGGCTGCGCCAGCTGCTCGGCGATCCGGAGCGCCCGGTGCTGTTTCTGTTCGCCGGCAAGGCGCACCCCGCCGACGTGCCCGGGCAGGATCTGATCCGGCGGGTGATGCAGGTGGCGCAAATGCCGGAGTTCGAAGGCAAGATCCTCCTGGTCGAGGGCTATGATCTGCGCCTGAGCCGGCGCATGGTTTCCGGCGTCGACGTCTGGCTCAACAACCCGATCTATCCGCTCGAGGCCTCGGGCACCTCGGGGATGAAGGCTGCGTTGAACGGCGTGGTCAACCTGTCGGTGCTGGACGGCTGGTGGGGCGAAGGCTATGACGGGACCAACGGCTGGGCGATCAAGCCGGCCGCCGCCGGACTGGACGACGCGAGCCGCAACCGGGAAGAAGCGCGCACGCTGTATGAAATCCTGCAGGATCACGTCATTCCGCTTTACTACAAGCGCGAAAGCTGCGGCTACTCGCCCGAATGGGTGAAACTGGCGAAGCGCTCCATCGCCACCCTGCTGCCGCAGTTCAATTCCGCGCGCATGGTGGGCGAATACGTCGCCAAGTGCTATGTGCCGGCCGCGCAGCAGGGCCGGCGCTATACCGAGAACCAGTTCGAAGGGGCGCGATCGATTGCTGCATGGAAAGCGCGGGTGCGGCAGGCCTGGCCGGGGGTGGCGATACGCCGGCTGGATACGCCGAAGAAACGCATCCAGTACGGCGACAGCCTGCGCATCGGGGCGGCGCTGAAGCTGAACCGGCTGAATCCCGAGGACGTGGTGGTGGAGTTGCTGGTGAGTCGCCTCGGATTGCGCGGCGAGGAGGAGGTCACGCGCTACCGTTTCGCCGCGCAGGGCGCGGATGCCGCCGGCGAGCACCATTTTTCGCTGGACCTTGTGCCGGAGCTGTGCGGCAAGCTGGATATGCGTGTGCGCGCCTACCCCTGCCATGCATTGCTCACCCATCCGCTCGAACTGGGGCTGATGATCTGGGCTTGAATCGTAGGGACAGCGCGGGGAATTTGATTCAAGATCGTTGATTGCGCGCAGATGCGTTTTTCATCCGTGCGCAATCAACGATCCGCGCGGACGGTTTCTTGTCCGCGCAACAGCACAACCCTGCAACGACGAAGGCAGGCGATGCGATGAGCGAATGTTTTTCGGATCTGGCGCGTTTCTTATCGGTTCCGTGCCAATTGCGCGTAGATCCCGGCGTAGCGGCGCGCGCTCGTCCCCCAGCTGAAATCCCTGTCCATGCCATTGCGTTGCAGCGCGCGCCAGGTGTCGGCGTCGCGCCAGACGGCGGCTGCGCGCCCGACAGCGGCGAGCAGCGCCGCGGCGCTGGGCTCGTGAAACACGAAGCCGCTGGCGCTGCCGTCGGCGAGCGCGGCCGGGGTGCAATCGACCACTGTGTCGGCGAGTCCGCCGGTGGCGCGCACCACGGGCGGCGTGCCGTAGCGCTGGCTGTACATCTGGTTCATGCCGCAGGGCTCGAAGCGCGAGGGCATGAGAAAGGCATCGGCGCCGGCTTCGATCAGATGGGCCAGTTCCTCGTCAAAGCCGATGGTGGTGCTCATTTCGCGCGGATGGCGAGCGGCGAGCGCGGCAAAGCCGCGCTCGAGTTGCGTCTCGCCGCCGCCGAGCAGCGCGAGTTGCGCCGGCAGGGCCAGCAGTTGCGGCGCGATCTCGAGCAGCCAGTCGAGGCCTTTCTGCTCGGTGAGCCGGCTGACCACCGCAAACAGCGGCACATCGGGATCGACCGCCAGGCCGAGGCGCCGCTGGAGCGCGCGTTTGTTGCCCGCCTTGGCGGCGAGCGTAGCTTCGCTGTAGCGGCTGGCGATCAGCGGGTCGGTGGCCGGGTTCCACAAGCCGGTATCGATGCCGTTGAGGATGCTGTGGAGACTGTCCCTGCGCGCGGCGAGGAGTCCGTGCAGGCCGAAGCCCAGCGCTTCGCTTTGAATTTCCAGCGCATAGCCGGGGCTGACGGTGCTGATCGCGTCGGCGAACTGCAGTCCGGCCTTGAGAAACGAGAGCTTGCCGTAATACTCGACGCCGTCCGGGTGGAAGCTGTCGGGCGGGAGGCCGAGCGCGGCGACCAATTCCGGCCCGAATATCCCTTGAAACCCGAGATTGTGTATGGTCAGCAGCGTCGCCGCGCGTGCGCCCGAGGCATGGTGCAGGTAGGCCGGGGCGAGGCCGGTCTGCCATTCGTTGCAGTGGAGCACTTGCGGGTACCAGTCGAGCGGGCTGTCGGCGCTGCCGAGCAGCGCGGCGACGTGCGACAACAGGCCGAAGCGCAGTGCGTTGTCGCCCCAGTCGCTGCCGGTTTCATCCTGATAGGGTCCGCCGGGGCGGTCATAGAATTCGGGGCAGTCGAGCAGGTACAGCGGTACGCCCGAGGGCGTTTGCCCTTGGAGCAGTCTCGATGCCGGCAGACCCGCGCTCGGCGCGAGACGCGCAAGCTCGCGCAGTTGGGGCAGTTGCGCGAGTACCTGTCGGTAGCCCGGCAGCAGGATGCGCGCATCGACTCCGAGTCGCGCGAGCTCGACCGGCAAGGCTGCACTGACGTCGCCGAGGCCGCCGGTTTTCACCAGCGGGGCGCATTCCGACGTGGCGAACAGGACGCGCAGCGGGCTGGAGTTCGCGTCGATGGCGGAAGTGGCGGGAGGCATGGATTGGGATCGTCGCGCCTGAGGACGGCACAGTCGATGCGCGCAATGTTAGCAGGACTGCCGAATTCAGGCCAAGTGTTCGCGGCGCGGGGACGCGGGTGATCCTCGCCGGCGACATCGGCGGCACCAAGGCGCTGCTCATGCTTGCAAGTTGGCGCGAGAGACGGTTGGCGCCGCTGCTGGAGCGGCGCTACGCGGTTGCGTCCTTTGGCAATTTTTCCGCCATGCTGGCGCAATTTCTCGAGGAAGGCCGGCAGCAGCGCGGCCGCGACCTGCGCTTGAGCCGCGCTTGTTTCGGCGCCGCCGGGCCGGCGGCGGAAAATCGCGTCCAGATGACCAACCTGCCTTGGGCCATAGACGGCGCGGCGATTGCGGCGGAATTCGGCATCGCCCGCGTGCGCGTGGTGAACGATTTCGAGGCCGCGGCAATGGGCGTCGATGCGCTGGGTCCGGGCGACAGCGAGACGCTGCAGCGAGGCAAGCCTTTGGCGCAGGCGCCGCGCGTGGTGATCGGCGCCGGCACCGGCCTCGGCGTGGCGTATGCGCTGCCGCAGGGGAAACACTACCGGGTGATCGCCGGAGAAGGCGGGCACGCGGGTTTCGCCCCTGCGGATGCAGAGCAAATGCGCTTGTGGCAGGCGCTGCACGCGCAGTTTGGCCGCGTCAGCGTGGAGCACGTGGTGTCGGGACCGGGCCTCGCGCGCATCTACGAATTCCTCTGCGCCGGGCTGCCGCAGGCGCCGGAGTTGCGCGATCGCGTACGCGCCGAAGGCGCCGCAGCGATCAGCCGCCACGCCCTGGAGCAGGGCGATCCGCTGGCCAGCCATGCGCTCGACCTGTTCATCGCCTGCTACGGTGCGCTGGCGGGCGACCATGCGCTCGCGGTGACGGCGCGCGGCGGCGTCTACATCGCCGGCGGCATGGCGCGAAGAATGTTCAGCCGCCTGGCGACCGGCGGTTTCATGACGGCGTTCAACGCCAAAGGCGTGCAGGCACAACTTAACCTCAGGATTCCGGTCAGCGTCGTCATGACCGAACGCCTCGGCTTGCTCGGTGCGGCGCTGATAGCCGCGCGCGGCTCCTAGGCCACGACGGTTCCACGCGCTAACCGCGCATGCCGATATGACAATTGTCAATGCCGGCCCGCCCCTGGCGGCTATGCTCGATCCGGGTGGTGGTAGAGTGAACAGGAGGTCGATCATGGCTATCGCAACAGCACGTCCAGCGAAAACCAAGGCAGCGCCCAAGATTGCGTCGCCGTCCAAGGCCCAGGCGCGCGCCCCGGTGGCCGGGACGAAACAGCAGAAGGGCAACGCCGAGCCGCAATCCGGTTCGGGCCCGGCTCTCAACGCCGAGGAGCGCAACAGGCTGGTGGCGCAGGCGGCCTATTTCCGCGCCGAAAAGCGCGGTTTTGCGCCAGGCTGCGAACTGCAGGACTGGGTCGAAGCCGAGGCCGAGGTCTTGCGCCTGATCGGCAGCGACTAACTTCGGGCGAGGCAGCACACCGATCGCTGCGCGTGTGGGAAGTTTAGCGAGTATTGCGGGAGTCCCGGGGTCATGGGTGCGGCTGAAATGAGCATCAGGGGTCACATGAACGGCTTCGACCAGAGCGGTCCTGCAGGCAATTGCGCCGCGAACCAGCAACCGCACTTGATCGAGCTGAGAAACCTGGCGCAGGACACGCTCGCCATCGTGCTTGCGGGCGGCCGCGGCTCGCGTCTGGCCGAGTTGACCGACTGGCGCGCCAAGCCGGCGGTGCCTTTCGGCGGCAAATTCCGCATTATCGATTTTGCGCTGTCCAATTGCGTCAACTCCGGCATTCGGCGCATCGGCGTCTGCACCCAATACAAGGCGCAAAGCCTGATCCGGCACCTGCAGCGCGGCTGGAGTTTCCTCGAAGGCCGTTTCGACGAGTTCGTCGAATTGCTGCCGGCGCAACAGCGGGTCACCGCCGATTGGTATCGCGGCACCGCCGACGCGGTGTATCAGAATATCGACATCCTGCGCCGGCACCGAAGAAAGTACGTACTGATCCTCGCCGGGGACCATGTCTATAAAATGGACTACACGCGCATGCTCGCCGACCATGTGGCCAGCGGGGCAGTGATGACCGTCGCCTGTATCGAGGTGCCGCTCGCCGACGCCAGCCAGTTCGGCGTGATGACGGTCGATGCAAACCGGCGCGTCAGCGCCTTCGACGAGAAGCCGGCGCAGCCGGCAGCGATACCCGGCCGTCCCGATGCGGTGCTCGCCAGCATGGGCATTTACGTATTCGACGAGGCCTTCCTGTACGAGCAGCTGATTCGCGACGCAGAAGACGAGGGCTCCAGCCATGACTTCGGCAAGGATCTCATTCCCTGGCTGATCCGGTCCGGATTGCATGTGCATGCGCACGCTTTCCGCGACAGCTGCGTCAACATGAGCAACGGCGTGCCCTACTGGCGCGACGTGGGCACGCTGGACGCCTACTGGCAGGCGAACATGGAGTTGACGCGCGTGGTGCCGGATCTCAATCTGTACGACATAGACTGGCCGATCTGGAGCTATCAGGAGCAGCTGCCGCCGGCGAAATTCGTGTTCGACGACGACGGCCGGCGCGGCATGGCGGTCGATTCGATCGTGTCCGGCGGCTGCATCGTCAGCGGTTCCGTCGTGCGGCGCTCGGTGTTGTTCTCGCAGGTGCGGGTGCAGGACTACTGCAACATCGAGGATTGTGTCATCCTGCCGAACGTCGAAATCGGCAATAATGTGACCTTGCGGCGCGTGCTCGTGGACAAGCACTGCCGGCTGCCCGACGGACTGACCGCGGGCGTCGATGCCGAGGCGGACCGCAAGCGCTTTCATGTCACCGAACGCGGCGTGACCGTGATCGTGCCGGAGAGCCTGGGCCAGCGCGTGCACCACCTGCGCTAGCGCGACGTGTCGTTCCCGTTGGTATTCCAGGACCTGGAGCCGGATGCAAGTGAAGTGCCGCAACCATATTGATCCGGATCCGGCCGGTCCGGTCATTTTTCAGTCTGCGCTCAGGCGATGAGCGCATCGCGTTCGCTGGATCTGGTGCTGCTCTGGCACCTGCACCAGCCGGACTATCGCGACCAGGGGAGCGGCGAGTTCCTGCTGCCCTGGGTGTATCTGCATGCGATCAAGGACTATACCGACATGGCGTGGCATCTGGAGCACCAACCAGGCATGCGCGCGGTGGTCAACTGGGTGCCGGTGCTGCTCGATCAGGTGGAGGACTACGCCGACCAGTTCGCAAGCGGAAAACTGCGCGATCCGCTGCTGCGGCTGCTCGCGCGCGACGCGGCGCAGCCCCTGACGCGGCCGGAGCGCGCGCTGATCGCCGAGCGCTGCCTCGATCCCAACGCCTTGGGCATGATCCAGCACTATCCGCCGTTCAAGCATCTGTACGAGCTGTTCCGCGGTTTCGAGGCGCAGGGGCAGGCGGCGCTCGCCTATTTGTCGGACGAGTTTTTTCACGATACGCTGGTCTGGTATCACCTTGCCTGGACCGGAGAAACGGTGCGCCGCGAGTCCGAGCTGGTGACGCGCTTGATGGCCGTCGGCGAGCATTTCACGCCGCGGCACCGGGATGAACTCATTCGGCTGATCGGAGAACTGGTGCGAGGCCTGGTCGGGCGCTACGCGCGGCTCGCGCAAACGGGGCAGATCGAACTCTCGACGACGCCGCACTATCATCCGCTGGCGCCGCTGCTGCTCGACTTCGGGGCGGCGCGCGAAGCCGCGCCGGATATGCAACTGCCCGAGGCAGCGGACTATCCGGGCGGCCGCGGCCGCGTGGCGGTGCATGTGCGCTCCGCGCTCGAGAGCCACGCGCGCCGATTCGGCGCGGCGCCGCGCGGCCTGTGGCCGGCCGAGGGTGCGCTATCCGAGGGCCTGCTGCGCGTGCTCGGCGGCAGCGCCCTGGGCTGGACCGCCAGCGGCGAACAGGTGCTGGTCAACAGTCTCAAAGCGGCCGGCGGCGACGCCGGGCCGCGCTCGCGCTACCTCTACCGGCCGTACCGCCTGCGGGCAACGCCGGAACTGCTGCTGTTCTTTCGCGACGACAGGCTGTCGGACCGGATCGGTTTCGAGTACCGCAGTTGGCATGGCAGCGACGCCGCGGCCAATTTCGTCGGCGAGCTGGAGCGCATCGCGAGCGAAGCGCCCGCTGACGAGCGGCCGCTGGTGAGCGTGATCCTCGACGGCGAAAACGCCTGGGAGCACTACCCGTACAACGCCTATTACTTTCTGCATGCGCTGTATCAGGCGCTGGCCTCGCACGCCGGCATACGCCCGACCACCTACGCCACGGTCCTTGCCGAGCGCTCCGGAGACGGCCTCGTCGCTCCCGGGGTTCGGGCCGCGGCAACGCAGGTACTCGAGCGTCTGGTCGCCGGGAGCTGGGTGTATGGCAACTTCGCCACCTGGATCGGATCGCCCGACAAGAACCACGCCTGGGATCTGCTGTGCGCCGCCAAGCAGAGCTTCGACCTGGTCAGCGCGAGCGGCCGGCTGGACGCCGCGCGCGGCGCGGCCGCCGAGCGGCAGCTCGCCGACTGTGAAGCTTCGGATTGGTTCTGGTGGTTCGGCGACTACAACCTCGGTGCAGCGGTGGCGAGTTTCGACCGGCTCTACCGGGCGAAGCTCGCCAACCTGTATCGCCTGATCGAATTGCCGGTACCGACGGCGCTGGCCGAACCCATATCCCATGGCCATGGCCATCCCGAAGGCGGAGGCAGCATGCGTCGCGCGGGCGCCGCAGATGATGCCGCATGAGTATCCGTTGCAGCGTGAATCCTGGAACGGCCAATATAGGAGGCAAGAAGGTATGTCCCCGCATTGTGAATGAACGCTGAACGCAGCCGTTGCTGAGGGCGCCGGTGCTCAGACCGAATGCCTGGCGTCTGCGACGATCTGGTGCAGCTTCTCGACGTCGAGCAGTGTCAGTTCCTTGTTGTGCACGCGGATGATGCCGGTCTCATGAAACCTGGACAAGGACCGGCTGACGGTTTCCTGGGTGAGGCCGAGGAAGCTGCCCAGGTCCAGCCGGGTCATGCGCAGGTTGAAGCGGATGTCGGAGTAACCGAGGTGTCCGTAGCGCTCGCCCAGGATCAGCAGAAACGCCGCCACCCGGGACTCGGCGCCGAGCGAACCCAGCAGCCACATCTGCATATGGTCGCGCGCCAGCTGGCGGCTGAGCAGTCGGTAGACGAACTGCTGCAACTCGCCGGCCTTGCCGCCCAGATGGGCGATGCGCGGGAACGGGATGATCGCCACTTCGCTGTCTTCCAGCGCCACCGCTTCGGTGCGGTAGTGCTGCGTTTCGATCCCGTCCAGCCCGAGTATTTCACTCGCCATCGGAAAGCTCAGCACCTGGTAGCCGCCGTTCGCGTCGAGCAGAACGTTCTTGAACGTGCCGGAACGGATCGCGAACAGCGGGCCGAAGGAATCGCCGGCGCGGTACAGTGCCGCGCCTTGCTGCACGCGGCGCAGCGGGAAACTTACGCCCGGGTCGATGTCGACGCGATCGAGCCCGATTTTCAGCAGCGCCGCAAGTTCCTGCAGGCTCAGCGCCGCAGCTGCGCCTGGCGCTTGCACGTCGGCTACGCTATCGAGCGTATGGATTCTTTGCTGCATAGTGACGTTTTTTGCATTGCGCCAGGCCGTGCGCCGGGCTGGCTCGCGAAAAATGCCGATGTTCCCGGCCGCGGGTTCCGGCGCATGAACTCAGTCTAGGTGCGTTGCAGGACTAGATATATCGGGCGGGTCTGGACTTAGACTACCTGGAAAACGGTAGTCATCGGCCGCCGGACCGGTTCGACACCGGATGCGGGGCGGCGGCAGGCCGCGGGCTCAGGCCGAAGTGAGCCCTTCGCGTATGGCGTAACGGGTCAGATCCGCCACGTTATGCAGGTCGAGCTTGCGCATGAGGTTGCGCCGGTGCACTTCGACCGTGCTGGTTGCGATGCCCAGCGCTGCGGCGATCTGGCCCGAAGTCCTGCCGCTGGCGAGCAGCTGCAGCACCTCGCGCTCGCGCCGGCCGAGGATTTCTCGCTGCTTGCCCTGCAGTGACTGCTTGCGCAGGCTGTCGACGATGGCGGCCGCAGCCTCCGCGTACAGATAGGTCTCGCCCTGCGCCACGGCGCGAATGCCGCGCAGCAATTCCTCGCTGCCGGCGGACTTGACTACATAGCCGCGCGCACCCGCCTCGAGCATTTGGACCACCATGCGCCGGTCGCCGAAGGTCGACAGGCCGAGCACCTTGATCGCGGGGTTTGCGGCGAGCATGCGGCGCGTCGCCTCGATCCCGCTCATGCCGACCAGGCCGATGTCCATCACCACCACGTCCGGCGCAAGCGCGCGTGCGAGTTCCAGCGCCGCGGCGCCATCGTCGGCCTCGGCAACCAGTTCGATGTCCCCCGCTTTTTCCAAAATCCCGCGCAGGGCTTCGCGCAGCATCCTGTGGTCGTCCACCAGCATCAGACGGATGCTCATTGCGCCGCCTCCGTTGCCTTGCTGCAATTCGAATGTACGCACTGTCGGCGGCCTGCGGCAATCGCGGGCGGTCGCATCCCCATCTCCCGATGGGGCCCCTGCTTCCTGCTCATGCCGCTGCCTCCCCTGGGCCGTGAAGCGGCGCGATCAGTGTGATGGTGGTGCCTTCCCTCGGCCGGCTGTCGACGAGCATTTCGCCGCCGATGAATTCGATGCGCTCGCGCATGCTCGCCAGACCGAGTCCGCCCGTGCCCGGTGGCGCTCTGAGCGCCTGTTGATAGTCAAAGCCGCCGCCATCGTCGGTCACGGCGAGTATCAGGCGGCCGTCGGAACTCAGGCTGGTGACCTCGGCCAGGCGCGCGCCGGCATGCTTGGCGACATTGATCAGGAGTTCGCGCACCGCGCGGAACAGCGTGGTGCGCGAAGGCTCGTCCAGCGGTTTGGGTGTGCCATCGTCCGATAGGCGCACCTTCAGGCCATAGACCCGCTCCATTTCCTCGGTCAGCCACTCCAGGGCCGGGATCAGCCCCAGCGTGTGCAGCACCGGCGGGCTGAGCTCGAACGCGAGCGTGCGCATCGATTTGTTGGCCTGGTCGATGAGATCCTCGATGTGTTTTAACTCGCCTTTCAGGCCGGCGCCGCGTTCGCGGCCGTGCAGCGCAGTCAGCTTGTGCTTGATGATCGCCAGTACCTGGCCCAGATCGTCGTGCAGGTCCTGCGCCAGCGAGCGCCGCTCGCGCTCCTCCGCCAGCGACAGCTCGACCGCGAGCGCGCGCAATTGCACCGTGCGCTCCCGCACTTTTTGTTCCAGTGACTCGTTTGCCTTGCGTTGCGCCGCCACCGCGGTCTCGGCGCTATGGCGCACGTCGGTGATGTCGACGAAGGTGACGACGACGCCGTTGATGCGATCTTCCTCGCCGCGGTAGGGAACGACGCGCCGCAGATACCAGCGGCCGTCGTCGAGCTGGAGTTCGCGCTGTATCGGCGAGAGCTTTTCCAGCACTGTGGCCGCATGGTCGAGCAGCGCGCCGCCGGACAGCGCCGCGGCGAAATCGCTGATCGGGCGTCCGATGTCCGAGTCGATCACATTGAACACGCGCTTCATCGCCGGGGTGAACCAGCGGATGCGAAACTCCCGGTCGAGACAGATCGTCGCGATCTCGCTGCTGGCGAGCAGATTTTTCAGATCGGCGTTGGCGATCTCGAGCTCGACCACCTTGCTCTGCAATTGCTGGTTGACGGTGGACAGTTCTTCGTTCAAGGACTGCAGCTCTTCCTTGGAGCTTTCCAGTTCCTCGTTGATCGACTGGAGTTCCTCGTTGATCGAGACCACTTCCTCGTTCGATACCTTCAGTTCCTCGTTGGAGGTCTCGGCGCGCTCGATGCTGCCCTGCAGGTCGTCCTTGGTCGCGCGCAATTCGTCCTCGAGCTGGCGCACCAGCTTGCTGTCGCCGCTCTCTGCGGGGCCGGTTCGTTTGCCCCTGGCTTCGTCCTGGAACACCACCAGCAGCAGACGGGCGTCGTCGGCGTCGTTTCCGGCCGGGGCGACCGTCAGGCGCACGCTCGCAACGCTGCCGCTGCGTTTCACCCGCGCGCGGTCCACGGTCACCGTCGCCTCGCGCGCCGCGGCTTCGCGCAGCGCGCCGCGCAGCCCGGAGCGCAGGCCGTCGCGCGCCTGCAGCAGCAGATCCTGCGTCGGCGCGCCGCGCGGGCGCAGCAGGTAGTCTTCCACCGGTCCGCAGAAATAGATAATTTCGTTGCGGCTGTTGACCAGTACCGCGGCGGGCGCGAAGCGATCCAGTATCAGTTGCTGCGCGCGGTTGGCCAGTTGCAGGTTGTGCGGGACGGCGCGCCTGACGGGGGTGCTCGTGCCGCCCACGCGCGGCGCATCGAGGCGCAGCGCCATTGGCAGCGGCCGGTTACCGGCAGTGCCGCTGCGCTGGTAGATGCGCCACTTCTTCGACAGCGGTTTGAACAGATCGCCGCGTTCGCCTATCGTCTCCGCGCTGCCGAGGAACATGTATCCGCCCGGCCGCAGCGCGAAATGGAACAGATCGATGATCTTCTTCTGGATCTCGGGTTCCAGGTAAATCAGCAGATTGCGGCAGCTGACCAGGTCAATGCGCGAGAACGGCGGATCGCTCACCAGGTTTTGCACGCCGAACACCACCGATTCGCGCAACTCCCGCCCGACCTGATAATGATGATTGTCGCTGCCCTCGACGAAAAAGCGGCGCAGTCTCTCGGGCGCGATCCGCGTCGCCACGCCGGAGGGGTAGATGCCGTTGCGGCCGATCTGCAGGGTGTCCTCGTTGGCGTCGGTGGCGAACACCTGCACCGGGCAGCGTTTGCCCGCCTGTTTCAGCTGTTCCAGGAGCAGCATGGCGAGGGCGTACGCTTCCTCGCCGGTGGCACAGCCGGGCACCCAGACGCGGATCGCGGCGCCGGGCGGTTTGGCTGCGACCAGCGGCGCAATGACCTCGGTTTCCAGCAGATCCCACGCTTTGGCGTCGCGGAAGAACTCGGTGACGCCGATGAGCAGGTCCTTGAACAGCGCGCCGATTTCGCCCGGGTTCTTGCGCAGCACGGCGATGTATTCGTTCCAGTGCTCGATCGAGCGCAGCCCCATGCGGCGCTGAATGCGGCGCAGCAGGGTGCTCTGCTTGTAGCCGGAAAAGCTATAGCCGTGCCGCGCGCGTATCAGGCCGAGCACGGACTCCAGCACCGCCTCCTCGGACTCCGCGACTCTCTCCGGCCGCGCCGCGCTCGCAACGTAGGGGTGGCGTGCGTAACCCACCAGCACTTCGGGCATGTTCGCGACCGGCAGCACGTAGTTGACCATGCCGCTGGCGATGGCGCTCTGCGGCATGCCGTCGAACTGCGCCGTTGCGGGTTCCTGCGCGAGGACAATGCCGCCGTTGGCGGCGATGCTCTTCACCCCGAGGGCGCCGTCGGAGCCGCTGCCCGAGAGGACGATGCCTATCGCGCGTTGTTGCTGGTCCTCGCCCAGCGAGGCGAAGAAATGGTCGATCGGCAGTCGCGGGCCGTGCGTCTGGGTAGGCGCGACGAGCCTAAGCATGCCCTGATGGATGGAGGGGTAGGTGTTGGGCGGCACGGTATACACGTGGTTCGGCTCGACGCGCATGCCGTTTCTGGCCTCGACCACCGGCATCTTGGTGCGTTTGCCGAACAGTTCCGCCGCGAGACTCTTCTGCGTCGGATGCAGGTGCTGGATGACGACGAAGCCGATGCCGCTGTCGACCGGCATGGTGTCGAAAAAAGTGCGTATCGCATCGAAGCCGCCGGCAGAGGCGCCGATCGCGGCGATGCACGGCGCCCGGAGCGGGGCGTTCGCCTCGTAGGCTTCGTTGGCCGCACTGCCGGGGGCCGCTGCGACGGGCGACTTGCCGGCAGACATGCGTGTCGCCGCCTTGCGCGGCTTTTTCGCGGTGGCCCTCTTGGCAGGCATTGCTGCTTTGGGCATCGTGCGTCTCTGGCAGGTTGGCCGCGGATTCCGTTCTATGCCGGCTACAGCAGCGTGCACGCCGCGTCGAATGCGAGGCGCGGATTGCGCGGCATCAGTTTCGACGGGTCGCCATGGCCGAGATTGCACAGGAAATTCGACTTGATTGCGGTGCCGCCGAAAAATTCGGCGTCCACCTTGGCGTTGCTGAACCCGGACATGGGGCCGCAGTCGAGTCCGATGGAGCGCGCGGCGAGTATGAAATAGCCGCCCTGCATCGAGCCGTTGCGGAATGCGCTCGTCTCGGCGTGCACCTTCTTGTCATCGCCGGCGAAGATCGCCCGCGCGTTCGGGTTGTTCGGAAATTGCGTCGGCAGATGCTCGTAGAACTGGGTGTCGTACGCAATGATGGCGGTGACCGGCGCCGCCATGGTCTTGTCCACGTTGCCCGGGTTGAGCGCCGGTTTCAGCCGCTCCTTCGCCTCGCGGCTGCGCAGGAACACGATGCGCGCCGGCTGGGTGTTCATGGTGGTCGGCGCCCATTTCACCAGTTCGTAGAGCGCGCGCAATTGCTCGTCGCTCACCGGCGTTTGCTGCCACGCGCCGTGCGAGCGGGCATTGCGGAAAATCAGGTCCATGTCTTCGGCGCTTAGCTTCATGATCGGTGTTTTCCGCTGGAAGTGAAGCGGTGATTATAGGCGAACGCCGCGCCCACGGTGACGATCACGGCGCCGGCGAACAACGCGGTGTACCAGGCGCCCGCCAACATCACGCTCAGCGCACAGGCGAGCGACGCCGATGGCAGCATTGCCCGGGTGGACTTCTATCAGGGGACGAGCCTGATCGGCGGCGCGAGCGCGGCGCCATACAGCGTCAATTGGACCAGTGTGGCGGCCGGTACCTACAACGTTACCGCGGTCGCCACCGACAACCTGGGTGCGACCACCACCTCGGCGCCGGTCACGCTGATCGTGAACGCGCCGCCCGCGGTGACGCTCACGGGTCCGGCCAACAACGCGAGCTACACGGCGCCCGCGAGCATCACGCTCACGGCGACCGCCACAGACAGCGACGGCAGCATCGCCAAGCTGGAGTTCCTGCAGGGGGCGACCGTCCTTGCCACCGTGACGGTGGCGCCGTACACTTTTGCCTGGACCAACGTGGCGCAGGGAACCTACGTGCTCAGTGCGCGGGCGACGGATAACAACGGCGGGAGCGCCACCTCGGCGGCGGTGACGGTGACGGTGAATTCGGGCGTGGCGGCGTTGTATTTCGTCTATCCGGATCATCTGAACACGCCGCGGCTGATTGCAGACGCTGCGGGGACGACGGTGTGGCGGTGGGACAACCAGGAGCCGTTTGGGAACGATACCCCCAATGGAGATCCCAATTCTACGGGTACGACGTTTGAGTTTCCGCTGAGGTTTCCCGGGCAGTATGCGGACAGGGAGACGAACCTCAACTACAACTACTTCAGGGATTACGATCCGACGATAGGTAGGTACGTGCAGAGTGATCCGATTGGGCTCGACGGCGGCATCAATACCTACGTGTATGCGCTCAATCCTTTGGCTCAGATTGATCCGATGGGCCTGATGGGGCGAGCACCGGGGAAAGGGGGATCAACGGACAGCGGAAACGTGAGTCCAGGATTCACGCGTCAAGACGAAGTTTGCACACTGCCCGGAGTGCTAGGAAAAACTGCCAACTCGAATGCATGTGTAGGACGTTGTTGTGCCGCCCATGATGCGTGCTACACGCGAAATCGATGCAATATGAGTTCGTGGATTGGCAACGCATTTGGGGCATCCTTGGCCTGTCAACGCTGCAATAGCGAGGCGGCTGCCTGTATTGCTAAGGCGGTTTCCAAAGGATGTGATTCATGTCAATAGACAAACGATCTGGTCTCGCAATCGTTTTTGGATTGGGTGTAGCGATCTATTATTGCGAGTGGTTGTCTATTTTTGGAGCTGAAGAGTTATGTGGCCCTGCTGTGATTCACTTGATCAGAATTTACGTAGCACCGATATTGGTTGGGGCCGTGCTTGGTGTGTGGTTAAGCGCCGATTTTAGTCCTGTCTTTTGGTTGGCTCTGGTCGGACCATCTTTCTTGCTAAGGCAAATTCAGTTCTTCTTGTTACCCGACGGCCCAGGGAATTTATGGCCATTATCAGTCGCCGTGGATGTTTTCGTTTGTGTGATAACACTGCTTGCTATGTATGTTTCAGCAAGACTCGCGCGCAGACATCCGCGCGATAAGGGGTCGGAATCAAACGGGCCAGGCTGGAATTGAATGAAACAAAAGGGGTCAGAGACGAATTCTTTTTTAAATAATGCTGGGCAACACGCGCTTTATGGAGGAGATCGAGCATGCGACAGGCAAACCGACGCAGCCGCGAAAGCGCGACCGGCGCGAGGGTGTGGGCGGGATAGAGGGCGAGCAGACCGGGCTCGACTTGCTTGGTCAACGGTGAAACGTGAGGCGGCTATGAAAAACAATTCGTCTCTGACCCCTTTTGCGTAGCGGGGCCATGAGTTGGCGGATGGCATCGAGGATGCCGGCGATGGCTTGGTCGTGGGTGACAAGCTTCCTCTGGATCTTGGCTTCGAGTTGATCGAGGCGCTGTGCGAGTTCCTTGTGCGCGATGAGCGTGTCGCGCAACTGCACGAAAGCGCGCACCACGTAGACGCTGACCTCGGTGGCACGGGGGCTGTTGAGGAAACAAAAGGGGTCAGAGACGAATTCTTTTATAAATAATACTGGGCAACACGCGCTTTATGGAGGAGATCGAGCATGCGTCAGGCAAACCGACGCAGCCGCGAAAGCGCGACCGGCGCGAGGGTGTGGGCGGGATAGAGGGCGAGCAGACCGGGCTCGACTTTGGTCAACGGTGAAACGTGAGGCGGCTATGAAAAACAATTCGTCTCTGACCCCTTTTGCGAGAGGCGTGGCCGTAGATATATCGATTGAATTGACGCGAGTGCGCCTGAATAGTAGGATTAAATCCTACTGCTCCAACAGAGGCTCGTCGTGCGGACAACTCAACAATTCAGCATCACCCTGCCAAAAGAGATGGCGGACATTGTTAAATCCAAGGTCGCCGCGGGCGAGTATGCCAGCGAAAGCGAAGTCATCCGCGACGGACTGCGCGTCCTGTTGGCCCGCGACCGTGCCGTGGAAGACTGGCTCCGCCAGGAAGTAGGCCCTGCCTATGACGCGCTGAAGGCTGACCCGGCGCGCGCCGCCGGTGTTGACAAGGTGCGCGCCACCCTCGCCGCCGAACACAAAAAGGCTATTGCAAAAGAAACGTAATGCAGTACCGCGTCGTTTTTGCGCCCGAAGCGCAGGAGCAACTTGCGGCACTGTATCGCTACATCGCGGCGGCCGCGTCGCCGGAGATTGCGGAGCGCTACACCAGTGCAATCGTCACCTATTGCGAGAGCTTGCAGACCTTCCCGCGTCGAGGCACCCGCCGCGATGACATACGCCCAGGCCTGCGCACCACGAACTACAAGAAACGCGCCGTAATCGCTTTCGACGTGGACGCCAATACGGTATCGATCATCGGCATTTTCTACGGTGGTCGGGACTATGAGGCCCTGTTGCAGTCCGACCTGGACGAATAGGCTAACGTCGTCCCGCGACCGCATGCCCAAGGCGCTGCTGGCCTGTCCTCATGCCCCGCCGCCCGCGCACCGACCTCGATGAGGTGCCGCGCCAACCCCGGGTGGGGCCGGGAAACCCGGTCATGTTAATATTTTACTTTCGGTGTACAAGTTATCTATTTGTTTTTTATGCAGTTATAATTCTGAAAAATCCTGGCGGAATCGCTTTTAAGCCTTTGTCTCGATTGGAGAAATCTTTAATTCACCCCTTGACCTGACCAATTAACTCCTCTAAAGTGGGAAATAGTAGCTTTTAGTGGGAAATTATGGGATTTCCCGCGCATGCTGCTCACACTAGCAAAGGGGGAGTCGATGTTTCAGGGTGCGGCAGCCTTAAGCCTAGATGCCAAAGGACGCCTGACCGTTCCCTCGCGCCATCGCGATGCGCTGCAGGGCGCCTCTGCACCCGCCGCATCCAGCCTCGTGCTCACCGCGCATCCCGACGGCTGCCTGTTGCTCTATCCGGCGAGCGACTGGGCGCCGATACGCGCACGCGTCATGGCCTTCCCCGCGCTCGATGCGCGCTTCTCGGTGTGGAAGCGGCTGCTCGTGGGTTTTGCCGAGGAAGTCGAAATCGACGCCGCCTGGCGCGTGTTGATCTCCCCCGAGTTGCGCAACTTCGCCAAGCTGGACAAGCCGGTGATGCTGGTCGGCCAGGGCAGCCATTTCGAGATCTGGAATCAGGAGACCTGGGAAAAACAATTGCAGCAGCTAACGGCGCAGACCCAGCTGCCGCCGGGGATGGAAGATTTTGCTCTGTGACCGCCGCCGCGGATGAGGATGCGCCCGCCGCCGCGGCGCAGGGCGTGCACCGCACGGTATTGCTGCGGGAGGCGGTCGATGCACTGGCGATACAAGCCGACGGTTGCTATGTCGATGCAACTTTCGGACGCGGGGGGCACAGCCGCCTGATCCTGGGACGGCTGGGTGCGCACGGGCGCCTGATCGCGCTCGACAAGGATCCGCAGGCGGTCGCGGCTGCAGCAGAAATAAGCGACGCTCGCTTTAGCGCAGTGCATGCGAGCTTCGAAGAACTGGCCGATGTGCTCGCGCGCTTCGGCCTGGAGCGTGTGGATGGGGTGCTGCTCGACCTGGGCGTGTCTTCGCCGCAGATCGACGACGCCGGGCGCGGATTCAGTTTTCGCCGCGACGGCCCGCTCGATATGCGCATGGACACGAGCCGGGGGCAAACCGCCGCACAGTGGCTGGAAACGGCCGGGGAAGCCGAGATCAGGGAGGTGATCCGCGACTATGGTGAAGAACGGTTTGCTAAACAGATTGCAAAGGCGATTGTTGCTGCTCGGCAAGGAGGGCCAGTGGTCACCACAGGGCAACTTGCCGATATCG
>Ga0334722_10001512_pt1 | contig 28857 bp, 25 predicted proteins | sample C3_bottom_MG_FD_207210 | JGI IMG/M metagenome (GOLD analysis project Ga0334722, IMG submission 207210) | Sediment microbial communities from Yellowstone Lake, YNP, Wyoming, USA - C3_bottom | ecosystem: Environmental > Aquatic > Freshwater > Lake > Sediment | place: USA: Wyoming | collected... | reverse complement strand
CCGGTATAATTCGCGCCTTTCGTGGGGGTATAGCTCAGCTGGGAGAGCGCTTGCATGGCATGCAAGAGGTCAGCGGTTCGATCCCGCTTACCTCCACCAAACCGACCAGCGCCGACTGGTTAGCACCAAGCCCTTTAGTCCCCATCGTCTAGAGGCCTAGGACATCACCCTTTCACGGTGAGTACGGGGGTTCGAATCCCCCTGGGGACGCCAATTATGACATCTGCATTGCTGTGGCTGGACGAGGCCGGGGTCTACAGTCAGGCGCTCGACCGCGCCGGCTGCGCAGACCGCCTCGATATTCAGGTGCTGCGGCCGGAGCAACAACCCGGCGCGGCGCAGCTCGCGCGTACCGAGGTCCTGCTCGCCAGGCAGGTTCCGCCGGGCCTGCTGGCGAAAATGCCGCGGCTGCGCTGGATCCAGGCGCTGACCGCCGGCGTCGAGCACTGGATCTCCCGGCCGGATTTGCGCGCAGGCATAGCCCTTACCTGCGCGCGCGGCACCCATCGCGTGCAAATGCCCGAGAACATCCTGGGCGCCCTGTTCCATCTGACCAAGCCTTACGCGCAAGCGACCCTGGACCAGCGCGACTGCCGCTGGGTGAGGCGCGTTTCCGAGCCGCTGGCCGGAAAGACGCTGGGCATACTCGGACTGGGCGAAATCGGCCGCGAACTCGCGAAAAAGGCGAGCGCGCTGGAACTGCGCGTGATCGGCACGCGGCGTACACCGGAGCCGGTGGCGCAGGTGGACAGAATCTACCCGCCCGAGGCGACCGACGAGGTGCTGGCGCAATCCGATTTCGTGTTGCTCCTGCTGCCGCTGACGCCGCAGACGGACGCAATCATGAACGCGGCGCGGTTCGCGGCCATGCGCCGCACTGCCTATCTGATCAATTTCGGCCGCGGCGCCCTCATCGTCGATGCGGATCTGGTCGAGGCGGTGCGTTCGAAAATCATCGCGGGCGCGGTGCTCGACGTCTACCGCAGGGAGCCGCTGCCGGCCGACCACGCATTCTGGCGGACCGAAGGCATCACCGTGCTGCCGCATATCGGCGGGCTGGACCTGCATCGGGACGACATCGTCGCCGCGCTGTTCGCCGACAACATGCGGCGATTCCTTGCCGGCGAGCCGCTGCTCGCGCTGGTCGACCGCGTGCGCGGATATTGAAATCCCCGCATCCGGGTGACGCGCGCCGCGGCATGAACGAACTGAACTTCGACCAGGCGCTGCGCGCGCGCATCAGGCGCAATCTCGCCCTGCGCACTGCGGCCGCACTGCCGGAGGGCGGCTTCAAGCGTGCCGCCGTGTGCGTGATCCTGATCGACGACGGCGAGGGCGGCGCGGCGCTGGTGTTGACGCTGCGTGCCAAACACCTGAGCGCGCATTCGGGCCAGTTCGCGTTGCCCGGCGGGCGCCTCGAAGCGGGCGAGTGCGCAATCGAGGCTGCGCTGCGCGAAGCGCGCGAGGAGATCGACCTGGAACTGCCGCAGCACGCCGTCCTCGGATCGCTGGATGACTACCCCACGCGCTCGGGCTACCTGATTACGCCGGTAGTCGTATGGGCGCCGGAGGGCGCGCGCATGAGCGCGAATCCGCAAGAGGTGGAGGTGATTTACCGGGTGCAGCTGGCCGAGCTCGGCCGCGCCGGATCGCCCGAATTCGTGGCGATACCGCAGAGCGATCAGCCGGTGATCCGCTACCCGCTGCTGGGCACCTTGATCCACGCGCCGACCGCGGCGGTGATGTACCAGTTCATGGAGGTCGCGGTGCACGGCCGCGCCACGCGCGTGGCGCATCTGGAACAGCCGGTCTGGGCCTGGCGCTGAGGCGGATTCAGTCCACCACGAACAGTTTGGCGCCCTTGGCGGTCGATGAGCGATGCGCTTCGGCGCCGTCGGCGACCTGGTAACTCATGCCGGGCTGCAATATGAACGTGCGGCCGTCCTCGAGTTCCGTGTGCAGTTCGCCTTCGAGGCAGAACAGGATGTGGCCCTTGGCGCACCAATGGTCTGCGACATAGCCGGGGGCATATTCGACCAGGCGCACGCGTATGCTGCCGAACTGGCAGGTACGCCAGTAGGCGATACCCCGTTCGCCCTGGTGCTCGGTCGGTTCGATTTTCGACCAATCGGTCGTGGCGAAAGGAATTCCGGTCATTTCCATGGGCGTGCCCCCGCAGTCAGTCGCCGAAGAAGCGGAAGCAGGATCGGTGTATTTTCGCTTTGTACATCGTGGCATCCGCCAGCTTGATCAGGGTTTCGTGGTCCTGCGCGTCGTCCGGATAGACGGCGATGCCGATGCTGGTGCCGATGTCGACGCGCCGCGCTTGCCCCTGCAGCTGGAACGGCTTTGCCAGTGCGGCAATGATCTTCTCGGCGACGGCCGCGACATTTTCGCGGCTGTTTACGTCGAGCAGTATCACCGCGAATTCGTCGCCGCCGACGCGGGCCACGGTGTCCGATTCGCGCAACTGCAGCCGTATTCTGTCGGCGACGCTATGCAGTAGTTCGTCGCCGGCGTTGTGCCCCAGCGTGTCGTTCACCGGTTTGAATTTGTCCAGGTCGAGGTAAAGCAGGGCAAAACGCAGCGCGTCGCGTTTTGCGAGTACGATCGCCTGGCCCAGCCTATCGTTGAACAGCATCCGGTTCGGCAGACCGGTCAGGCTGTCGTGGTGCGCCAGATGCTGGATGCGCTCCTCGGCCTGTTTTTGCTCGGTAACGTCGATCGCCATGGAATAACATCCGGATATGCGGCCGTCCTCCTCCGCACGAGGGACCAGTTTGACTTCCAGGCAGCGCTGCTCGCCGCGGTTGAACCGAACCATCCGTTGATACGCGACCGGATGGCCCGCCAGTGCTTTTTCGAAATGCGCTTCCAGTTCCGCATAGGCGGGGCCGCCGACGATCTCGCGCAAGTGTTTGCCGACGATGTCGCCGACGGCAAGACCGAAAAAGTCCGCGTAGCGTTTGTTGGCGAAAACGCAGACCATGTCCCGGTCCAGATACAGAATCATGGCCGGCACGTTGTCGGTCAGCAGGCGCAGCTCGGCTTCGCTGTCGCGCAGCGCTTTTTCCGTCAGCTTGCGCTCGGTGATGTCGGTGTAGATGGTGACGAATCCGCCGCCGGGCAGCGGGGTTCCGCGCACCTCCAGGACCACCCCGTTGGGGCGCACGCGCTCGAACACATGGGCCTGCATCGTCCTGGCGCGCTCGACGCCTGCGGCGGCGATTTTCTCCGGATCGCCTGGGCCGTAGTCGCCGCGCAGGGCATTGAAGCGTAGCAGCGTCGGCAGCGACGGCAGTCCATGCGCAAACAGTTCGTCCGGGAAGTCGAGCAGTTCCTTGAGTTTCGCGTTGCACGCGATCATATCGAGGTCCGGTCCGAACAGCGTCACCCCGCTGGGCAGATAGTCCAGAAATACCTGGAATAACGCCTGCGGGTCGCGCGGAAATGCGCCCGAATCGGCCGCGTCCGGTTCCGGCGGTCGATAGGCGCCGCTATTGGCCTTGCCTCCCATCCTCTTCCCCCTCCAGGGCCGTCCCGCGCGATGACCCGCCGGACTCAGCGCCGGACTATGCTGCCGGCGGCGGCTTTCACCGGATCGCCGGCGGCCATTCCAGGGTCATGATCGAAATTGAAAACGCGCTCGTCGCCATTGTCAAAGCGCACCGCGACCGACCAGGTTTTTATTTTTTTCATTTTTCCTTCGATCTTGTTACCCGCATAAGCGCCGCCGGCTGCGCCGGCTACGGTGGCGACATCACGGCCCGTTCCCTTGCCGACCTGCCGGCCCAGCAGCGCGCCGGCAACGCCGCCTGCGATCATGCCGACTGCGCTGCCTTCGCCGTCCTTTTCGCTTATCCTGACCGCGGTGACTTTGCCGCAATCGGTGCAGGCCGCGGCGGCTGGGCTGGGCTTGCCTGCGGCACTTCTCTTGGCTTGGGCGGCGTCCAGCGCCCTCGTATGTTCTTCCTTTGCATCGCGCAGACATTGCATGCGCCGCGCCGAGCTGCCCTCGTCGGCGCACAGTTTCTGATCCTCGCTGTAACGCGCGTCCGCCTGTTTCTTTGCGGCGTCATAGTCGTCCTGGTTCGCGGCATGGGCCGTGGCGGCGCACAGCAGCGCGAGTAGCATCAGCAATCGCTGTTTCATCGCGTTCACTCCATCAACGGTTACGGTCGGCGCCTTCCCGTCCGCAGATTGCGCGCGGAAGTCGGGCGTTTCCACGCATAGGCTACTTGAGCCAGGCTCAGGCGGCAACACTTGATTGCTGGTCGGTTGCGCGCGTGCGGCGGCGCTTGACGCGCGGGTGCCGGATAGCGTGTAATTTGGCCGCTGGTGACGAAGTCCGGAGAGTTGATCCATGAAGCGTTTCGTTTTGGTTGCGAATTCTTGTCGAGCGGCCGCGGGCCGCTGCTGCGAATGAACGTTCCGGCGTCGCTCCAGCTGGCTTCGTTGTTTCTGCTGTTGATAGGAATCGCGCTCGCATTTTCCGATATCAGCCTCTCCGGCTGGGTGCTGGGGTGGATCCTCCTTTCCGGCGCGCTGCTGGTGCAGTGGTTTCGCAGCGTCCTGAGTTACAGCTTGGAGCACGGGGCCGCCGATCGCGAGGTCTATCAGGCTGCAGACGACTGGATGGGGCTGGGCTTCTCGCTGCTGATCGTGGCCTCGATGTACATGATGCGGGAGGTGCTGGCGCGGCACAGCCTGGCCGAGGAGCGGCTGCGCGTCGTGAGTGCCGCAGCCCAGGACGCGGTCGTCATGATGGACAACAAGGGCAGGATCGCTTTCTGGAATGCAGCCGGGCAGCGGATATTCGGCTACAACGGGGAGGAGGCGCGCGGAAAGATACTGCACGAGCTCATCATTCCGCTGCGCGAGCGCGTCCAATTCGAAAGGAATTTCATCGATTTCAGGAGAACCGGCCAGGGACCGGTCATCGGCAAGACGCTGGAACTGACGGGCCTGCGCAAGGACGGTTCGGAGATCGTCACCGAGGTTTCCATTTCCGGGGTCAGCATAGACTCGAAATGGCACGCGATCTGCATTTTTCGCGATGTCACGGAGCGCAAGCGCATCGAGAAAATGCTCGCGCTGCAGCAGGAAGTGGCGCATTGCCTGGACGGCGCGGTCAGCGCCCCCGAAGCGCTCAGGACCGTGATCCGCGCGATATGCCAGACGCAGAACTGGGATTGCGGCCGCTACCTGCGCGCCGACGATGCGGCCGGCGTGTTGCGCCTGGTCGAGTACTGGAGCGTGCCGGATCCGACGATTCAGGGTTTCCTGTCGGCGTCACGCGATTTCACCTACGGCCCGGGCGTGGGTATGGCGGGCAAGGTGTGGCAGTCGGGGCAAGCGCTGTGGATTCCCGATGTCACCAAGGACGCGCGCGCGCTGACGGCAATTTTCAAGGCCCAGGCCGGCATCCGGGGTGCTTTTGTGTTTCCGGTCAACGCGGAAGGGCATACCATAGGCGTGTTCGCCTTTCACAGCCGCGAAATCGGCGAGCCGGATGCCCAGTTGCTGGCCGCAACGCGGGCGATCGGCGAGCGCGTAGGCGGATTCCTGCACCGCAAGAGCGCGGAAATCGCGTAGCGCGAACTGCCCTGCGCGGTTCGGGGAGCTTAGTCGAGCGAGCGGAGCAAAGACCCGCTCAGCAGATCCTTGGCAAGATATTGCCGGCGGTAGGTTTCAAACGGCACGCTGTCCGCGGCTTCGATTCTTTGCTGCGCCGCGATCGAATCCACCGCCATGCGCGCATAGCGCGCCTCCACTCCGGCCTCCAGGGGCAGCGCGGACAAACTGCGCCGATGGTGCAAGGACTGCGCCAGAGCGAAAGCGACATAGGATTTGTCCGCAGTCTGGCCGATTTCCGCAAGCACGCGGGCCGAACGGGTGGTGGATGGGGCCGCTACCGCAGAGTAGGCAGACGCCAGGACGTCGCGGTATGCGCTGCCGCCATGGGCCTGATCCAGGGCTGCCGCGATCGGCTCGCACTCGGCGAGCACGCCGCTGGCCCAGTCAGCCAGGCCGAGTTCCTCGCCGCGCCGGATCAGGCGCAGATTCGGATCCCGGCCGCGCTGGGCCACGTTATGCTGGTTGCGCGAAATCGCCGCAATTTCATCGGGCGTGTCGGGCGGACTGTCGTGGAGCAGGCAATGCAGCAGGAACATGTCCAAAAAGCGCATGGTGTCGGCGGCGATGCCGACGGGGGAAAACGGGTCGTTGTCCATGCAGCGCACTTCGATATAGTCGACGCCACGCTCGCCCAAGGCATACAGGGGGCGTTCGCCCGAGCGAAAGCGCGGCTTGGGCCGGATGGTGCCGTAGAACTCGTTCTCGATCTGCAGCAGTGTGGTGCCGAGCTGCCGGTAGTGTTCGCCCTCGCGCACGCCTATGGCTTCGTAAGGCGGGTAGGGCCGGGTCAGCGCGGCATTGAGCGATTCCGCGTAGCTCCGCAGGCTGTTGAAGCTCACCGCCAGGGACGCCTGGGCGTCGCTCTGATAACCGAGCGGCCCCATGCGCAACGAGGTGGCGCCGGGCAGGTACAGCGTGCCGGTGTTGAAATCCTGCAGTCCGTGCGCGCGCCCGGCGACGAAACTGCGGCATACCGTAGGTGAGGCGCCAAACAGAAAGAGCAGCAGCCAGGAATGGCGCCGGAAGTTGCGGATCAGGTGGAAATAGGCCTCCGTCTGGTAGGCGATGACCGACCCGCTTCTGGCGTCCGCGCGTTGCAGGATCGGCCACGCCGCCTCCGGCATGGAGAAGTTGTAATGCACGCCCGAAATGGTCTGCATGCGCCTGCCGTAACGATGCGCCAGGCCGTTGCGGTAGACCGTTTTCGCCCGACCGAGATTGGAGAGTCCGTATTGGCCGAGCGGAATGTCATCATCGGCCGGCAGGCCGCAGGGCATGCTGGTACACCACAACAATTCGTCGCCCACATGACGGTAAACAATCTGGTGAATCTCGGTGAGTTCGGCCAGGCAGGCGTCCAGATCCGGGTGCACGCCGGTGATCAGTTCCAGCTGTGACTCGCTGAAATCGGTCGTGATGTGCGGGTGCGTGAGCGCCGAACCCAGCCCGGCAGGATGCGGCGTGTCCGCAAGCATGCCGTCCGGCCTGACGCGCAGACTTTCCTTTTCGATGCCGCGGCGGAGGTTCGTCAGCACCTCGCGCGGCAGTTCGCGTAATCGTTCGTTGAGGCGGTTCATGCGGGTTTCCCTGGGCTGTATCCCCCCTAGGGTAGCAGAACCGCGCTGCCGTTTGCTGCCAAGCGCGTTCCTTTACGCTACCATGCGCTCGGGACGCGAGAAGCGCGTGCTGCGCGTGATGCGCGCAGCGGCAAGCAGGTCTGTGTGCACCGGTACCAGCCAACCCTACTTGAAAACGAACAGGACCATTGCGGTCCCGGGGATCAGAACCATGGAGCAGTACGATTACGACCTCTTTACCATCGGCGCCGGTTCGGGCGGCGTGCGCGCGAGCCGCTACGCCGCAGGGCTCGGGGCGCGTGTAGCCGTCGCCGAGGAACGCTACCTCGGTGGCACTTGCGTCAACGTCGGCTGCATTCCGAAAAAGCTTTTCTCCTATGCGGCGCACTATGGCGAGGATATCGCGCATGCCGGGGGTTACGGCTGGCGCGTGCCGGCCCCGGCGTTTGATTGGGGCACGCTGGTCGCGAACAAGAACAGGGAGATCGAGCGGCTCAACGCGGTGTATGCCAAGTTGCTTTCCGGCGCCGGCGTCACACTGCTGCGCGGCCGCGCCGCGCTCATCGACGCGCATACCGTGCAAGTCGACGGACGCCGCGTCAGCGCGCGTTACATCCTCGTTGCCACCGGCGGCTGGCCGGTGGTGCCGCCTATCCCAGGCGCCGAACTCGCCATCACTTCAAACGAAGCGTTTTACCTCGACCCATTGCCGCAGCGCGCGCTGGTCGTGGGCGGCGGGTATATCGCGGTCGAATTCGCCTCGATTTTCAACGGCCTCGGCGTGGACACCACGCTCATCTATCGTGGCGCGCGTCTGCTCCGGGAGTTCGATGCCGACCTGGGCGCATTTCTCGCCGTGCAGATGGAGAAAAAGGGATTGCGCATCCGCTTTCACAGCAACATCGAGCGCATCGCGCGCGCGGCCGATGGCGGCGCATTGCGCGCGACGCTGGCCGACGGTTCCGCGCTGGAAGCCGACTGCGTGATGTACGCCACCGGCAGAGCGCCGAATACTCGCGGCCTGGGATTGGAAAACGCGGGGGTGAATCTGGCGCCAAACGGCGCGGTCGTAGTCGACGCGAAGTTTCAGTCCAGTACGCCCTCGATTTACGCCGTGGGCGACGTGATCGACCGCGTGCTGCTGACGCCGGTCGCGCTCGCCGAGGGTATGGTCGTGGCCGAGAGTCTGTTCGGGTCGGGCAAGCGCGACCTGGATTACGAGGGCATTCCAACGGCGATTTTCAGCAACCCCAACGTCGGCACCGTAGGCTTGTCCGAAGCGAAAGCGCGCGAGCGCCACGGCGAAATCGACGTGTATCGGACGACTTTCGGGCCGCTGCGCCACCAGCTTACCGGCAGCGGTGAACAGGTGCTGATGAAACTGGTGGTGGACAGGAAGAGCGAACGCGTGCTCGGCGTGCACATGGTCGGACCGGATGCGGGCGAGATCATCCAGGGTTTCGCGGTGGCGCTCAAGTGCGGCGCGACCAAGCGCCAGTTCGATTCCACCATCGGCATACACCCGACCATGGCCGAGGAGTTCGTGACCATGCGCGAGGCGAGTGCTTGAGTATTTCCGGCCTCGATGGACTGGCGCACGCCGCTTCCCCGTTGCGGCTATATCGAGTCCCCGCGCTTCGCCGCGGCGATAGGTCGCGAAGCCGCGGCAAAAACCGGTAAAATCCCAGGAAAAATTGAAAAGGATTCCGAATGAAACTCGACACAACCGCCCAAAATACGATCACGGCCGCAGCGAGGCGCACGCGTTTGCGCACGGCCTTGCTGCTGTGCACCGCCTTGTATGCCGCCGGCGCCAAAGCCGAGGCAACGCCGCCGGAGTCCTGGCCGCAGGTCTGGCTCAACCCGGGCATCTACTCGCAACACTTCGACTCGGGCAAGGGGCTGCGCAACAACAACATCGGGTTCGGTGCCGAAGTCATGCTGACCAAGGATCACGTGTTGATGGCCGGCAGCTTCATCAACAGCAACCGCGCCAGGACCCACTTCGCAGCCTACGAGTGGCGGCCCCTGCACTGGAAATTTTACGGCGCCGACGTGGGCGCGGGCATTGCGCTTGGCGCGTTCGACGGTTATCCGAACTATCGCAACGGCGGGTGGTTCGTCGCCCCTCTGCCTTTGCTGTCCATCGAGGGCAGATACCTGGGGGCGAATATCGGCCTCATTCCGACGGTCAAGAATCGCTTTGACGGCGCCTTGGCGGTGCAGGTCAAACTGCGGGTGTGGTGACATGCTGATCCGGGTCGCTGGCGGCGCCAGCCGCCGCGGACTGCGCCTCGGGGACTGAAGCATAGGCGGTGCCACCGCAACGACTGCGGTCCGGTATTTCGTTTTTCAGCAGACGGCAAACCGTGTGTGAGGAGTGGAGGTTGCGCAGACTAGCCGCGATCGGGATCGCCCTGGCCCTGGTCGCCCCGCGGCTGCTCGCAGGACAGTTCGAGGACGGCGCGAAGTTCTACGCAGACAAGGACTACGCGCGGGCTTTGCTTTCCTTCGGCCAGGCAGCCGCGCAGGGAAATGCGGCGGCGCAAGCGTTCCTGGGGGTCATGTACGCCGAAGGCCAGGGGGTGGAGCGGGACTACGGCCGGGCCGTATCCTGGTATCAGAAAGCCGCGGCGCAAGACAGTCCGATCGCGCAATACAACCTCGGCCTGATGTATGCCGGCGGCAAAGGTCTGCCGCAGGACTACAGGCAGGCGGCAATGTGGTACGAAAAAGCGGCCGTTCAGGGCTATGCGCCGGCACAGTCCTATCTCGGATTCATGTACTACAACGGTCAGGGCGTGGCGCAGGACTACCGCCAGGCTGCATTCTGGTGCGCAGAGGCGGCGGCGCGCGGGAACGCGCCGGCGCAGTACAACCTTGGGCTGATGTACGCCAACGGGCAGGGCGTCGAGCAGGACCCTAAGCTGGCGGTGACCTGGTATGAAAAAGCCGCGGCGCAGGGCGACCCGGTGGCGCAATACAGCCTCGGGCTGGCGTACGCTACCGGTCAGGGCGTGGCCACGGATTACGCACAGGCCCTAGCCTGGTACCGGCGCGCAGCGACGCAGGGCTATGTGCTGGCACAGAACAACCTGGCGTTGATGTACGACAGCGGACAGGGTGTGCGGCAGGATTACGCACAGGCGCTTCTGTGGTACGAAAAAGCCGCCGCGCAGGGGGATGCGGCCGCGCAATACAACCTGGGCCTGATGTACGTCAGGGGGCAGGGGATCAGCAAGAACTACGTCGAAGCGCACAAGTGGTGGAGCCTCGCCGAGGTGAACGGCGACCGCTCCGCGGGCAAGAACCGCAAGATGGTGGAAAAGTTGATGACTCCGGAGCAGCGTGCCGAATCGCGGCGGCGCGCAAGCGAGTGGCTTACGGGGCGCAAATAGAGCGGCGGGAACGGTGCCGGCTGCCGCGGTTCGCGCGCCCTCCCGCGGACCTGTTCGGAGCGGCGTGTTTGGAGTACAGTTCAGGGAGAAAACGCGCTTATCTAGCTGTGGTTTGGTGGGGTCAGAACCGGATATCTGCGTGACGGAGGCAAAACCGATTACCCGAGGATAGTCAATCTTCATCGTATTGAATGCGCTGCGGCGAACTGGCCCGCGGTTTTCTTCCTGACCCATCGGCAACTTCATGCAAACCGGCCCCGAAACGATACGCGCTGTCCTCGATTTCCCTTTGATCGGATTGGAACTCGAAGGGCCGTCGCGCGTCTTCCCGCGGCGCGCTGATAGGCTTGGCAGTACGCCGTCTGTCTGTCCCGGGGCGCGGCGGCGTGCGTCCGGTACAAAGCGAACATAGACATGGAACTTAAGGAAATCGCGGTCGACGATCTGCAGCTGGGTATGTACGTGTCGAAGCTGGATCGCCCGTGGACGGAAACCCCTTTCATTTTCCAGGGTTTCATTCTAAGGAATCAGAAGCAAATCGACGTGATGAAGCAGTTTTGCCATCACGTATTCGTCGACCCGGGGAAGGAGGACCTGTCCGAAGTGCAGGTCCACGCCGGAGGCACTGCGGCCAGCATCCGCGGCACTACGGTGTACCAGGACAGCGCCAGTCTCGACGCCGAGTTGCCGCGGGCGCAGAGCGCGATCGCGGACACGAGCATCGTACTCAAGCAGATCAGCCGCGACGTGGCGGTTGGGGGTGCGGTCGACGGCGCCAAGGTGCGGCAGGCGGCATCCGACATAACCGAGAGCGTGGTGCGCAACCCGGACGCGGCGACCCTGCTGGTGCAACTGCAGGAGAAGAGCGGCGAAACCTTCAACCGCGCGATTCAGGTGTCGGTGATGATGAGCATTTTCGGCCGTTTTCTGCAGCTGCCGCGCGACAGCATCGAGAAGCTCGGGCTGCTCGGGCTGCTGCAGGACGCGGGCAAGCTCAAGCTGCCGACCGCGTTGCTCGAAAAACGCGAGCCGTTCAGCGCGCAGGAGTTGGCCTTGTACCAGACGCATGTGGACCACTCGGTCGAGATCTTGAGCAAGACGCCAGGACTGCCGGGCGACCTGCCCGGGCTTGCGTCACTGCACCACGAGCATTTCGACGGTTCCGGCTATCCGCGCGGTTTGCGCGGCGTGGCGATCGCGCTTCCGGGGATGATCGCTGCGATCGTAGACGCGTTTGACACTCTGGTCGCGCCGCCGCCCCAGGGAAAGCACATGTCGCCTTCCAATGCCCTCAACGTGATCTACAAAGGGCGCGGCAGTCAGTTCCAGCCCGCCCTGGTCGAGCAGTTCATCCAGTGCGTCGGCGTCTATCCCGTGGGCAGCGCGGTCGAACTGAACACCGGGGAAGTCGGGATCGTCATTGCGCAAAACCCGTTGCGCCGCCTGCAGCCGCGCGTCATGGTGGTCAAGGACGCGAAAGGCTATGAGAGCAAGCCTTACAAGATGCTCGATCTGTCCAGAGAGCCCAAGGCCACGCCGGACGAGATTTACCGGATACGCCATACGCTGGAATACGACGCGATCAAGGTCGATCCGAGGGAACTATTCCTTTGAGCCCGGTAGATTCGGCCGGACCCGAACCCGGGTCCGGCCCGCCCCCGGCAGCGGAGGTCCCGTTTTTGGAGCGCCTGCGCCGCTGCCTCGAACAACGGCAGGCGGACGGTCAGAACCTGGCTCTGCTACTCGTCGACTGCGGGGTCATCGGGCGGATCGATGCCCTGTGGGGCTATCAGATCGGCGACGCCGTCCGCGGCCGGATCGTCGCCGGCCTGCGCGCCGAAGTGCTGCGGCCCGACGACTTCGTCGGCGAACTGGGGCGTGACGAGCTGGCCTGCGTGCTTTCCGTTGTGGCCGGCCCGGAACTGGCCCTGCTCGCCGCGGAGAAGTCGCGGCGCACCATGAGCGCGCCGCTCTGGCTGGGCGAAGCGGAGATCTACGCGGCGCCATCGATCGGCATTGCGATGTTTCCCGGGACCGCGGATGGCGCCGAATCGCTGTTGCGGCAGGCGCGGAGCGCCTGTGCCTCGGCCTCCGGTTCGACCAGTCACATCCTGCTTTACGATGAAACCCAGAATTCCCGTACTTCGCGCCTGGTCGAGGAAGGCCGCCTGCGTTCGGCGATCGCGGAAGACGCGCTGGAATTGGTGTTTCAACCGCAGTTCGATTTGCGTTTCGGCCAAATCATGGGCGTGGAGGCCATGCTGCGCTGGCCCGGCGGCAGCCGCGGCCTGGTCGCGATGCGCGACGCCGTCGCGGCAGCCGAAGCGGGCGGTCTGGTCAGCAAGATGATCTCCTCGCTGTTGAACCGGGCGCTGCGCAATTGTTCCGAGTTCCGGCAGAGGGCAGGGCTCGATTTGCGCATTGCGATCAACCTGCCGGCGCGCGCGTTGATGGAGCCGGGACTGACCGATCTGGTCGAGCGTGCCTTGCGCACCTGGTCCCTGCGCCCGGGCAGGCTGGTGCTCGAGATCGAGGATATTCCGGCTCTACAGCAGTACGAGGAAGCGCAGGCAGCGCTCCTGCGCCTGCGCCAGAGCGGCGTGAAGCTGTCGATCGACGATGCCTGCGCGCCCTTGTCGGCCCTGTTCTCGCTGGCGACCATGCCGTTTCAGGAGCTGAAGATCGACCTGTCGATCGCGCGCGGCTGGTCCGATCAGGCGCGGGCGGAAGCTGTACTGCGCGCGCTGATCCAGCTGGTTCACGAGCTGAAACTCGATGCCGTCGCCATCGGCGTCGCGGACGAAGCGGCGGCGGCGCGGCTGCTGGAACTGGGGTGCGATTTCATGCAGGCGGATTTCAAGGGGCCGCCGGTCGATCCTGAGGCTTTTGTCGCGCGTTTCTCCGGCTGAGTGCCCGTTGCCAGGCCGGCGGATGGCGCCCGCAATGCTGCGCCTGCATCCGCTGGGCCGTTTCCCGCCCAGTCCCGCCTTTGCTTCCTTTGACCAGGATCAAACGCGGCGGATCCCGACCGAGTAACTTAGAGCCACATTTCAACCTGGGGGGTAGCGCCCCTCATACGATGCGCCAAGGCACTGAGACCGACATGACTGCAGGGCCGAGCCCGGTCGCACAGGCCGTTTCCGCCGCCGTTGCGCGCTATCGCGCCGATCCGCATTACATACTCCAGATGCTGCGCGAAATCCAGGAAGCCTGCGACTGGATCGCGCCCGAGGCGGTCGACCGGCTGCAGCAGGCGCTCGGCCTGCCGCGGACCAAGATAGAGGGCGTGGCGGGCTTCTACGCCTTCCTTTATACCCGTCCGCGCGGCCGCTACCGCGTTCTATTCAGCGACAACATCACCGACCGCATGCTGGGCAATACGCAATTGCTCGAACACATGTGCAAGCAGCTCTGGATCGAGCGTGGCAAGACCTCGGAAGACGGCCTGGTCAGCGTCGATACCGCGTCCTGCACCGGCATGTGCGACCAGGGACCGGCGCTGCTGGTGAACAATTTCGCGATCACCCGGGTGACGCGGCAGCGGGTGGATGAAATGTGCGAGCTGATCCGCGACAAGGTTGCGCTCGCCGACTGGCCGCGCGAATACTTCCGCGTCGAGGACCAGGTGCGGCGCAAGGACGTGCTGCTCGGTTGCGAGCACGCGCCCGGCGATGCGCTTGCCGCGGCGCTGGCGCGCGGGCCCGAAGGCTTGCTCGAGGAGATCAAGAGCTCCAAGCTGCGCGGGCGCGGCGGCGCCGGATTCGCCACCGGCCTGAAGTGGGAGGCCTGCCGCAGCGCGCAGGGCGAGGCGCGTTACGTGGTGTGCAACGCCGACGAAGGCGAGCCCGGGACGTTCAAGGACCGGGTGCTGCTCGCGTCCCATGCCGATCTGGTGTTCGAAGGCATGACGCTTTGCGCGCTCGCCATCGGCGCGGGGAAAGGCATGCTTTATCTGCGCGGCGAATACCGCTACCTGCTCGATGCGCTCAACGCCGTGCTCGAGCGCCGGCGGCGCGCAAAATTGCTCGGCGCCGGCATACTTGGGCGCTCTGGATTCGACTTCGATATAGAGATACATCTGGGTGCCGGCGCCTACATCTGCGGCGAAGAATCGGCGCTGATCGAATCGCTGGAGGGCAAGCGCGGCACGCCGCGCAACCGACCGCCGTTTCCGGTTACGCACGGCTATCTCAATCAGCCGACGGTCGTCAACAACGTCGAGACCTTTGCCGCCACCTGTCTGATTGCCCAGCGCGGCGGCGCCTGGTACGCGGGGATCGGCACCGGCGCGTCCACCGGCACCAAGATTCTGAGCGTATCCGGCGATTGCGCCCGGCCCGGTTTGTACGAGTACCCGTTCGGCGTAAGCATCGGCGAAGTGCTCGCGGCCTGCGGCGCCCTCGACGTGCAGGCGGTGCAAGTCAGCGGTCCGTCCGGTGTTTGCCTCGCGGCGGCGGAATTCGGTCGGCGCATCGCCTTCGAGGATGTTCCGACCGCAGGCGCCTTCATGGTGTTCGACCGCAGCCGCGACATGTTCGAGGTGGCGCGCAATTTCGTGCATTTCTTCGCCCATGAAAGCTGCGGCTTCTGCACACCTTGCCGCGTCGGCACTTCGCTGCTCCGGAACCTGATGGACAAGCTGAACAACGGCCACGGCTCGCCTTACGATTTTGCCGAAATCGAAAAACTGAACCGGATCCTGCAGTCCATGAGTCACTGCGGGCTGGGCCACTCGGCCTGCAACCCGGTGCTCGATACCATCGCCAGGTTCCGTCCGGCATACGAGCGGCGCCTGCAGCACAAGGAATTCGAACCCGCATTCGATCTCGATTGGGCGCTGGAACCCGCGCGGCAGATGACCGGGCGCGACGATGCCGGCGCGCATTTCGATACGGACCCGGGGGCGGCGGCATGAGCAGGGAGCAGGGGCCCCGCTATGCGCGGATGCGACCGACCGCGATTGCCGCCGGCCGCCGACTATGGCTGTGCTCGAATTGCGGCATTGGAACGGAGGCGGCGGTATGAGACTCAGTTTCACCATCGATGGCAGAACTGTCCCATTTACCGAAGGCCAGACCGTCATTCAGGCGGCGCTGGCCGCGGGCGTGTACATCCCGCATTTGTGCTATCACCCGGAGTTCAAGCCGCACGGTTCGTGCAAGCTGTGCACGGTCGAGATCGGCGGCCGCCAGACGGCTTCCTGCACCACGCTGGCGCAGGCGGGCATGGCGGTCGCTAGCGACACCGCGGCGTTGAACGAAGAGCGCCGCATACTGATCCAGATGCTGTTCGTCGAAGGCAACCATTTCTGTCCTTCGTGCGAGAAGAGCGGCGATTGCAAACTGCAGGCGACTGCCTACGACCTGGGCATGATGTCAGCGCATTTCGACCACTTTTTCCCCAACCGCCCGGTCGACGCCTCTCACCCTGATGTGCTGCTCGATTTCAATCGCTGCATACTCTGCTCGCTGTGCGTGCGTGCCAGTCGGGATGTCGATGGCAAGAACGCGTTCGCGCTCAGCGGGCGCGGCATCAGGACGCATCTGATCGTCAACGCCGCATCGGGGCGCCTCGCCGATACCGATGTGACCCTGCAGGATCGGGCAGTGCACGTCTGTCCGGTGGGCGTGTTCCTGCGCAAAGACAAGGGATTCAACGTGCCTCTAGGCAAGCGCGTGTTCGACCTGAAGCCGATGTCGGCCTATATCGATGCCTCCGCCGTGGTGGAAAAGGACTGAGCATGGACGCCGCGGTGAAGCAGAAACTCAAAGTGGCCACGACTTCTCTGGCCGGCTGTTTCGGCTGCCACATGTCGATCCTCGACATCGACGAACGCCTGTTCGACCTGCTCGAACTGATCGAATTCGACCGTTCGCCGCTGACCGACACCAAGCAACTGGGCAAGTGCGACATCGGCATCGTCGAGGGCGGCCTGTGCAACGCCGAGAACGTGCACGTGCTGCGCGAATTCCGCAGCAAATGCAGGGTCCTGATCGCCATCGGCGCCTGCGCCATCAACGGCGGCCTGCCGGCGCAGCGCAACCATTTGAGTCTGCCGCTGATTCTGCAGGAGGTCTATCACACCAGCGTCGGACTCGCCAACGGGTTGATTCCGAACGACCCGGAACTGCCTTTGCCTTTGAGCAAGGTGCGCCCGCTGCACGAGGTGGTGAAAATCGATTATTTCATCCCGGGCTGTCCGCCGTCGGCGGACGCCATCTGGAAAGCGCTCAACGACATCCTCGCCGGGCGCGAACCGGCGCTGGGCCACGGTTTGATCCAATACGACTGAACACTGCCGACATGAGCCATCAACTGGAAACCGCCGCATACCCCGGAACGCTGCGCCGCGTCGCGATCGATACCGTGTCGCGCGTCGAGGGTCACGGCAAAGTGACCCTGCTGCTCGACGAACAGAACCAGGTGCGCCAGGTGCGGCTCCACATTGTCGAATTTCGCGGTTTCGAGCGCTTCATCCAGGGGCGGCCCTATTGGGAGGTGCCGGTGACGGTGCAGCGCCTGTGCGGCATCTGTCCGGTGAGCCACCATCTGGCCGCGTCCAAGGCGCTCGATCAGGTGGTCGGCGCGACGCGGCTCACCGCCACGGCTGAAAAGATACGCCGCCTGATGCACTACGGCCAGATGCTGCAATCGCACGCGCTGCATTTTTTCTATCTCGCCTCGCCCGACCTGCTGTTCGGCTTCGACAGCGACGCGTCCAAGCGCAATATCGTCGGCGTCGCCGCGGCGCATCCGGAGACCGCAAGGCGCGGCGTGCTGCTGCGCAAATTCGGCCAGGAGGTGATACGCGTCACAGCCGGCAAGCGCGTGCACGGCACCGGCTCCATCCCCGGCGGCGTGAACAAATCGCTGACGCGCGAAGAGCGCGACCTGCTGCTTGCCGACATCTACCAGATCGTCGGCTGGAGCCGCGATGCGGTGCAATTGATCAAACAATTGAATGCGCAGAACCCCGCTTTGTACAACAGCTTCGGCGTCTGCCGCTCGAACACCATGTCGCTGGTCGATCCGAACGGGGATCTGGACTTCTACCACGGCAGCCTGCGCGCCCGCGACGCGAACGGCGGCATTCTGTTCGACGGCGTCGACTATCGCGATTACCCGCAGCACATCCAGGAGGAGGTCAAGGCCTGGAGCTACATGAAATTTCCTTTCTTTACCGCGTTCGGCAAGAAAAACGGCTGGTACAAAGTCGGACCGCTGGCGCGGGTGCAGAATTGCGACCATATCCGGACGCCGCTGGCGGAGATCGAGCGGCGTGAATTCGTCGACTACTGCGGCGGCATGCCGACGCATGCGCCGCTCGCCTATCACTGGACGCGCATGATCGAGATGCTGCACGCAGCGGAAACGATCAAGGACTTGCTGCATGACGACGATATTCTCGGCGACGATCTGGTGCGCACCGGAGAAAGGGCGATGGAAGGGGTGGGCGTGATCGAAGCGCCGCGGGGCACGCTGATCCACCATTACCGCGTGGACGAGGACGACCTCGTGACCATGTGCAATCTGATCGTGTCCACGACCCACAACAACCAGGCGATGAACGAGGCGATACGGCATGTCGCACGGCGCTACCTCGACGGCCGCGAAATCACCGAGGGTTTGCTGAACCACATCGAAGTCGCGATACGCTGCTTCGACCCCTGCCTGTCCTGCGCGACGCACGCCATCGGGCAGATGCCGCTCGCGGTCGAACTGATCGATGCGGCAGGCCAGCGGATCCACGCCCTCGCGCGCAACGGCGACGGCTCCTTTTCGAGCCCGGCGGACTGATGCAGCCGGGCGTAGTCGTACTCGCGGCGGGCAACCGCAGCCGCGGCGACGACGCCCTCGGGCCGCTGCTGCTCGAGCGCCTTGCGTCCCGGCTCGCCGCCGAAGGCCGCAGCGGCGAGTTCGAACTGATCGACGACTACCAATTGCAGATCGAGCATGCGCTCGACCTGAAGGACCGGCGGCTCGCCCTGTTCATCGATGCCGGATGGCGCACGCCGGCGCCACTCGCGTTTTATGCGCTTGGCGCGGCGGCAGCCGCGCCACCTGGCAACACGCATGAACTGTCGCCGCAGGCGGTGCTGGCGGTCTACCGGAAAATAGAATGTGCCGAACCGCCGCCCGCGTTCGCGCTGTGCGTGCGCGGCGAGCGCTTCGAACTCGGCGAGGGCTTGAGCCGCGCCGCCGAGGCGCATCTGGAGGCGGCATGGCGGCATCTGGCGCTGCTGTGCGAGCAGCCCGCTGCGGCACGCTGGCGCGCCCTGTCTACAACCCAAGCGGATTAAATCGTCCGGGCCGGGGGCCGGCGCGGCATAATTGCAAACTATGAACCAAAGCAGAAATCTCAGTCGAACGGCACACGCTGGCGGGCTTGTGCTCGGCCTGGCGCTGGCACTGGCCGTGATCGCCTCGATCGCGGCGGCGGCGTGGTACTTCACCCGACCCAAACCGGTGACGGTAACGGTTGCATTGGCCGACACCGGCCGCGTGGAAAACACCGTGGCCAACACGCGTGCAGGTTCCGTGATGCCTTGCCGCCGTGCCAAACTTGCGCCGCCCGCGGGCGGGCGCATCGAAAAGCTCAATGTGACCGAGGGCGACAGGGTGCGGCCGGGCCAGGTCCTGCTCACGCTTTGGAACGACGACCTCACCGCGCGCGAGCGCATGTCGCGCGAACAGCTGCAAACCGCCAAGGCGCACGTGCGCGAAGTATGCGAGCTGGCCAAGGCGTCGTCGCGCGATGCGAAGCGCGCACAGGAACTGAGGGCGCGCAACTTCGTTTCGCAGGAGGCGGTGGAACGCGCCAACGCCGATGCGTCGGCGAAGCAGGCAGGCTGCGACTCGGCCGGAACCCAGGTGGCGGAGGCCGAAGCGCGCATCCAGGCATCGCGTGCGGACACCGACCGCACGGTGCTGCGCGCGCCCTTCGCCGGCATCGTCGCCGAAGTCAACGGCGAGTTGGGCGAATACCTGACGCCGTCGCCCCCGGGAATTCCGACGCTGCCTGCGGTCGATCTGATCGACGATTCCTGCCTCTACGTTTCGGCGCCGATCGACGAGGTGGACGGGGCGCAGCTCAAGGTCGGCATGACCGGCCGCGTTACGCTGGATGCCTACCGCGGCCGGCATTTCGCCGGCCGGGTGCGCCGCATCGCGCCCTATGTGCTGGCGGTGGAGAAGCAGGCGCGCACGGTGGAGGTGGAGGTCGAATTCGACCAGCCCGGCGACGCAAAACATCTGCTGGTGGGCTATAGCGCGGACATCGAAATCGTCGTTACGGGCCACGACGACGTGGTCCGCATCCCGACTCCGGCGCTGATGCCTGGCAACCGGGTGCTGGCGCTCGGCGCAGGCGGGGTGCTGGAACAGCGCAAGATCGAAACGGGCTTGGCGAACTGGGAGTTCACCGAAGTGAAAGCCGGCCTCGCCCGGGGCGACAAGGTCGTCACCTCGCTCGAGCGCGAGGGCGTCAAGGCCGGCGCCCGCGCCGTGGCGGAGCAGAAGGAGCCCGCTAGGGCGAAAGCGCAATGATCCGGCTCGCCGGCATTGCGCGCACGTTCTTGGTGGGCGGCGAGGAGGTTCACGCCTTGCGCGCCGTTGATCTGGCGATCACAAAGGGTGAGTACTTGTCGATCATGGGGCCCTCCGGTTCGGGCAAGTCGACGCTGCTCAACCTCATCGGCTTGCTCGACCGGCCCAATGCCGGCAGCTACGAGCTTGACGGGCGCAACGTCACCGCCCTCACCGACGACGAACTGGCGCGGGTGCGGCGCGAGAAAATCGGTTTCGTGTTCCAGTTCTTCCACCTGGTGCCGCGCCTGACAGCCGAACAGAACATCGAACTGCCGATGGTTCTGGCGGGCATCGATCCGGCTGAACGCCGACAAAGACTGACGCGCTTGCTCGCCGAATACGGCCTGGAAGAGCGGGCCAAGCACCGTCCCGACCAGCTCTCCGGCGGCCAGTGCCAGCGGGTGGCGATCGCGCGCGCAATGTCCATGGGCCCGACCGTGATACTCGCCGACGAGCCCACCGGCAATCTCGACCGCCACACCGGCCAGGAAGTGCTGAACGTGCTGGAGCGCGTGCATCATAACGGTGGAACCGTGGTGATCGTGACCCATGACCCCGAGATCGGCGCGCGCTCGCACCGGCGGCTGCGCATGCTCGACGGGGCCATCGTTTCCGACGAACACGATTAATCATGCGTCTTGCCGATCTGCTCAATTTCGCCTGGCAGGTAGTCAGCGGCGCGCGCGCGCGCACGCTTCTGATCCTGCTCGCCATGGGCATCGGCGTTGCCGCCGTGGTGATCGTGACCGCGCTCGGAGAAGGGGCGCGGCTGTACGTGGCGAATCAGTTCGGTTCGCTCGGCAGCAATCTGATCATCATCTTGCCCGGCCGCAGCGAAACCGCGGGCGCCATGCCCGGGATTCTGGTGGGCAAGACCCCGCGTGATCTGACGCTCGAGGACGCGCTCGCGCTCAAGCGCAGCCATGCGGTTCGGCGCTTTGCCCCCCTGATCATCGGTGCCGGCGACGTGCGCTCCGGCGCGCGCAGCCGCGAAACGCCGGTGCTCGGATCGACGGCGGAGCTGGTGCAGATCCGGCAGATGGAAATGGCGCAGGGCCGTTTCCTGCCCGAAGGCGATCCGCACCACAGCCAGCCCGTTTGCGTCATCGGCGCCAAGGTGGCGAGCGAGTTATTCGGCTCGCGTACGGCGCTGGGAGAATGGGTGCGCATCGGCGACCGGCGCTTTCGCGTGATCGGCATCATGGCGACGCAGGGCGAGTCGCTCGGGTCCAATACCGACGAACTCGTCATCGTGCCGCTGGCCGCGGCCCAGGCTTTGTTCAATACCGAGGCGCTGTTTCGGGTCCTGGTCGAGGCCAAGAGCCGGGAGCAGATTTCGGATGCCAAGGCTGATGTCGAGGAGATCATCCGCCTGCGCCATGAGGGGGAACGCGATGTCACCGTGATCACCCAGGACGCCGTGCTCGCCACCTTCGACCGCATCCTGAACGCGCTGACCCTGACCGTGGCGAGCATCGCTGCGATCAGCCTGGCGGTGGCCGGGATCCTGATCATGAACGTGATGCTGATTGCGGTGACGCAGCGGCGGCGCGAGATTGGCCTGCTCAAGGCGCTCGGCGCCACGGGGCAGCAGATTCGGCTGCTGTTTTTCACCGAGGCGTTGCTGCTCGCTACAGGCGGCGCCGCGGCCGGCCTCGCCGTGGGCGAACTGGGCCGCAGCATCGTCGCCCAGATCTATCCGGCGATTCCGTTCCAGGCGCCATGGTGGGCGCTGGTGGCGGCGCCTGCGATTGCAATGATCACTGCGGTGTTGTTCACGCTGGCGCCGGCGCGGCGCGCCGCCATGCTCGATCCGGTGCAGGCGCTGTCGCGACGTTGATCATGCGCTACGCCGATTTCATAAATTTCACCTACATTTCGCTCCGGGCGCAGCGGCTGCGCACGGCGCTGACCGCACTGGGCATCGCCGTGGGCATCGCCGCAGTCATCCTGCTCACTTCCATCGGCGAGGGCCTGCACCGCTTCGTCATCGCGGAATTCACCCAATTCGGCACCAATATCATCAGCGTCACCCCGGGGCGCGTGCAGACGCACGGCGCGTCGCTCGGTGCGGTAAATACGGTGCGGCCATTGAGCATCGACGACGCCCTGGCGCTGCGCCGCGCGCCTTATGTGCAGTTGTCCGACCCCGTGGCGCAGGGCAACGCCGAAGTCGTGTATGAAGGCAAGAGCCGCCGCGTCACGCTCTATGGCGTCGGCCCCGATTTTGCGCGCGCACTGCAGATGCGCGTGGCCAGCGGCGAATTCCTGCCGCCGGACGATCCGCACGGTGCGCGGGCTTTTGTAGTGCTTGGCTCAAAAGTGGCGCGCGAGCTGTTCGGCGGCGGCAATCCGCTGGGCAGCCGCATTCGCGCCGGCGGCGAGCGTTATCGCGTCATCGGCGTGATGCAGTCGAAGGGTCAGGTGCTCGGCTTTGATCTCGACGACACGGTCTATATACCGGTTGGGCGCGCGCTCGAAATGTTCAACCGTGAGAGTCTGCAGGAGATTCACGTGGTCTACGATCCGACCGCGCCGCTGGCTGAAGTGGAGGCCGGCATCAAGCGCATTCTGATCGCCCGCCACGGCGCGGAGGATGTTACCGTCACCCCGCAGCAGAAAATGCTCGACGTATTCGGCACCGTTCTGGACGCCATTACCTTCGCCGTCGCCGCGATCGGCGGCATCTCGCTGGTGGTCGGCGGCGTCGGCATCCTCACCATACTCACGATCGCCGTGGCCGAGCGCACCTCCGAGATCGGCCTGCTGCGCGCCGTGGGCGCGACGCGGCAAGGCATCCTGCTGCTGTTCCTGGGTGAGGCGGCGCTGCTGGCGGTGCTGGGCGGCACGGCCGGACTGCTGCTAGGCTGGGGCGCCGCGCTCGCGCTGCACGCCGTGCTGCCGGCGCTGCCGGTGCATACGCCGTGGATCTATGCGGTGCTGGCGGAATTGGTCGCGCTGGCCGTAGGATTGGCCGCCGGCGTGCTGCCGGCGCGGCGCGCGGCGCTACTGGACCCGCTCGAAGCGCTGCGCAGCGAGTAGCACAAGCAACTGCGCTCTCAATAACTGGTACATTAATGTCCCTGAACGGCGGGCTCCTTGCGTTGTCTGCCGCACCGATTCGCATCCATCATTTGAAACAATAAATATGACCAGTTCTTCTCACGCGCTGCTCTCCGTGTTCCAGGCTCACGGCATCGACCGGGTATTTCTGGTTCCCGGCGAGAGTTACCTTGGCATTCTGGATGCGTTGTACGACTTTCCCGGCATTGACGCCGTGACCTGCCGCCACGAGTCCGGCGCGGGATTCATGGCCGTGGCCGATGCGAGGCTCACCGGTCGGCCCGGGATCGCGCTGGTGAGCCGCGGCCCGGGCGCAACCAACGCGAGCATCGCCGTGCATACCGCGCAGCAGGACGCGCTGCCCCTGGTGCTGATCGTAGGGCAGGTGCCGCGCGCGGACCTGCGGCGCGAGGCGTTTCAGGAGATCGACTACCGGCGCATGTTCGGCACGATCGCGAAATGGGTGTTCGAAGCGACCGACCCGGCCCAACTCGCCGAGGCCGCGTTCAAGGCGATCCGCATCGCGACCAGCGGGACGCCGGGGCCGGTGGTGCTGGTGATTCCGGAGGACTTGCAGCAGCAACCCGTGGCGCAGCCGCGATGGGTCGCGCACGCAAATCCGCGCACCCAGCCCGAGGCGGCGACGCTCGGCGAGTTGCAGCGCCGGATTGCGGCGGCCGAGCGTCCGCTCATCGTTGCCGGCGGCGCGTTCGAAGCGCCCGGCGGGCGCGAGGCGCTTGCCACCCTGGCCGAGGCGTGGCAGATCCCGGTCGCGCTGTCGTTCCGGCGCCACGACGTGTTCTCCAATCTGCACCCGCTCTATGTCGGCGAGCTTGGACTGGCGAATCCAAAGGTGCAGATCGAAACTTTCCGCGAAAGCGACCTGATACTTGCGCTGGGCACGCGCTTCGGCGACATCACCAGCCAGGGATACAGCTTTCCGGATCTGCCCCGTCCGGCGCAGACCTTCGTGCACGCCTATGCCGACGACCATATCGTCGGGCTGCATTTTGCGCCCGACTTCGGCCTGGTATGCGATCCGGTCGCACTCGCCCGCGCTTTGACCCCGCAGGCCGCGCCGCAATTCGCGCCGGCGCGCGTCGATTGGGGCCGGCGGCTCAAGGCAATCTGGGAGGCGCATGCGAGCTGGCCGCAGCGCAGCGCCGGGGACGGCATCGATTTCGTGCAGGTGGTGAAAGCGCTGCGCGCGCAGGCAAACGCCGATGCCATCGTGTGCCTGGACGCGGGGACCTTCGCCGCCCCGGTCTACCGCCACTTCGGTTTCGTTCCGCCGCAGCGCCTGATGTCGCCGCTGTCGGGCACGATGGGCTATGGCACCCCGGCTGCGATCGCGGCACAGCTGCGCTTTCCCGGGCGGCAGGTGATCTGCATGGTCGGCGACGGCGGATTCATGATGACCGGCAACGAGATGATCGCGGCGGTGGAGCGCAAGCTGCCGATCCTGTTCATTCTGGCCAACAACGGCAGTTACGCCTCGATCCGGATTCAGCAGGAACTGCATTACCCCGGGCGCGTCCTGGGCACCAACCTGTTCAACCCGGACTTCGAGCAGATCGCGCGCGCCTTCGGCATGCGCGCGCAGCGTGTCGTGCGTGAACAGGATATCGCCGCGGCTATCGCGAGCGGCCTCGCCGCGCGCGAGCCCTCATTCATCGAGGTCAAGGCCAGCCTGGCCGTCACGCTGCCGCAGCGGCGTGCCGATTAGAAACTAAAAACGCAGGATCCCGCGCAGCGCCTTCACGCCTTCCTGCACCGCATCGGCTGCCGGATCGCGAGGCTGGTCTCTTTGCGCGGGCGGTTGATCCGCCTGTGGCGCGGGCTGCACCGCCTGTTCCGGCTGGCGCTCACGCACGCGCGAGGAACTCCTGGCCCGGCGTCCACCGCCCTCGCGTTCGGAAAGCAGGGTCATCGCAGTCGATTTGAGGCGCAGTTTCACCGCCCACTCCTGGTTCCAGACCTGCTTGACGTCCCTGGGGCGGGGCGGGTGCACCAGATTCAGTTCGTTGCCGTAGGCGATGAAATTGAACATCGCGGCTTCGCTCTTGAATATGCCGGCAGGAACACTGCAGTCGGTGGTTTGCGGCGGCATCACCACTTTCTCGCGAATCAAGCGTTCGACTTCCGCGGGCGCGATGTAGTCCATCAGGACCTGGCCCATCTCCTGGACCTCGCTCGAGGACCAGGTCACCATGTCGTTCTGGTTGTCGCCCTGGCCCATCGCGGTCGCGAAGTAGCCGGTCGCAGTGGGTAGGGTGTTCCATTTGACCGCGTATGCGCCGCCCGGGGTCTTGCGTACGGAGTCGAACACGACGGCGTCCATGAAATCATGGCGCTCGCCGACCGAAAAGCGGATCTCAGGCGAGTAATTCCCGGATATCGTGTGCTCGCCCAGCAGCGATCCGGCCGGCGGTATCGCACGCGAGTCTTCTTGATTCGGCCAGGTGCCGTAAGTGCGATTGCGGCCGGGCGCCGGTCCGCGCGGCCGTGAAATCGATCGGCTGCGGAATGCGCGCGCCCCATCCTGGGCGCTGAGATTGGCGAAGTCTATGATCACCGGCTGGCCTGCGCGCACCGTCTCGCCGCAGCCCCAGTAGATCAGCATCCGGCCCTTGGGCCGCTCGTACTCGCGTTCTTCGTCGACCTCATGCGTCGGGGTGCGTTCGCTGCGTGGCGTGAGCAAAGGCAGGCTGGGTCCCATCGAAAGCCCCGGCGGGATGGCGTGGGCCGCGCGCGGATCACCCGAGGCCGGTTGCGACGACCCGAGGTCCAGTTTGATTCTCTTTCCTCCCTGCGCCCCGGGCGGAAGGAAACCGCCCATGCCGGGCGGAATCTCTATCCCCATGCCTCCCGCGGTTTCGACGCTCAACCAGTACACTGCGACCGGTGGTTTGATCTGCTGTGTCTGCGCCAGCAGGGGCAGGGGCAGCGTCGCGGCCACTACCGCGGTGACAAAACGGAATTTCATAGGTGACCTTTCATGGTTCGTTTTGCGGATTATGCGCCAGGTCGCCCGCCCATGCGCACCAGCGGCGGCGACGGGGCGGGACCGGGCGTCTTGCTGCACCCGCCGCGAACGCTGCTGCCGGAAGGCAAAGGGATCGTCTGATTCGCAATCCATTTCGCGGAAATCGGCACCGTCTTTGACCTTAATCAAATTGCGCGCCCGGCCCAGGGATTAAAGTCAATCACCCTTTTGCTGATTTCCTCCCATCCTTCTGGGCAAAAGGGATCTTGCGGGCACTCGATATTCTAAACTCGAGTGTCCGTTTTTCTTTTCTGGCCCCGTTTTTCCCTTCGGGGCCGCAGCGGACCGCTGCTTGATTTTCATCAACACTGACCGGCCGGCTCGGCGCTATGGTTCAAACATGGCGCGATGGCGCGGAATGCGATCGCGTGGCGCCAGGGCAGCTCGCGCTGGCCCTCATCGGCGAATCGAGCGACTTGTAACGGGCGGATTCCGGGTTGGTCAGCGGTGCCGGGCGCCGGCCATGCAAATGAAAGGAATCACCATGGGCTACAAGACGATCCTCGTCCACATCGATCCCGGCAAGCGTTGTGCAGCGCGCGTAGAAGTGGCGATCCGGCTGGCGCAGCAGCACGACGCTCACCTGGTGGCGCTGCATGCCGTCGCGCCGTTTGAAGCGCCCGATTACGTGCTGGCCGAGGTGGGCCCTGCGCTGGTCGAAGCGCAGAGAAAGGCGGTTGCGATCGAGTTGGCGCGCAGCGAGACCGAGTTCACCCGGCAGGCGTCAGCGGCAGGTTTGCGGAGCGTTGAATGGCGTCAGGCCATCGATGATCCGGCCGACGCGATGACCCTGCATGCACGCTACGCCGACCTGGTGGTTATCGGTCAGACCGATGCGTCGGCCGATGCGAATACTGCCGCCGATTTTCCCGAACGGCTGGTGCTCGCTGCGGGGCGGCCGGTGCTGATTCTGCCCAGCGTCGGCAGTTTTCCGGTAATGGGCAAGCGCATACTCGTGGCCTGGAGTCCGACCCGCGAAGCCACGCGGGCGGTCACCGATGCGATCCCGCTGCTGCGGCTCGCGAACAGCGTGCATGTCATGGCGGTCAATCCCAGGAAAGGGGCGCACGGAAACGTGCCCGGTGCCGACATCGGGCTCTATCTCGCGCGGCATGGCGTGCGCGTGGAGGTGAAATCCGATCAGGGCGCCGAGATAGACGTGGGCAACGAACTGCTGTCTCGCGCAGCGGACCTGGACGCCGATCTCATCGTCATGGGCGGATACGGCCACTCGCGGTTGAAGGAATGGGTGCTGGGCGGCGCGACGCGCACCGTTCTCGAATCGATGACGGCGCCGGTGCTGATGTCCCACTAAGCTCGGGGCGCGCCGGACGGAGATTGCCCCGCGAGCCGCGGTCCTGGTTCGCATGCGCCAGGCAATTGCAGCGCGGCATGGTCGGCGGCGTGGTTTTTACGGAGGAGGCTGGCGTCTATCGGGCCGAACGCATCCTGTGCGAAAATAGCGCTGCTTGAACCGTCTGCGGGGTGTTACCGATCTCGCGCCCGTTTCAGGGATAATCCAAGATTCGCTAATTACCAGAGGCGTCATCATGACCACCAAAAAGTACATCTACGCATTCGAAGAGGGTGACGGCAAGAACAAAATCCTGCTGGGTGGCAAAGGCGCCGGCCTGTGCGAGATGACGCAGATCGGACTGAACGTGCCGCCGGGCTTCACCGTGAGCACCGAGGCCTGCCTCGCCTACCTCGAGTCGAACAAGCTGCCTGATGGCCTGATGGATGACATCAAAAGTCATATGGCGGCGCTGGAAAAGAAGACCGGCAAGGCTTTCGGCGGCAGCAAGAACCCGCTGCTGATTTCGGTGCGCTCGGGATCGGCGATGTCCATGCCGGGGATGATGGATACCATACTCAACCTCGGGCTCAACGAGACTTCGCTGCAGGGACTGATCAAGCAGACCGCGAATCCGCGCTTTGGCTACGATGCCTACCGCCGCTTCATCCAGCTGTTCGGAAAGATCGCGCTGAACATCGACGACGAGCATTTCGACGAGAAGATGGTGGCGCTCAAGCGCAAACACGCTGCGCGCCTCGATCTGGACCTGTCCGCCGAACACCTGAAGGAGCTTGCCGGGGAATTTCTCGACATCGTCAAGCGCCATACCGGCAAGCCGTTTCCGCAGGATCCCTACGAGCAGCTCGAGATTTCCGTGGGCGCGGTATTCCGTTCCTGGATGGGCAAGCGCGCGGTCGACTACCGCAAGCAGTTCAAGATCACCAAGGACAAAGCCAACGGCACCGCAGTCAGCGTCTGCACCATGGTGTTCGGCAATATGGGCACCGATTCGGGTACGGGCGTGGGCTTCACGCGCAATCCGGGCACTGGCGAGAACGTGATTTTCGGCGAATATCTGACCAATGCCCAAGGCGAAGACGTGGTCGCGGGCATACGCACGCCCAAGCCCATCGCCGAGATGGAACAGGAGATGCCGGAGATCTACCGCCAGCTGGTGGAACTGCACAACCGGCTGGAGTCGCATTACCACGAGGTGCAGGATTTCGAATTCACCATCGAGAAAGGCACGCT
>Ga0334722_10001511_pt1 | contig 28872 bp, 20 predicted proteins | sample C3_bottom_MG_FD_207210 | JGI IMG/M metagenome (GOLD analysis project Ga0334722, IMG submission 207210) | Sediment microbial communities from Yellowstone Lake, YNP, Wyoming, USA - C3_bottom | ecosystem: Environmental > Aquatic > Freshwater > Lake > Sediment | place: USA: Wyoming | collected... | reverse complement strand
CCGGGATCGAGCTCGAGCCGCGCACCGCGGCGGCCGGGATCGAGCTCGAGCCGCGCACCGCGGCGGCCGGGACCCCGAGCGCGTAGGCGCGGGCCGTAGGCGCGGGCCGTAGGCGCGGGCGCGGGCGCGGGCGCCGGCCGCGCCCCCGGAAGGCCGTGGTCCCGGGGGGTCCGCGGTGCCGGGGGTCCCGCCGGGTTCTTTTTTCCCCGGGGGTCCCTGGCCCCCCTCCCGGTGGTTTGCCCCGGGTCTGCCGCCGCGGTCCGTCCTCCCCGGTCCGTCGCCCGGGCTCCCGGCCTGGCCCGTTGCCCCCTGGCCCGTCGCCCCCCGTATGCAGAGAAGGATTAGCCGGCGGTGGTTCGGGGCGCGGTGGCCTCGACCAGGCCGTCAGACCTGCGGAACCCGGCCGCTCAGCACCGGCCGTCGGCACCTGCAGTCACAGAAGGCATAACACGAACCGTCGCCGCCACCAACGAGCCGTCAGACGGCGTCGCCGCGCTCTTCGGTGCCCGGTCGCCCCGCGTCAGGCTGCAGTCGTTCCGCGTTCGGCGGCCTCGTAATCCTTCTCCGACTACCGGTGCCTTCTGCCGCTGGGAGGCGAGCCGCCCGCCGCCCGCCGACGCCCGCCGCCCGGAGCCGCCGCCCCCGCCGTCGACCCGCCGCCGCCACCCGCCGCCCGCCGCCCGCAGCCGCCCGCCCCCGCCGCCGCCCGCCGCCGGCGCGGTCCGGCTACCGGAGCCGTCCGATCCGCCGGAGGGGGCCGTAACGGAACCAGGCCCGGCCAACGAGCCGGTCGACCGTGACCGGCCCGTAGTGGCGCGAGTCGTGCGAGCCGGGCGCGTCGCCGAGGAGCCAGGCCTCGTCGGGGCCAAGGCGAACCGCCTGCCGGTCGGTGACGCCGAGCGACCTCGGACCGTCCCCGGCGGCGGCCTCCGGGATCACGTCGCCCGGTCGGCCGGCGACCCGCTTGACGACGAGGAGCTCCGAGTCGGGCTCGCGGAACAGGACGATCGAGCCCCGCCGCGGCCACCGCCGCGTCGTCGGGTCGACGAGCAGCCAGTCACCGGGCTCGATCGCGGGCGACATGCTCGCCTCGGCAACGACGACTCGCCACGGCCCACGCCAGGCGGGCGGTCGGCCGGGCGAGCCGGGCACGTGCCAGGAACGGTGATCGCTCGCCTGCGCGTCGGCTACTTCTTCGTCGCCCAGAACATGTCGGCGAACTCCTTGACCGCGGCCTCGAGCTGCGCGGCTGCCTCGGCGTCGACGCTCTGCTTGTTCTTGCCCGCGAGCTTGAGCACGTTCCAGACCTTCGTGTGCAGGTCGGGGAACTGGGCGAGGTGCTCGGGCTTGAAGTAGTCGCTCCAGATGACCTGGACCTCGCGCTTGACGAGCTCGGCGTGCTCTTCCTTCACCTTGACACAGCGAACGAACTTGTTGCGGGCGGCGGTGTCGTCGCCCTCGATGCTGTTGATCAGCTCGACCATCCGGGCGACCGTCCGGGCGGCGAGCTGGGCCTGGGCGGGGTCGTAGATCCCGCACGGGATGTCGCAGTGGGCATGGGCGACCGTCGTGGGGGCGAGCCAGCGAGTGAGGCGGGACATCGGTTCCTCCGAGCGTGGACGCGTGGCAGCCGACAGGGTTGCCGGCAGGACCATCACGAGGTGCCTCAAAGTGTCGGAGGCGACCGATCGACTGTCAAACGGTCGGGAGGTCCGGCGCCGGATCCGGGATGTCGCGCGGGCGACAGCCCGACGATCATCGCCCTGGCGTCGAGGCGACGCCGGGGGGTGCGCGTGTGCCCAGGCGGCAGAAGTGGTGGAGCGCGGGACGTGACGCGCGGCGACCTGCGCGTCGTCCGCGGCACTCCCCGCCGGGCCGCGTATCATCCGCTGCGATGACTGAGCGAGGGCTGCCGATCGTCGACGCCGCGTCCGCCTGCCCGTTCGTGGCGTTCGAGGACGACCGCGACGAACGGTCGATCCGGCCCGACCACCGGCACCGCTGCTACGCGGAGGTCCGGCCGGCGCCGCGGGCCCTGGCCCACCAGGAGGCGTACTGCCTCGCCCCGGCCTTCCCGGCCTGTCCGACGTTCCAGGACTGGGCCCGCCGAGAGGCTGCCCGGGCTCGCCCGGTGATCGGGCCCGAGGAGCCGCCCGGGCGCCGCGCGGTCGAGAGCGGTCGCGGGATCGACCGTCCGCCCGCCGCCGACGCCGACAGGCCCGCCCGGTCCGGCCGACGGGACTGGGCGTTGCCCCCGCCGTGGGCCGGAGGGCCGGGCATCGAGCCGGTCGCCCGGGGGGAGGGGTCGCCGCCGCCCGAGGCGCGGGGACTCGCCGATGCGGCGCCGCTGCCGGAGGCGCTGCCGCCCGAGGCTCGCGGCCTCGCCGACGCCCCGGCTTTCCTCGTCGGTCGAGAGCGCGCCGGATCCGGTGCCATCGGCAGGTCGGGCGCGCCGAGCGGGGCCAGCTCTCCCGCCGGCATCGGCTCTCCCGCCGGCATCGGCTCTTCCGCCGGCATCGGCTCTTCCGCCGGCATCGACTCTCCCGCCGGCATCGGCGGCAGGGTCCGGGGTGAGGTCCGGGACGTGGACGACGATGTCGACGACGACGACGCGCCGCCCGCTTCGGGGCCGGGGCGGCCGCGACGATCTGCGGTTCGCCGCCCGAGCGTTGGCGACAGCCGACCCGCGGAACGCAGCCTGCGCGGTCCATCGTGGGAACGGCCGCAACGGTTCGAGGCCTATCCGACCCTGAAGACGCGGATGGGGATGCCGGACGTGCCGCGGGTGGCGGTCGGGTTCGCGGCCCTGATCATCGCCGCCCTCGCCCTCTTCTTCATCCCGCCGCTGCTCATCCGTCCGAGCGGCGACACCGGGGCCGCCGTGACCCCGACGCCGACCGGGAGCGCGGAGTCGAGCGCCTCGCTTGCTCCGACCCCGATCCCGTCGCCCACCCCCCAGACGTATGCCATCGCCCCCGGCGACACCCTCTCCAAGGTGGCCAAGCAGTTCGGGATCACGCTGGCAGACCTGCTCGCCGCGAACCCGTCGATCAAGAACCCGGACAAGGTCTCGATCGGGCAGGAGATCGTGATCCCCGTTCCGGCCCCGAGTGTCGTGGTCGACCCGGGCACGCTCGACGGCGGGTCGTCAGCGCCGTCATCCGCGGCGCCGTAGGGCGGGCCCGGTTCGTCGGGCGGGTCCGGTTCGTCGGGCGCGTCGGGCCGCCCAGGCTGGGAGGCTAACGTGGGGCGAGGTTGATCGAGGTGATCTTGCCCGCCTCGACGCGGAACGAGGCGTCGATGTGCTGGCTCGGTGCGCCGAGGCGGATGACGAGCAGGTCGGCCTGATACGTGTTGCCCAGGTCGCGGACTTCACCCGGGATCATCCGGAGGCCCTTCTCGCCGCGCAGGAACCAGCCGCCCACCCGCTCGATCCCGCGCAGGGTCTGGACACTGTCGCCGACGTGGACGCGCATCTCCGTGTTCTCGGCCATGAGCGCCACCGCCCCCTCACGGTCACCGGCGTTCAGGCGTTCGAAGAACAGCTCCATCGTGTCGACTGCACCCATGGCCCGAGTGTAGCCGCTTCGGCGATCGTCCGAAGAGGCCGACCGGTCGGGGATTGGCGGCCGGGCATGCAGAGGGCCCGCGACGAGCTGCGCCCCGCCCGCGACGAGCTGCGCACTGCCCGCTCCGTGCTGCGCCCCGCCCGCGACGAGCTGCGCACTGCCCGCTCCGTGCTGCGCCCCGCCCGCGACGAGCTGCGCACTGCCCGCTCCGTGCTGCGCACTGCCCGCTCCGTGCTGCGCCCCGCCCGCGACGAGCTGCGCACTCCCCGCTCCGTGCTGCGCCCCGCCCGCGACGAGCTGCGCACTGCCCGCTCCGTGCTGCGCCCCGCCCGCTCCGTCCGGAGAGGCGTTCTTCGGAGAAGGACAAGCGGCGGCGTTCCGGGGTGTCCGCCGCCGGTCGTTCTGGGCACGAGAACGATTCCGCCGAGCCCGCCGCCGGTTGGTCGGGCCGTTCTTCGGTCAAGGACGAATGCGCGGAATGACCACGACGAGCCGGCCAAGAGCGCCGGTTTGTCCCTCGGTGCAGAACGCCCCGCGCGGCTCAGGCGAGCGCCCTGCGCGGCCCACGGAGAACGCGCCGGTTTGTCCCTCGGTGCAGAACGCCCCGCGCGGCTCAGGCGAGCGCCCTGCGCGGCCCACGGAGAACGCGCCGGTTTGTCCCTCGGTGCAGAACGCCCCGCGCCGTCCAGGCGAGCGCCCTGCGCGGCCGAGGGCCCCGGCCCGCCCGCCCGGCCCGCCCGGCCCGCCCGGGCCCCCGGCGCCGGGCGCCGGCCGACGTCCCGGGTCACGCCAGCGCCCGCTCCCTAGAAGCCGCCGCCCGCGCCGCCCCCGCCGCCACCGCCCCCGCCGCCGAAGCCGCCTCCGCCGCCCGACGAAGCGGGTGGGCTGCCGATCGTTCCGACGACGGCCATCATCGCCCCGAAGTTCGGGATCGCCGAGCTTGAGAAGGCGCTCCCGCCCCCGAACGCCGCCCCGCCCCCCGCGCCGCTCCCCGCGCCGGAGGTGTACCAGCCCGGCAGGTAGACGCCGCCCGGCTCCGCCCGCCCCGCCCGCATGTCGTCGACGCTCCGGGCGAGCACCTTCTCCACCTGCCCGTGGAGGCCGAGTGCGACACCCCAGGCGACCGCCAGGTCGGGCGTCTCGAGCCAGGCCAGGCCCGCCTCGCGCACGACCTGGTCGATCGAGCGGGCCCGGGCCATCGTCTTCTCGAGCGTCCGTCGGTAGGCCGCCAGCATCGCCCGGACCATCGCCCCGGCCAGTGTCCGGGCGGGCATCGAGCGCGCGAGCACGAACGTGACCGCAGAAGCCGCCACGAGCGCCGCCCCGACGAGGACGAGGCCGGAGACCGGGACCGAGCTGCCGACGACGATCGCCCCGATCCCTGCCGCCAGCTCGAGGCCGCCGCGGAGGTACCAGCGCCGGGTCGCCGCGGTCGGCCTTTCGGTGAACCAGCCCCGGGCGACGACGTGCGACTCGAGCCGCTCGTCGAAGCCGCCGACGTCCTGGCTGAACGCGGCCAGTTCGTCGGTCGCCAGTTCGCCGTCCGCGCCAGCCCGCTCCCGGAGGCGCTCGAGGGCGAACGCCTCGGCCGGCCCGGTCGGCTGGCGGCGGGCCCGTTCGCGTGCCCAGGCGGCCCGCGGGTCGCTCGCCGGCCGGCTGCCGATCGTGATCGCAACCTTCGGCCTGGAGAGGAGTCCGCCGCCCTCCTCGCGGAACGTCAGCTCGCCGCGGCTGGCGAGGTCGATGAGCGCGGTCGTCAGGGTGTGGCGCGACGAGCGGCCGTCGAGGACGAGGGCGCCGCTGGCGGGCGTCAGGTCCGGCGGTGGGGCAGGGATGTGGATCGAGGGGTCGTCGAGGTACTCCGGGTCGCGGCCGTGGCGGAGCCAGCTCCAGGCTACCCAGCCGACGAGCAGGAGGAACGTGACCGGGGCGAGGACGAGCCCGAGCAGGGCATCGAGCTGGCGGGCACGCTCGAGGCTGGCCGCGTGCTCGGGCGTGGCGGCCGCATCGACCCGCTCCAGGGCGACGAGGAGCGATTCGTCGAGCTGGCAGCGCTCGAGGTAGGGGAGCATCTGCTCGTCGAAGATCCGCTGGCGCTCGGCGTCGTCGAGGAACGTCGCCCGGAAGCCGGCCCCGGCGTAGAGCTGGACCTGGCCGTGGCACCGGCTCGGGTCGAGGTCGTAGAAGATGACGAGCCCGTCGTCGAACCCCTTGCGGCCGACACCCCACTGGTCCATCAGGGCCCGGGCGTGGCCCTCGGTCTCGTCGCTCGTGGCCCGGTACGCCAGGACCTGGGTGTAGACCGCGACCTGGGCCCCGGTCCGTTGCTCGATCGCCCGGATCGTTGCCTCCGCATCGCCGACCGTCGAGGGCCGGAACACACCCGCCGTGTCGTAGACCCGCTGGCCGTCAACTGGGGCGGGGAAGGGCGGTCCGGCGGCGAGTGTGACAGCCGCGCCGAGGGAAACGACGAGCAGGCCGAGGGCAGCCCAGGGAGCAGCTCGGAGGAGCCCGCCGACCACGGCCCTAGCGGTCGCCGGGCAGCGGCAGGAGCCCGAGCAGGGCCGACACGATCCCGAGCACGACCGAGCCGACGATCGCCCACCAGATCGCGTTCAGGCCGAGGTCGGGCGGGAAGCCGCCGACCGTGAAGTGGAGCCCGACGGTCTCGGAGAGGGCGGCCACGACCAGGAGCAGGACGCCGTTCACGACCAGCCCGAACAGGCCGAGGGTCATGATCGACAGCGGCAGCGAGAGGAGCGACAGGATCGGCTTGACGAACGCGTTCACGAGGCCGAACACGACTGCCACGCCGAGCACGCCCGCCACTTCCGGGTTCGAGCCGAACGAGAGGTCCGGCACGACCTGGGTGGTGATCCACAGCGCCGCACCGTTGACCACGACGCGGACGATGATCCCGACCATCGCATTCCTCCACTGCCGGCGGACGCCGTTCGCCCGGGTGGCGGGGGCGCCGCCCGCGGACCGCTCCCGGCCGGCGTGCCCGCCCGCGGACCGCTCCCGGCCGGCGTGCCCGCCCCGGAGTCGCTCTCCGGGGCGGCGTGCCCGCCCCGGAGCCACCCCGATGATCGCAGATGCGGCTAGACTCGGATACCCGTCTCCGCACCCGCAGGAGTGCACGTTGTCCGACTTCGGCTCGCGCGTCGACGCCTTCCTCGACGAGTTCTTCCGCCTCGACCCGGTCTCGGCGACGGCGGCCGGGATGCATGCCCACGACGGGCGCTGGCCCGACCTCGCCGAGGCCGGCCGCCGCGAGCGGCTCGCCTTCGCCGACCGCTGGCAGGCGGCCTTCGGCGCATTCGCCGACGCCGAGCTCTCGGCCGACGAGCGGATCGACCGTGACCTCCTGCTCCTCGAGCTCGACGCCCTCCGCTTCGCCGAGACCGAGCTTCGGGAGGAGACGTGGGACCCGCTCGCCTGGGTCTACCTCCTCGGCGGGGGGATCTTCCCGCTCCTCGTGCGCGAGTTCGCCCCCCTCGCCGAGCGACTCGGCTCGATCGCATCGCGGCTCGAGGGAGTCCCGGCCGTCCTCTCGGCGGCGCGGGCCCAGCTCGGCTCGCATCCGAGCCGCCCCGTCTCGCGGTTCCACACCGAGACCGCCCTGAAGCAGCTGGCCGGGATCGTCGAGCTGGCCGGCGACGCCGTCCGCGAGGCCGAGCGGGCAGCCCCGGAGGACCCTACGGTCGCGGCCCTGCTCGATCGCGTCCGAGCCGCGGCGACGATCGCCACGACCGCGCTCGAGCGCTTCGAGGACCACCTGCGCGACGAGCTCCTGCCGCTCGCCGAGGGCGAGGGGCGGCTCGGGCCCGAGCTGTTCGGGGCGAAGCTGCGGCGGACCCTGAAGAGCGACGCACCGACCCCCGAGCAGATCCTCGCCCGCGCCGAGCGCGAGTACCAGGCCGTCCGGGCCGAGATGGTCCGGATCGCCCGCGAGATCTGGCCGGCCTGGATCCCGGATCGGCCGCTGCCCGACCCGGGGAACGCCGGCAGCCCGGAGGCAGCCGACGGGCAGACCGTCCGCGAGGTCCTGGACGCGATCGCCCGCGAGCACCAGCCGGCCGACCGCCTGCTCGACTTCTGCCGCCAGGAGCTCGGCCGGATCGAGGCCTTCTGCCGGGAGCGCGACCTGGTCGGGCTGCCCGACGAGCCGCTCGAGATCCGCTGGACGCCGGTCTTCCTGCGCGCCTTCGGCGGGGCGATGCTCAGCTCGCCCGGCCCGCTCGACCGTGGCCAGAAGGCGTTCTTCGCGATCACCCCGGTCCCCGAGGACTGGACGCCCGAGCAGGTCGAGTCGTACCTGCGCGAGGACAACGACCGGATGCTCCGCCTGCTCACGATCCACGAGGCGGTGCCCGGCCACTACCTCCAGGGCGCGTACGCCAACCGCTGCCCGTCGATCGTGCGGGCCGTCTTCTGGAGCGGCGTCTTTGCCGAGGGCTGGGCCGTCTACGTCACCCAGGTGATGATCGACCTCGGCTACGGCGCCGACGATCCGGCCCTCCGGCTCGTCCACTGGAAGTTCTACCTGCGCTCGATCACGAACGCGATCATCGACGTCAGGATCCATACCGCCGGGATGACCGAGCAGGAGGCGATCTCGCTCATGGTCGAGGGCGGCTTCCAGGAGGAGGCGGAGGCCCGCGCCAAGTACAACCGGGCGCGTCTTTCGTCCACCCAGCTGTCGACCTACTTCATCGGCTCGATGGAGATGTGGGAGCTCGAGCTCGAACGCCGACGGCGCCTGGCGGCTGCGTCCGGCGACCCGCGCGGGGCGGCCGCGGTGCCCGAGCCCCGGCTCGTCGGCGGGCTGGGCGAGACGCCGGGCTTCCGTTACCGCGAGCACCTCGAGGCGGTGCTCGGCCACGGCACGCCGCCGATGTCGCTCCTGCGGCGGCTCGTCCTCGGATGAGCGTCGAGCGCGACGTCCTCGCCCGGCTCGACCGGCTCGGCGTCCGTTAACTACATCACGGGCTCCGAGGCGCCGGCGCTGTATGCGGAGCGGAGGACGACCCGCGATCTCGACCTCGTTGTCGAGCTCACCGGAGCGGGGTACGAGTCGGGCCTCGGCCCTACCCCTCTTGACAACCGCCCATGAAGACCTCACAATCGGCCAATCGACCGATATCGGTCGGTCGACCGAACAACATAATCGGCCGGAGTACCGTTGGCTCGGGGTTCGGCGGAGTTGGGAAGGAGCGTCCCATGCGGTACGAGATCGAGGGGAGACTGCTGGAAGTCTGCACCTGCAACGTGGTCTGCCCGTGCTGGGTCGGCGAGGATCCGGACGGCGGTACCTGCGACAGCTCGCTCGGCTGGCACATCAACCAGGGGACGGTGGAGGGCGTCGACGTCAGCGGGCTGACGCTGGCTCTCTCGGTTCACATCCCGGGCAACATCTTGACCCCCGCGTCGTGGAAGGCAGCGGTCTTCGTTGACGATCGAGCGACCGACGAGCAGGCCGATGCCCTTCTGAAGGTGTTCACCGGCAAGCTCGGTGGCGCGATCGCCGACCTGGCCGGCCTGATCGGCGAGGTCGTGGCGGTCGAGCGCGTCCCGATCACGTTCACGGTCGAGGGCGGGAAGGGTCGGCTGGCGATCGGCTCGATCGCCGAGGCGGAGCTCGTCCCGTACACCGGCGCGACGGGCAAGCCGACGGTTCTCGCGGACACCGTCTTCTCGACCATCCCAGGCTCTTCGGTCTACGTCTCGAAGGCCGATCGGTTCGTCCGCAACGGAAGCCAGCACGGGCTACCCAGCGTCGACCGCAAGGGAAAGAGCGCCCTCCAGGGCTACTTCCGGTTCGCGGCTTGAAGCTCGGCCAGACGAGGCGAGCGCGATGCTCGGTCACGTCGGCGCATCGAATCCGCTGAGGGACCGGCGCCAGGCGATGCTCGTCGCCTCGGTCGCCGCCACGGCTGCGGTCGCCGCGGTCAGCGTGGCGGTCTGGGAGGCGTCACCGTACGGTCGGTTCCTCCATCACGCCGTGCCCCAAGACGGCTCGGATCCGCCACTCGCCCTCGAGGCCGCCCTGTTCACCGGCGGCTGGGCGTTGATGATCGTCGCGATGATGCTCCCGACGTCGCTGCCATTCCTGGCGACGTTCGCCGCGCTCGTCCGGCAGCGGCCGCTTGCCGGTCGCCTCGTCGCTCTCGTCGCCGTCGGCTACGGGGCGACGTGGACCGCCTTTGGCCTGGCGGCCTGGCTGCTCGACCGGGTCGTCCACCGTGCGGTCGAGAGCGTGCCGCTGCTGGACGCGGCTCCCCAGCTGGTCATGGGCACGACGCTTCTCGTCGCCGGCCTCTACCAGTTCAGTTCGCTGAAGTACCGCTGCCTCGACGAGTGCCGATCACCGCTCGGGTTCGTTCTCCAGCGCTGGCAGGGACTTCGGCCGGCGCGCGAGGCGGTCGCGCTCGGGGTCGCGCATGGGCTGTTCTGCGTCGGCTGTTGCTGGTCGCTGATGCTCGTGATGTTCGGCCTGGGGCTGGGAAGCCTTGCCTGGATGCTCGCTTTCGGAACCGCCATGGCCGTCGAGAAGAACCTTCCCTGGGGCGGGCGGCTCAGCCGAGCGCTCGGGCTCGCCCTCCTCGCCGGGGCCGTGTGGACCGTCGCGACTTGAGGACGGGCCGCTATGCTGCAGCTATGTCCGAGCTCGTCGAGCAGCGATCCGAGACCAGGCTCGAGCGGCGCAACCGGGCGGCGGCCGAGACCAGGAGCGCGATCCTCGATGCCGCTCGGACGGCGATCCTCGTCGACGGCTACGGGGCGCTCTCGACCCGCCGGGTCGCCGAGCTCGCGGGCGTCCCGCTGAGCCAGATCCACTATCACTTCGGCTCGAAGCGGCGACTCGTCCTGGCCGTCCTCGACGCCGAGAACGCTCGACTCCTTCGGCGCCAGACCGAGATGTACGATCGGCCGGAGCCGCTCTGGGTTCGCTGGGACCGGGCCTGCGATTTCCTGGAGGCCGACCTGGCGTCCGGCTACGTGGGGATCCTCCAGGAAATGATCGCCGCGGGGTGGTCCGACGCGAGGGTCGCGGCGAGCGTCCGGGAGATGCTCTCCGGCTGGTACCGGCTCCTCGCCGAGGTTGTCCGGCGCGAGGCCGAGCGCGGTCTCGAGATCGACCCGTTCACGGCCGAGGAGGTCGGGGCGCTGATGGGACTGCCGTTCCTCGGCGCGGAGGAGATGATCCTGCTCGGGATGCCGGAGTCGACCCTGCCGGCGCGGTCGGCCCTTCGAAAGGTCGGGCTCGTGCTGCGGAAGATTCTCGAGCCAGGACACGGCGGATGACGACCGACCTCTCCGATCCTGGGACGTCGTCGGGGTCCGCCCGGACAACCGGGCCGGCTGGTACAGCCGGGCCTGCCGTCCGCGGACCGACCCACACGGCCCGCGAGCAGTCCCGCGCTCGATACCCAGACACCACCGGGATCGCCGAACGCCCCGGCGGCTGGATCGCCTGGGAAGCGTATGGTCAGGGCGAGCCGCCGATCGTCTTCGTCCCACCCTGGCAGATCGTCCACTCGCGGATCTGGAAGTCGCAGGTGCCGGTCTTCGCTCGTACCCACCGGGTCGTCACTTACGACGGCCGGGGCAACGGGCGCTCCGACCGACCGACCGACCCGACCGTCCACAGCACGCCCGCCCGGGCCGCCGACCTCGGCGCGGTCCTCGATGCAGCCTCGATCGAGAGGGCCGTCCTCGTTGGCCTGTCGGGAGCTGTCCGACCGATCGTCCTGTTCACGGCCGAGCACCCCGAGCGCGTCCTCGGCCTCGTGTTCGTCTGCCCGGCGGTCCCGATCGGGATGAGCCCCAGGCCGGACGTCCCCTTCGAGACCCCGATCGAGGCGGATGATGGCTGGAACAAGGAGAACCTCCACTTCTGGCGCCGTGACTTCCGCTCCTACCTCGAGTTTTTCTTCGAGGAGGCGTTTCCCGAACCGCACTCGACGAAGCAGCGCGAGGACGGCGTCGACTACGGGCTGGCGACCGACCCGGAGACGCTCGCGGCAACCGTCCGAGCTGCGCCCGTCGACGCGGAGCAGTTCCGTGCCTGGTGCGCGGCGATCCGCTGCCCGACCCTCGTCATCCAGGGGACCGAGGATCGGATCACCCACCCGAGCCACGGCATCGCCCTCGCTGCCGCGATCCCGGGCGCCCGGCTCGAGCTGCTCGAGACGTCGGGGCACGTGCCGAGCGCGCGGGACCCAGTCCGGGTGAACCTCCTGATCCGTGGACTCGTCGAGGAGGTGGCCGCCCGCGAGACCGCCGGCTCCCAGGCGACTCCGGGCATGGAGTTTGCGGCTGGTGCGCAGCCATCTGCCACCCCGGGAGTTGCCGCCCCGAGATGGAGGCGGGCCCTTGCCCGGCCGCGGAAAGTGCTCTACGTGTCGTCGCCGATCGGACTCGGTCATGTCCAGCGGGACGTCGCGATCGCCGACGAGCTCCGTGCGCTCCGCCCGGATCTCGAGATCGACTGGCTCGCCCAGCACCCTGTGACCGCCGTCCTCGAGGCCCGCGGAGAGCGGATCCACCCGCTCAGTGCCGAACTCGCAAGCGAATCCGCCCACATCACGGCCGAAGCGACCGAGCACGATCTGAACGCCTTCCAGGCGATCCGCCGAATGGACGAGATTATGGTCGCGAACTTCATGGTCCTCCACGACGCGGTCGAGGCGGGCGAGTACGACCTGGTGGTGGGAGACGAGGCCTGGGAGGCCGACTACTTCCTGCACGAAAACCCCGAGTTGAAGCGGACCGCCTTTGTCTGGATGACCGACTTCGTCGGTTGGCTCCCGATGCCCGAGGGTGGCGAGCGGGAGGCGTTTCTGACGGCCGACTACAACGCCGAGATGATCGAGCACGTCGAGCGTTTTCCGCGGATCCGCGACCAGGCGATCTTCGTCGGTGATCCCGACGACATCGTGCCCGACGACTTCGGGCCCGGCCTCCCGTCGATCCGGGACTGGACCGAGCGCCACTACGCGTTCGCCGGCTACGTGACGGGGTTCGACCCGGCGCCGCTCATCGCGCGCCGCGAGGAGGTCCGGCGGTCGCTCGGCTACCGGGAGGACGAGCGGGTGGTCGTCGTGGCCGTCGGCGGCTCGGGCGTCGGGGAGGCGCTCCTCCGGCGGGTTGTGGCGGCGTACCCCGCCGCTGCCCGCCGGGTCGACGGACTCGGGATGGTCGCCGTTGCCGGACCCCGGATCGATCCGGCGTCGATCCCGACGCCGCCCGGGGTCGAGGTCCGCGGCTACGTCCCCTCGCTCTATCGGCACCTCGCGGTCTGCGACCTCGCCGTTGTCCAGGGCGGCCTGACGACGACGATGGAGCTCGTCGCCGCCCGCCGGCCGTTCCTCTACTTCCCGCTCCGGAGACACTTCGAGCAGAGCCGCCACGTCCGCTACCGACTCGGGCGCTACCGCGCCGGCCGATGCATGGACTGGGAAACCGCCGACGCGGACGCGATCGCGGCCGCGATCGCCGAGGAGCTCGATCGCCCCGTCGACTACCGGCCGGTGATACCTGACGGCGCGGCCCGGGCCGCGAAGCTCATCGCGCCGCTCCTCTGACGGGGCCGGCGCCCCTCGGCGGCGCCGGCGGGCCCCGCGCTGACCCGTCCGAGTGGGGCCACTGTGACGTCGGTCGCTGCAGCCAGGCCGGGGTGAAGGGCCTGCGGCTTAGCCCCTCGGTCGGGCCCGCCGAGCAGGCCGCGGCTCGAGGCCGGCCAGCTCCCGGAGCCGGTCGAGCCGGTAGCCGGCCGCCTCGCCCGTCGCCCGGAGGGCCGCGGCGAGGGCGTGCGACGCGGCGAGGGCGCGCGCCACCTCTGCCGCGGGCCGGCCGGGATCGGCCGTCGCCTCGATCGCGTCGAGCACGAGCAGCCAGCCGGCGAGCTGCTCGAACGCCTCCTTGTTGAACCAGGCGACGCCTTCCCAGTGGTTCACCCGGATGAACGGGCGGACGTCCTCGTCGGCCAGCCAGGCCTCGACCAGCGGGCGGAGCCGGCGCGGGCGGGGGAGGGTGACCAGGACCCGGACGAGCTCGACCGCACGCCACGCCCCGCCCTCGTCGAGGCCAAGGTCGCGGAACGCGCCGGCGAGGACCGGCCCGAGTCGCAGCTCCTCGAACCAGGCCCGGCTCGTCCGGGCGACGGACCCCGGATCGGCCGAGTCGTCGGCCAGCCGACCGAGGCCCCGGAGGAGGGCCCACGCGGCGAGGACCCAGCTCGCGCCGGCCTCGCCCGCGAGCCGCGCCCCGACGAGCTCGGCCGCCGCGAGCGCGTGCCGCGACCGGGTCCTCCCCAGCCGCGAGCGCAGGTCGGCGAGCCGGCCGATCGCCGCCAGCTCGGCCCGCGCCGCGCCGGCGACCGCGGCCCGGAGTCGGTCGCCGGCCTCCGCCTCGCCGGCCTCCCCCTCGCCGACCGCGCTCCCGGTCGCCCGGGCGACGGCCGCGAGAAGCTCGCGCTCGCGGGCCTCGAGCTCGTCGAGTGCCGCCTCCTCGCCCTCGAGCGCCCGCCGGAGCAGGTCGGCCTCGAACAGGCGCCGGAACGGGCGGTGGACCGGCTCGAGCTCGAGCTCGCGGAGCGCCTCGTCGATCGAGAGCACGCCCCGGCCGCCGAGCTGCTCGGCGAGCCGGCGGTAGAGCCGGGCCGGACCGTCGACGAGCTCGCGGAGGTCGAGAAAGACGTGGCGCCCGTACGCCTCGAGCTCGACGTACAGGCCCTCGCGGACGAGCGTCCGGCAGTCGCGCAGGTACTCGAGGCCGGAGACCGAATCGCGCCAGGCGAGCCAGCGATCCGGGTCGTCGGTGAGGCCGAGTCCCTCGCCCAGGGTCCGTTGCCGGAGTGTCTTTTCGCCCTCCGGGCCGGTCTTCTCGGCGTACGGGACGGAGGTCCGGATCCAGCCTCGGGCGCTCGCGTAGCGGTTGTGGTAGACGACCAGCGAGCGCTCACCGCCGGCCCGGTTCGAGTAGGCGAAGACGTCCTCGTTGATCGAACCATCCGGCCCGACGACGTCGTAGAGCAGGAAGTCGCGGACCTCGGCGAACAGGTGCCGGCGGTGGAAGAGCGGGAAGATCTCGCGCTCGTGGCGGGCGACGAGCCACTCGTCGACCTGTTCGTCCTGGTAGGCCCGCCGGTACTCCATGCCGTACTTCTCGCTGAACCCCTCGACCTGGCCGTGACCGAGCATCGGCAGGCCGGGCAGGGTCGCCATCAGGGTGCAGATGCCGAAGTACTTGTCCCCCTTGCCGAACTGCTCGACGGCCGTCTTCTCGTCGGGGTTGTTCATGAAGTTGACGTAGCGCTTCAGGATCTCCGGGTCGAACTCGAGCGTGTCCCTGATCACCCGCCGGTAGCCGGCGTTGTCCTCGTCGCGGAGCATGTGCATGAACGCGCTGTTGTAGACCCGGTGCATCCCGAGCGTCCGGACGAAGTAGCCCTCGAGCATCCAGAACGCCTCGGCCAGGAGGAGCGTGTCGGGCGCCTCGGCGGCGACCCGGTCGACGACCTCGCGCCAGAACTCGACCGGCATCGCGGCATCGAAGGCGGCCTTCGTCAGGCCGTGCTCGGCCCGCGAGGGGATCCCGCCCCCGGAGCCGGGCTCGGGGTACCAGAGCCGCTGGATGTGGCGCTTGGCCAGGGTCATCGCGGCGTCGAAGCGGATGATCGGGAACTGGCGGGCGACCTGCAGGATCGTCTGGATGACGACCTCGCGGACCTCCGCCTTCAGGTAGTCGAGCTGGGCGGTGTCGTTCCAGGGGAAGCTCGTCCCGTCGTTGCCGTGGTAGATATAGCGCTCGTCGCCCGTCCGGCGATCGACCCGCTTGAAGACGACCGCCGCGTCCGTGCCGTCCCAGTAGTGGTCCTCGAGGAAGATCCCCACCCGCTCGTCGCTCGAGAGGTCCGGCCCGGTGAACGCGTACGAGGGAAACGGGCTGTACGGCAGCCACAGGAACCGCTCGGGGTGCTCGATCACCCAGCGCGAATCGATCCCCATGTGGTTCGGGACCATGTCCGAGGCGAGCCGGATGCCGCGCCGCCAGGCCCGCTCGCGCAGGTTCGCCCAGGCGCCCTCGCCGCCGAGGTCGTCGGCGATCCGGTAGTCCATGAGCGAATACGCCGAGGCGACCGCCTCGGGGTTGCCGCGGAGCTGCTTGATCAGCGCCGAGGCCCGGCTGCGCTCCCAGAGCCCGATCAGCCAGAGGCCGCTGATCCCCCAGCGGGCGAGCGTATCGAGCTCCTCGTCGGGGATCGCATCGAGGGTCCGGATCTCCCGCCCGTAGCGGCGCGAGAGCTGGTCGAGCCAGACGTACGCGCTCTTGGCCATGAGCACGAGCCGGGGCATCCAGTCGCGGTCGAGGCTGAAGCGCTCGGGCTCGGACTCGAGGCCGGCCAGGCCGGGCGCCTCCCCGGCTCGCCGCCCGTCACCGGCCCCCCCGTGGAAGCGCAGCCAGCGGGCTCGCTCTTCCTCGGACAGGACGTCGAGGCTGACCACGAGCCGGTCGAGGAACCGTTCGAGCAGGAGCCCCCAGCGCTCGCGGATGTAGCGCAGCTGGCCGGGCAGCGAGTCGGGGGCCGCGACGGCCGGGCTGCGGAGCATCGTGACCAGGGGCTGGCGGTCGGGCCCGAACGGAGGCTCGGCGGCGAAGAACGCCTCGAGCTCGCGGATCAGGCGCCGGTAGGCGGTCGTTCGCTCGAGGGTCGAGTCGTCGAACAGTTCGCCGAACCTGGCGAAGGCCGGGTTCATGTTGGCCAGCCAGAGGAGGAGCAGCTCCTCGAGCACGACCTCGCGGTTCGGGACCCCGTTCGTCGCACCGTCGAGATACCCGGCCGGACCGACCTCGCCGCGGTAGACCGCGACGGTCGGGAACTGCTCGGCGAAGGCCGCCAGGACCCCGTCCAGGGCATCGGCGCCGAGCCGCCGCTCGAGCGCCTCGAGGGCCCGGGCGATGACCGTCCGATCGACCTGCGCGCGGTAGAGCTCGACGACGTGGTGGAGGATCTCGTCGATCAGGCCCATCGCGTTCAACTCGCCGGCCTGGACCGCCTGCTCGGGGGCCCGGACGAGGTCGCGTGCCTCGTTCATCCGCTCGGCGAAGCGCCGGGTGGCCCTGAAGTCGGGCAGGATGACGTTGCCGGTCAGGGTGAAGAGCGAGTCGTCGAACCGGTAGCGGTCCCGGGCGGCCCGCGAGACGTGGAACTCCATCACCATCGGTTCGGATGTTCCCTCCGGTCGGCTCGCCGCTCAAGCGGGACGGCCCGCCGAGGATAGCATCCGGCCAGGGTCAGGAGGCGGCCTCGCGGGCGCGGTTGGCGCGAACGTGCTCGATCGCCCGGCGCAGGAGCTCGAGGCCCGACGGGTCGAACTCGTACGTCCACTCGCGGATCCGCTCGTGACGGCTGAGCTGGGCGTCGAGCCCCTGGGCGAGCGCTTCGCGCGACATCAGGACCAGGTCCGCCGTCGCGTCCACCCGTTCGATCTCGCCCGGAGCGCCGGGCGTCGCCGAGACGATCTCGACCCCGCTCGTGCCGGCGATCCGGAGCGTCTCGCCGATGTTGTCGGTGCCGCGGGCCGAGGCGCAGACGATCCCGACCCGCGCCCCCGGCGGCAGGTTCGCGATCTCCTGGACGAGGTCGACGTAGCCCGGGCCGACGAGCATCGCGATCACCGGGGCGCGCCCCCCGACGTACGCCTGGGCCTCGTCGGCATGGAACGTCGTCGTCGCGACCAGGTCGTAGTGGAAGCGCTCGAGCCGCTCGGGGAGCTCCTCGAGGAGGCTGCCCTCGGCCTCGACGTCGGCCGGGAACGCCTCGGCGATCCGCTCGGCGTCGTACGTCGCGTCGGCGTTCGTGCATTCGGCGAACAGGATCCGGACGAGCGGCCCCGGGCGGCGCCGTTCGGTCGCGGCGGCGAACGTGGCGGCGGCCACCTCGTCGGCGGTGAACCCGGCCGAGGCGGCGCGGCGGAGCATCTCGGCCACGATCCCGGCCAGCGCCTCCGCGCCGCGCCGCTGGGGTGGCCGGTCGGCGACGTGCGTCCCGGCCCCGTGGCGGCTGGTCACGTAGCCCGCATCGGCCAGGCGACGGTAGACCGCCCGGATCGTGTTCGGGTTGACGCGCAGGGCCGCCCCGAGCTCGCGGACCGGGGGGAGCCGGACGCCGGGCAGGAGTCGCCCGGAGTCGATCTGGTAGGCGAGCTGCCAGTAGATCTGGGTCGAGATCGGGACGTCGGAGTCGCGCTCGACGTCGAGATCCCGGCCGCCCCGCTCGGCCGACAGGGGCGGCGCGGCGTCGGTCGTCATCGGCTCCCGTCGTTTGACATAGCTGAGTAGTCCAAATATGATGTCCGCGTTGGCTTGGCCAACTATAGCAACAGCTTCTTCCGCGCCGGCCCTCCCTCCTCCGGTCGGCGCATCCCGTCAGCCCGTGGCGCGCAGGCCGCGGGCTGACGCGCGTTCGGCCCGTTCCGCCACGGCCGAGGCGGCGATCGCCACGCCCAGGACCGACACGACGACGGCGAGCGAGACGAACGTCGGGAGGTGGACGAGGTCGGCCACGAGGAGCTTGGCCCCGACGAAGGTGAGGATGACCGCCAGGCCGACCTTGAGGTAGCGGAACCGGGCGGCCGCGCCGGCGAGGAGGAAGTAGAGGGACCGGAGGCCGAGGATCGCGAACGCGTTGCTCGCATAGACGACGAGCGGGTCGGTCGTCACGGCGAAGATCGCCGGGATGGAGTCGACCGCGAAGACGAGGTCGCTGAACTCCACGACGAGCAGGGCGAGGAACAGGGGCGTGACGGCGCGCCCGACAGCGGTCCGGACGAAGAACCGCTGACCGTCGAACCCTTCGGTCACCCGGAAGCGACTGCGGGCAAGGCGAACGAGGATGTTCCGGCCGGGCTCGGTTGCATGGTCGCTGCGCGAGACGAGCATCCGGACGCCGGTGAAGACGAGGAACGCGCCGAACAGGGAGAGGACGAAGCTCCAGCGCTCGATCAGGGCGGTCCCGGCCAGGATCATCAGCAGGCGCATCACGAGCGCCCCGACGACGCCCCAGAACAGGACCCGGTGCTGGTACTCGCGGGGCACCGCGAAGGCCCCGAAGATCAGCGTGAACACGAACACGTTGTCCATGCTCAGCGAGTATTCGATCGCGTAGCCGGTGAAGTACTCGAGCCCGGTTTCGACCCCCTTGACGAGCGCGAGGCCGATCCCGAACACGACGGCGAGCGATACCCAGACGGCGGTCCAGGCCAGCGCCTCGCGCGTCCTGACGACGTGTGCCTGGCGATGGAAGACGCCCAGATCGAGCGCCAGGGCGCCGATGACGGGAAGCGCGAGCCCGCCGATGAGGAGGGTGTTCGCGTCGGCGCCGAACAGGTTCAGGTCCAGGCCCGCCATCAGCGTCGTCCCGGGTCGGTGGTTCGTGGTGAAGCGTGCATCATCTGTCGTCTGTCGCGCTGGCGGCGCGTCCGTGATCGTTCCGGAGGGGGTGGCTCGGCGAGCCAGCACGGCAAAGTATCGCTATCATCAAGGTGGCAAACAAGCACCAGAACGGGCAATCAGAGGCGCTTATCATTGCCATGATGAAGCAAGCCAGGTCCGATTCACCGCCGTATCGCCCGCTTCTCGAGGCCCTCCTCGCCGATCTCGAACCCCTCGTCGCCGAGGTGGCTCGGGACGTCGCTCGCGCCGGCGAGGACCTCGCGCTCACCGCCCCGGCGGCCCGGCGGGCGATCGAGCGCACGATCCGGGGGCTCCTCGCAGCCGAGGAGCTCGGCCCGGGCGACCTGGCCGCGATGTACGAGGAGGGTGCCCGCGCCGCGCGTGAGGGCGAGTCGCTCCAGCTCCTGCTCGACCGGTACCTGACCGCCGGCTGGGTGCTCTGGGGGGCCGCGACCCGACGGGTCCCTCCCGACGTGGTGGCTCTCTCGGCGCTCGGGACCGCCCTGCTCAAGGCCGGCGACGCGGCCGCCGCGGCCCTCGCTGCCGGCTACGGCGCAGCCGAGCGGGAGATCGCGGCGCGGACCGCCTCGGCCCGGCGCGAGTTCGTGGACGAGCTCCTCGAGCTGACGGCCGGCGATCGCGAGGCGATCGCCCGGGTCGCGCGCCGCGCGCCGCACTTCGGACTCGACCCATCCGCCTCGTACCGGATCGTCGTGGCCGGGATCGGCCGGGACGTCGACGACGAGGGTCCCGAGGTCGACGGGATCGGGCGGCTCCTCTCGCGCCCGACCGGCGCGCCGATCGTGGCCGCGAAGCGCGAGCGGCTCGTGGTCATCGTGCGCACCGACTGGCCCCTGGTCGGGCTGCTCGACGATGCCCTCCGCCAGCTCGCCGGCGGTGACGGCTGGACCGCGGTCGAGGCGTCACCGGCCGACGGCCTGGTCGGGGTCGGGGTCGCCTTCGCGTCGCTGCTCGGGTCGCTGCTCGTCGCCGAGCGGCTGGGGATCCGGGGCCGCCGGCTCGATGCCGGCGAGCTGCTCCTCGAGCGCGCCCTCCTCGCCGACGAGGGGCTCCTCGCGGCGGCCGTCCGGCACGATCTCGACCCGATCATCCGCGCCCGACGCGGCGGACCGGAGCTCGTCGCCACGCTCGAAGCCTTCCTCTCGACCGGGCAGAACGTCCGGGCGACCGCGCGCGTCCTCCAGCTCGCGCCCCGAACCGTGGCCTACCGACTCGAGCGGATCGAGCAGCTCCTCGGCGCTCCGCTGACCGGCGAACGGATGGCCAGGATCGCCACGGTCCTCTTCGCGCGGCGCCTCGTCAGCGGGCCGGCTGGCCGATCTCGGTGAGTGCGGTCCGGTAGATCGAGGCGCCGTCCTCGCCGGTCGACGGTGAGCTGAAGAGAGACAGGTCGTCGAGCAGCCGACCCTCGAGGTCCGTGCCCGCGATCCCGTCCACGAGGCGGGCGGCGCGGGCCGCCGCCCGGAGCGCCTGGCGCGTCTCGAGCCGGACCGGGTCGTCCCAGAACCAGGCGTCGCTGACGAACATCGCCAGGCGCCAGCGCTGCGCCTCGAGCAGGTCGAGGAACTGCCTCCGCGCCACGGCCCCGGACGACCGGCCGAGCCAGCGGTCGGCGAACGCGTCGGGCGTCTCGACCCCCGCGATCACCTCGATCCAGGCGTCGCGCGCGTCGTCCAGGTCGATCGGCCCCGCGCCCGGCCCTGGGCCCGCGCCCGGCCCTGCGCCCGGCCCCGCGCCCGCGCCCGCGAGGCCCCGGAGGACGGCCCGGCTCGTCGCGTCGATCCCGGCCGCGAGGCGCTCGAGGGCGGCCCGGAGCGGCCCCTTCCAGCGGCCGTCGGGTGCATCCGGGCACTCGGCGGACCAGCGCGCGACCCCGTGGTGACAGCTCCACGAGGTCCGCTCGCGGATCCGCACGACCGGGAACGGCCGATCCGCGGGTTCGTCGAGCGCCTCGGCAAGATCGACGATATCGAAGCCGCGGTCGGCGGCGTCGGCGCCCGGGGCGACGAGCCGCTGGAGGAAGAGGTCGCGGAACTTCTGGTGATGGCCGTACAGCTCGCCGTCGGTGGCGATCACGGCCAGGGGCACGGTGCCGTCGGCGAACCGCGCTCCGGCGAGGCGCGGCAGGACCCGCTCGCGGGCGAACCGGTCGGCGTCGGAGGTCGTCGACCCGTCGAACGAGACGGCGCCCGAGAGCTCGGCGTCATAGAACACGACGATGAGGCTCTGCCCGTCGCCGAGCGCCACCCGGTACGGGCGGCGCGTGTCGATCGCGGGCTCGTCGCACTGCCAGGGGGCGAGAATCGTGTAGCGCACCCCTGCCTGGGCGAGGAGCCGGAGGGTCGGCAGGTCGACCGCGGTTTCGGGCAGCCAGACGCCCTCGGCCGGGCGCCCGAAGCGGAGTTCGAAGTCGCGCAGGCCCCAGCGAATCTCCGTCCGCCGGTCGGCCAGCGAGGCGAGGGGCAGGATCGAGTGGTGGTAGGGGAGCGCCATCGCCCCGCCCCGCCGCGGCGGCCGGCCCGGGCCCGGGCCGGCCCGATCGGCCGCGATCAGTCCCCGGTAGGTAACCGGATCGGCCCGGGCGAGCCAGTCGGCGAGGGCCGGACCGACGTCGAACGAGATCCGGGCGAAGTTGCCGCGCTCGACGTTCGGGCGGTAGCACTCGGCGTTGATCCGCGCGTTCCAGTCGTCGAACGGCGCAGCCGACGGTTCGGCCGGCATCCGGCCGCTGAACGGGTCGATCCGGAGCGGCTGGTAGAAGTGCCCGTGGATGACGAGCCGGCCCCGGGTCATCGTGCCGGGTCCGTCACGGGCGTGACCCGATGATCACCGCGCAGCCGATCCCGCACCCGGCCCGGTCATCGCCGGGCACCGGCCGCTTCGTCGACCGCCCGGTCGCGGCTCGTCGCCACCCGGGCCGCCATCCGGACCGTGGTCCGCTCGCCGGGTGCCAGCTGGAGCGGCCAGCTGAAGAGCATCGCGCTCCCCTGGTAGATCCGCTCGAAGCCGGACTCGGAGTTCGAGACCGTCTCGATCGGCGACCACCAGGCGTCGGCGGCCGGCTCGAGTCCCGTCTCGACGGTCAGTCCGACGAACGTGTTGCCGGCCGCGACCCGGTCGACCCCGGCCCGCGCCCCGCTCGAATCGTGGCTGCGCCGCTCGCCGGCGACCTCGTGCCAGGCGGCGGGGTTGCCGCCCCCGCCGAGCATCGTCAGGTTCCACTCGACGCCGAGCAGGGTCGCGATCTGCTCGCTCGAGCGGTTCTCGACCGTGACCGTGAGGGTGAGGCCCGGGTCCCGGCGGCCGCCGCCGACGAGCAGCTCCTTCTCGACTCGGACCGGCAGCCGGCGCTCCCCCTGCGCCAGGCTCCCGTCGCGGACGGCGACGAGCCGCCCGGCGGTCAGTTCGGCGACGGTGAACGGTCGATCGACGAAGTCGCCCCGATCGACCGCCTCGGCCCGGGCGAACGCCTCGGGAGTCGTGGCCGGGTCGAACAGGTGGACGAGCCCGGAGCGCCGCTCGTGCCGGTCGTACGTCAGGCGGGCCGCGAGCCCCGGCTCCTTGACCGTGACCAGGTCGTGGATCGAGGCGGGCCCGGTGTCGACCGCGCTGTCGAGGGGGTGGCCGCCGTCGCGCTCGGCGGCCTGGCGGGCGAGCTCGGCCTCGTGGCGGACGAGGGTCTGGTGGTACGCCTCGGGGCGCCGGCGCATGACCGCGGTCAGGGCGTGGCGGACGGCCCGGATGTCCCAGTCGCCGATCCCGGCCCCCTCGGAGAGCTTGACCGTGACGACCTGGCCGGGGGTCGCGAGCAGCGCTTCGTCGATCCCGTCGAGGTCGACGTCGCGCAGCCAGGCCCCGTCGACCGGCCGCCCCTCGCTCCGGGCCAGCTCGTCGGCTGCGTCCTCGGCCGCGATCAGGTGCTCGTGGGTCGCCAGGCGCATGTGGCTGATGTAGATCCCCCCGAACAGGCCGTGCCAGTAGCAGTCGTTCGACTGGCCCTGGTAGAGGTGGTCGAGGGCGCGCTCCCGGGCCGGTCCGGGAGCCATCGCGGCGACCTTGTCCGAGACGCGGAGCATCTGCTTGTGGAGGTCGTTGATCTCGCGGTACTTCACCTGGAAGTTGCGCCAGAAGCCGCCCCGCAGCCAGCGCGCCTCGGGTCGCCCGGCGGCGACCGCCTCGTGGAGCAGGGTGGCGAAGACGAGCGCCTCGTCGGCCGGGAGCGCCCATTCGCCCATCTCGGCATACGACCCGGTCGGCACGTAGACCCGCCCGATCGGCGGTTCGCGCTCGAGCCAGGACGACGGGGTGACAGTCGTCAGCCAGTCGGCGTTCTGCTCGAGGGCGGTGAAGAAGCGGTCGACCCAGCGCCGGGCGCCCCAGCAGTGCTCCCAGGTCGTCGGCCAGGCGCCGAACTTCTCGCCGTCGTCGCCCATCATCCCCACCCGCGTCCCGTCCTCGGTGGCATGGGCGCGCAGGTAGGCGATCACGTCCTCGACCTCGCCGAACGGGATCCGGTAGCGCAGGCCCTGCTCGGTGCCGAAGACGGTCAGGAGATGGCCCTGGTCGTCGGTCGTGTACGCCCCCCAGAGCGCGTCCTCGGGGATCGAGGCGGCGCGGAAGTGGGCGTCGTCGAGGATCGTCCAGCGGTAGCCGGCCGAGGCGAGCGAGGTCGGCAGGTCCGGCTCCCAGACCCGCTCGGCGAGCCAGGCGCCGCGTGGCCGGCGGCCGCTGATCCGCTCGATCTCGTCGCCCATCCGGCGCAGCTGGCCGATCCGGTCGCGCTCGGGGAGCGAGGGCAGGACCGGCTCGTAGTAGCCGCCGCCGAGGAGCTCGACCTGGTCGCGCGCCACCAGGGCGGCCAGCCGGTCGAGGAACTCGGGCCGCTCGGCGCGCAGCCAGTCGAGCAGGGCGCCGCTGTAGTGGAGGGAGAGCCGGACGGCGGGGTGGCGCTCGAGCGCCTCGATCATCGGCCGGTAGGCCTGGTCGTAGACCTCGGCGAAGACCCAGCCGAAGTTGCCGACCGGCTGGTGGTTGTGGATCGCGAGGGCGAGCGAGATCCTCGGTGGCACGGCGTGTCTTCGTCCTTGTGTCCTGGTGGTCGTGGGGCCTGAGGCGGGCGCCGGCAGGGTCGTCCGCTTCAGCCGGCCTCGGTGATCATCTGGGGCCGGCGCGTCGCGGCCGCCTGCCCGGGGACCTCGAGGCCGGCCGCCGGCAGGTAGAGCTGCTCGGCGTAGTCGCGCAGCATCCGGCTCGTCGAGAAACGCCAGATCGTCGAGGAGATCGAGCGCCGCATCGTCTCGATCCAGGCCAGGGGCAGGCCCTGCGGGTCGCGATCGTAGTAGCGGGGCACGATCTCCTGCTCGAGCAGGCGGTAGAGGTCCATCGCGTCGGCCCAGTCCTGGGCGGCCTCGTCGGGGTTCGTCTCGCGCCCGCCGATCGCCCAGCCGTTGTCGCCGGTGAACCCCTCGTCCCACCAGCCGTCGAGGACGCTGACGTTGACGACCCCGTTCGCCGCTGCCTTCATCCCGCTCGTGCCCGATGCCTCGAGCGGGCGACGCGGGTTGTTCAGCCAGATGTCGACGCCCTGGACGAGGAAGCGGGCGATCCGCATGTCGTAGTCCTCGAGGATGAAGACCCGGCCGCGCAGCTCCGGCGAGCGGGAGCGGGTGAAGATCTCCTGGATCACCTGCTGGCCGGGTCGGTCGGCCGGATGAGCCTTGCCGGCGAACACGACCTGGATCGGGCGGTCGGCGTCCCACAGCAGGCGGGCCAGGCGGGCGATGTCGGTGAACAGGAGGGCGGCCCGCTTGTAGGTCGCGAAGCGGCGGGCGAAGCCGATCGTCAGGACCTCGGGATCGAGGACGCTGTCGAGCTCCTGGAGCACCGACGGCGCCTCGCCGTGGCGGGCGAACTGGCTGCGCAGGCGGCCCCGGGCGAAGATCGACAGCTCGCGCTTCTGGCGCATGTGGGCTGCCCACAGCTCGGCGGCCGGGATCCGGTCGATCCGCTCCCAGAACCGGCCCCGGTCGGTCGTCTCGTCGAGGTTGTCGAGGTCGGCGGCAAGGTAGCGCTCGAGCAGCTCACGGATCGGCGTGCCCACCCAGCTCGGGGTGTGGATGCCGTTCGTGATCCCCAGGATCGGCTTCGGCACGAGCGCCTGCCAGGTTGCGTTGGCGGTCACCGCGTGGAGCCTGCTGACCGCGTTCGCCCCGTTCGTCAGGCGGAGCGAGAAGGCGGTCATGTCGAACTGGCCGCGGTCCCCGTCGTTGCCCCGGCCGAGCTCGAGGACCCGCTCGACCGGGACGCCGCCGGTGTTCGGCCGCCCGTCGCCGTCGAGCAGCGGACCGGCGACGCGGCGCACGAGGTCGACCTCGAAGCGCTCGTTGCCCGCCGAGACCGGGGTGTGGATCGTGAACACGCTGTTGCGCCGGACCCGGGCCAGCGCCTCCTCGAGCGGCAGCCCGTCGGCCACGTACTCGCGGGCGCGCTCGGCGAGCAGGAACGCCGAGTGGCCCTCGTTCAGGTGCCAGGCGGCCGGGGTGATCCCGAGGGCCCGGATTGCCCGGACCCCGCCGACGCCGAGAACGAGCTCCTGGTGGAGGCGCATCTCGCGCCCGCGGACGTAGAGGATGTGGCTGATCGGGCGGTCCGACTCGTCGTTCTCGGGGATGTCCGTGTCGAGCAGGAGGACCGGCACCCGCCCGACCTGGACGCACCAGACCGCGACCTGGAGCGTCCGGCCCGGCAGCTCGACCGGGACGAGGAGCGGCTCGCCGTCGGCGCCCTGGGCGCGCAGGATCGGCAGGCGCGCGACGTCGTAGTCCGGGTAGGCGTGTTCCTGGTGGCCGTCGGCGTCGATCGTCTGGCGGAAGTAGCCCTTGCGGTAGAGGAGCCCGACACCGACGAACGGGAGGGCCATGTCGCTGGCGGTCTTGGCGTGGTCCCCGGCCAGGACGCCGAGCCCGCCCGAGTAGATCCCGAGCGACTCGTAGAAGCCGTACTCGGCACAGAAGTAGGCGATCGGCCCCTCGAGGTCCCGGGCGTGCAGACGGTGGAACCAGTGGTCCCGCCCGTTGGCCAGGTAGCGGTCGAAGTCGCGGATGACGTCGTGGTACTCGGCCATGAAGGCCGTGCTGGCGAGGTGGTCGGACCACTGGATCGAGCCCGACAGGACCGCGACCGGGTTGCGGTAGCGGGCCCAGGCGGCGCTGTCGACGTAGCTGAACAGGACGCGCGCCTGGGGGTGCCACGACCAGTAGAGGTTGTAGGCCAGCCGGCGCAGGCCCTCGAGCTGGGGTGGCAGACGGAACGACGCGCCGGGCAGGGTCGGGACGCGGACGGCTGGATCCATACGCCGTGCATGATAATCGGTCGGTCGCTCGGGTGAACCGGTTTAGGCGTCGCAGCCGGCGGTGCCGGAGCGGTACCATCGCCACGTGCGCGTCGTGTTCATCGCCGCCGAGTGCGAGCCGTGGGCCAAGAGCGGCGGCCTCGGCGACGTCGTCGATGCCCTCGCCCGGGCCCTCTGGCAGGTCGAGGGCGGACCGGACGAGCCGGTCGAGGTCTTCCTGCCGCGCTACCGGAGCGTGCCCGTCCCGGCCGGCTCGACGACCGGGCTCGTCGTCCGGGTGCCGGACCCGCTGGCGCCCGGGGGGACGTCCGAGATCCCGATCATCGAGGTCACCGGGGACGGCTACCGGCTCCGCCTGGTCGACGCCCCGGCCGCGTTCGACCGCCCGGGCTACTACGGCGACGGTGCGCACGACTACCCCGACAACGCCTGGCGCTTCGGGCTCTTCTGTCGGGCCGCGCTCGAGGCGCTGGCGGTCGAGGGTCGGCCGGTCGATCTCCTGAGCCTCCACGACTGGCACGCCGCGCCGGTCGCGCTCTATCGCGACCGCTTCTACCGTGACGACCCGGTCGTCGCCCGGGCCGCGATCGTCCTCACCCTGCACAACCTCGCCTACCACGGCTGGACGCCGATCGAGCAGGTCGGCCAGCTCGGGCTCGGGGTCGAGGATGCGCTCGCGACCTGGGACGCGGCCGGGATCGATCTCCTGGGGGCCGCGATCGTCCGGGCCGAGATCGTGAACACGGTCAGCCCGGGGTTCGCCCGCGAGGCGCTCACCCCCGCCTTCGGGATGGGCCTCGACCGGCTCCTGCGGGCCAAGGGCGATCGCTTCCTGGGGATCCTGAACGGCCTCGATACCGAGCTCTGGGACCCGGCCCGGGACGCCGCCCTGGCGGCCCCGTATTCGCGCCTCGATCGGAGCGGCAAGGCGGCCTGCCGGACCGACCTGCTCGAGCGGGTCGGCTTCGATCCGGACGATCGCGGGCCGGTGCTCGGGGCGATCGGCCGGCTCGATCCCCAGAAGGGCTTCGACCTGATCGCCGGGGCGGCCGAGCGCCTGCTAGCCCTCGGTGCCCGGCTCGTCGTCCAGGGCAGCGGCGACCACGAGCTGGCCGAACCGCTGCGCCGGGTGGCGGCGGCGCATCCCGCCCGGGTCGCGCTCATCGAGCGCTTCGACCGCGAGATGGCCCGCCGGATCTACGCCGGGGCCGACCTGTTCGTCATGCCCTCGCGCTTCGAGCCGTGCGGCCAGGGCCAGATGATCGCGCTCCGGTACGGGACGCCGCCGATCGTGCGCCGCACCGGCGGCCTGGCCGACACGGTCGTCGACGTCGACGAGCAGCCGGGGCGGGGGACCGGGTTCGTGTTCGACGAGCCGACGCCCGAGGCGCTCCTGGCCGCGTGCCGGCGCGCGATCGGGCTCCACCGGGCCGGCGGCGAGCCCTGGCAGGCGCTCGTCGAGCGCGGGATGGCGGTCGATTTCGACTGGCGCTCCTCGTCGGCGCCGCGCTACCTCGAGGTCTTCCGGCGCGCGATCGAGCTGCGCCGGGCCACCCTCGGGGGCTAGGCCGCCGGCCGGTCGAGCGCCCGGAGGAGGGCGAGCACGGTCGCCTCGGGGTGGGTCCGCTGGGGCGAGTGCGGTGCGCCGGCGATCGTGAGGAGGTGGCCCTCGCCGACCCGGCGGGTGACCGCGGGGAGCCAGGCGTCGGGGAGGAGGCCGCCCTGGCCGGGCTCTCCGCGCACGACCCGGATCGGCACGCCAGCTGCGGCCGGGTGGGCCAGCGCCCCGAGCCCGGCATCCCACTCGTTGCCGGTCAGGATCGCCCGGGCCGCCGCCTCGTCAACCTGGCTGAGTCCCTCGGCCTTGGCCAGGATGTCGCCGGGATGCCAGGCCGGGTAGGCAGCGCCGATCGCCGCCAGCGCCTCGGCGAGCGTGTCGTAGCGGCGCTCGACCGGGTCGGCGGCCATCGCCCGGAACTGGTCCGGGGTCATCACCGGCGGGTCGAGCAGGACGATCCGACCCGGGACGAGACCGACCGAGGGCAGGCTCGCCGCGACCATCGCGCCCCAGCTGTGCCCGATCACCGCCAGGGTGCCGTCCCCGGCGCTCGTCAGCCCGGCGGCCCGGGCGAAGGCGGCGACGTCCTCGGCCGTTTCGGCGAAGCGGTGCCGGCCGCGCCAGGCGTCCGTCCGGCCGTGGCCCGGCAGGTCGGGGGCGACGACGTGCCAGCCGGCCGCCGCGAGCGCCGGGCCGATCCGCCACCAGCTGCGCGCCGAGGAGGTGACGCCGTGGATCAGCAGCAGGGGCGCGCCAGCGCCCGTGCCGGCGGCCGGGGCCCCCTTGCCGTCGCCCGCCGGCCAGTCGAGGGCGGAGAACGCGATCCCGGCCGCCTCGACGGTGATCCGGCGACCTTCCGGTGGGTCGGCCAGGGCGTCCGCCACCGCCGGCGGCAGGTCGGCGGCGGTGGC